>Ga0208218_1000856_pt1 | contig 12789 bp, 7 predicted proteins | sample HotLakmasection3_FD_184726 | JGI IMG/M metagenome (GOLD analysis project Ga0208218, IMG submission 184726) | Hypersaline microbial mat communities from Hot Lake, Washington, USA - Section #3 (SPAdes) | ecosystem: Environmental > Aquatic > Non-marine Saline and Alkaline > Hypersaline > Microbial... | reverse complement strand
ATCGCGAGCGATTGCTTGCAGCACCGCATCTTTATCCTGCACTGAGCGATTATGCCGACTACCAATCATGTAGCGCTCGTGGATCTCCTCAATTTCCGCTTCCTTTTCAGTAATGACCTCTTTAATGGCGGGAAGATAACTCGCCCCCACCAAGACCGCCAGACTGCGAATCGACGGGAAGGAAATGCGTAGCCTTAGATCCGAGCGCTCCTGAGCGGTATTCCATTTGATGATGGCGTCAATGACATCGGCAACTTTATCCGTCGAATCAGCCCGGTCAGAATGACGTGAGACGGTCTCGGTCTTTGGAGTCGTTGCCGATTGGCTGGCTACCGGTTGCTCTGTGGATGCGGGTTCTGGTTTTGCAGTCGGTTTTTCTGTTGGGGGTGCTGACGCCTTTTCTTCCTTAGAACGTCCCCCACTACGACCGCCCAGAAGATCCTGGATAGCATTGAGCTGCGATCGCGTCTCCTCCAGTTCCGCTTCCAGTTCCGCGTTACGCTCCTCTAGCTGAGCATTGCGCTCCTTCAAGGCGGCGACCTCATCGGTATCTGCTGACCGCGATGCTGATTTTTGGTGCTCCTGTTCCAGCGCGTGATACTGCTGCCTAAGGGTTTCAATTTCCTGGGTAAACCAGTTGATGGCTTGAGCAAACTCACTCGCCGTTTTCACTTCCTGGCTTTCCGCTTGGGCGGCCTTAGCCTCAAATTCTTTCAGCAAGGCGTGGAATACATCCGCTGTGGTGCCCGTAATGCCCTGGTGGGCCATCAGATCGGTGATGCGCTCCAGGTCATCTGCATAGACGTTGGGGCGCTTGATAGTGGGTTGGGCAACATCAGATTTAGCCATCGTCGGTGATTCCTGATCGTTTAGTTCTGTAGGTGTGTGATCGGGTTGCTCTGAGGCAACTTCCGGGACTTCTTCAGTTTCCGGACTCTCCTCGGCAACAGCAGCTTCGGTGCGATGGTATCGAGGCTGTTGAAAGACTTCGACGACTTTCAGATCGGGCACTTGGCCTAACTTGATGCCTAATCGGCCATCGCGATTACCTTGACCATTACCAATGGCGTAGTCGTCGTAGTTTGAGCGGGCGGCATAATTCGGGAGCTTTTTGCCATCCTGGGTGATCGTGAAATGCCCTTGAATTTCCGCCTTAAATTGATGCTCCGGTACCGCAGGCGGACAATACCAATGCGCGGCGATGGTGGCATAGACGGCTCGGAAAATGTGGGTGTAGAGGGTGTCTTTGTCTGTTCTAACCGGCACCAGGTCGCTGAAATGCTCATGGCACTTATCTGCGATCGCCCCACTGTAGAGCTGATTGACCTTTTGCTTTGCCTGCCGATCGGATAGCCCCGGTAACTTCAGCTCATCGGTTCTCAATCCCTGTTGCAGACGTTGAATCGCTGCTAATACCTCCTGAGCCGGTGCCAATGTGGGAATCTCGATGGTGATATCTTGTGTCTCTTTCCGTTTGGCCATCTGGCTAAAATTCAAGCTCCAGGCCGACTTGAGTGAAAAGGTTGAGATCAGGATTTCGCTAATTCGCCGTCCGATGAGCACCGCCAGTCCGGCCCCGACCTCCGACCATTCTGCACTACCGATTAAGGCTCTGGCCCGTTCCACGATCGCTTCAGCAGCTTCACTGGTAATGAAGCGAGTTTCGCGATCGGCAATGCGCTCCCGCTGCTGGTCATTGAGGATGCGGTATTGCTCTGTTGAGAGGGAGACCAAGTCAATCGCTGGATGTTCCGGGTCAAAGACCTTGATGGCTTGCACCACGTTCGAGCGATAGTTTTTCTGTTGGGCTGGCGTGTCGAGTCCTCTGGAGGCAAATTCCTCTTCCAGTTCGTGAGCAAATGCTTCAGAACTCATGCGCTCCGTCTCCAATTCCAAGACATAGAAGCGAATGAACTGCTGCAGCCATTTGGTAGACCCACAACTTTCCGCGACAGCCAGCCAATTTTCAGCTTGTATGGCGGTCATTTCTTTTCCTTTGTTCTTAGCTTATCTTGATTGTACGCCTTCTTTTCTGAAACGGTGAGGCAAGAATAATAAAGGCAAGCGCAGTGGCAAGGCGTCATTGCTTCAGATCATTGCTGAAAGCGAATACTATTCTCTGGGTTCCGAATCCGAGTGTCGGACTGTAGCTGATTAATTGCACGACAAGTGCTGTCCGCAATTGTGAACTTGTCGTCATCGCGCGATCGCCGGGTGATGAATCTTCTCAACCGGCTGCTGAGTCTTCTGATGCCTTTGCTGATGTGCTGGGGACGGGCGAAACCGCCGCCGTCAATCCGCCGCAGATTCAAAGACTGGGAGCGGAGCTACCTGCAGACTCCCCGGACTATCAAGAGACGTTAGCCCGCCTGTGGGGAGTCAGTCGTTCAGGACCTGCCGGAAGCGCAGCAGGAGAGCCTACTGTCCACGATCGACCAGGCCGCCGCACAGATGGAGCAGCCTGATCCGCCGTCATCAGAAGCGTCAGTATCAGCCGGAGCCTTTATTCAAGATGCGATCGCGCAGAATGACCCAGAGCTGGATCAGCAACTGGCTGAGTCGGAGGAAGGGCAACCAGAGTCCCCCAGCATTGAGCAATTCCGTGACTGGTATCGAGCCGCTAGAGCCCTGGGTCGCTCTGATGATGAGCTGTCTGATATTGAGGCGATCGGGAAAGCGGCGAAGGCAGGCGAACTGAATAACCTGGCTGAGTCCGATGTACAGCAGATGGAAACTGACCTATCTGCCTTTGGTCAACAGCAAGAACTGGGGGTTAGCATCGTGAACCATGCCCGTCGCTTTCTAGGCAACCTGGAGGCAGCAGGCCTGGTAGAGCGGGATGCCAATGGCAATATTGAGGCGCGGGGTAAGCAATACACTGTCAGAGAGACATCCCAGGGCATCGGGATAGTCAAAAATGACCAGAGCGCCGGGGTTTTAGCCAACGGCGAAGGTGAGATTACGCAGGTGGCAAATCTCACCGAAACCGACCGCCAGAACTGGGAAATTTCGGCTTCCAGGTCGCCTGATAATCTCAAGGCGCTCTATCAATCGCGCCAACAGCATGAGGTGAATGCCCCAGCCCAGCGATCATCGGGAGTCGAGCTGTGATGAATGATTCAACGTTCAAAATTACCCTGGGCGCATTGCTGGTCGTATACCTATTGCTGTTTATTTCAGTACCGGCTATGCCCTGGCGGCAGACGTTTTCCTTCGACTTGGCCGAAATTGTTTGCATGGCCCTCTCACTGGCCTACCTATACGAGTCCATCCAAGCTCGTCGGGGTGTTGGTCGGGTACAGTCACGGGTGAAATTTGAGCGGAACTGTATTCTGTATGAGATCGCGGGGATTGCCATGAAGGTAATCTAGAATTATCAGTTTGTGTCTTAGCTTAAGACTGTATTGATTTATCGATTTTGATGCATGACACCGTGATTGAGATGTTCGTTTCTATCTATCACATTGATTTCCTTCTATAGCCCCCAGCGCCAACATGGAAGCTCGTTGCGATCCAGTCAAACCCTCTACTCCTACAATATTTGTTCCTTCATAGGGCCGTGGTGACTGTAATATTGCTAGACATTTCCCTGTCTGCACATTCCATAATCGGATCGTGCCATCATTGCTACTGCTACTAAGAACCTGAGCATCCGGACTAAAAGCAACTGACCGGACCCAATCAGTATGCCCCTCAAACGTGTGAACGCATTTTTGTTTCTGAATATCCCATAACCGAATTGTTGAATCAGCACTTCCACTGGCAAGAAGCTGACCATCAGGGTTATAAGAGACTGACCAAACAAAATTGGTATGCCCCTCAAACGTGTGAACGCATTTACGTTGCTGGACATTCCATATCCGAACTCTATGATCATCGCTTCCACTGGCAAGAAACTGCCCATCAGGGCTATAAGTAACTGACCAGATGAAGTTAGTACATTCTGAAAAAGTGTAAACACATTGCCGTTTTTGAATATCCCACAGTCGAATTGTAGAATCGTCACTGCCACTAACAAGGAACTGACCATCCGGACTAAAGGCTACTGAGCTAACCCAATTTGTATGGCCTGTAAATATATGGATACATTTTCGCTCCTGGATATCCCAGAGCCGAATGGTAGTATCCTCACTACCACTAGCCAAGAGCCGACCATTAGGGCTGAACACTACTGATCGAACAAAGTTCGCATGTTCTGTAAATACATCAATGCACTGCCGTTTTTGAACATCCCAGAGCCGAATTGTTGAATCAGCGCTGCCGCTAGCTAAGAAACGAGCATCGGGACTAAAAGCTACTGATCTAACCCAATTTGTATGGCCTGTAAATATATGGATACATTTTCGCTCCTGGATATCCCAGAGCCGAATGGTAGTATCATCACTGCCGCTAGCTAAGAAACGACCATCGGGACTAAAAGCTACTGATCTAATCCAATTACTGTATCCTGCAAATACATAAACGCACTGCCGTCTTGGAACATCCCAGAGCCGAATTGTTGAATCAGCGCTGCTACTGGCAAGGACCTGACCATCGGGACTAAAAGCTACTGATCTAACCCAATTTGTATGGCCTGTAAGTATTTCAAAGCATTGTCGCTTCTGAATATTCCAGAGCCGAATTGTTGAATCAGCGCTGCTACTGGCAAGGACCTGACCATCGGGACTAAAAGCTACTGATCTAACCCAATTTGTATGGCCTGTAAGTATTTCAAAACATTGTCGCTTCTGAATATCCCAGAGCCGAATTGTTGAATCATCACTGCCACTAGCTAAGAAATGACCATCAGAACTGAATGCTACTGACCAAACAAAGTTCGTGTGTCCTGTAAATGTATGAAGGTGTCGGCGTTTCTGGATGTCCCAGAGCCGAATAGTAAAATCATCACTTGCACTGGCGAGAAACTGGCCATCAGTACTGAATGTTACTGATCTCACAAAATTCGTGTGTCCTGTAAATGTATGAAGGTGTTGGCGTTTCTGGATGTCCCAGAGCTGAATTGTGGAGTCTGCACCGCCACTAGCAAGCAAGCGGCTATCAGGGCTGAATGCTACTGACCAAACCCAGTGCTCATGTCCTTTGAAAACTTGGACACATTTGCAAGGAAATTGATGTATGTCCCAAATCCTGATTGTAGAATCGTCACTGCCACTTGCAAGGAACTGACTATTAGGGCTGAAAGAAATAGACCTTACCCAATCAATATGTCCGTCAAGTGTAGCCAACTGTTTTTGATCCTTAACCCGCCATAGCTGAATATGGCCATCATCATCTCCAGTAGCAAAAAGTTTTCCATTGGAACTAAAAGCAACAGCATAAATGCTGCTGAAGGTATGAGTCAGAGAAGGTTTGACAAAAGCAGACTTAGAAAAGTTTAGCTCATGTAGTTTTATTCCCTTCAAATATGCCTGTCTCAAGGTCAGTTTAGAGAAATCAAGGTCACGAACTTCCAACTCAGACTGACATAACAGGTTAAGTAAATTACCGGCTGCATAGCCGTTAGACCATCGAGCTTGTTGTCGAATGATATCTAGAGTGGCAGTAACTTGCTCGTCCAGATTACTGATGCGACGCTTCACTGGCTTCAGAATCAGCCGTACCTGGGTTTCCCGCACGTAGTCTTTGGCCGTTGCTTTCATCAACGCGTGGCTGTGGAAGAGACTGATTTGCTGAGTGTGAATCTCTTCCGAAATCGTGGCAACGAATCGCTCTATAACATATTCCATAAGCACGTTTTGCAGGGTGAACCCTTCGTCAACTCGTTCAATCAAAGAACGACGTTTCAGCGATTCCAAAACTTCTAAGAGTTGTTGAGGTGAACTGGGTTCGAGGGTATCCTCCTTGAGTTCCGAGATCGCCGTTGGCTCTCGATTAATAGCTAGCCAATACATAACTGATTGTTCTAGCTTAGACAACCGTTCAAACTGCTGTTCTAGCAGATCTCGAATATCCCCAAAGACGGCTGTCCCTTGCCGCAGAAACTCAGAAATATTCCCCCTAAACAAATCCTGAATCGTATTGACAGTGATTTTTAGTGCTAAGGGGTTGCCACTGTAAGCATCAAAAACCTGTTTCCATTGGTTGTTGGTATCATCTAAACCTTCTGCCTTCAAAAACTCCTGTCCGACATCATTCTCCAGACCATGCAGCAACAGCGATCTCACCGGGCGATGTCTGCCCTTAATTTCTGTTACTTCCTGAGAAGTTTCTGATGAGGGCAAGATGTAGTCGTGCCCCCCTAGTTTTGCGAGTTCCTTGGGCTTTTCACGGCTGGTAATCATTAAGCAACTTTGATGGCGCGACGTCCCTACCCGTTCAATCAGGATTCCATATCCCTCATACCCAGCTCGATAGTGCCCAGCTTTGGTGTCTCCATCCAAAATCGACTCGGCATTATCAAGCACCAGTAAACAGCGAGACTGTTGGAGATGTTGGATTAGTCGAGTAACTAACCCTCCAACTGTATTGGGTATCTCCGTCTCACGTTGATCTGACAAAAACTTGATTAAGTCAGTGAGAACTTTTTCAACGGGAGGAGCCTCTCGCAAACTGCGCCAGACGCAGTAGTCGAACTGAGAGTGAATCCTTTCCGTAAGTTTGACAGAGAGAGAAGTTTTGCCAATCCCCCCCATACCAAGTAGCGCAACCAGGCGACATTGATCAGTAACAATCCATTGCTCTAACAGTGCTAACTCAGTTGCACGTCCGTAGAAAATGGATGCATCTGGTGCTTCACCCCAATCTGTGTGAATGTTTTGAGTGCTTGCAACAGATTGCAAGACTGTAGAAGTAAGTGTTTGTCTCGAAGACCTTTGCCTAGGAAGAGAGAGTTGCTCATCTGTTTTGAAATGTTCAATAGTAGAGGCTGTGTCTTCTCGATCAGTATCAGCGACACCAACTAACTCAACATCCAGTAACTGAGCAATCTTCTGAAAGATATCTTCCTGGATTGGCTGTCCTTGAAAAAATCTTGTAACTGTAGAACGCGCAACACCGAGTTTTGCGGACAGTTTAGTTTTACTCCACTTCCTCCGTTGAATTTCGTTGTTTGCAAGTTGAATATCGAACTCACTGGCTTGGATTCCAGTAGCCACAAGCAAACCTGCCTATTGTATAGCTTTAAACTGAGCATTTTAGTATATCAACTGGGCGTTTGTCAGTCAATCAGTCAGTTCAGTCAGTCAAGCTGTAGTTTTCGATCCGCCATTTTGCTAATCGCTAAGGCAACAAAACTTCTACGCTGAAAGGTGGATCAGTATTGTGGCAAAGACCTAAAGCTGTTCCTATCGGTTGAACATGCACACTGTTGACTGAAATTCGTCACCAGACTAGTGAGCTTAGACGGCTTGACACACTGTTGACATTTGAAATGAACCAGACTAGATTTAAGTCAGTCAATCAGTCAGTCAGTCATTTTTTGATGTTCAACCTTTGCCTGTTATATGACGAAAATTTTGCCCCTAGTGTCGCCATATAACAGGTGTGAGAGCGCAGTAAAGGCATTTGCCTCGGAGTCGCTCTTAATACCACGTCTTACGGAAGGTGTTGAGCCCCCAAAGCCTTCCTAGCTTAAGCACGCTCACTGTATTCAGCACTACTATTTCCAATATTGCCATGAAACTTTCTCTTGGGTTTAGGCAGTCTTTTAGGCTGCCGTCAGATTCGTTTACCCCTAAAGAGCCAGATCGTGACCTGCTGCGCTCTTTAGAACCTCCTCCTGGCTTAGTTATTTGCCATTCACAAGCCTCTTTATTCAGAGAGACCGTGGGTGGTTCAGGAAATCTCTCCTCATGAACGTGGCACTAGCCGAGTCAAATATCGGGGAGATGGAGGTACCTGGAAGGCATCTTGTCTTCTGAAGATCAAGCTGCCAGTTGGTACTCCGGTTCAAGTCCTAGGCCGGGAAGGACTGACCTTAGCAGTGCAACCCTTCAGCGACAGCCTGGACTGATTTGATTTCTCTTAGCAACTAGCCGGAGTTACAGCTACAGGGCTCCCATAGCTGTCTCGTCAAGGCTATTGATAAGCATTTTGAACTTTACTGTAGGAGTTTCAACGATGAAAGCACCCTTCGTAATTGGTATCGGGGTCTCGTCTGTTGCAGCTTTACTCTTGGCGGGGAATCTCAGCAACTCTCCCCAGACTTCTGAGTCAACGTGTAAGTTGCCTGGGTTGCAGTGCTCTAAGCCCGGACGCCAAAAAGTGTTTGTACAGTTGGTCTTGCAGCCCAGCACCCCTGAGTCCGCACTCGTTACTGAAGATTTACTACACCTGCTGTCTAAGCGGGTTCGTCCAAAGCATTTTGTTGAGATTAGCCGATTATCTAGCACTGGCAATGTAGAGGTGCTCTATTCAGCTACGGCTACCAAGCAAGCTATGCAGGCTATGCACTGGGAGGTAGACAGCAAACCTGACACCGTTGAGCTTGATCCAACGCCCTCGCCTGACGATGCTTTAGTCAATGGTACCCAGCGCTTGCGTGATCGCATTAAGGCACTGCCTAGCGGCCAGGAACTGCACTTCTATTTGGTGACTGAAGGCACCGCAAATCCAGAAATTATTTCTCAATTGAAAGCGGTTACTTCGTCCTTCGCTGGTGAGGAACTCAGTCAAGTTCATATTTATGTGATTGGGCTGAGTGAGCAAAATCGCTTGGCATTGTCTAATGCCTTTACCCCAGTTGAAAACAATGTCTATTTCGCGGGCCAAGATCCGTCGGAATGGATGCCGCTGGTGCGGAACTTTTAGCACATCTATTCAGTGTTTCTAGAAACCCGGTTTCTACGTTGGCGAATCAACTAGATGCCAGCGTATCAGCCGAAAAATTAGGTTGCTGTACTGAGTCCTAGGACGAGATTTCTGGTTTTGTCGAGCGCTTGAAAAATTAAGGAGCATCATTAATGAATTGGTTTACACGCTGGTGGTTGGGTCTTTTCGGTGGAATGATTTGGGATTCTCCTCAGTTGCCTTGGTCCTTAGGCACTTTTGATGAAGATTCGCTGTTAAAAGACCCTCATACTCATCCCTTGGCTAAACTCCTTGAATTTGGCAACCCAGAGTTGTTTCAGCGTTGGTTTCACCAAGTTCTCCCCCCGGCATATGCTGTTACTCGGCAGGAAGAAGACATTAAAAGCTTGCAACCTGAGATTGAGCGACTGACTGAAGAGGTGGGTGCTCTGGAAGCAGAGGTCGCAAACCAACCCCATATCAACCCCAACCCAGACGATGATTTTCCGCCCTCAGAGCAACCACCCAAACCTCAACCCGAGCCTTGGGAAATGGCGCTAACCGTTGGTCTATCCCTAATGTTGTTCTTGGGAATTGCCGCAGTATTAGGCATTGAGGTGCAAGGATTGACGCTAGATCAAATTCCGATGCTGTTGTTTGCGATCGCCGGTGCAGTTTGCCTTAACCTCGCCGAATTCCAGGGCATCTACCGCTTTGTTGTTGCTTATTATCGGTTTGAGCCCCGGCGATCGCACCATGACGATGAGCGCCACGCTAACCAAATTCCTTTTTGGCACCACATCCGTACTGGCAACCCAGTGGTGTGGACTTCCTTCACTATCGTACTCTTAGAGACTTTATTCGCCTTCCTGGGGTTAATTAGCCAATTGCCTCCTCGGTTACAGGCAAACTTTGGATTTCAACTCACTGCCTTTGCAGCGGCGGCTCTCGCAGCCACGGTTAACTTGGTGATTGCCTGGGGCAATGCCCTAGGTACTGTGCAATGGGAGCAAGCCGTCGAGGAACAGAAGCTGAAAGACCTTGATGCTAAGGAAGCTCGGCTGCAGGATGAAACCTATTTACAGCGACGAGAACAATATTGGCAAAAGGAAGAAGACATTGCCCGCGAGCGACAAAAGCTTCGTAAGCAATTAGGCGCTGCACAGAGCCTACTGCGAGAAAAACAAGCAGAATTGCGAAAACAAGAGAAGGTCCTAGCTGTGCTCAAGATCGAAGCCGTTCAGGAATATGAGCGATGGGAGCTTTCTGTACGGCGCTGGATCAAAGAGAATCCAACTAAGGTTGAGAACTTTACCAAACTCTATCCCCAATGGAGTGCTGCTGATCGAGCGTTATCTAACAATGGCCATGGTTCTTACGATCCGGAGGCTGTGGATTACGAAAGTGAAAACCGGATGATTGAGTAGTTTATTCTCTGTTGAGAAAGGCCCTCTCTTCATAAGCTGGGGGCTTTTTCGCTCGTTTCTCCAGCCATGACTGCAGTTGTGGTTGGCTTATCTACTCGACGAACAAAGGCTCACGTAAATAATTCCATTTCCAAAGGACTGCAAAGGCTATGACACCGTCTTGGCAATCAGGTTTTTTTGAAATCGATCTTTCCAAAGTTTTTATTCATGATTTGCCTCCTGATTGGCAGATCAGTAAGGGCTATACCCGAGAGCAAATGAATATTTGGATGCAAGACCTAAAGGCGATACAGCAACTTTGTCGAGAGAAAAACTACACCGCTAGCGACTTTCAACGGCTACGCCAAAGTCAAAACCTATCTGAGCAATCTCTAGGGCATACATACCACAAGTTCTATGACCACGATCCTAGCGGGTCAAACATGAATGGCGACTACATCAAAGTGGATTGGGTAGGCGATCGCTATGAGGTCGTGAACGGTCGCCATCGCCTAGCTTTAGCTCAAAAAGCTGGGTTGAAGCATCTGCCAGCCCATGTATCTGCCCCAAATCGAGCCACTCTAGAGCGCCTCCGCAGCGATGGTGAGTACCTGGCTAGAGGGGCTACGCCCCAGCCAGACCGGACTTCCCCAACTCATCCCGGAGTCACACCTCAACAACCTATTCACCCTACCCTAGAGAGGTTTTAGCCATGATGATGCTGTTTAGTCTTCTGATGCTTGTATTCCAAATGACATTGCAGATTGTTTTTAGTGTGGTGTCACTGTTATGCAAGGTCATATATGGTTTGGCGGTTTTGCTGGTGAATGCCTATCGAGATCGCCCTCAACCTATGCGAAACCAAATTTTGGTACCGGGAGATCGCTCACCGAGACTGCCTCCCCGAGGCGATGTACACGACTATCGAGGGTTGGCGGCCCCGAGTGAACTTAGTCCCCTAAAGCAGGGAGGCGTTAGCTTGGGGCGCTATCAATCGCCGGGTGGACTACCCCAAGGGTCACTTTATTTACCAACCCGACTCCTGCATCAACATGCAGCTGTGATTGGCCCGACAGGGTCTGGTAAAACTGCTGGCATTATGGAGCCCTGGGCGGTGGATTTACTACGCGGTGGGCATAGCGTCGTCATGGTCGATGTTAAAGGAGATTTGATGAGAGGCCTTGGACAGCGAGCCCTAAACCAAGGCTACAAAGTGCTGTATTGGGATATTGCTCGCCCTACTCAATCCCTCGCTTGGAATTGGTTGGATGGCATTGAAGACTACCGGGACGTAGAAGCGGCAGTCGCCAGTATTATGGGCCGAGAGAATACCAACGATCCCCATCTCTTTTTTACCAAGCGCGATCGCCGCTGGTTACGTGCCCTGATTCATGTCGTTAAAGCAGTCTATGCAGAGCAGGCTAAACCACGAGATCTTTATCACCTGGTTGCTAACCCTGACAAGCTCAAAGACCTGCTCTACCGTTATTCTGACCTTACCAACTATAAGGATGATCTACGAGATTTGTTAGATTTCAGCCCTGATGAGCAGTCCCGTGCTGTCAGCGGTTTGTTGAATGAACTACATCTATTCACGGTGCCACCGATCGAGCAGGTTACTGGACACAGCGACTTTTGCTTAGCAGATCTTGATGCCCAGCCTACTCTGCTGTTGATTGGGGCTTCCCTGGCTGATGCCAAAGCTGCTGAAACGTTCTCTGGGCTGATGCTAAGTCAGCTATTCAACCATGTGTATCGACGCTTTGAGGACGGTGACACAAGTAATCGACGTTCGCTTTACTTTCTCATCGACGAAGCTGCTCGGCTTAAGACTCGCATTGACTACGAACAGGCGCTCTCTGTAACCCGAGCAGCGGAAGTTGGTATCTGTTTGGCTCTGCAAGATGTTGCCCAACTTGGAGATGACCGTGCGACCTCTGCTGTATTGGCTAATTGCCATACGCTCATCACCCTACGTGGAGTATCGGCAGCTACAGCCCGCTATACCGCATCGCGGTTGGGGCAGCGGGTGGTGCAGACAGTGGATCTGAGCCATCACAGAGGTCCGATGGAACCCATTGGAAGCCGAGGAAAAAGCATTGGAACAAAAACTGTGCCCGTCCTGGAAGATCGGGAAATTATGCATCCACCCGTTCAGTCTTACTGTGCATTGGTACATGTGCCATCTGTTAGCCCGAAACCATTTTTTGTCAATTTAGCTCAACTGGATCTACCGTGATGCGGTCTTCTGCTCCGCCAGGATTGCATCATTCATGAGCGACTTCAGTGCTTAAAGGAAGCAGGCAATGCCCTCCAGCATATCAATGAAGGCCCCCTGCAAAGCCCCTTTCCGTTATCCAGAGCGATGCACCCTTTTAGGCACCCCACCCGGCTCCCCCAGATGCCGAGCGATCGCCTTCGCACTTTCGACACACCTTTCATCCAACGACCACCCCTGAGCTTCCGATAACACCCTCGCCGGAGCCTTCGCGAGATGCCCCTTGTCATGGCGAAACACCACACAACCGCTTCTTTTGGGCGTGATCCAATGACTGGTATCGGAACTGGCAACGAAGGGTGCTAATTCTTCGATCGCTCTTTCCCAACAATTACCAAAGATGTGAGTTCTAGGTCCATAACGCTGATAGAGCGCTCG
>Ga0208218_1000839_pt1 | contig 12976 bp, 13 predicted proteins | sample HotLakmasection3_FD_184726 | JGI IMG/M metagenome (GOLD analysis project Ga0208218, IMG submission 184726) | Hypersaline microbial mat communities from Hot Lake, Washington, USA - Section #3 (SPAdes) | ecosystem: Environmental > Aquatic > Non-marine Saline and Alkaline > Hypersaline > Microbial... | reverse complement strand
TGAGCAAGTAGACTGTTGCGATTGCAGTTACGATAAGAAGTATCGCTACGAACCCAAGGACAAATTTGTTTGTAAAAAATCTGAATAAAGCTAGTACAAAACCTCCAACTGCTCCACCAGCTCGTTTTCGAGAACCGGACTCCTGAGATTTTTTTGCATTATTTGAAGTGTTTTTACTCACTATAGTAGTGTCTTTCGTTTGATCGGTTGTTTCATCTGCCTTCGTATCTTTTTGGGCAGCTTTTTCTTTCATACCTGAGAACATAGTATGAAGTGCCGAACTGTTGGTGAAGTATCGTTGAGATGAGCTTGAGTTGTTAGCACCTTTTTTGGTGGTCTCTTCTGTTTGCCGTCGCTGCGTTTTTTCCATGGTAGATTTTTAGCGTGATAAGTAGGCTTTATGAGCGTGCCGTTACCAGGCATCTATTATCTCTTACTTTAGGGGTATTCTGCAAGTCTAATTGTTTGCCTGTCCTATATTAAAAGTTTGCCTTGAAAACTAGGCGAGTATCGAGTATGCTTCACTATTATGAATCCTCAACTGCACTCCTTCACTTATAAAAACATATCTATATCTGGTTTACCAGGTTGTGGTTCCACTACTTTGTTAGATGGACTCAGAGAAGAGTTGCAATATGATGGCTGGAAAGGCTTCAGCGGCGGCGAGTTTATGCGCGAATATGCCACTGAAAAAGGTTTATTTGATGCTAAATCTAAAGAGCATCATGATGCAAATGTGTACGGAGATGATTTTGATCGCCAAGTTGACTTAGGCATGCGCGAGAAACTTTCAAACGAAGAACATTGGATTTTAGAATCTTGGCTATCTGGATTTATGGCACAAGGTGTACCTGGGACACTCAAAATCCTCATGACGTGTGGGGATGATGCCGTTCGTATTGACCGCATTGTGAATCGAGATGGAGTATCTGTAGAAGAAGCTAAAGCCAACATGGAAAAGCGCTACAACACCAATGTTGAGAAGTGGCGAAGACTCTACAGTGATCAATGGCAAGAGTGGGTAGTGGCAGCTGGTAAGGCAAAACAAGAAGATCCGATTGATTTTTGGCTTCCAGATCTTTACGATATAGTCATAGATACATATACGCAAAGTAAGGAAGACACGCTCGAGTCAGTTATTCATGCCATCACGAAAAGCTAAACGATCGTCTAAAAGTACTCCAAAAACTACTGTACGGAGTACTACAAATAAAGCACAGTTCAAAACGAACACCGCTCTTTTTATCCCTATTGTTTTACTTGTCTTTGTAACTTGGTTTTTATATAGAGCCTTATTTAATTTTCCCGTTTGGTTTGACGAAGTAGTTGGTAAAGCACTCTTTTTTGGTTTACCAGTAATGATTTATGTAAATGCAACGGGTTTCATGGGCTTAGCAGAGTCAATCCGATTCAACAAATTTAAGACTGGGCTACTTCAAGGAATTGCTTTTGGTGGAATGTTTGGTTTTGCCGGGGCTATCGCTTCAGTTTTGTCAAAATCAGGTACGGTTATACCGGTCCCATTGTTTGGTTCAGAGATTTTCTGGTCTGAATTTGGCCTCGCAGTTTTTACTGGTTTCTGGGAAAGTTTATTCTTCTATGGTTTTATCATGGCCATGATTCAAGTTGGTTGGTCTCACTGGAGTGTAATGAAGCAAGTTCTGGTGACTGGTTTGATTTTCGCCGCTTTCCATGTTCCTAATGTATTTTTACAAACTCAAGAAGTGACAGCTGTAGTTGGATACACTTTATTAGTTTTAGCTTTCGGAATTGGACAAGCATTCCTTTTTTCTCGAGACAAAAACTTATACACGCTGATCGTAGTACATGCTATTTGGGGTATGACTTTATTAGTGCACACCTTGTGATAGAATCAAGTCGATCGAAATTACTGTCTTATTACTAATATGAAAACAAAATATAGAATACTTTTTGTGTTGCTAGGTTTTATGAGTGCAACTCTTATTTTAGGGTTGTCTCTTACTAGTAGCGTCATGAGTGCTCATTCATCTACCGGAATCATGGGCAGGTCATTTTATGTTGATGACAAGATCTTGCCAGATCATATTACGTATCCTTTATTGATGATAATTGATCGCGCCCGATTAGAAACTGCCACTCCACTTGAACAAATGTATCTTATGACTGAATACGCAAATCGAAGGTTGGCGTATGCAACTGAACTACATAACCAAGAACAACACGATTTAGCGGTCACTACTCTCACAAAAGCACAGAAGTACCTTTTATATGCTGGTGGGTTGGTTTTGAGTGATCACAACACCGATAAGCATCGTTTTCATGTTGCCAAGACAATCGAATATCACTTGAAACATATTAGTCTAACTTTCCAGGACGAGTCGTTGAGTGATGAACACCGTGCGGCAATTGATAAGCTCAACGAAGAACTAAAAGTTGTTCATGGTCAATTGATTTAAGTACCTTTTCTTATTTTTTTGTTGTTTAGATCTAGTACTTTTTTACTCGTTTTTTTCGTATATTTTTGCATATTTTTCAAATATAGATTTGATCTACTTTGTTACATTGACACAAGTACTCCGTTCGTGCGATTCTTAAAACCCACAAAAATAATAAACACAAGATATAGTGTTTAAATAAATGTGAAAACACAATATATAGAGAACATTAGATATGAAATGCCCCTACTGCGGACACAGCGACACAGCCGTCATCGATTCGAGAGAATCGGAAGAAAATGATGCTATTCGCCGCCGAAGATCATGTCAAAAGTGTGAAAAAAGATTCACTACTTTTGAAAAAATTCAGGGTTTAGAACTTAAAGTTATTAAAAAAGATGGAGAACGAGAAGATTTTGATAGAGATAAACTCAAGCGAGGCATTGTCAAAGCAACCTGGAAGCGGCCCGTTTCTATGTCAGACATAGATGATCTACTCGAAGATGTTGAACGAAAACTAAGATGTAAACAAGGTAATGAAGTTAAAAGTTGGGAAATTGGAAACTTAGTTATTAACAGACTTAAAAAAACCGATGCACTGTCCTATTTGCTCTTCGCAAGTGTGTATCGCGACTTTGATTCACTTGAAGATTTCGCAGGGGAAATTGATCGCTTGCGAAACCTTCAGAATGAATCACACGAGCCGTCCGGCGAGTATTGTGAAGTAACAGAATCAAGTACCGACAAAAATAAGTAACAAGTAGTATTGAGAAGCCAGAAAGGTGTCCATGTCGACTCCACAAATGCACGTACCTAAAAAAAAGATGAAAATAATAGATCGTAAGCTTGATGCTGGAATGGGTGAAGCCGTTGCTCGTCGAACTTACTTACGCCAAGTTATTGACGAGAAAACCAAAAAAGAGCGTTGGGAAACTTGGGCAGAAGTTGCAGAGCGCGTTGCTGCAGGAAACACTGCTCTAGTACATAATTTCAAGAAAAATAAAAATAAAGTTACTTTAAAAAACATTGCAGCTCATCAAGAAGCAGAGCGAGCTCTCTTACGAAAACATATTTCTAATGGTTCTATGTTAATGTCAGGCAGACATTTACAACATGGCGATGAAACTCAGCCAGATCGAAATATGGAGGTTTTCACTAACTGTAGTACTGCTTCTTCCTCATATGTTTTGTTTTACCTGCTCATGAACGGCTCAGGAGTAGGTCGAGCTTACGATGATGATATGTGTGTCGTTGACTGGGATAACATGCCAAACGTTCGCTGTGTTATTGCTGACGATCATGCTGATTACGATTGGGGTAAAGACGAAAGTGTTCGCGATGCGAAACACAAGTATGGTGAAACTAATGGCCGAGTTCATTGGTTTGACGTACCAGACAGCCGCGAAGGCTGGGCTCAAGCAGTAGAAATGTTAGAAATCATGGCTTATGAGAAAAAATTTAAAGATGATTTATTGATCTTAGATTTTAGTGGAGTTCGCCCTAAAGGTGCTCCAATTAAAGGTATGCAAGATCGCCCATCTTCTGGTCCAAAGCCACTCATGAATGCTTTTGAACGCGTAGCGACTATCAAAGGTTCAGGCATGTCTCCTTGGAAACAAGCAATGTTTGTTGACCACTACTTGGCTGAATGTGTCTTGGTAGGAGGCGCACGTCGCAGTGCACGTATTGCTACTAAAGCTTGGAGCGATCCAGAAGTCTTTGATTTCATTGACATTAAACGCGGAGGATTCTTATGGAGTGCAAATAACTCAGTCGCAGTTGATGAGAAATTCTGGAAACAACGCAGCATTCACTCAAAAAAAGTTTTAGAAGCAATCATGAAGTCTAGTTATGAAGATGGCACTGGTGAACCAGGTTTCATTAATCAACATCGTTTAGTTCAAAATGATGAAGGCTACGAAGGGTATCAAGATGGCAAATATGCCGAAAGTGAAAAATACCAACCTCTCGAGAGAAGCCGAAATATGTTGTCTCACTTGGCACGAAATGCTGGAGCAAAAGTCTACTCACAAATTCCTAATCCATGTGGAGAAATTTCTCTAAACATGCTTGGTGGCTACTGTGTGATCGGAGACGTCGTTCCTTACTTTGCACCAACTTTAGATGATGCCGAAGAAGCTTTCCGAGCTATGGCTCGAGCTTTAATTCGTGTTAACTCAATGGACTGTTTATACAGTCGAGAAGTCAAACGAACCAACCGTATAGGTGTCGGTATGACTGGTATTCACGAATTTGCTTGGAACATGTTTGGCTATTCTTTCCACGAACTAATCGACGAAGAGAAAAGTCAAGATTTCTGGCTAACAATTGCACGATTCAAACGAGCAGTTCGCGAAGAAGCTGAGTCTTACTCAAAATTACTTGGAGTAGGAGCACCTCATACAGACACAACTATCAAACCTTCTGGAACAGTTTCTAAATTGTTCGCCCTTACCGAAGGAGCTCATTTGCCAAGTATGAGAGAGTACTTGCGCTGGGTGCAGTACCGAGGAGATGATCCACAGGTAAAGAAATTTATCAAAATGGGCTATCCATACAAAGAGCTCAAAAGCTATAAAGGAACTACCGCAATTGGTTTCCCAACACAGCCAATGATCTGTCGCTTGGAAATGGGTGATAAATTAGTTACCGCTGCCGAAGCAACTCCAGAACAACAATACAAATGGCTTATGCTTTTGGAAAAATACTGGATTGTCGGTACCGATGAAGCAGGCAAACCATTAGCTGAAGATACAGGTAATCAAGTTTCATACACACTCAAGTACAATCCACAAAAAGTTTCGTACAAAGATTATGCAGAAATGGTCCGAAAATACCAAGGTGAAATCAAATGCTGTAGTGTTATGCCACAACAAGATGCCACTGCATATGAATACCAACCAGAGCAACCAGTTACTTCAAGTGAATTCATGAAAGTGTTGAATGAAATCGAAAAAAGCCAAGCTGGTTTAGATTCTGAAGGAAACAAAATCGAGGAAGATATTGATTTCGAACAGCTCAAGTGTGATACTGGAGCGTGTCCTATCTAGGCAAGATGGCACTACAGGTAGTGTTAGATAATCAAATTAGTTATTTTTAAAAAACGGGGTATCGCAAATATGCGATATCCTGTTTTTTAATTTTTACTTGCTGCAGAGCAGAAAAGTAATAGTCGTTAGATATCACAATTTTGAAAAAAGATAATGAAGCAAATATAACAATTAAGAACCAGCGGCAAGCCGTAAGTTAGGGTTTCTTTCAATGTCACTTTGCTCTGATGCTTTTGTAAGTATGATGTCACTTGAAGCACAACAAGCTGCCACCCCAATCATCGCCGCATTATCCTGACACAATCGCTTTGTATAGGGAGTCAGTAGTGGTATGTTCAGCCCGGCTTTCTTTATTGTTTGTCGAATTGATTTTCTGAGTGCTACGTTTGCAGCAACGCCACCACCAAGCCAAACTTGTTTAATTTCAGGATAATCTTCAAAAACTTTGATTAATTTATGGGTAATATGTCGAAAAATAGAATATTGAAGTGAAGCTGCAAAGTCGAATATTTCTTGCTGAGAATCGAGTTTTCCTTCTGCTTCTAAGCTAGCAACTAAGTTGCGACTAAATGTTTTGAGGCCAGAAAAGCTCAAATTGTAATCACGGCTGGTGGTCATTGGTAGCGGGAAATCGTGCGCACGTGGATTACCTTTTTTAGCAAATTGTTCAATAACTGCTCCAGCTGGGTATCCTAAGTCGATCATCCGGCCGACTTTGTCGAGTGCTTCGCCTGCTGCATCGTCAATAGTTGAGCCAAGTCGAGTGTATTTTCCAAACGTTTCTACTAAAATGAATTCACTGTGTCCTCCAGAAATGAGTATGCCTAAAGCTGGGAAATCGGGTTGTGAATAAACTGTTGGTTTGTCAGATTTTTCATCTTTTTTAGAAGATTTTTTAGTTCTTCCTGAGGCTAATACCGAAAGTAAATGCCCTTCTAAATGATTCACCGGGATAAGTGGCAGAGTATGGTGCTGTGCCATTTCTTTTGCATAGGCAATTCCTACTTCAAGTGCTGGAGCCAAGCCAGGACCTTGTGTGACTGCAATTGCTGAAATCTCTGACCAAGAAACTCCAGCTCTCTTTAAAGCAGTTTCCACAGTAGGAGCAATATTTTCTTTGTGAGCTTGTTTGGCAACAGTTGGGAAAACTCCTCCGTATGGTTTATGTAATTCTGTTTGAGAAGCGATCACATTTGACCAAACTTCGAATCCACAAGTGACTGCTGCGGCTGTGTCGTCACAAGAAGTATCAATGGCTAGGATTAGTTTTGGTTCTGTTGCAGGCATTATTACTTTTCTTGTATTTGAATTGATCTGGCAGTGTCATTATCTATGGGTTCAAAAGTTACCAGGATATCAGGCTTAATAGTAGTTTCAGATAATTGTTCCATCCATTCAATTGCAACAACCGAGTTAGGTTGCATTAATTCGTCGATACTCAAGCGTGCAGCCATTTCTGGGGAGTCAATTTTCCAAACATCAAGGTGGTAGAGTGTGCCTTTTACGGTGTGTCGCTCAAAGTTGTATTCTTGAATGTAACTGTAGGTTGGGGAAGTAATTGTTTCAGATATTCCTAAAAATTCTGCAATACCTTTGGTGAAAATAGTTTTGCCTGCACCGAGTGGTCCGTTGAGACCAATTACTAAGCCATGCTCTCGAATTTTATTCCAGTGCTTGAGTAAAAGTCTCCCAGCCAGGCCTTTAGTTTCTGCTTCGTTGGCAGTTGTGAATTGATCAACTTCTGTGCCAATCTGAGAAGAACCTGAGCGCATAGTAATAGGTGTACTCAAGGTAGTGTCGATCACTGTAGAAGGTTCATTCGGTGGCAGCGTTCCGACATCAATTACAAAATCAATCAAATTCTTTTGCTTTGTTGAAAGTCCAGACATAGCATCGACAATCGAGTATGGGCGCTTGGCTCCTGATGCATTTGCTGATGTTGCCGTAATTGGTTTACCAAGTTTTTTAATAATTTCTAATACTAAATCATACGCAGGAATTCGCACTCCAACGGTGTTGAACTCAGAGGCAACCCCAGGCGCTAAGTTTGCGCTTGGCTTAACGTTCGAAACAACAGTAACTGGTCCCGGCAAAAATCGTTTGTAGAGCTTTTTTGCTGAGTCATTTAGTTCAACAAATTCTTCGGCCATTTCTTGGTCGGTGACAGCAATCGAAAGTGGCTTACCTTCACGGCGAGATTTGAATGCTAAGAGTTTTTCCACCGCAGCAGGATTAGTTGCATCTACGCCTGCACCGTAGACCGTTTCGGTAGGAAAAATCACCAAACCACCCGCTTTAAGCGTGGCTACTGCTTGGTCAATAGTTTGATCTAGTTCTGGTGAATTTCCAGAACCTATTTGAGATTCCATATTGTGTATTATAGCCGATAAATCTCTGCTATAATCCAGATACATGAACAGATCATCTTCATCACCCTTCCATGAGCTGTTAGATATGCTCGACACTAATCAAGCAGATGCCTCTCAAGAAAGAGATGCAATTAACTTTGATATGTACGTCAAAATCCGTGAACTTAAGCAAATTGGTGATGGTTTACGCAGAATAATTGCTTTGCCTGAATCAGAGAAAAAAATCTGGATCAAAGATAACGAAGCTTACTTAGCTGAGATGATGGAATCAGTTTTGCATGATACTCTCGGTACAATCGACGGCATGCAACTCGACAGTGAAGGACTCGAATTATCAGTCCAATTAGTGAGTACCATGCGTGATACTATGGACGTAATGCAAAGTATCATGAGACGTTCACGAACTTCATAACTAACAAACCATAATGTTTATAGTAGAAGCTTTTACTACGTTTATTTATCAACCTTTTTTGAATATTTTGGTGGGACTTTATTGGGTTCTTGGCCTTGGTTCTACGACAGCTCCAGATATGGGTATAGCTGTCATTTTGATGACAATCTTGATTCGCTTAATGTTATTGCCTTTGTCTTTAGCAGGCACTCGTTCTGAGGAAGATCGACGAGAAATCGCAAAAAAAGTGCATGAACTCGAAGTTAAGTTTCAAAATGATCCTGAGTCTTTTAAAAAAGCTCGCAAAAAAGTTTTCAGTCGCAAGCGTGGTGTTTTAATAGGTGAAATGTTTTCGCTTTTTATTCAAATTGCGATTGCCCTTATGTTATGGAAAATGTTTGAAACTGGCTTAAAAGGTGGAGATTTACACCTTATTTATGGTTTCATGCCAGAGGTTGAACAACCGTTCAACTTACTTTTCCTAGATAGATTTGAACTGAGCAAACCAAGCATTCTACTTAATCTGATTCTGGCTGTCTTTATATTCATATTCGAAACTGTTGCAGTGTTAACATCACCATATCCACCAACTCGAGATGAGATTATTCGTTTGCAGCTAACCTTGCCAATTGTTTCTTTCTTAATCTTCTTAAGACTACCCGCTGGCAAACTACTCTTTGTGTTAGTAACTATGATTTTCAGTATTATCCTCACTCTTGGGAAGTACATTTATTATAAATTTATGGCACATAAAGCAAAGATGGAAGAAAAAGAGCGGGCAGAAGCAGCTGGGGAAGATATTCCACCTGCAGAAGAAGTTAAAATAATTGAAACTATAAAGTAACTTCAAGTAAGTAGCAGCAGAAGAAAATATAAATATAGCGTATAATGAACCCATATGGAATTTGATCGTTTAGTTGTCTCTTTTTTGGTTGATGAAGTTGTTGGAGGTTTTTTTATCTCCGTTCCACCAGGACATGTCGCTTGTGTCTACGACCGTGGTCGTGGAGTTTTACCTCGAGTTTGGGGTCCAGGCTTACATATGAAGATTCCATTTTGGCAAGTTGCTAAATTATTTAATGCACAGGTATTAGAATTTTCTATCTCACAAGGTTTTGATTACACAAAAAATAAAGAAGCTTTGGGAGATTTGCCAATTCCCGTAACTACAAAAGATGGAAAGGATATTTTCATCGAAGGTTCTATTTTGTTTCGATTGGATAAAGATAATGCTCCTGAACTCTGGGAAAATATTGGTGAAAATTTAGTTTCTAAAGTTGTTAGACCATTTACTCGAAGTCGAGTTTCTTCGGTTCTTAGTGACTTAACCTACGATCAAATTAAACAGCATCGTGGAGAAGTCGAAGATTTAGTCAAAAGTGATTTGAATTTACATTTCAAAGATCGAGGATTAGATTGCGAAGGTTTCTTACTTGGTGAAATTCGCTATCCACAGCAACACCACCAGTATGATCAAAGTGCAGTTACTCAACCAACCCATGCGGCTGAAGCCACTCAAGGTAGTCAGCAGTTAACCTAATTCTTTTAGTCTTAGTTCGACCTATTTTACGTCCTCATAACTTGTAATCACACTTGACTTTACATTAGCAGTCTTCTACTATAACTGCTGATAGCAAACTCATTGTTTGTTTGCTAGCAAGTGCAGTAAATGTGTGCTAATTGATGAAACACACACTGCCTGCTGAATCTAGTAAGTACAAAGTATTTTTACCCTCAAGGAGGCTCTATGGCAACACAATTAGATGTGTCCAAACTTTCACCAATGCCTGGCTATGTTTTAGTTAAGCCAGCAGAATCAGAAGCAAAAACTGCTTCAGGAATTTATTTACCAGAAAATAACGATGAGAAACCTCAGCATGGAACTGTTTTAGCAGTTGGTGATTCAGTCTGGGAAAGTGGTGTAAAAGAAGTCAAATCACCAGTTAAAGTAAAAGATAATGTTATCTACAAAAAATGGGGTGGCAATGATGTCAAAATTGGTGATGTTGAGTATCAATTCCTCAAGTTTGAAGATATTTTAGCTTTAGTTAAATAATCTCAACGAGATAGCTATTAATAGCGCGCAAAAATAGGCTTACAAATTTAAACAGAATACAAATCAAAAAGTAAAAGGAAAATTATGGCAAAACAACTTGCATTTGGCGATGACGCCAGACAAAAGATGCTTTCAGGAATTAATCAGTTAGCATCTGCAGTTACAACAACTTTAGGTCCTAAGGGACGAAATGTAGCCCTCGACAAAAAATGGGGTGCTCCAAACGTTATTCATGATGGAGTGAGTGTTGCAAAAGAAATCAGCTTAGAAGATCCATTCGAAAACATGGGCGCTCAGCTAGTCAAAGAAGCTGCTAGCAAAACAAATGATGCTGCAGGAGATGGTACAACCACTGCAACTCTTTTAGCACAACAGATCAGCGTTAAAGGCATGAAGTACGTGACTGCTGGAGTTAATCCAATGATCATGAAGCGCGGAATTGATCGCGCAGTAACTGTAGCTATTGAAGAAATTCAAAAATTAGCTAAACCAGTTAAAGAAAGTGATTGGGAAAAAGTCGCTACTATTTCTGCTCAAAATGAAGTTATTGGTGCAAAAGTTGCTGAAGCTCTCAAATTAGTCGGAAAAGATGGTGTGGTCGAAGTCGAAGAAGGCAAGACTATGGAAATCACCATTGAACACAAAGAAGGTATGGAATTCGACAAAGGATTCGCATCCCCTTACTTCGTAACCAATTCTGACACCATGGAGTCTGTGATTGAGTCACCATATATTTTAGTGACTGATCAAAAAATCACTTCAATCCAAGATTTATTGCCTATGCTTGAAAAACTCATGCAGGTCAGTAAGAATTTTGTGATTATTGCTGAAGATATTGAAGGCGAAGCACTTACTACTTTGGTAGTCAATAAATTGCGCGGAACCTTTAATGGGTTAGCAGTTAAAGCTCCTGGATTCGGTGATCGACGTAAAGCTATGTTGCAAGACATTGCTGTCTTAACCGGTGCTAACTTTATTAGTGCCGAAACTGGAAGAGCATTGAAAGATGTTACTGTCGAAGACTTAGGTCGAGCAGATAGCATTCGCGCAACCAAAGACAACACTCGAATCGTTGGCGGAAAAGGTGCTAAGAATGATATTTCAGCACGAGTAGCTCAGATTGAATCTGAAATGAACAACTCAACTTCTGACTTTGATATCGAAAAATTGCAAGAACGCAAAGCTCGTTTAAGCGGTGGTGTTGCAGTCATTCAAGTTGGTGCATCAACCGAAATTGAAATGAAGAACTTACAAGAGCGCGTAAAAGATGCTAAAGAAGCAACTCGAGCCGCTATGGAGTTCGGAATTATTCCTGGAGGTGGTGTAACTTACATTCAAGCTCGAAAAGCTGTTCGAAAATTGACCTCTAAAGTCAAAGATGAGCAAGCTGGAATCGACTTGATTGCTGAAGTCTTAGATCAACCTTTACGAATGCTTGCAACTAACAGTGGAGTAGATGCAGGTTGGGTAGTCAAAGTTGTCGAAGAAAAAGACGACGCTACTTTCGGCTTTAACGCAGTTACCAACGAATTTGGTGACATGGTAAAAGCTGGCGTGATTGAACCTGCTTTAGTGGAAATTGAAGCTTTGAAAAACGCTGCTTCAGTTGGATCTATGATCCTCACCACTGAATGTTTGATAACTGACGCTCCTGAGCCAGAGAAGGCAGATGCCGGTGGCATGGGTGGCGGTATGCCAGGCATGATGTAATATTGAATTAAAACGAAACGAACATAATTGCAGGATAAATACCTGAGTTAGGTTTGAAAGTAAGATAGCCGCGGCCTTTGGCCGCGGCTATTTCTATGTATCAACCACTTTTCAACCTCAACTAAAAACCAATTCCAAACTAGTTGGCTTTAATTAATTCCGCCACAACCTCAATAATCATTGCGCAACCAACTAAATTTATTCCAGTTAAAGGTAATAAAAATAGTAATAAAGCAAGAAAGTCTCTGTTTTTTTTAGCTTTCTCAAAATGATATCTTTCTGTGTCTTTTTCTGGATGCATGTTTACCTTTTCATTTAAATAAATTCTATTTTTATGCTGTTTTTACAAATGATAGCAGCGGTATTATATAGCGGAATTTCTGTTTCACTAGTATTTGCTTGATTTAAACGTAATTTTCAATTTCATTTAATCTTCCTTGGTTTTTGATTTCAACTTACTATAAAATAGATTCTTGTGAACATAGTGTACAAATCGTATCTTCAACAAGTCAAAGATCATTGGACTAATCTTTCCTTAAAAGTATCGGAAAAATTCAATCAAAAACCTTGGCTTAAACCAGCGTTACTCGGAGGTATAACTGGTGCCATCGTAGTTTTTGTTCTCTTTTTTCTTTATTTTTCCTCAGGGCTTTCAAGTACTTTTGTGAACTCACAGTATCGACGAAATGTAGATTCTCAGAATGCACAAAACGATTTGCAAGCATCCCTAGAGCCATCTCCAGAACCAACCCCTCCAATTTATTCTGCTGCCATACTCGGCTACGGTGGAGCAGGCCACGATGGCGGTTCGTTAACTGATTCAATTATGGTTGCCCAAGTAAACACAGGAACTCAGCAAATTGCTCTAATCTCAGTCCCACGTGACAGCTGGATACGTTTGCCAAGCCAAGGTTGGGATAAACCAGAACAGTATTGGAAGGTGAATGCTGCCTACGCTATAGGTTCAGATGATCGAGGATATC
>Ga0208218_1000836_pt1 | contig 12996 bp, 8 predicted proteins | sample HotLakmasection3_FD_184726 | JGI IMG/M metagenome (GOLD analysis project Ga0208218, IMG submission 184726) | Hypersaline microbial mat communities from Hot Lake, Washington, USA - Section #3 (SPAdes) | ecosystem: Environmental > Aquatic > Non-marine Saline and Alkaline > Hypersaline > Microbial... | reverse complement strand
ACGTTTTGGAATTCTTGACCCAAGCCATTCATGCTGCTCGCTTGGGGCAGGAGCCTCCTTCGATATTGCCTCAAACTTCGGTAGAGGATGAAACCCCTTTGGCGGCGTAAACCCCTGAATCTTTACGAATTTAGTGGCGAAATTATCTACAAATTGCATCGTTGATATCAATACCTTCGCCATTTTTTAAAACCCTTGATTTTGCCTGTGCGGAGCGCACGCAAAATCAAGGGTTTTAAAAAATAGCGAAGGTATTGACAAAGTATTTTGCCAAATAGCTACATGCAGTGTTGTAGGGGCGCTGCACGCAGCGCCCCTACAGCCCTTACAACCCTATTCATCATCGTGGGCAAAACGACGATACAGGAAGTCGAGAGCATAGTTCCGCAGTTCATAGAAACGCGGGTCTTCCATGATTTGAGCGCGGTTGCGTGGGCGGCTAAAGGGAATCTCGATGATGTCGCCGATGGTGGCTGACGGACCATTGGTCATCATCACCAGGCGATCGGCTAGAAACAGCGCTTCATCAACATCATGGGTGATCATCAAGACGGTGCATTGGTGATCGCGCCAGATGGTTAATAGTTCTTCCTGAAGTTCTTCTTTGGTAATCGCATCTAAGGCACCAAAGGGTTCATCCAGCAGCAGCATTTGGGGGCGAATTGCCAAAGCACGGGCGATCGCCACCCGTTGCTTCATCCCCCCGGATAATTCATGGGGGCGCTTGTTTTCAGCCTCGGTTAAACCGACCATCGCCAGGTGTTCGTGGGCGATCGCCAGCTTGTCTTTCTTCGCTAGCTTGGGAAATGCCGCATGAACCGCCAGAAACACATTCTCCAGCGCCGTCTTCCAGGGCAACAACGAATAGTTCTGAAACACCATCATGCGATCGGGACCGGGCTGAGAAATCGGTTGCTCACCCAGATACACGGTGCCGACATTGGGCTGGGTAAAGCCCGCCACCATGTTGAGCAATGTACTTTTGCCACAGCCAGAATGCCCAATCAAACAAATGAATTCCCCTTCCTGCACGGTTAGATCCAGATTTTCGATCACCGGATAGGTGCCGCTAGGGGTGGGGTAAAACTTGGAAACATTGTGAACCGACAGCAGGGGCTGCGCCGATACTCGATTCTGGGGTGAAGTATTGGGAAGGGTTTGCATGGTGAATGTTGGAATAAAGGGGTGTAAGGGCGTAAGGGAGAGGGCTTTGCTCCCCCTCACCGGAACATCAGGCAGCATTGGGGGGAGCATCCAGCATGATTTCTTCAACGCGGATGCTACGGCAGAAGGGCAAGCGATTCAGATATTCGATGGGATCATTGGGATCGAATACCGTCTCATCCAACACCGAAAAGGGTTTGGGAGCCGTTTCTATATCCGGTAGACCCAGTTCGCAGGCAGCGGCACTAAACAGATCCAACCGACAGGTGCGACCCAGGACTTCGACCCAGTTTTTGGGGAAGGGGGAAATGCCCCAGCGCGCCAGTTGGGTCATAATCCACAGCGTCTCGCCCCAGACCGGGTGGTTGGTGCGGTTGATGAAGAACTGGTTATGACGGAGCAGCGATTCTGGCTCTGCATGTTTGTTTTGCAGGTAGGGGTCAATGAAGCCGAGGCGAGTATAGACCGGGTCGGAGCCTACATACTGTGGCAAACACAGCAAATCGAGGATTTCTTCGCGATGGCGGCGATCGTCACAATATTCGCAGGCTTCGAGCAAGGCTTTAATCAGTGCCATGTGGGTTTCGGGACGCTGGGTTGCCCAGTCTTCCCGCACACCCAGCACCTTTTCAGGATGTCCAGCCCACAAATCTTCACTGGTCGCCATCACTACTCCCAGGTCTTCGTAAACGACACGGGCGTTCCACGGCTCTCCGGCACAAAATCCATCAATGCTTCCTGCTTTCAAGTTCGATACTATCTGAGCGGGAGGAATGACTGTCAGGCTTACATCCTGGTCGGGATTAATGCCGCCGGATGACAGCCAGTGCCGCAGCAACAAATTCTGCATAGAAGCCGGATGCACGGTGCCAAAGATATGGCTCTGATCTGGGGTTTGTAGCAGTGCCTCCTTCAGGTCTTTCAGGGTGTGGACGCCCTTTTGATGGAGGGGCTTACCAATGGTAATGGCGTTGCCATTGCGGCTCATGACCAGACCCGTGATGACCGGAATTGGGGCGTTATTGCCCATGCCCAGGGTGAGAGCCAGGGGCAATCCAGCCACCATTTGCGCGGCATCTAGCCTTTGGCTGGCGATGCCTTCGGCGATCGCCCCCCAACTTGGCTCCCGGTTCAGGGTCACATCCAACCCATATTTTTTGAACAGTCCTTTTTCCTGGGCAACGACCAATGGGGCGCAGTCCGTCAGGGGAATGAAGCCAATATCCACCGTGGTTTTGGCTCCCGACGTAACCATTGCAGGGGCGGTCGGGCGACGCTTGGCTCGCTTCTGCTGGTTCAGGAAGTAGATTACTTCATTGCGCAGGGCATAGTAGCTGGGGTGGTTCACCACTTCCAGGCGATGCCGGGGGCGCGGGATGGGCACCTCCAGCACCCGACCCACACGGGCTTCGGGACCATTGGTGAGCATGACGATGCGATCGCTCAGCAGCAGTGCCTCATCCACATCATGGGTCACCATGATGCAGGTGGTATGGCTCTCTTCGCAAATCCGCATCAACTGTTCTTGCAGGTTGCCACGGGTGAGGGCATCCAGGGCACCAAACGGCTCATCCAGCAACAACAGCTTCGGACGAATGGCAAGGGCACGGGCGATCGCCACCCGCTGCCGCATCCCACCCGATAGCTCATGGGGAAACTTGTCTCTGGCACGGCGCAGACCCACCAGATCCAGGTGATACTCTGCGATGCCCCGCCGCTCCCCAGCGGGCAACTTTTTCATTGCCGAGTCTACCGCCAGGGCAATATTCTGGTAGACCGTTTTCCAGGGCAGCAGGGAGTAGTTTTGAAACACGACCATGCGGTCGGGTCCCGGCTCATACACCTCACGCCCTTCGAGCACGACCCCCCCGGACGAGGCGTGTTCAAATCCCGCCACAATGTTCAACAATGTGGATTTACCACAACCAGAGTGACCAATGAGGGAAACAAACTCACCCTGTTGAATGGTCAGATCAATATTTTTGAGGGCAATGTAGCGATCGCCATTCGGAAGGGGAAACACCTTATCGACATGGTCGATATCAACAAAAGATTTCATCACAACACCTGGGGTAGAGGGAGTAGAAACGACACATTTAAGAGCGAGTTAAGAGCGAGCACCCGGAACAATCCGGTTAGCGGCAACGGCAATCAAACGATCGAGCAGCAGACCCACAATCCCCACATAAATGAGAGAAATAATGATTTCGCTCATACGAGAGCTATTCCAGGCATCCCAGATAAAGAACCCAATTCCAACACCACCGACCAACATTTCTGCCGCAATAATTGCCAGCCACGACAGACCAATACCAATCCGCAAACCTGTAAAGATGTAAGGAACAGTAGCCGGGAAAAGCACTTCAAAGAAATAATCTTTACGGGATAACCGCAGCATCCGAGCCACGTTTTTGTAGTCTTGAGGAATTTGCTGCACACCCACCGTTGTGTTGATGATGATGGGCCAGATCGCCGTAATGAAGATGACGAAAATAGCCGATGGGTTGCTATCCCGAAAAATTGCCAGGGAAATGGGCAACCACGCCAGGGGTGGAACAGTACGAAACACCTGAAACATCGGGTCTAGCGCGTCATACATTAAGGGGTTCGCGCCAATCAAAATCCCCAAGGCAATGCCCACGATCGCCGCCATGGTATAGCCAATGGCAACCCGTTGCAGGCTGGCAAAAATCTGCCAGAACAAGCCTTTATCAATCCCGCCATTGTCAAAAAATGGATTGACGATTAAGTACCAGGTTTCTTGCAAGGTGCGAATGGGACCGGGCAACCCGGCATTAGGGGTCATGCTAAATAGTTGCCAGAATACGGCAAAAAGGGCGATCGCCACCAGTGGAGCAATAATCTTGCGAGAATGCTTTTGAAAAAGCGTCTTTACATTGAGAAGGGGGCTTGATGGAACTGACGACCGTTCGATGCGTGCGACCATAACTGAATACCTGCACTGAATGAACTGCAAAGGAATGCAAATGAAAAAAACAAAAACGAATCTGGTGAATAACTCAGGAAACAAGTCAGGGAGAGCCAAAGGGGGATGGGGGAATTAAGCCCTCTCACGCTCCACCCTTTGACCCTGAATGCGTCCCTAAATTTTCTTGATTTGCAGCCCGTCTAGATAGGCTTGAGGATTCTCGGGGTCAAACTGAACGCCATCGGCAAAGGTTTCAATCCCGCGAGAAGTGCTGGTAGGAATGTCACTCTCGGGTACACCCAGCGCTGCCGCTGCTTCACGCCACAAATCTTCCCGGTTTACGGAATCGATCAGCGACTGCGTATCCAGATCTGCGGGGAGGTAGCCCCAACGAATGTTTTCAGTGATGAACCAGAGGTCATGGCTCTTGTAGGGATAGGACGCATTTTCCCGCCAGAACTTCATCATGTAAGGATGGTTTTCGACAGGGGGACGACCATCGCCGTAGTCAAAGTTGCCCTTCGCACGATTGATGATGTCATCGAAAGGCGCGTTGATCCATTGACGGCCCGATACAATCCGGCACATCTCTTCCGCGTTCGCCGGATCATCACACCACTGCTGCGCTTCCATCACCGACATCAACAGGGCTTTAGCAGCATTGGGGTTCTGGTCTACCCAATCGGCACGCATCCCAAAGGCTTTTTCAGGGTGGTTATTCCACAGTTCTCCCGTCGTCAGAGCTGTGACGGAAATGCCCTGGTTAATGGCTTGCTCGTTCCAGGGTTCGCAAACACAGAAGGTTTCCATATTGCCGACTTTCATGTTGGCCACCATCTGGGCGGGTGGAACCACAATCAGCGATACATCTTGATCAGGGTTAATGCCACCAGCGGCTAACCAATAGCGAGTCCATAAGTCGTGGGTGCCGCCAGGGAAGGTCATCGCGCACTTCAGTTCTTTCCCTTCAGACTTGGCTTGGGCGAAGGGTGCTTTCAGGGGTGAACTATCGGTGGTCACGCCCAGATCCTTATAGCCCTGGGCGATGGAAATGCACTGACCGTTGTAGTTCAGACGCGCCAGGATATACATTGGCGTGGGATTGCCGTCCGTAACCGCGCCGGAGGAAATCAGGTAAGGCATGGGGGTCAAAATATGTGCCCCATCAATGCCACCGCCCTGGGAACCCAGCACAATGTTGTCGCGAGTTGTTCCCCAGGAAGCTTGCTTCTCAACCGTTACATCCGGCATACCGTACTTCGCAAAAATGCCTTTTTCCTTGGCGATGATCAGGGGAGCCGCGTCGGTCAAGGCAATGAAGCCCAGTTTGGCACCTGTCACTTCGGGAGCTGGACCTTCGGCAACAGGAGAGGGGGCAGGGGACGTAGATTGAGAACCAGTAGTGCCTGAGCTACATCCATGTACGAATACCGTTGCAGCGGCGGCTGCACCTGCGGTGTACAAGAAATTACGGCGAGAGACCTTGGACATTGAGTGAACTCCTGAAGAATATAGACTCAGTAACAGAAAAAAGGGTACAAAACTCCGTTCTCAATACAGGCATTTCTGTTTGAGAGGTTGAGAGAATTTGTGAACATCAACGGACAAATCGAAAGACCTGAAGCGCGTCAGGTTAGGGCTTCGGTTGTGCCGCGAACTGCTCAATCAACAGTTGGCGCAAAACCGATCGCAAATCATCACAGGGAACACTTTTCATCACTTTTTCACCTAATTTGGCGTCTTTGCCGACCTTGCCGCCCAGGAAGATATCGACCCCTTCGACGGTTTTTCCGTCCTTACGGACTTTCGTTCCCATCAAGCCGATGTCGGCAACCTGGGGCTGACCGCAGGAGTTGGGGCAGCCCGTCCAGTGAATCCGCACCGGACGCGGTAGGGAAAGCTCTGCTTCCAGTTCGTGGATCAGGGCGACCGCACGCTGCTTGGTTTCAATCAGCGCAAAGTTGCAGAACTGCGACCCGGTGCAGGAAACGAGCGATCGCCCCAGCATTCCCGGCTCCAGCGAAAACCGTTGCAACAACGGCTCCTGCTTGAACAGTTCCACCCGCGTATCAGGGATATGGGGAATGATCACGTTTTGCTCTACGGTCAGACGGATCTCCCCGCTACCGTAGACTTCCGCCAACCGTGCCAGGGCAAACATATCCTCAGCGGTGAGCCGACCGACGGGCACATGCAGCCCGACATAGTTCAGCCCCGGTTGTTGCTGGGGGTAGATGCCAATGTGGTCGCGCTTTTCCCAATCAATCTCGTCTTTGGGAGCTGCCGAGAGCAGAGGCTTAGCGTAAGCTTTTTCCACTTCACTGCGGAAGCGATCAATACCCCACTCGTCAATCAGCCACATCAGCCGAGACTTTTGGCGGTTCGAGCGATCGCCATAATCGCGAAACACTTCCAGGATGGCGCGAGACAGCTCTACCACTTCATCGGTAGGCGGCACCCACGCATCCATCGGAATCGCTGCTTCACACCGCTTTGCTGAGAAAAAGCCCCCGACCAGGACATTGAAGCCCAGTTCGCCCTCCCGGTAGGCAGGGACAAAGGCGATGTCGTTGATTTCTGCATGAACCGAGTTGTCGCGCCCCCCTTCCACCGCAATGTTGAACTTGCGGGGCAAATTGGTGAATGCCGCATTCCCCTCACCATTGTTCGTGATCATGTCCTGGAGCTTGTAGACCAGACCGCGCGTGTCGATCAGTTCACTGGCATCCAGTCCGGCGACGGGGGAACCAGTGATGTTCCGCACGTTGTCCATCCCCGACTGCATCGAGGTCAGTCCAACGGCATGAAAGCGCTCAAAGATGTCGGGAATATCTTCCAACCAGATGCCCCGCAGTTGAATGTTTTGGCGAGTGGTGATGTCGGCGCTACCCGCCTCGCCATAGCGCTGCACCACTTCCGCCAACACCCGCATCTTCTGACTGGAGAGGATGCCGTTCGGCGTCCGCAACCGCAGCATAAACTGACCGGGCGTAACGGGACGAAAGAAGATGCCGAGCCACTTCAATCGTTGAGTTAGATCCGTTTCATCGACGGCTTCCCAACCCATTTCGGCAAAGCGCTTGAGTTCTTCTTTGACAGCTAAACCATCTTTCTCGGCTTTAAACCGCTCAAATTTGTTTAGCTTTTCAGTTGTTTGAGGTGCGATACCAACCACAATTTTGCCTCAACTTATTGGCACACCAAACTAGCTTTGAAGCCAAAGCTACGGGTGTTTTGAAACAGTGTTTCCTATGTAAGAATCATCATTTTTGAGGGAATAAGGGCGATCGCCCTACCCACAAAATCCTTATTACCTTTGCATTACAACCATGCAGTTATAAGCATTAGTTGTCACCAAAGGTTGTAAGCCATTGCTTCATTGTTTCAGGACTGAAAGGCACCGAATAGTTGATAAAAAACTTTAACTTCTATCAACGTGTTACCAACGTTAAAGATTTTATAAACACTAATTTGTATATGAAGAAACAAAACAAAAACTCGTGCGCAGAACATGCATAGGTTTGATGCAATTCTTGAATGTGGCGGGGAAACTGTCTGGAAATCGCATCGAAGCTGGAAAATTTCACCACAGAGGCACAGGGAATACAGAGGAAGGGTGGATGGGTGGGGGAGTGGATGCTGAGGTCTATGGGCATTGGCATTCTCAGCCTTCATCGTCTGCCCTCTGTGCCCTCTGTGCCCTCTGTGCCCTCTGTGCCTCTGTGGTTCCTTTCAACCCAAAAAGCAGGGCAAAAAGTAATTTGCCCCGCTCCTCTTATTATCGTTTTACTCTTTCAACGCCTTAGTGAGATCGGGCTTCGACCATGCGCTCCAGTTCGCCAAAGGGAATCAACCAGCTCACAGCGTAGGGATGCAGGCAACCCGTCAGCTTGTGTCCATCCGTCGTCCAGCCGCTATGCCCCACCAGGTCATACCACTGGGTGTCTTCGATGCCCAGTTCTGACATGGGAATGGCGATGGGCACCTCCTCCGCGCTGACATTGGTGAGGCAGAGGATATGCTGGTCGCCTTTGGGCGATCGCCGCAACACCGCAAACACCTTGGGCGATAGGGAAAACACCTGCTGATCCGCATTGGGATGAAATGCCTGGTACTGGCGGCGCAGGGAAAGCAGTTGTCCCAGCTTTTGCACCACCTGAGTCTGACGGGAATGGCGATCGCGCAATGCCCCCATTAGCTCCGTATCCTGCAAAACCTGGCGGTTCATATCCCGCTTCACCTTCGTCTTGATCACGGAAGCCACATCATTGCAAGTGCCAATCAGCCCGTGGAAGTAGATTCCCGGCACACCCCGCAGCACCAGCGCAATGCTGCGCGATGCCACATACCGCTGCACCTGCTGCGACAGATCCTCCAGCGCATCATCCAGATTCAACGCACTAAACCAGGTGGTATTGATCTCGTAAGGCTCCTCCTGTCCCCCTTTGATGGTGCGATAGGAGACGAAGGCACCATGCTGCCGTGCCCGCTGCACCATAAAGTCAATTTCGTCCTTCGACAAAATCTCCCGCACGCCCATCAAGCCAATGCCATCGTGGGTATCCAGCATATTAAAGAAAGTCGTGGTAGCGGAGGGATAGTCCAGGGATTGCGCCCATTCTGTCAGGTTGGAGGTGTCTTCTCGGTAGAAGGTGTAAAGCACCAGGGGCGGCAGCGCAAAGTTGTAGACCATTTGCGCTTCGTCGGTTCCATCGCCAAAGTAAGAGACGTTTTCGCCGTGGGGCACGTTGGTTTCGGTAATAAGAGCGGCGTGGGGCGCGACAATGCTCAGGATGCGGCGGAAGACTTTGACGATCGCATGGGTCTGTAACAGGCTGGCACAGCGAGTTCCTGGCTGCTTCCAGAGATATGTGACCGCATCCAAACGGATCAGGTTTGCGCCGTAGCGGATATAGCGGAGTAGGGTGGTGACAATGCGGAGCATCACTTCGGGATTGCCAAAGTTCAGATCCACCTGGTCAGCGGAGAAGGTCGTCCACACCCAAACGGGACCGTTCATACTCTGGAATTCGGTGAGCACGTCAGAGGTTCGGGGGCGCACCAGGGTTTCCCGCTCCTCGGGAGTCAAGCCATCGGGCGAGTCATAGGTAATGAACACCTCCTGAAACCGGGGATTGCCATTGAGAAATTCTTGAAACGCCTGACTGCTGGAGGAGATGTGATTGAACACACCATCAAACATTAGTTCAAAGTTATCCCCCAGAGCTTTGATGTCATCCCAGGAACCCAGCTCCGGATCAACGGCTCCAAAGTTGATCACCGCAAAACCCCGGTCGGAAGACGACGGGAAGAAAGGCAGGATATGGAGCGTGTTGATGATTTCTTTGAAGGTGGGAATGGTATTGAGAAAATCTGCCAGGGTGCGGAGGGGCGTGCGATCGCTACTCCGCAACACATCGCCGTAGGTAATCAAAATCACATCCTTTTCAGTGAAGCGTTCGGTAGGATCGAACGTGCGATCGCGCTCAATGGTCTCTGGATGTTTGTAGGCATAGTGAACCCGCAGTTGCCGCTCCAGGGCAGGCAGCGTTTCGGCAGCGACCTCTTCTCCATACAGCAGGGTGAGGTAATGGAACAGGCGATCGCGATCGTCTTCCGATAGTTCGAGCAGCGGGCGAGAGTAGTCCGGTTCGGAGTTATAGCGAATACGATATTGCATAAGTTTTCGTCTTCTTGCGGTCTTCAGAAGGAGTGAACAGAGGTTTGAAATAGTGTCACCGGGATGCTAATTCGATGCTGTTCTGCCTGATGAAAAATCCCCTGATGGCAAGCAAGCCGGAGTAAACAAACAAAAGTTGCCCGAAGATCGGCTCAATTCACCGACCTTCAAGGCACTCAGCAATTTCACGAACGATAGCATGCCCCATGCCGAGGTATTTTGAGTCATGCTATCCAATCATTGAAAATAATGCTATGTTTCTCGCTTTTCCCTCCGTAGCAGGTTATCGCACTCAAAAACTACACACATTTACCCATTTCAAGAATTTTTCAAAAAGAACCCAACGATACCCTCGCCATCTCATTTCTCCCTCACAGGGTGTCCTCAAAAAAATACTTCTCTGGAGTCTGGTGCTCATCGGCTAATACTTTGAGAAGAATGAGCGATTCGGGTATCAGCCCTGCCCGTGCCAAAGAAGCGTTGCCGGAACCGGAAGGTCCATAAATGGGTTAAACACAAATTGCAGATTTTGTTTCATGGAGGCTGCGAAGCTTTTCCCACAGGGCAGCATGTTTCTCTCGTCCAAAGAAGCGATCGCTATCCGTCTCCTGAAATGCCATCAATCCTTTATAGGGATTGGCTCCAATGGTTGAAGAAATAGATTCCTCCCCAGGCTCCTGTTCCTTTGTCCCCGTGTTGAAAATGGCTTGTCCGCTACTGACGTAGACGACTATGCCGCCCAAAACCTGACCAATAGTTTGGTTGCGATCGCCCTGCAGGTTTTGCTGAATAGGTTGATGTCGGTCTGCAGCCCCAAAATCTTTGCCACTATCTGGACTCCAACCTTATATAGCGTTTTGCAAGCGCTTTAAGTACAGCACATGGGAGGGGCGGCGCGCCGCGCCGCCCCTCCCATGTGCTGAAGCAACTTGCGCACCGCTATAAATTCACATTACCCTTGACATTGCCAAACACGTTACCGCCCATCACCTGACCAATTACCTGCTTGGAGGGCTAGCCAAATGTTCTGGTGGTGACTTTGGCTGTCATTGGAACCGCTCGGTGCAGTGGAAGAGCTTTCTATTAAATCTAAACTTTGCGGAGTATCGGGCGATCGCCATCTCTCGATAAGCCCAAGGCTCTGGACATAGCGATTGATCGTTCTGGGATCAACGTGGAGCCGCCTGGCAGTTTCACGCAGTCCCAACTGTTCGACTCCCACAAGGTGCCGAAGCTTCTGCTGCCATACAGAACCGACAGCCTTAATCTTGCCGATCCAAAAGGCATCTTCTTGGCTACAGTCAGGTCCGGTGCGGCAGTAAATGAAGCCGCAGGAGTAGGAAAATGTGCCAACGGGCTTCTTTGTATCGCCACACAAGCTGAGTTCCAAATGGGTGACGATGGGTTGGTGGTAATGCTCGGCGATAGGATTCAAACACAGCCAGGGACCTGCTCAAAAGGCCTTGTAGCTGCGATCGCCCCCCAAAACCGTATCAACCGAAAATCCAAAAAGCGAATCATCAACAGGTGGCGGATGGGATGAAATACCTTTCTGTGCTTTCGGACGATCCTTGTAAGCCAGTTGTGCTCATCCTGCTGATCAATATTTGAGTCTAAAGCTTGAAGGATTTCCGAGCCGTAGGCGAACAAGAACTGTTCAATTAACTGCTTTTGATGCACTTGCCCAGTCGGAGTAGCTAATCCCTGTTCAATCAGCAGAGAAACGTACTGTTTGCGGAACCAGTTTAAGCCGTTACAAGGAAACTCGTGCTCCAGTAAGGAACGCGCATCTTGAGCTAGCTCAACTAAGATTTCTAGCGATTTCTTATGATATTGGCTCTTATCCTGGTGAATGCGACAGTTCTCAGGACTGGCAGCAACGGACTCATGCCGATTCATTCCCTGCAACCGAACTGAACTGTCTTGAAGTATGTCGGTGTGATGGGGACAAACGAGGACTCCGGGTGCTTGGTGGATACGGTGCCAGTACAACTCCCCATACTGCTCCTGATCGGCTTGGGCGCAAGTTGGACAGAACCGGAAGTATTTGGGTATACGAACAGAACTGGCACGAATGCCCATCTGGCTGTGAATGCCACCTCCGTCCTCCGAGCACACTGCCTCAAAAATAGACTGCGATCGCTCTTGCGGTATGAATGCCCTGTAAAACGGAAATATTATGTGTCTTTGTATGACTTCTTCGACGGTCACCGCTGAAGTAATCTCCAGGTTTGTAGCTAATGCTTCCAGGTTGTAGGGAAGGTCAGCCGTGGCGATCGCCGGAGCACTGGCAACCGCCACACCAACCCAAAGCCCAGTGACAACACCACAGCACACCCCAACAGCATTGAGCTATGCTCAAAAGTGGTGTATGAGCCAAGGAGAAAAAAAGGGCGTATCCTGCTGGATAAACAAAAAAGACCAGACGAGGATACACCATGAGTAAGGATAATCTTATTGCATTCCAGTCTTCAGAATCATCCGCATCCTTCAACGATGCCCTGACTGAACTGGTCCGTAAAGGCGCACGCCAAATCATTGCTCAAGCGGTCGAAGCGGAACTGGCTGAGTTTTTAACGCACTACCAGTCTCTTAAGGACAACCGGGGACGAGCGGCGATCGTTCGCAACGGATACCTCCCGGAGCGCACGATTGTGACCGGAATTGGGGAAGTGGAAGTGCAAGTGCCGAAGGTCCGCGACCGCAGTGGCCGTGGCATCAAGTTCAATTCGACCCTGTTACCGCCCTATCTCAAGCGTGCTCGAAGCGTAGAGGAGGTGCTGCCGTGGCTGTATCTTAAGGGCGTATCGACTGGAGATTTCTCAGAAGCCTTGGCATCGCTGCTGGGTGCGAACGCTGAGGGGTTGTCTGCCAGCACCATTAGCCGCCTGAAAGCGAAGTGGATAGAGGAGCACCAGCAATGGCAGAAACGGTCGCTGATGGGTAAACGGTATGTGTATCTGTGGGCGGATGGGATCTACTTCAACATCCGCAACGAGGATGAGCGTCAGTGCATCCTGGTCGTCATCGGTGTCACCGACACTGGCACCAAAGAACTGCTGGGGCTGGAGGCTGGATTTCGAGAGTCCGAGTTACACCTTGCCAGGGTATAGATTTTACCCTTTAGGTGAGGTAGAAATGAGGCAGACCGTTGAGTGTTAAGCGTGGTGCCTCCGATGATTCAATTGAGTTTTAGTGCCGAAGAGATTGAACAACTACATTA
>Ga0208218_1000833_pt1 | contig 13014 bp, 15 predicted proteins | sample HotLakmasection3_FD_184726 | JGI IMG/M metagenome (GOLD analysis project Ga0208218, IMG submission 184726) | Hypersaline microbial mat communities from Hot Lake, Washington, USA - Section #3 (SPAdes) | ecosystem: Environmental > Aquatic > Non-marine Saline and Alkaline > Hypersaline > Microbial... | reverse complement strand
TTTTTAATTCTGTTTATTCTATCAAAGATAGGAACTTTTTTATTTTTATAGCGAACGTTCTTATTGATAAACACGTGATTGTTAATTTTACTCATATACATTTTAAAAAACTCCTTTTAAAATAAGTTATAGCATTATTGTAGCAAAATGTAGAAATAGAGGGTATAAACCCGTAGTTTTGGGGATAACAAGCCTGTGAATACCCGCGAATACATATAGAGGGTTTTATAGACGATAAAACGCTTATATTTTGGGTGTTTTTCTGATTAATAGGAGTGGTATGAAAGGCGTTAAATCCGAAGTGGTTTTTTATGTTTGTTTTTACGTCGTGGGTTATCATTTTTTAATACTCTCTTTATGTTTAATTTCGTTGGGTTTTGGGGCGTTAGTATCATTTTCTTTCATATTTTCTATTTTTTCTCTAACTTCTTGTTTAACATCATCCGAAACACCTTTATATCTTAATGAGTGTTTAAAGAAAATATCATCTAAATATTTCTCTATTTCTTGTTTTGAAAAAATATTATTAATAACGTAAAAAGCTGTTTGTTCTGTTGCGTTATTAAGTGCAAGTTGTAACCCTAAATCCATACCTAAAAGTTTTCTTATTTCGTTGAATTGAAGTATAACCTTTAAATCCAAGTTTTTTTCTTTTATCTCTTTAATTTTTTTCTCTTCATCTTCAAATCTAGATGACATATCTTTCATCATCTTATCGTGTGACGCTTTAAATTCATCATACCACTCTTTTGTATTTTCTTTTGCTTTTGGTGGAAAACTAGGGTATTCGTCTTTTTTTTGTTCTAATTTTTCTAAATCTTTTTTTAATTCAATTTGAGAAATAACCTGCCTTATGCTAGGGTGTGTTAATGTCGTAAATTCAAAATCACCAAAAAAAGTAAAATATGCAAGTGCGTGAGATAGAGAACATTTTTTATATTTTGAAATATCTGAAAAATATGTTTTTAATGCGTAAAGAAGATATTTATTATTTTTTAAGTTTTTAATAAATCCTTGATTTTCTAAATACTCTAATAACTCTAATCGTTCGGGTTTTATGTTGGTTTTTAATTTTTTATGTATATCTATAAATTCTGTTTTTTGTTCTTTTAAAAGTTTAATAAACTCCTCTAATATTTTATTCCAATTAACATAAAATAATTTTATGTTTTTTGTTTTTTCGGGATGTTCTTTTATTTTAATAAATCCTGCGCTTCTTAATTTCATTAATCTTCGTTGTATAGTGCCTTGTTGTTCTTTTACTAATTTAGCAATTTCAGACGCATACATTTCTTTATCATTTAGAATATAAATCAAAAAAGAATGTTCAGAACTCTCTAAAACATTAATTTCTTTTTTAGCCATAGATTAGTTATACACTTATTCTTTTTAAATGTTATCACCCGAAAGTTATTAGATATACGTTAATTATATGAAAAAGTATAAGAGGGAAACATTTAAATAGTAGTCATACATTAATATATCAAGATTGTATAAGTTAAAAAATGGGATTAAAAACATTTCAAGTAAGTTTAAGCGAAGAGGATGTTAGTAGAGTTGATGAACTTAAAAGTAAAACTGAAAGAAGTAGGAGTTTTTTGATAAGAAAGGCGATTTTGCTTTTATTAAAAGAATGTGAAAATAATGAAAATTTTGAGGTGTTAAGATGAGCTCTACAACATATATGTTAAGGATTAGATTAACCGAAGAACAGCGAAAGCGATTAGAAGAATTATCGCACGCAGACGGCGAAGTTACATTAAGCTCATATTGTAGGAAAAAACTTTTTGAAAGTTTAAGCACGGAAATTAAGTTAAATAAAATTTTGGAGATGTTAGATAAAAAATCTAAATGAGGTTATTTTAAAAAATGTTAGGTGATAAGGCGAAAGGCAAAAGTGAAGAGGTTTTTATTGTTTATCTAGGAGAGAATGGCGAAAAGATTGAGGCGTATGTTACTATAATTGAAGTTAATGGTTTTGTGAAATTTAAAACTAACCAAAATATTATTTCTATTCCGCGAGAGCGAGTTTTGAAAATTAAAGAGAGGTGTGTAGATGGATATTAAAGTTTTAGAAACCGCGCTTAAAGAGATTGAAAAGAATGTTAGGATTTTAGAAAATTCTAAATTTGAACACGAAAAAAAACTTATACTTAATGGCGAAAATGTTAAATGTATAATTACTAAATCTGAATTGAAAAACCTTTTTTCTGTTGGTGAAGATAAAAAAAGTGTTCGTGATATTCTTAAATGTTCTAATTTTTCTGAAAATGTTAAATGTATTGAATTTAATGGGGGTATTATAATTTTAAAATGATTGAAAATAATAGTTACGGCAGTGATGAGAATTTAAGTTTTAGGCAAATTGTTTTAAGTTATATGCGTAAGATTATGGATTTAAATTTAAGAGTTATACCGCAAGAGAACATAATAGATTATACTAAATGCTATAAGCGTGCTGTGTTGGGTTTGAGTGATGTTTTATTACCTTTTTTTGATAATGAGATGAGTTGTGCTTATGAACGATTTTTAGAGGATTATGATTTAATGATGAGAGAAACAACAAACGGGCAAGTAATAACAAATACTTCGGGTTATTCTAGCAAGAGTATGAATATTTGTAGAACGCTATTTAGAGAATTAAATAAACTTCTTAACAGAAATGATTATTTGAAATCTAATGTTTATGGTGAAGATAAAAGCGAAGTTGTGCAAGAGCGCGAGGATGATGAGGAGTATTAATAATGAAATTCATATTAATTAAATTTAAGCGAAAGCGGGAGTAAAAAATGAAAAAAAGTTTTGTTAAAGATAAAAAATTTAGTGATGAGGATTATTGGAAACAATACACACCTAGCAAAGACGAAGAGGGTTTTGAGGGTATGCAAAACCACGAAATAAGTTTAGATGTGGTTTGTAAGTTTAGAGGTTTAAACGGCGGTGTAATTTATGAAACCAAAGAAACAGCTATTAACTGCAATTTACAAGATTTAGAAATATGGTTTAGTAATCTTAAAAAAGTTATTCGTATGCTTGACGAAACTATTATAGATAAAGAAGTTGGTGGGGGGTTATAACTTCACCACTTCTATTTTTTACTAAAAATGGAAACACAAAATTACAATAATGATAAATTAGAATTTAGGCAGATTGTTCTAGGGCACATTAAAAGAATTTTAGAATTGAGTAGCCACGAGTTAAGAGATACAACATACACAATAAGCCACGCAAATTTTAGCGAAACAAAATACCAAGAAGATACAAGATTTAGTTATATTCAAAGTATAGAAAATTTAGCGTTTGTTTTAATGCCTTATTTTGATGATGAGATGTTAAAAGTTTATGAGGGTTGTGTTGGTGTTATTAATGCTTATGAATTTCAGATAGAAAAAATATACCAAGAAGAGATTAAATTAATTTTAAAAGAGTTGGGAAAGGAAAGTATAAACGTAAAACCTTATTGTTTGGATAAAAAAATAGAGTGTGCGAAAGAGTTGTTTATTGCGTTGAATATGTTGTTAAAGAGAAATGATTATTTGAAGAGTGCGGTTTATGGTGAGGATAAAGATGAGTTAATTAGTGATGATGATAGTGAGGGTGGTGGGGAATAATGGCGAACGCAATAGTAGTTTATCGGAATAAAGTAAGGGGCGATAGTTGGGCGCGTTGGATGGTTGGGCGAACTATGAGGCAGAATAAGAATAATTTGATTTCTCTTGTAGGAAAAACGGGGAGTGGGAAAACTTACAGCGCTATATCTATTTGTGAAATTATGAGTAAAATGGATGGTGTGCCTTTTACTATTGAACACGTTGTTTTTTCTTTAAGAGAGTTAATGGATTTGATTAATAGCGGAAAATTAAAGCGGGGGAGTAAAATAGTTTTTGATGAGCCACAAGTTAGTATAAGTGCTAGGGAATTTCAAAGCGAGGCGAATAAAGTGTTTAATTATTTATTAAGCACGTTTAGGCATAGGAATTTAACTTTATTTTTTTGCACACCTTTTGAAACTTTATTAGATAAAAACACTAGGCGACTATTTCACGTGCGTATGGAAACTATGAGTATTAATGTTAATAATCAAACGTGCCGATTAAAACCGAGATACATAGAATATAGTGATTTTAAAACCGAGCCATATAGAAAACAATTAGTGATAATGTTTAAAGATGAGAATGGTAGGGGAAAATCACATAAGTTATTTTATTGGGATGTGCCTAAACCAAGTAAAGAATTAATAGAACAATATGAGAAAAAGAAGTTAGATTTTACTAACAATTTAAATAAAAACATTTCTGAAAGATTAAAAAAGTTTGATGAGAGTGGGAATAGTTTAACAGCTGAACAAGTAGAAGATATAACTATTAGAAAGCCACTAACACAAACGCAAGAGCGGGTTATGAAAGTGCTAGCAAACATAAAAGAAAGTAATAAGTTTGAGCGTGCAAGTGAGATATTAAAGGTTAGTTTAAGTGCAATACATAAAAACAAGACACTAGCAGAAAAGAAAGGTTATAGTGTTGCGGAGTTTAAAGAAAATGTTGAATAAATCTATTGATACTCGTGTATATAGTGAAAATACTAGGGTTTTCACCATTTTTAACCATTTTTCACCCTTAAAGAGCCATCCCGCGCGTATTAAGTTAATTTGTAAGGTGGGAAATTTTAACCTATTGCTAGGTGAAAGAGGGGGGTTGTAATTAGAATGAAGATAAAGATACAAGATAGTAATAAGTTTATTGATGTGGATGTTGCACATCCTTATTTATTAGGTGATGTTAATGTATATGAGCGAGAACTTAAACCCAAGATACAAGAGGTTATAGATAGGGATAACTTAAAGTGTAGCGGTTGCGGAAAGCCATTAATTAATAGGGGTTGGATATGTGTTAATCACCGCCCGAAGAGTGCGCTTACTATGAAAGAAACTTATAGGGTTGAGGATGATAACACGAGTGAGGTTTATGGTGAGGGTGAGATTGAGTTAAAAGATATGTGGGCTATGTTCTTATTCTGTTTTGATACCCGTGCAGATTGTATAAATAAATGGAAAGATACGCGTCCAAAATGAAAAAAGATATTGAGGGTATGAGCCGAGAAGAGTTAGTTAAATTAATTAGCAGTATGATTAATGAGCGCGAGTTTGGAATAAGCCCGATTAATAAAGTTAGTGTTTGTGATGTTGAAGTTGCGAGTAGTGTAGAGAGTTTAGATAAATGTAAAGTTGCTGTGAATGATTTAATTAAGACAAATAAAAAGTTTATCACATTAAGACAAAATAAAATTAAAGCTGATAATTTGGGTTATTTTGGGTGAAAAATAAATCCGTAACAAAACTTACGGAATAGTAAGTTTTCGTAAATAGGGTTTTATAAACATCAAATTATTAGAAAAAATTAAAGCCGTAACGTGCGCGAACACAATTACGGCTATCACTTCGCGCTTAAACAAAATGATAATAGAAATATTGCAGATAAGATTAATAAAAGTATGGGTGTGTTTAGTTGTTTGTTTGTTACTTAAGGATAGAGATACTAAAAGATGTTCTTGTTGTGGTTGTGAGCTTGATGTTGAAGATTATTTTTTTAATAATATTTGTGATAGTTGTGGCGCGTCGCAGGGTTATGATAAAGAGTATTTTGAAAATTCTGATTTAAATTATAGGGGTGTAAGATGTTTAGGGATATAGAATTATTTAACCCGAAGTTTATTAGGGTTGAGCGAGAGAATAATAATATAATTTTTGATTTTGAAAATAATAATTATGTTGCACGGGATAAAGAAAAATATGAGGGTTTAAGTTTTGAGGATTATTTAAAAAATGTTGAACACGAACACGGAGTTTTAAGTTATCATATTTCTTTACGGAGTGCAGATAATAAAAGAGCGTTGTTAGTTTTTGAGAGTGATGAGGTTGGGGGTGATGAGGTTATTAAAAAATTATGTGGATTAATTAGAGAGAAAGGGATTAAATTTATTTTAAAGGATAGTGGAAATAGAAGTTTGCATTTAGTAATACCTATTATGTGTAATGATAAACAAGATTATGAAAGACAATTTAATACTATATTTTATTTGTTGGGTGAGAAAGAGCGGGCGTTTATTGATGTGCAGTTAAATAATATTGATAAACAAGTTAGGGGTTTTGAGAGTTTGCATTTAAAGACATACAAACAAAGCGAGATTAAGAGCGGGAGTTTAGAAAATATTAATAATAATTTATGTTCTGAAAATACAAAACTGATTAATTCTTTTAGCGGTGTATTTCAGAAATCGGCTTTAATTTCTAGTGCGGGTGTTACTTCGGTTATGGGGAAAAGTAAAAACACCCGTTCTAGTTTTTTATTTGATACTCTTGAGTTGAATAGACAAGAACAGCTTTTAGAAGTTGCTAGGAATTTAAAAAAAGGTGAGCGTGGTGTTTGCTTAACTTACATAGCTAGCAAGTTAAAAAAGAATGATGAGAATAAAAAGTTTTTTGAAAAGGTTGTTAAAGCTGTTAGAGATAAGCGTGAGTTTGATATTAGTGAAGAGTTGAAAAAAGGGTTAGCTATTTTTGAGAAAGGTTATAGTAAAAAGCTAGTTGATAAAACAGAACACGGGCGAGAAATTGTTAAAGCGTTGTATGGTTATCAAAGAGAATTAATTATTAAGCGTGGGATTAATGAGGTTTGGAATGATTATTTAAGTAGGGTTAGTTTGATTGAGGATAAAGAAAAACGTGAGAAAAAAATAAAAGAGTGTGCAGACGCTAGGGCTTTTCTAGAAGAGAGAGGTTTTTTAGAATTTATACCCGACGCACGAAACGGAATACAAATTTATCATAGTTTAAGATTAATGGAAAATAGCGCGGGCTTGAAAATTACCCGAGAGGATTATAATATTTTGGATTTAGGGAATAAAGAAGATATGATTAAAGGAACGCTAGCAGAAAGCGGGCTTAATGATTTTAGTGAGGAGTTGAAAGAAGTTAATGAGATTGTTAAAAAAGAATTAGAAAGTAAGAATAAATTAATTGAGTTTAAACCCGAGATACCAAAACCCGCAAAAAATGATTATGGTGATTTTGGTTTAATGAATAAAGGAAATAAGAAATTTACAAAAATATATTATGATATTGAAACAGATTATAAACAAGAGGCGTGCTTAATTGGTGTTTATAACAAGGATTTAAAGAGGATTGTTTTAGCGCAAGTTGTTAAAGAGATTAGATTAAAAGAGGGTGAGCAAAAGTTAAACCCGCGATTTGAGAAGAGTTATAAAAATGGTTTTGAAATTATTAAGTGTGAGGTTGTTAATGGATATGAGGCGATTTTTTTAGCGGATTGTGAGAGTTATTTAGCTTGTGTTTGTAATAGTTTAATGCGACAGGGTGATAAAACACCTAGTATTTTAAAAAATATGATTAAAGGCGTTGATGTGAATTTTAATTTTTTTAATGAGATTTACAATAATAAACGGCGTAGTTTGTGGATAGCGCATAATTCTAATTTTGATATTAACAAATTGAACTTAACAGATAGAAAAGGTTTAGTGCATATTGATAGTAGCGGGGTTAGGGTTGAAGATATTGTTATTAATACGTTTGGGAATAAAAAAAGATATTTAGGATATTTATTTAATCCCGATAAAAATTTAAATGAGCGTGAGAAGTGGGGAGTTAGTTATAAGTTAGGGAATAGAAATATAGGGGTTTATTTTAAGGCGGGAACTAAAAAATATGGGTTGCACGAAAAACCCGAGATTGAATTAAAACCAATTCAAAAAGAAAGCGATAATTATGTTTATGCGCTTGATAGTGTTTTAGTTGCTAGGGCGTTGCAGAAAAAAAGCGCTAGCTTGAAAGCGCTAGGTGAAGAGTATAACACCGAAATTAAGAAAGCTGAAAGCGAATATAATTTTAAGGGTGGCGAGTTATGGAGTAATACCGAGAGAGATATTAAAGAGGTTGAATATTTAATTAAAGATTTATTTGTTACGGATTATGTTTTTAGAGAACTATGTAACGAATTAGATGTTATTGAGGATTTGTTAAATTTGGTTGAGGTTGATAAAGATAGAGTTAAAAAACACGCGTCTGAAATGCCTTATTTGTATAGGGTTTATTCTACGGCTAGTTTGAGTAAGCTGTTTTATCAAATAAAATATAGTGAGGATTATGATGATTGGAAAGTTAAACACGGAAATTCTAAATTTTATGATAATATAAACGAGTTGTTTAAAGAGGTTTATAGCGGTGGTAGGGTTGAAATTTTTAGACACGGAATAATAAAAGATAAGAAAATAGTTTATTCTGATTTTGCTAGTTTATACCCGCACACAAGTTATTTAACAAATATAGAGCCGTTAATGAATGATATTTTAAATAAAAGATTAAAATTTACTTCGGATATAGATAAAATTGAAAGTAGTTTTTGGAGTATGATTTTTAAGTTGGTTGAGAAGATTAAGAATAAAGAGCAGTTTGTAAAAGAGGATTTTAGTGATAGCGCGGTTTTGAATGTTAAACTTAATGATGTTGATTTAAGATTATCTAGGAAAGCGAGCATATTTAGAGGCGTTGTTAAGACAGACACAAATAAACGTAGCCGTTGCGATTTAATTATTAATAAGGGTAGTGTTGTTAATGTTAGCTGTTATGATTTGTGTTATAGTGTTTTAGAAAAACATTTAATTGATAATGTTAGTTTAGATGAGTTAAAGAAAAATATTATTTTTAATAAGGGTTTAATGGTTGTGCCGAGTTATAGAACTTCTAAAAATAATGATATGCACACTAAACTTTATGAAAGAAGAGGTAGCATTAAGAACGAAATTAAGGCGCTTGATAATGTTAAAGCGAATGAAGAAAAGATAAAACATTTAGAGAGCCAAAGCCAATTTATGAAAATTGTTTTAAACGCGGGTTATGGAATTACTGCGGAATTTACAAACGATAGAGCGGGGCAGTTTTATAATCCAATTCTAGCGAGTAGTATAACGGGAATGGCGAGGTTATTAAATAATTTAACAGAAATAAGCACGCGTGTTTATGGTTTTAATGTTTATTATTCCGATACTGATAGTTGTTTAATGGATAGCGAGGGTTATGAGATTGTTAGCGATTTGTTTAAAGGAATTTGCGAATTAAAAAACGAATTAAGTGAGGGGGTGTTTGTTAATAATATGGTGATTGTTGGCGCGAAAGAATACGCATACTTTACAAATAATAAAAAAGAGTATGGAGTTAAAACGCACGGAGTAGGTTTTAGAGCTAGTAGTTATAAAAATGTTTTAGAGAGTTTGTTTAGAGATTTAATTAACGGAGTTGATAACAACACCGCAATAAAGAACGCTGTGGGGTTTGCGCCTTTATTGAGGAGTTTTAATTTTTCGCACGTGTTCGGTAGAACTAGCACATTATACACGGGGTTAGCGGAAAGTGTTAATAAAAATAAAAAAGTTTTAGGTGAGTATAAATTAGGTGATAGTGTGTTTAGATGTTTTGAATATGGAAAAACGGGTTTGTATATTACTGATTGTGAAAACATAACAAAAGGAACGTTCGGTTTGATGTTTAGATTAAGTGAGCCAAAGATTTATTTTTTTAGTGTTAAGTATGGTTTTGATGAGAAGATGTTAAGAGAAGTTTTAGAAAATATTGAGGGAATACCCGACGAAAAAAGAAAACTAATTTTAGAAAGATTAGATAGTAAATATAGCGAGATTTTGTTTTTAGAGAAATATTTAGGAAAAAACGAGGATAATGTTAAGCGTAAGATTTTAGAAAATGGTGTTTGTGTGCCGTTTGATTGTGAAGTTAAAGAGGATATTGATATAAGTTTTAATGAGAAAGAGTTAGCGCTTGATGGTGTTGAATATTGTGGGATGGTTGATTTACCGAAATTTGATTTTGCTAGTAAAATGCAGGCGGATTTAACAACATATTACAGCAAAGCTATAACTTCTATAAGCAAGAGTTTAAGTTATTGGTTTGTTAAAAGACAAAATCCCGAGAACGCCGAAGAGGTTTTTAATAAAAGAAATAGTGAGTTGTTGATACCACAAAAGAAAAACGAGATTATTGTGCCGTTAAATATGGTTGAGATACCCGAGAGTGAAATAAAAATTATAAATGAGTTAGAAGAGCGAAAGAAAATTAAAATTTTAGATACTTATTATTATCGTGCAAAACCGAACGAGTTTAGAAAAATAAAAAAGAATTATGTTTTTGAGGATATTAAAGATATTTTATTAAGTGAGTTGAAACCGAGAAATACAATAATAACCGAAGTGTTTAATAAAAAGAAATATTGGTTTGAGGTTACTAGCCATAAAGCAAATAAACATAATGCTATTTTGAGGATTAATGTAGTTGTTGGAAACCCGCCAAAGTTAAAATATTATTTGTGGATTAATCCAACACCCTTTTTTAATGTTGAATTATGGAAAGCTAGCTATACGGATTTAATGTTTAGTAGTGAGGCGTTAAGTAATGTTGTGAATAAGGTTTTTGAAATAGCTTATAACAATTCAGAAAAACAACACGGCGCGGTTTATAATTCAATTTTAAGCGGATTTTCTAGGGGTAGTAGTTACAGCTTACAAGATTTAAAAAAGAATAATAAATATTTTTTAGATATTTGTTATAGTATTGCGTGCGCTTTTATTGTTATGAATAGTGTTAAGCATAGTAGTTTAAAGATAGGGCGTTTAGATTTGAGTTTGAATATTGAGAAAAAAGTTAGTGAAGATAAACAAGATTTAGTAGTTACATTTTTACAAAAGCAATTAAACCGCGAGGTTAATGATTTTTTGGATTTTAAAAGTAAAAAAGATTTTGTTGAGCGGGTTAGATTGGGTGAAGATATTTATACGGCTAGTGGTGGGCATTATTCGGGGCTTGTGAATAAGCGAACAAAAATAAGCCAAGTGATTTATAATAAAAGCCAACAGCTAGATTATAAAATGATTAAGGCGAGCCGAAAGAAAAATATGAGTGCGTTGATGTTACAAAGATTAAACGCTAGTAAAGAAAATTTTAAAGGTGTGTGGCGTTTAGAAGTGCAGGCATATGGATATAAAGCAATTCAGAAAGCTGTTAATTCTTATGATAGAATTATGAAAAAAATGAGTAAGTTGTTGTTAATTGTGATTAGATTGGTTAATAAAATTGATATGCGCGAGTTTGTTGTATTAAAACAATTCGGTGAAGAGAGTAGAGAGTTTAGTTTTTGGTTTAATGATATTAACAAAGAGCGAGTTAAACCGCCGTTGCTTTTGGTTACGTGATTAATTCTATTTGATTTTTTTAAGAAATTTTGGTTAGCTTTTGCTTTATTTTTATTTCAGTAAGTTTAGTTACGGAAACTTACGAAATCGTAACATTTGTTACGGATTGTTACGGAAACTTACCTAAAATTCGGTATTTTTTAAAGAGGATATTGTGCTGAACGAATATACCGCCTTTATTATTACTATAAGTAAAACTATTCTCCGAACGATTAGGGTTAAGAAATAGGGCGTAGCGCGTGTTTTAGCGTGTTGTAGGACGTTCTAGGGCTTGTTTAGGGTTAGATAGAGATAACTCTTTAAGTTTAGAGTTTTCTTGTTTTAGCTGTTGATTTTCTTTAAGTAACTCTTTAATCGTCTGTTCTATAAGCTCTAATTTCGCTTTCTGTGTTTGTGGCTTTATTTTTTTCGTCATCATTAAAGTAATCTTTTTTAACCTTTATTAATCTTAATGCAGTTTGAAAGTCGCTAGCGGAAATCTCACCACGAGCGAAACGCTCTTCTAAAATTTGTAAAGGTGTTTTATTTTTTGCGATTGTTGGGATTGAATAATTTAGCGCGTTGCTAGGATTTTCTTGAAATAGTTTAGTTTTAATAGGAATGTTAAAAGCAAAATCTACACTTTCTTGTTTTGTTTTATCTGACATCTTCGCGTAAATTTGTGTAGTTGAAACCTGATTATGTCCGAGCAAGTGAGAAACCGCGTATAAATCCCGTGTTCTTTCATAAACATAAGTTGCGTAAAAATGGCGCAAGTGGTGAAAACGATATTTGTAAATTGTGCTATCTTCTCTATTGTTAAATTTTCTTTTGTATTTAACTTTATATTCTACAACATCTAAACCCGCTCTATGCCGAGCTTCTGAAAACCATATATGCAAAGTTTTAACTCTTAAAGGATTGTCGGGGGATTTTTCAGACGGAATAAAATATTTACCGCCGTCTATAATATCTAGCCATTTCTTTACGGGGCTTATAGCTATTTCGGGAATAGGCACAATTCTATCTTTACCATAACCCTGTTTTGTTCTGTTTGGGTTTTTACTATCTCTTATTTTTATTTGTCGCCGTTGTAAATCTATATCACCTATTTGTAAGTTACAAATTTCTCTAATTCTTAAACCGCACATTAGAGCCATAAAACACGCGATTGAACATTTAGGAATTAAGATATTTTCAAATAATTTAATTAATTGTTCTTTTGTTAATAAATCGGGTAGTTTGTTTTTGTTTGACATTTTTATAAGCAAGTAACAATATTGGTTATCTCTTCCATCATCAATAAACCATTATTACTCATTTTAGATTTTTTACGATTATCATTTATTAACATAGCTTTCTTAAAAGTAATCTGTCCGTTTTGCAGTTTATCTTTAACATCTGACGGCAAACGGCACGCAATAAACCAACGATAAGTAGTAGATGGGTTAAGTTTATTTTTTAACATATAATCATAAACTATTTTTTCGTTGGTTGTTAATTCTCTCTTATTAACAACATTTTCTTTAACAGCTCTTCGCCCGTAATACAATTTACCATAATAAAAATTTCTAATATGAGAGAGCATAGATAAAAATTTATCTTCATCTACTTCGGGGATTAGCGCCTTTAAATCTTTTTTAATTCTGTTTATTCTATCAAAGATAGGAACTTTTTTATTTTTATAGCGAACGTTCTTATTGATAAACACGTGATTGTTAATTTTACTCATATACATTTTAAAAAACTCCTTTTAAAATAAGT
>Ga0208218_1000827_pt1 | contig 13105 bp, 8 predicted proteins | sample HotLakmasection3_FD_184726 | JGI IMG/M metagenome (GOLD analysis project Ga0208218, IMG submission 184726) | Hypersaline microbial mat communities from Hot Lake, Washington, USA - Section #3 (SPAdes) | ecosystem: Environmental > Aquatic > Non-marine Saline and Alkaline > Hypersaline > Microbial... | reverse complement strand
CGCCACGCGCTCGCCCGCCGCGGTGATGACCGACGACGCGTAGAACTCGGGTCGCCGCGGCCAGGCGTCGTCGTCGACCACCCCCGTGACGGTCACCACGTCGCCCACACGCCCCGGGACCCGATTCCGCCAGCCCACGTACACGCGGATCGAGCCGGACGCGTCGGCGAGGCGGAACTCGTCGCGGTCGAGCAGACGCACGATCTCGCCGCGGATGGTCGCGCTCTGGCCTCGGCGGAGGCTCGCGATGGGCGCCGCGCGGCTCGAAGCGTCGGCGGGCTCGCGCTCGACCGACGGCTCCGTCGCCGACTCAAAGAGGATCACCGCGCCCGAGGGCAGGCGGAGCGAGGTCGCGCGGATCTCCGGGCGAAACACGCCGAAGACGCCGGCGTCTTCCACCACGCCCTCGACGGTCACCCGGTCGCCCGCCGCGACGGGCGAGGGGCCGTCCCAGGCAAGCCGCACCGGCGCCGAACCCGTGGCGTCGGCGAGGCGGAACTCCGCGCGGTCGATGACGCGGATGACTTCGCCCGTCAGGCGGACGCTCGCGTCCGGCCGCAGGTCCGCGGCGCGCTCGATCGTCGGTCGAGCGGCTCCCGAGGCGAGCGCAGGGCTCGCGGCGAGCCCGAGCGCCAGGGCGAGGGCGAGGCAGCGGAGGATCGGTCCGTTGATCATGATCGGAGGGCTCCCTTGGAATCCGGCGCGGCGACGCAGCCGGCGCGTGACTCTAGACCGTCGCAAGAGGGAAGAGACGTCTGTCGCCAATCCTTGGGAGGTCGGCGCGACGCCTTTCGCAGCCGAGCCCGCGGGAGCGGGCGGCTCAGGCGCCGGCGCGTCCCGCGGCGCGGGCGCCGATGAGTTCCGCGCAGCGCTGAACGAGCGCGGCGCGGTCGATCGGCTTCGTCGCGTACTCGTCGCACCCGGCCTGGAGGCACTTGGCCCGGTCGCCCGACATGGCGTGAGCCGTCAGGGCGAGGATCGGGAGGGATCGGCCCTCCCCGCGGAGGCGGCAGGCCGCCTCGTACCCGTCCATCACCGGCATCTGCATGTCGAGCACGAGCAGGTCGAAGGGTCGGCTCTCGCCCTCGGCGCGGGCCACGGCCTCGAGCGCCGCCTGCCCGTTGGAGACCACCGACACCTCGGCGCCCGCGCGGCGAAGAATGTGCGTGATCAGCTTCTGGTTGTCGGGGCCGTCCTCCGCCAGGAGCAGACGCCGGCCGAGCAGCGGGCGTCCCGCCTCGGGACGCTCCGCGTCGGCGGACCGCGACGAGGCAGCCGCCTCGAACGCGCTCGGGGTGAGCCAGCAACCCCCGTCGTCGACGCCGCCGTCGATCGTGAACGTGAAGACGGACCCGACGCCGACCGCGGACCGCGCCTCGACGTCGCCCCCGAGCATGTGGGCGAGGCGCCTGGAGATGTGCAGCCCGAGCCCGGTGCCGCCGTGCTCGCGGGTGGTCGACTGGTCGCCCTGCACGAACGCGTCGAAGAGCGTCGCGAGCTGGGCGGGCGTCATCCCGACGCCGGTGTCCTCGACGACGACGCGCAGACGGATGCGGCCGCCGTCGCGCTCGGCCCCGAGGCGGAGCGTCACGCCGCCCTCGGAGGTGAACTTCACCGCGTTCCCGAGCAGGTTGATCAGGATCTGGCGGACGCGCACCGGGTCAGTGTGGATCTCCGGCGGCAGGTCCGTCTCGCAGACGGTCCCGAGCGCGAGGCCCTTGGCTCGGGCGCGGACGCGCATGATCGAGGCGGCGTCCTCGATGAGCTGGGGAAGATCGCACCGGAGGCGCTCGGTCGTCATCTTCCCCGCCTCGATCTTCGAGACGTCGAGGATGTCGTTGATGATCGAGACGAGGTGCTGCCCGTTGCGCCGGATCGTCCCGATGATCTCGCGCCGCTTGGACTCGGGAAGCGTCTCGGCGTCGAGGTCGAGCAGGTCCGCGTACCCGAGGATCGCCGTCATCGGCGTGCGGATCTCGTGGCTCATGTTGGCGAGGAACTCGGTCTTGGCTCGCGAGGCCGACTCGGCGCGGTCCTTCGCCGCCGCGAGCTCCTGCTCGTGCTCGATCTGCTCCGTGATGTTCTCGGTGAACATGATGATGCCGCCGACCGCGCCCGACTCGTCGCACCATGGCTCGAGCCGCCACCGCAGCCAGAGGGTCGTCCCGTCGGCGCGCCGGAACGCGTCGCGGTCATGCCAGACCGTCTCGCCCGCGAGCGCCCGCTCGTGGAAGCGCTTCCAGCGCCTCGGGATGTCGGGGAAGACGTCGTAGTGCGAGCGCCCGAGGAGGTCCCCGTCCTCGAGCTCGTACTCCTCGTGCCACCCGCGCGACACGACGAGGTACCGCATGTCCCGATCGAACATCGCCACGGCGGCCGGGGTGTGCTCGACGAAGATCCGGAGCTGATCCTGCACCGTCTCGGCGAGCGCCTCGGCGGTCTTGCGATCCGTCACGTCCTGCAGCGCGCCCCTCAGCGCGACGCGCCGCCCGTTCTCCTCGCGCGCCTGGCCGATGACGCGCACCCAACGCCGCTCGCCGCGAGCGGTGTCGAGCGGGAGGACGAGGTCCCACGGTTCCCCGACCTCGATCGCGCGCTCCACCGCGGCGGCGATGAGCGGGCGCGCCTCGGGCGGGAAGAAGCCCGTCGCCTCCTCGAACGTCGGCTGGTAGCCCGGCTCGACGCCGAAGATGCGGCACACCTCGTCGGACCACCGCACCTCGCGATTCTCGATCCGCAGCTCCCATCCTCCGATCCGCGCGATGCGCCCCGTCTCCTCGAGCAGCGCCCGCGCCTCGCGCAGGCGGACCTCGGCGCGCTTCTGATCCGTCACGTTCTCGTGAGCGACGACCACGCGGCGTTCGCCGTCTCCCGGGAACCGCGTCACGCGGGCGACGAACCACCGGTCCTCCGTCGGGCTGTGGCACTCGTAGGCGTAGGTGAACGAACGGCGCTCGCCGCTGATGACCTCGCGGATCCCCTCGGCGACCGCCGTCGCCTCCGCCCGGCACGGCCCCGTGGCCCGGTCGCACACCTCCAGGTAGTTCCCGCCCTCGAGATACTCGGGCGCCGCCCCGTTGCGCTCGGCGAACTCCCGCCACGCCCGGTTGACGCGCAGGATGGCGCCGTGCTCATCGAGCACCGCGATGTGCGCCGCGAGCCCGTCGACCGCCCCGCGGGCGAAGCGCTCCGAGAGTTCGAGCGCCGCCTGCGCCTCGATCCGGGCCGTCACGTCGCGGTTGAAGCCGGTCAGGCGGATCGCCCGGCCCTGCTCGTCGCGCTCGACCGTGGCGGCGGCCTCGATGTGCCGAATGCCCGTGGTCGTTTGGATGCGGAAGTTGGCCTGGAAATCGCCCGGGCCGGCCAGCGCCGCCCGGAGCAGCTCCTCGGTCGCCTCGAGATCCTCCGGAACGACGCTCCCGCGCCACAGCTCGATCGTCGCCGTGCCCCCCCGTCGCTCGAGGCCGTAGAGGTCGAACATCGCCTCGTCCCAGGTCAGGACGTCGCGCGTGATGTCCCACTCGAAGACGCCCAGGCCGGTCCCCGTGGTCGCGGTGCGCAGTCGCTCCGCGAGCCGCTCGAGCTCCTCCTCGCGGCGCTTGCGATCGGTGATGTCCGCCTCGATCGCCATGAAGCCGGTGATCACGCCGCGCGCGTCGCGGAGAGGCTGGCAGTCGACCTCGATCCAGTACGGCCGACCGTCCTTCGTGTAGTTGACGACCTCGACCTTGAAGGGCTCGCCGCTCAAGACCGCCCGCCCCATCGCCTCGACCGTCGCGGGATCGGTCTCCGGCCCCTGGAGCAGCTCGCCCGGCGTGCGCCCGACCACCTCTTCAAAGCCGAAACCCGTCAGACGCGTGAACCCCGCGTTGATCCACTCGATGCGGCCCGCGCGGTCCGTGATCACGACCGCGTTGTGGGACCGGTTCGCGAAGCTCAGGAGGTGCGACACCTGAGGGGTGTAGCCCGCCTCCGTCGTCTCGGGGATCAGGCTCGCGGGGTCGTGGTGCGCCACAACACGCTATGTCGGCGACCCGCACCCCCTTCTGGAGCCGCAGCCGCCGCGACCACGGACGCGACCCCCGCCGAAGTCGTCGATCCCGAGGCTTCTCGGACCCGCGGTTGTCCGCCACGCGCCCGGTGCTACCTTGAGGCCATGGCGAGCTTCCTCGAGAGCATCGACTCGGCGGACCGGCGCGTGTCCCTCCGAGACCGGGCGGTCCAGATCGGGCGCCACCCGAGCAACGACATCGTCCTCAAGGACGATCTGGCGAGCCGGTACCACTGCGTCATCGAGCCCGCCGACGGCGGCTTCCGCGTCCGGGACCTCGGAAGCCGCAACGGGACCAACGTCAACGACGAGAAGGTCGATCACCGCGTGCTCCGCTCCGGCGACGTCATCCGCGTCGGCACGCACGAGTTTCGCTTCCGCACCGAGTCGGCCGCCGCCTCGAACGGCGCCTCGATGCAAACGCGGACGGGCTCGCCGCTCACCACCCCGAAGCTCGCCAAGACCGGGCCCGACTGGGTCAAGTCGCTCGTGGCCACGATCGACCACCTCCCCGAGGACCGCACGCTCGATCCCAAGAACGTGGTCGTGATCGACGCGCGGGGGCAGCGCTCGGGCGCGCTCCAGGGCGCGAGCGCGGGCGCGGTGGCCGCGAAGCTCTGCCTCGTCCTCGCGGCCAGGGCCCGCGCGACCGACATCCACATCGAGCCCAAGGAGGAGACCTCGCTCCTGCGCGTCCGCGTCGACGGGCAGATGGTGACGATCACCGAGTTCCCGCAGGACGTCGCCCGCCTCGTGCTCGGGCTCTTCCGCACCGCGTGCCACATCCGCGAGACCGGTCGCGAGGCCATCACCGACGGGCACTTCTCCGCCCGCTTCGGCGAGCGACGCGTCGACTACCGGGCCAGCTTCACCCCCTCGATCCACGGGCAGAAGCTCGTCCTGCGCGTGCTCGACCTGCGCCACTCGCCCAAGAGCCTGCGCGAGCTCGGGCTGAGCCCGCACATGCTCCAGCGCGTCGAGGGCGTCTGCGAAGCCACGCAGGGGATGGTCCTTGTCTGCGGCCCCACGGGCTCCGGCAAGACGACCACGCTCTACAACTGCATGCGAGCGATCGACCGCGAGGCCCGCAACGTGATCACGATCGAGGACCCCGTCGAGTACTCCCTCGAGGGCGTCACCCAGATCCCCGTCGACGACCAGCAGGGCAAGGACTTCAGCAACGTCCTGCGGTCCGTGCTCCGCCAGGACCCCGACGTCATCCTCGTGGGCGAGATCCGAGACGACGAGACCGCGCGCACCGCCATGCGCGCCGCGATGACCGGGCACCTCGTGTTCTCGACCGTCCACGCGAAGGACACGATCAGCTCCGTCTTCCGCCTGCTCGACCTGGGCGTCGAGCCCTTTCTCGTCGCCAACTCGCTGAACGTCGTGCTCGCCCAGCGCCTCGTCCGCTCGCTCTGCCCCGAGTGCAAGCAGCCCATCCCGCTCAAGCCGGGCGTCGCCACCAAGATGGGTCGCTACGCCCAGGGCGTGAGCAAGACCTACGGCCCCGTCGGGTGCGAGCGATGCCTCAAGACCGGCTACCAGGGACGCCAGGCCATCTACGAGATGCTCGAATTCAACGACGAGCTCCGAGACGTCGTCCTCAACGCCCCCTCGATCCAGGCGATGAAGCAGGCCATCGCGGGCGACATCTTCACCACCCTCGAGCAGTCCGGCTGGCAGCTCGCGGTCAGGGGCGACACCTCGCTCCAGGAAGTCGAGCGAGCCACCGGCTGAGGAAGCGCGAGCGGGAGCGGACCGACGGGCGCGCGCCGCAGCGACAGGTTCGGGGGCGCCCGCGTAACCCATCACGCCGCCGCCGGCCAGCCCGCCGGAGCGCCCTGGCGCCCGCCAAGGGTCGAGGCCCAGGGGCTCGTCCCGGCAGGGCCGGCGCATGAAAAACGCCGAGGCCCGATCTTTCACAGGCCCCGGCGTGACTCCTCCGTGTGGCAGGTTGTCGCCGGCTCCGCCGGCATGAAACCACACGGACCCCGTGTCCGAGCCCCGTGTGGTGGGTAGGCGTCGATCGGCCTGTGCTTCCGATCGACTCGCGCAAGATATCAGTTTCCGCGGGGGCGGGTCAAGGGGAAAGCGCACAAAAACAAGCGGCTTCGCTTCCCTCTCTGCGAAGAACCGTGATCAGGCCCTCCAGGGGCCTTATTCGCTTCCGGCGAGGCCTCAACATTGCCTCGCCTCACCAAGGACGGACCTGCCGTCCTGGCGTGAAACCGCTTCACCCGAGCGTTAGCGCAGGTGAAGCGGGCACAGGGAATCCGTGGATCTTTGTCGCTGCGGATCCTTGGCATTGCGCCAGGACGACCACAGCAGACCACGGAGGAGTCAACCGTGTATGGCGAGCCTCCGCTCGCGTCTTGAATTGTCTGAGGAGGTCTTCCCTCTCCTCATGCGGTCGGCCCGAAGTCAGGGCGGACCACTCAACAATCTGAGGGTACCAACAGGCCTCTCTTAGTCAAGCCTCATCCTCGGAACACACGGAATATTCGGCTCCACGGTCCGTAAGCCATGGCCACGACGTCGATTCGATCCGCTAGAGAGATTCTTCGCGGACGCGGCCGCCGTCGCCCACTCGCCCGTCCCGCCACGCCGGGAACGCCTCCCGCCAGTTCCGCACGCCCGCCGGATCCACCTCCGCCGACGTCGCCCCCTCCTCCCGATCCGCCCGGGCGAGGGTCTCCCCGCGGGCGCCGATCACGCGTGAGTCGCCGGAGTACTCGAGGAACGGATCGGCCCCCGTCCGATTGACCGCGATCACCGCCGCCTGGTTCTCGATCGCCCGCGCCGTCAGGAGCGTGAGCCAGTGCTCGCGCCGCGCCGAGGGCCAGTTGGCGATCACGATCATCGCCTCGGCGCCCGCGCCGAGCAGCGCGCGGTAGAGCTCCGGGAATCGCAGGTCGTAGCAGACCGACAGACCGATCTTCAGCCCGCCCCACTCGAACGTCGCGACGCGGTCCCCGCCCGCGAAGATCTCGTGCTCGCGTCCGAACGTGAACGGGTGGATCTTGTCGTAGCTCGCGAGCGTCTCTCCCGTCGGCCCGAACGCCAGCGCGCGGTTGAGCGCCTTCCGCTCGCCGCGAGCCGTGATCCCCCCCACCACCGCGGCGCCCGTCCGCCGCGCGAGGTCCGCCAGAAACGCCGCGTCCTCGCCGTCGTCGTCCGCGGTCGTCTCGACGTTGAGCGAGAATCCCGTCGCGTACATCTCGGGAAGGACGATCAGGTTCCCCGGCTCGACCGGGGCCCGCGCGAGCAGCGACTCCACGCGATCGCGGTTCTGGCTCGGCGACTCCCACGCGACGTCGTACTGAACCAGATGGACGCGCACCGCGGCGATCAGCCCTTCGACCAGCCCGCGCCGTAGACGCCGGCCCCGCCAAGCTCCTCCGCGATGCGGAGGAGCTGGTTGTACTTCGCGTTGCGATCGCTCCGGCACGGGGCGCCCGTCTTGATCTGCCCGCAGTTGGTCGCGACCGCGATGTCCGCGATCGTCGCGTCCTCGGTCTCGCCCGAGCGGTGCGAGAGCACCGCCGTCCACCCGTGACGGATCGCGAGGCTCACCGCCTCGAACGTCTCCGAGAGCGTGCCGATCTGGTTGACCTTCACGAGCACCGAGTTGGCGGCCTTCTCGTCGATCCCGCGACGCACGAACGCCGGGTTCGTCACGAAGAGATCGTCCCCGACCAGCTGCACGCGATCGCCCAGACGCTCGGCGAGCCTCGCCCACCCGCCCCAGTCGTTCTCCGCGAGGCCGTCCTCGATGGAGCGGACGGGGTGCTTGTCGCACCACTCGGCCCACATGGCGATCATGTCGTCGGAGCTCAGGATCTCGCCCGTGCTCTTGAAGAGCTTGTAGCCGTCCTTGCCGTCCCGGGCCGCCTCGTTCCAGCACTCGCTCGCGGCGGGGTCGAGCGCGAGGAAGATCTGCTCGCCCCAGGAGTAGCCCGCCTTCCCGACCGCCTCCTCGATGAGGGTGATCGCCTCCTCGTTGGTTTTGAGGTCGGGGGCGAAGCCGCCCTCGTCGCCCACGGCGGTCGAGAGCCCGCGCTGGGCGAGCACCTTCTTCAGAGCGTGGTAGATCTCCACCCCCGCCCGCAGCGCGTCGTGGAAGTCGTCGAAGCCCCAGGGCTGGATCATGAACTCCTGGAAGTCGACCGTGTTGTCGGCGTGCTTGCCGCCGTTGAGGATGTTGAGCATCGGCACCGGGAGCGTCCGCGCGCCCGTGCCGCCCAGGTAGCGGTAGAGCGGGAGCCCCGCACCGTCCGCGGCGGCCTTGGCGACCGCGAGCGAGACCCCGAGGATCGCGTTGGCCCCCAGGTTCGCCTTGTTGGAGGTGCCGTCGAGGTCGATGAGCAGCGCGTCGATCGCCTCCTGCTCGCGGGCGTCGAGCCCGAAGAGCTCGCCCGCGATCGTGTCGTTGACGTTGGCGACCGCCCTCTCCACGCCCTTGCCGAGCCAGGCGCTCTCGCCGTCGCGAAGCTCCACCGCCTCGCTCTCGCCCGTGCTCGCCCCCGACGGGACGGCCGCCCGTCCGAACCCCCCGCCCTCGAGCGCGACCTCCACCTCCACGGTGGGGTTCCCCCGGGAGTCGAGGACCTGACGGGCGTGCACGAGCTCGATGTCGAACGGCATGGGCAAGGCTCCTTCTGACGGTCGGGGGGCGATGATACCGGGCCCCCCGAGCCACGCGCGGCCCGCCGGACCGCGGCGACGGCGCTTGCTCGGCGGGCGGGGGCGGGTATGGTGCCGACGGGCGACGGGTCGTCGCCGTCCAGAGAGGACGAATCGGTGAGCGAGCCAGCGAGCGATCCCGCCGCGAGCGATCCCGCAACGTTCGTGCGCCGCATCGACCGCCTCCGCGCCGACCTGCTCGAGCAGGGCCGGCGCGTCGGCGCGATGCTCGAGCAGTCCGTCGAGGCGCTCTTTGAGCGCGACGACGAGAAGGGCCGGCGCGTCGTCGAGGCCGACGAGGTGATCGACCGCGTCGACGTCGAGGTCGAGCGAGCCGCCGTCCGCCTGCTCCGCGACGTCGCCCAGACCGTCGCCGCCGTCGACGACGACCAGCTCCGCATGGTGCTGACGATCGTCAAGATCAACAACGAGCTCGAGCGCATCGCCGACGCCGCCGTCGAGATCGCCCAGATGCGCCGCGAGGTGGGCGATTCCGACCTCCCCGGCGCCTTCCGCGTGATGGCCAACAGCGTCATCGGCCTCGTCCGCGACACGAACCGCTGCTTCGAGGCGCTCGACACCGCCCTCGCGCGGCGCGTCCTCTCGAGCGACGAGACCATCGACGAGTTCGAGCGCATGATCCTTCGCGACACCCAGCGCGCCCTCGCCGCAGGCGAGATCGAGGTCGACGCCGCCTTCGCCCTCCACGCGATCGCGGCCCGTCTCGAGATCATCGACGACCACTGCTCGAACATCGCCGAGCAGGTGATCTACGTCGCCACCGGCGCCATCGTCCGCCATCAGGACGGCCAGTGGTCCGAGCCCCGCGTCCCTGATTGAATCCGTTCCCTCCGCCCCCCATTTGCCGAGCCGTCAGCGACCAGGAGACGCGATGACTTCCGCCAAAGCCGCCGCCGTGAGCCTCGAGGAGATCCGCCCGCGCCTGGAGAACGTCGGGCAGGAGCACCTGCTCGCGTTCTTTGACGCCCTCGACGACGAAGGCCGCCGCCGCCTGCTCGAGCGCCTCGCCGTCATCGAGTGGGAGCGCGTGCCCGCCTGGATCGAGACCTACGTCAGGAACGCCCCCGACTTCGCCCCCGAGGGCGAGCTCGCCCCGGCCCCGTACTACCCCCGCGACCCCGCCTCCCCCAGGCGGCCGTGGGACCGCGAGCGCTTCCGCCGGGCGGGCGAGGCGCTCCTCCGCGACGGCAAGGTCGCGGCCTTCACCGTCGCGGGCGGGCAGGGCACCCGCCTCGGCTTCGACGGCCCCAAGGGCGCCTACCCCGCGGGCGCCGTCACGGGCAAGACGCTCTTTGAATGCCTCGCCGAGTGGATCCTCGCCGCGCGCCGGCGCTACGACACCCGCATCCCCTGGTGCGTCATGACGAGCCCCCTCAACCACGACGACACCGTCAGCTTCTTCCGCGAGCGCGACTGGCTCGGGCTCGGCGAGGACGACGTCATCATCTTCAACCAGGGCGTCATGCCCACGTTCGACAAGGACTCCGGACGCGTCCTGCTCGCCGCGCCCGACGAGCCCGCCACCAACCCCGACGGCCACGGCGGCTCGCTCAAGGCGCTCGCCGAGAGCGGCGCCATCGACGAGCTCGCCTCCCGCGGCGTCGAGCACATCAGCTACACCCAGATCGACAACCCGCTCGTCCGCGTCATCGATCCCGTCTTCCTCGGGCTGCACGCGACCGCGGAGGACTCCTCGGGCGAGATGTCGTCCAAGATGCTCGCGAAGACCGAGCCGGGCGAGAAGGTCGGCGTCTTCTGCATGCAGAGCGGTCGACTCGGGATGATCGAGTACTCCGACCTCCCGGGGGACCTCGCCGCCCAGCGCGACGAGGCCGGCGATCTGCGGTTCAACGCGGGCAACCCCGCGATCCACGCCCTCGGCGTGGACTTCGTCCGCCGCCTCAACGCCTCGGACACGGGCTTTGCGCTGCCCTTCCACCGCGCGGTCAAGAAGGCGCCCTACGTCGACCTCCAGACCGGCGAGCGCGTCGAGCCCGACGAGCCGAACGGCGTCAAGCTCGAGACCTTCGTCTTTGACGCCCTCCCGCTCGCCAGGAAGCCGCTCGTGCTCGAGACCGACCGCGTCGACGAGTTCGCGCCCATCAAGAACGCCAGCGGAAACGACTCGGCCGCCACCAGCGCCGCCCTCCAGACCGAGCGCGCCGCGCGCTGGCTCGAGGCCTGCGGCGTCCGCGTCGCCCGCTCGCCCGACGGCGCCCCCGAGTGCGCCCTCGAGATCAGCCCCCTCACCGCCACCGGACCCGAGGAGCTCAAGGCCGCGGGCGACTTCCCGAGCGTCGTCCGTCCGGGAGACCGTCTCGCGCTCTAACGTCCCACGCGCCGAGCCCTACGGCGTCCGCGGCTCGGCCCCCGCCGGCTCCCGCTGCCAGAGAAGCGGCTCGCGCTCGGCGTCCACCGACGCGAGACGGATCATCCCGAGCGCCGCCATGGCCGAACGGGTCCGCACGCTCTCGCGATCGCCCGGGAACCTGAACCGCCGAGCGTCGGTCGCGCCCCCCGCCGAGGCGCGGGCGATCCAGACGGTCCCCACCGGCTTGGCCCTCGAGCCGCCCCCCGGGCCCGCCACCCCCGTGATCGCGAGCGCCTGGTCCGCGCCCGACCGCGCGAGCCCCCCCTCGGCCATCGCCACCGCCACCTCGCGCGAGACGGCGCCGTGCGTCGTCAGAAGCGAATCGTCCACCCCGACGAGCTCGCGCTTGAACCGGTTGCAATAGGTCAGCCACCCGCCGAGAAAGACGTCCGACGAACCGGGCGTCGCGGTGAGCATCGCGCCGAGCCGGCCGCCCGTGCACGACTCCACGACCGCGAGCGTCTGCTCGCGCCGGCGCAGGTCGTCCAGAACGGCCGAGGCGAGCGTCGCGTCGCCGTCGCCAAAGACCGCCGGGCCCAGGATCTCTCTGACGCGCCGCTCGAGCCGGCGAAGCTCCGCGTCCTGCGACGCCGGCGCGCGCAGGCGAACCGTCACCACGCCCTCGCTCGCGGTGGTGCCCGCGAGCGGCCCGTCCGTCCGCGCCAGGACGTCGCCGAGACGGCGCGCCACGTCCGACTCCCCGAGCCCGAACGTGTGGATCGCGATCGATCGCCACGCCTCGCCCGCCGAGACGATCTCGGGCGCCACCTGCGCCTCGAACATCGGCTGCATCTCGCGCGGCGGCCCCGGCAGCAGGTACACCGGCGTCCCGCCCACCACGCCCGCGAGCCCCGGCGCCGTCCCCCGCTCGTTGGCGAGCGACCGCGCCGACGACGGACGCTTCGCCTGGATCAGGTTGAGCTCCGTCAGCTCGCGCCCCTGCTCCTTGAACCACCGGGCGATGCCCGCCGCGGACTCGTCATCGACCACCAGCTCCTCGCCCATCGACGCGGCCAGCGCCTGGCGAGACAAATCGTCGGGCGTCGGTCCGAGCCCTCCGGTCGCGACGACCACCCCCGCACGCGCCGCGAGCTCCGTGATCGCCCTCGAGATGCTCGCCCCGTCGTCCGGCGCCGTGCGCCGCTCGACGACGAGACGCCCGAGGTCGAGCAGGCGGGCCGAGAGCCACGCCGCGTTGGTGTCGATGTTGTCGCCCGCGATCAGCTCGTCCCCGATCGACAGCACCGCCGCCGTGCTCGCCCGCGCGCTCACGCCCTGCTCCCGAGCGTCACGCGGTGGGCCTCGAGATGAACCCGCATCTGCGGGACCGTCTCCTCCCCCGGGTCGACGACCTCGGCCCGCCACCCCGCGGCGCGGGCCGCCTCCGCGTTGGCGCGGGTGTCCTCGAAGAACAGGATCTCGCCGCCGCTCACGCTCGCCGCGCGCTCAAAGGCGCGGAAGATCCGCTCGTCGGGCTTGATCAGCCGCATCAGATGCGAGGCGTGACGCGCCTGCAGCGCCGCGACCGCGGGCCACTCCTGCAGGAACCGCCAGTGCCCCGCGTTCGTGTTGCTCAGGCACGCCGTCGCGACGCCCGCGGCGTGCAGCTCGTCGACCAGCTCGCCGGCGCCCTCGTACTCCCGGATGATCCACGCGTCGTGAACGCGCCGGACCTCCTCGGGCGTGTACGCCCCGTTGAACGTCTCGGCGATCGTCGAGAAGAACGCGGGGCAGTCGAGGTCGCCGCGCTGGTAGGCGTCGACCGCCCGCCGCCGTCGCTCCTCCTGCTCGGGCGAGATCCCGCGCTCGCGGATCGGCACGCCCGCCTGCAGGCAGCCTTCCTCCCACGATCGACACAGACGCACCACCACGCCGCCGAGGTCGAAACAGACGAGCCGAACGGTCACGCTCGCGCCTCCCGCTCGCCGGCCCGCGCCGCGTCGTTCCCCGGGGCCGACATGATCTCGTCCATCACC
>Ga0208218_1000809_pt1 | contig 13332 bp, 12 predicted proteins | sample HotLakmasection3_FD_184726 | JGI IMG/M metagenome (GOLD analysis project Ga0208218, IMG submission 184726) | Hypersaline microbial mat communities from Hot Lake, Washington, USA - Section #3 (SPAdes) | ecosystem: Environmental > Aquatic > Non-marine Saline and Alkaline > Hypersaline > Microbial... | reverse complement strand
GATCGCATTGTGGGCCAGGGTGCCGCCCGTCATGGCATAGGCTTCACCCTGCAAATATTCATACTTGATGGGCTGCTGAGCTTCCCACTCTAGATAAGCGGCAGGCGATAAGCGGATACGGTCAGAACTGGCAATCATGAGGGTAAGCCTCACATAGCAGATGGATTAAGCAAGCGTGGCGGCGTTCAGAATTTGGGCAGCCGTCAGTTGGATTTCTGGCAGAGTGGGAGAGGCGATCGCCTGCTTGCCCGTGAAGACGGTTTCTTCGTACAGCCCTTCTTCCCATTGGAGCACGGTTACTTTGGCCGTGAGGGGGTCAACAATCCAATATTCAGGTACTTCAATGGCGGCGTATTCTGAGCGTTTGTAACGATAGTCACGAGTGACAGACTCTGGACTCACCACTTCGACGATGAGCCTGGGGGGCGTTTGGAAGACTGCCGATTGCCCCAGCAGTTCTTTTGCTTGCTCACGGGTGACCATGCACAGGTCAGCAAGGCGCGATTTGCTGAACCCAGTTCTCACCCCAGCTTCCCGAAACGTTAGCCAGGGCAGGTCAAGTCGCTGAATTTCGGTTTTTAAGGTGCTATCAATAAAGTCAGCAATCAGGTAATGCTCAATCCTGGGCGGAGTCATCAGAATGAGTTCTCCATCCACCAGTTCGTAACGGTTATCAGTGCCATCGTCATAGGTCAGATAATCTTCGAAGGTGAGTCGTTGGGTGGCGATGTTGACCATAGGAGCATAAGTGGAGTCGGGTACTCATATTTTAGAAGAGATGGCAGGGCAGGATAGGGCGATCGCGCCGCCTCCAGCTAACCAGGAAAAATCGCCTGACGGCATCTGAGGTTGGGGAGGGGCGATCGAATTTCAGTATTCAGTTTTCAAGGTTCAAAGCTGAATAGTAGAGGAGTTACAGATCTAACTCCTGCTGAACGACTGCCCAGGGAATTCGCTGCTGGTTTGCTGGCTCCACCTCGGCTGAAAGGGCGTCGTTTATGTCCAGCAAGTCTTCCAATTCGTCAGCATCAATGATGGCTAATTGCCCCTGACTGTTTCGAGTCAGAAGTTCCTCTGGGGATATGTTGAACTGCTGGGCCAAAGTCTCAATGCCAACAAGGACTTCGCTGGAAATGGATAGGGAACTCATAAGACAGGATTTCCACAGAGCAAGGGTTGGCCAGAGTATAAAGCTAGCAGTGAGCTTCTAACGGGGATCGAGAATTGGAGTAAACTTCTCTATCGTTGGCTCCTCGCTAATCGCAACGGGCTGCTCTTCAAAGTGATATCGCCGCCAGCGTGTATGAAATGCTCCAACGTGATCAACCCAAACTGGTAATTCAATCTGTCCATCACTTTGAGGGCAAAGCCAATGCCAGCCTTGAAAACTGGGCAGCCATTGTTGATACTGCTGGCTCCACTTCGATAAGTCTGAGATGAGTGAAATGTCATTAACAGCGTCATCGCTCAGCCCTAGGCTGACCACCCCTGTACGGTTTACCCTCTCTGGAGCGTTAATTGCCTCAGCCAAGCGGTCTTCAAGAGTTGGAGAAGCAGTTTCTTGCTTACTATTCACCCAACAGAGAAACTCGACATGACAAAGAGTCTCAATAAAATCAGGCGTTCGAGAAACGCCATACTTTAAGCCGCTCATGCGACGCAGAGTTCGGGCTACGCGAGGTTGTTTAGCAAACGCAAAGGCAAGCATTACTCCAGCATGCTTTGCTCGGAATCGCTCTCCCACTAAAGACAGCAGCATTCCATAAACCGTTGCTGGTGGTGGAAAAAGATAGGTTTCTGCTAACGATCGCGCATAGGACTTGCGAAAGCTAGCATACGGCACCTCAATGTACAACGTAAGCACTAGGCACCTCCCACAGCCAATTTAGAAGCAATCTCTGAATAAGCCGAATCAAGCTTAGAGATTCTTTGGCGGGCTTCATCAACCGCAGCTTTCACACCCATACACGTTTTGACACCTAGGTTCACTAGTTGTTCTCCATCTTTTGTAGAGGCTACTTCACCCCCAATAATTAGCTCATTGGCAGGAATATCACCCGAATCTACACGATGAATCAATCTACTAATTGTGTAAGTGCGATTGTCCTCATCATGCTCAAAGCAGTTCTGAATTTTTGAAGAATGAGCATTCGTTACCCGTAGCACAATTGAGGCCGGGGAGAAATCATAGGCAAACCGAGCATGATTTCCTGCAACAGGTGGTAGGTCAACTACAGCATCCATCAATTGTCCAATATGTGACTTCTTAATCACATCTGAAAGATTTAACCCGAAAGAATACTGATACTCTGTCGTATGCATTTCAGCTGCATAAAGAGATAACTGTCCAGCCTTTTTTACACCACTCACGCAGTTGAATGACAGTTCTCCTCGATAGGGACGTAAGCTAACAGCACGCCCTACAGACAGAGGACTTTGGCGGATCGTTACTGTTCCCTTAGCCTTACTCCGCCCTTTCTTAGGCTTAGGTTCTGAAGATGCTTCGATAAGTTCCTCTTTCTCAGCCGTACCAGCCTTAGCATCCATGAAACCCATCAGATCATCATCAATACGTACAGCTCCTGTTTTTGGGTTCCAATAGGTACGATCTTTATCAAAATACTCTAGTTCACCATTCTCGAACCTGCGGTTAACTGCATCAGGGGATTCTAACTGGAAGTAATAGCGCAGAGCAAATCGGATTGCTTCTGCTGAAACACTAGTATGCAAGTCATCCTGATGGAATACTTTTTGCAACGTAGTGGTGTTACCGATATTATCGCCTCGGTTATTAGCAGCAACAGCTTCACTAGTTAAAACAGTTCCATAGAGATAATGAACAGCCATTTTTTGATTTCTCCTTCTAAGGTATTGATGGAATTAAGTTAGTTGTCGTTTGCTTTCTCTGAAGAGTAGCTAACGAGGGCGAAAAGCAGAAGATTTTGGAAGCGATCAAAATTGCGCGGATTAAACATGAATATCCGCAATCGCTCCATTTCTTCCTGGAATGGTTTCATGGCTGAACCTTTCGAGGCATCTGCACAAAATCGCAGAAACCAACCTGCCAAAGCATCTGGTGTTTTAGTACGTAAGATTTCATTACGAATTTTTTCCTGGCGCACCTCAACTAAACGGCTAAAATCCAATCCTTGATCTTGTGCTCGTTCACCTAATTGCCCCATTATCATTTCCCATGCTTTATGGAAAGCCCGAATAATGGCTCTATCGTCTAGGTCCTTAATTGCTTCTTTCATCTTGATCAATCCCTCCCATGAGAATCTGATACGCCTAAAGTCATCTTTGGTTTGCACCAAAACCTTGAACTGAGTACACCAGTGACGCTCAGCAGCTAAATTAGCAGCTACCAACTCAGGAATTGCACTGGTATTGATTGCGAATGCTTTACCCTTCTTGTCTTTGATAAACTTGCTGTTACCCAAATATTGGTTAGCGACTCGAAAAACCCCTATTTCGGGGTAATTGCCGCTTACCCTGACTGTCATACTGCGATTTTTCTGGTTGACATCCCATGGAACTTTACCCATTACGACAGCTTGGCATCCAGAAATACCGCGTTCGCTAGCAATATCATCGGCAGACATGTCAAGCAAAAAACGTAACGCTGCCTCTTCTGCACCACCAACTACTCGCTCTAGATACTTATTGCCAAAACGTTCTAGCCTACCACTAGCTCCCATGATTCGACGCATAGCACGAGTGAATTTTTTTAGGTCAATTACATCGGGAACAACAATGCAAGCGAGGGCAATATCAGGTTGATAAATTTTAGGACGCAGCAAAAAAGTAGGACAGGCAACAGCTAAAAAGCTCAACAGAAGGACTTCTTCTGCTTTTGCTTCCAATAAGGCTACAGCTCCTGGCACGGCAAATTGTCGGATCATTGCCCTTGCTGGAACGACATCGTCATTCTGTTCTAACAAGCCAGTTTTCTGTGCCCTTTGATGGGCATAGGCATCAAACTTCTTATATGAAATAAAATCTCCTGATTCATCATCCACATTGTTTAATTCAATTTTCCCTTCTTCCTTGCCGGGTCGCATCTTATTATGTTGCAAAAATGTCAGGTATAAACCCTCATGCACTGCCACCTTGAGGTCAAGAGAATTTTCATCAATAAATTGCCCCGGCAAATCAACCAATTTGTCATCAGTTAATCGAAAGGAAGCTTCTAGAATTCGTTTGACAGCCTCTTTTTCAGAAATATCATCACTGGATTGGAGAATGACGCGATCTCGTTCTGCATTTGCAATAATTCCATCAGGTGAATTACCGTTCCAAGCTTCAATCGTGGCCGCCAAGCCACCCAATGCAGCTCGATGGTAAACAGTGAAATTTGGATCGCTGAGTCGATACTCAATGTCTAAAGCCATCTTGCACCTGTTCCTTTGTAAGTCTTAGGATTAGCTTCTGCTTCCTCATAATCGTCGTAAGCTACTTGGTCACTAGGAGCAACACGAATTCCGGCTACTCGTTCCCACTTTAATGCAGCATTTTTTACGGGTATTGATACTTCGTGTTTCCGCAGCCAGTCCCGCGACGGTTGGCCAAATTCTAGATCATCGCACTTCTCGTAGTCTTGTTGAAGAATCACTGACATGGTGTATCCCTCTCCACGAGTCATTCCTGGACGAGTTCGCCATAAACCGGAAAAGAAACAAGCTCGTTCTTCTGCTTTTTCAAGATCAAATTCTGCAGGGTCGCTAACCTGTGCAAAGTAGTCTGACAGGTGCTTTTGGCTAAGTGGTGATTGTCGTTCCTGTAGTTCTTTGATCCATTGTTCAGCCTGCTGAAGATCTGAGAAGTCGTAGGGTTTAGCATCTTGCTCCGTAACTGGACAAATTAATGCTGGTTTAGGCAGACCTGGTTTCTCTGGTGTTGCTCGTCGGTTTAGTCGGCCCATCCGTTGAATCAATGCCGGAATTGGGGCAATGTCACTAATCAGCAAATCAGCCGATAGGTCTAAACTCATTTCAGCAACTTGAGTTGCAATAAGGATAGCGGGTTGATTTTTCTCCTTGAAGCCATCAATTACTTGGCGATGGCGAATGCTGCGATCTTTATAGCGAAGGCGTGAGTGATAAACATGAGTTGGAATGTGAGGAAATTTTTTGCGAGCGTAACGGTATAGATGATTCGCCCAATCAACTCGGTTACAGACCCAGAGAACTTTCCCTTGATTATGTTCATCTAATTGATTAATACATTGTTCAACTCGTTGCCACGCAATCTTTTGTTTGACAGGGTACTCAATCAAATAGCGAGGAAGGTTTTCCCGTTCTTCTGGTCCTGGGATTCGCTCAAGATCTTTTCGAATATCCTCAATAGCTTTCCGTCTATCTTCTGGTAATGATGCAGTCATCAACAACACGGGTAGACAAGGAAAATTTTTCAAGAAGACCAGAAGGTGTCCAAATAGATACTCGTCAAAAGCATGTATTTCATCAAAAACAATAACTGACTGCATAATGGCTGGAATCGAATATATTCCACGTCTGGAATTTGCCATCATTCCCAGCACAGTATCGGCAGTCGTGACAACTAAGGGTGTACTCCATAAAGATAGTGCCTCAATTTTGTCTCGTTCTGCATTCAGAGCTTGTTGTGCTGCTTTAGTTGCATCATCCGACTCAGCTTCTTCTTGAGTCGTTGTCTGTGTCATTGTTTGCAGGTCAACTGATGCTCTGGAGTGTGACAAACTTGCAGGAATACCAGACTCAAGGGCATAGTCTTTGAAATGTTCTGTCGTTGTTCCGGTTGTCGGTAGACAGAAAAACATCCGAAAATTTGTGCGACCTTCTTGACTAAGTTGCTCGAACCATCGCTGTGCCCATAAATACGCGGCTAAACTTTTACCAGAACCGCAACCTGCTTCAGCCAAGGCCACATAGGATGTTGAAGCAGCTACATCTTTCTGAAAATCCAGTGCATCTTTTTCGGGGTCAAAATCTTTTAATCCTGCACGTTGAGCCCAAGCTTGAATCAATCCAACAAAATCTGCTGATGTCAGGCCAATTGCCAGGTTCGCTGAAACGTATTTAGATAGAGAGTAAAGCTGAGCAGATTTGTCTCGTTTAGCAACTGCACTTGCTGCCACGTCTGCGGCAATCCCGAAAGCTTTTACTAGAGCAACAAAGCGTTTAGTCCCATAGTCTTTGATGTCTTCTGCTGCCTCTTCAAACTCATCAATCAAATCGATGATGGATTCTCGTGCAGCTACATCACAGGGATCGCGCTTACTGTAGGCAACATCAAGGTCTTTATCGAAATTTGGTGGTGAATTAAGTAATAGGTCCTTTGCCATCTCCTCTAGCATCAGCATGAAATCCGAATTAGTCAGATGAACCTTTAAAGGGGTAACTCGATTAGGCGATGTATCTTCATTGAACTTGCGATGGTGCCCAACTGCACCCCAAATAGCAATCAGCTTAGAACCCCCTAAAGGCTCTAGCCAATCACAAAAATCCTTATTCAGGTAAGTCAATATACCTGATAATGTTTCATGTCGAATTAACTGTTTTATACCATTTTGTTTTGCCACCATCTCCTGGAAGTGGCTATTAGCTTTGCCTAAATCTTGTATCCATCCGTTAGCCAACAATGTTCTTGAGAAATCAGAGAATTTTTCATTCGATAAGCCAGCATTGTGAAGTGCAATCATGCCCGATACCTGAGCTAATGCTTTACAAGCTTCGGCTACATCTTGACTATGCTGAATCAGCAAAGCATAGTCTGGTGGCTCTGAATATTTGGAGCCATCGTAGGATTTGGCGAGTAGGCGTTCTGATTGCCTCATAACTTACCTCTAGAGGGAACAAATACTCCACATCCCATGCGTCGCTTACCACCAATCCCAAAAATTTGCAGCTTAATTGAGTCTTCGTCACTTAGATTGCTAGCTTCTAGACCAAAGCCCACAACCCTAAAACGCTTTATTTTTATAGCTTTGCGGTCTGGAAGATTTTCTAGGTTTGGAGGGATTTCAAGACCACATGAAATCTCCAAAGTATCAAGTTGACGCCTTGCTGCCTCAAGGAAATCTTCTGGTTCTTGAAACCCTTTGATGACTACAAGACGCGCTCTCAAAGCTGAATGAGGTTGTAGGCAAAAGATTTGAGGAATACCCAATCTAATTGAGTGACTACCGATCTTCAGAGATTTTCCAGCCAATTTGTATACAGAGGAGATTTTGTCTCCAAGCAGCCGAATTCTAAATCTAGATTGGTCTGTCAGGTAGATTTTTCTATTTCGGTCAGGAATACCTGGAATGGTAAGAATGCTGACACCTGCTTGTTCGTGGATATCGGGGCAGAGATGTGCGATCGCGCTATACAGCCCATACCCATGATCCGCAGGTAGGGTTTCTCCAATCACCCCAAAACTCAGTTCCACAAACGGTTGTGCTGCCAGATCATTCGCCGTTTTCTGCCTGTCATTTGCGAGCATCAGCCCTCACCTCCAAAAGAATTTGAGTAATTATAGTTCATGTGTTCTACTTCTTCTGTAACCATCTTCCTCAACTCCGGTGGCTCCAGCAAGATCGCCCCCCGCCCATAACCCAACACCCAGCGCTTCACATCATTCAGCCCCCGCACCACCATTTGCAGCGTCACCGCCCCATCCCCGTGCTCCTCCAACACCTGCGTCGGATGCCAGCGCCGTTCCCGAATGTATGGAGCCGTCTTCGCATCAAACCAGATCCTCACCGTCACTGGCATACCTCCCACCTCATGCTGAAAAATTGCCTCCAGATGCGCCTTCGCGTCAAAATCGGGGCGGCGCTCGAAGGGCGTCTCCAACCGCTTCAGAGCGCGAATGCGATCCACCCGAAACCAGCGAATCGCCTCCCGGCTGTGGCACCAGCCAATGACATAAGGATTCGTACCCCGGTAGATATGCAGCAGGTAAGGATCGAGCACCCGCTCCGATTCACTGTCGCGGCTCGCCGTGTAGTACCGCATCCACACCTGCTGCGACTCCCGGCAGGCATCCTCCAACTGATGCCAGATATCCAAATCGAGATTGGTCTCCGCCCCCGACTGAAAGATCAGGCGATGCTCCGCAACCTGTTGTAAATCCAGCCATTCCTGCTCCGGCAACCGTTCCGCCAGCCGCGCGATCGCCGATCGCAAATCCAGCGCATAGGCCGACCCCGCATAAGCCTCCAAAATTCTGGCCCCCAGCGTCAGGGCAAATAGCTCCCCCTTCGTCATTGGCACCGTCGGCAATCGCCAGTCCGGGTCGGTGTAGTAATAGCCCCGTTGGCGATCGTTGTCGAGCGGCGCACCATAGCGATCGCGCAAAAAATCCAGATCACTGCGAATCGTCCGCTCGCTGACCTCTAAAGCGTCTGCCAAACTCACCGCCGTTTGTTTGCCCGGTTTGCGGATAAGTTCATCGATCGCTAACAACCGCTCCAAATGCCGAGACATGCAATCAATCCAACCCGTTCATTGCGAGGTTACTGTGGCGACCCTGCAAAATCCTTTCAGGGTTCTGAGAAATTTCAACTTTTCAGGAACTTTCTTGCGAATGGGACTGGTGATAAAGCGGAGTTATCAGTCTAAAGAAGTGCATACAAGTATTTCTACTGATTGTCTGTCTCCCAAAGATGCCCAAGTTGCGATACGGGTCAAACGCTGAGTTATGAGCCAGGGCATTTTTTTACAAACAGCAATAAACCCTTGCCTCATTAACAGCAGCAAGCGTGACTAACTAAAAAGCCCTGAGCAAATGCCCAAGGCTGCATAACGCTATGCTCAATGCTCGCCGAATTCATTTTTGCTCCGGCAGTGGTGGTAACTCACCAATGGGTGCATTGTAGAGGGCATCAATCGCGGGCATCACTTTCTCTTGAGAGGTGCGGCGATCGTAGACCTTACTCTGCATCTCCCGACTGTGGGCCATCAGATGCGCCAGAGAATCTAAAACCTGCTCCGGGACGTTTGCTCCTTTAAAGTAAGTCACTGCCGAATCTCTGACCAATTGAGGGTGAAATAACTTACCCGTCAAACGGAACATCCGCCGCCGGAACAGCGGATAAAGTGAACTGGAATGCAGCGGCTTACCATTCCACTGAGTGAACACGAAGTCGTGGTTCGGGTTGAACAAAGGCCGATACTTCTCAAACCACGCATCGAAATAGGGGGTAAACGTCTCTGGAAACGGAATAATTCGCATGTCTCCAGCCTTGCAATACGAACTGCCCGTCTTAAAATCATCGGCACGATGCACAATCTGATAGCGTCCATCATCCGCTTTCAACAACCGCCGTCCTAATTCCAACTCATAGACGGTCCGTGCCCGATCTGGACAAATTGTATAGACCAGCGTAATTAAAAAGACATGAACGCTTTTGGCTACATCCGTTGGTTTACGAGGCTTGCGGTCTGCATAATGTGTACCGCATTCCTGTTCGAGGCGAGCCACAACAGCCCGGTAAGTCGGCCAATCCAGGAACTTTTTCGACTCATCCGATGTTTTCGGAGCCACTTCAATACGAGCTTGTACCTCTCGGCTCATGGATCTGAGTTCCTCGATCGCGGGGATATCCCGATAGCCAACACTCTTCCGGGAAAGTTGATGTCGTCCCCGCATGCGCGATAGTTTGCCATACAAAAACTTTGCGACATCAATCCTCGCTTGGATTACCGACTGTTCCGTTGTGGGCGAATTCTGCCGTTCATCCCGCGTCCACCGCATCTGCTCAGCCACTGCATCATTGAGGGCATCCAAAGCGGCTTCATCGAGGCCGCCGTCAGGCGCAATACCGCTGTGAGGCACCAGTAGCTCTAGGGCCAGTTCCGATAGCGGCACCCCTTTGACCCGATGCATGTATCCCAAGTGCCTGCAGATCTCATCCATCGTTGACTCTAGAGCCCGAGTTCTTTTGGCCTTATCTTGGCGATATCGCGGTCCTACCACATCTCCCAGAAATGATGCCATTTGGTTCAACTGCTGCATCAACTCGGGCCGAACTTCATGCTCAGCAAAAAACTTACTGACTGCCTGTTTAAGGTCAGAGGACACCATCGGGTCTTCTGCTACCAATTCCAGAATGGCCTGCAAATCATCTGAGATAGGACGCTCGATGAAGAACGCATCTGCTTCATCGCACAGCTGCCGATATTCGGCAGTTGAAGTTACCGACTGCTCTAGATAGCCCCGAAATTCCTCCAGCAGCGGAGCTTCAATACTGGCATCTACCAGACTGTAGAACCACAATGGTGACGAAGACGTGAATGTGCGCTTGGTCAACCGAACATCACGAGGTCGTCCCCGCCCTGTGCGCATAGGCGGGCAATAGGTCGGCTTCTCCTTCTCAACTCCCAGAACCTCCTCTTCATACCAAGCCACAAAGCGTTGTAGCGTGGCTCGGTTGGTTCGATACGAGGCCCTGGGCCATGAAGAACAATGCTTCTCGACGGCTTTATCAAATAGCGTCAGCAGGTTAGCCATCGTAGAGACCGGTACCTTTTTGCGAAATTCTCGCGCCTGAGCCGCTTCCTCAGGCGTCCGACGTTCCCCCTCAGGAAGCGGGCAACCCAGCTCAGATAGTGCCCAATTCAGCGAAAAGTTTAGCTGATGAACGGCAAGTTTAGGCCTTTTTAGATCCCGATTCATGAGATACTCGTTGTACCGTTCAACGACATCAAAAAGACTTTTTAGTTGATCAGAGAAGACGGACACAATGGCCTCCCAATTCTACGTTTACTACAGTGTAAACACGCCATGGTATGGGGTTTATTCCTAGTCAAAAAGCCGTTTTCAAGAAAACTCTAAAGCCCTTACTCTGAGACAGTTTTAGCTATCAAACTTTTGACCGTAGAATTAGTATTCTTTGGCTTATTCTGCGCTTTTGAGCCGATGAAACCCGAATTTTGACGAAAAAAGGAGACCTCGCAACAGCGAGCTCTCCTTTAGCATTAATACCAGTCTGTTTAGGCGTGTGTTTGTCCCGCAGGACGACTTAAATCTAGTCTTGGAAAACGGATATATCAACCCTTGTCCGAAATGGTCTAACTTGCTCCAATCCTAGACATTACGGAATGTAAACAGTGTAGCCTCTTCTAAAAATCGGATCTATATTAGTCACACATCTATTGAAATGGTCGCTAAAGGCCGCGAACCCTCTGTCCTGTCGGGCAGCGGGTTTTTTGCGTTTAAACGGCCTTTTGATTGATGTGCACCGTTGTCAGAGGAATACTTTAATGCGGTTCACATTTTGCAAAAAAAACCGGCTCAGTGAATTGACTGGGTTCAGCAACTCGACTTTTAAACGCCTACGCCGTCGCGAAGATTGGATTGAGGGAGTTCACTACCAAAAAATGAATCCGCGTACGATTGTGTATGTGCCGGAACTCTGTCTTGATTATTTTCGGAATCAAGATAATCCTCAGGCTCACCAACGGTTGATTGAGGAGTATCTGCAATGGAAAGGTAATCTCCTTGATCCTGGTGCTGCGTAATTTCAGTGTGATCTGAACTAATGGAATACAACCAAGCATCCCAGGCCTTCCTCGGGATGCTTATCGTGTTTTAAGGCCAAAATAATATTATTGAAATTTATATATTTACCTGACGCTCAAAAAAATAATATTCTAAAAGCGATCTTGTACTTTGCATGTAATAGCTGCATGAATACATATCCTAAAGCAGCCTATTTTTAGGGAAACTAAAATTGATTTCTAGAACTCAGGGACTGTGAGCTGCCGCATGTGCCCAGCGTAATGCCGGTAGATGACTTCCGGAGAGTTGCCAACTAATTTAGCGACATCTTTGACCTCCATCCGGTTTTCGAGCGCGAGGGTGATGAAAGTGTGTCTGGTTTGGTACGGTTTGCGGTATTCCAAATCCAAGCCTTCTACCACTGGTTTCCAGATACGACTTTGCAGATTGCTCGGATCAAGCCATGTACCTGACTGTGGACTGGGAAAGAGCAAATCCTTCGGCTGCCATTGTGCTGGTCTCAACTGCCGGAGAAAGGTACTGAGTGAGTCATTGCATGGAAAACGGCGACGATGCTGAGTTTTGAGTCCGACTTTACAGACCCTCCCACCTTCACCCGGAACGACTGCTTGCTCAAAGGAAACCTGTTGAAAGTCACGACTCACGTGTTGCCACTCCAGCGCGATCGCTTCCGAAGGCCGACATCCCGTTTTGAAGGAAAAATAGTAGTAGGGGTGGTAATAGCTATGCTTGATGCGAGCATAAGGACTACAAAATTGGTTGGTTCGCAGTGCTTCCAGGATGAGTTCTCGCTCTCCTGCTGTGAAAGGATTAATGTCGGAGAGATTGTCATGTGATCCCTTCGGGATTTTGATTTCTGAGGCCATGCCTTGAAAGGGATTATGTTCTGTTAGGCCAGATGCGATCGCCCAATCACAGCAAGCACTCAGGCGAGTGATAAACCGCTTACAAGAATCGAGGGGAATGTTCTCTAAGGCCGCGTCCCTGATCTGAGTCGCCTCTTCCAGTTTGTGGGTAGGAAGCTGGTGCAGGTAATTCGTCAAGACTTTGTACTGGTTCCGCATCGTGCTCGGTGAGCACTGGTGGCGCTTGTATTCAATAAAGGCAGACCATAAAGCCAGGAGTGATGGAGTTTGAGAGCTTGTGACCGGCTCCGGAGCCGGATGAGCAGACACTCGTTGATAGCGTTTCAGACTTTCATCGAAGCGCTCTTTCTCAATATCGTCTTCTAGAATGGCTGCCTTTCGCTGTACGACCTTGCGGTTGCGAGGCGTATCGGCATATCCAGTGCTGATATAGCGACGTTTGCCTTGGTAGGTGAAGACGAGTTGTAGACGCTGGTTAGAGGGTTTAATTTGAACGCTACCCTTGCTGGCTTTGGCTTTTTTCGTGGTTGACGACATGCTGGAACACCGACTACGACTGGTGCCCATGCTAGTTATAGGGGTCTAACGCTTTACCCCAAATTTACCCCAATAATTGCTCTCAACTGGCCTAAAACGGTCTATTGGGATCCGATCTTAGAGCTGCTAAAATCCGGAAAAGTGACTTTAGCTTTTCTTCGGTATTGGGGCTGAGAGCCTTGTAAATCAGGATATTCAAGGCTTTCGATCGCGCCGATAGGGAACGGGCCTTACAGGATTCGAACCTGTGACCGACCGCTTAGAAGGCGGTTGCTCTATCCTCTGAGCTAAAGGCCCCGGGGTTACCCTTGCCAGTTCAATCGTGGCAGTGGGCTGACTCTATTATCTATTCTCCGGCTAAATCAGCAACCCCATGCGCGACTTGGGCGTTGACCGCATATCATATGATGCAAAGTTTCCAGTATTCATGCTGGCGAACTAT
>Ga0208218_1000805_pt1 | contig 13384 bp, 10 predicted proteins | sample HotLakmasection3_FD_184726 | JGI IMG/M metagenome (GOLD analysis project Ga0208218, IMG submission 184726) | Hypersaline microbial mat communities from Hot Lake, Washington, USA - Section #3 (SPAdes) | ecosystem: Environmental > Aquatic > Non-marine Saline and Alkaline > Hypersaline > Microbial... | reverse complement strand
ATCAATCTCCTTCCCCAAAATACCAAACCCGGTTTCTGGACGCAGGCTCTCAATCGTCTCACCAGATTAGGGCGCATTCATCCCCCTCATGGCGAGGCTATCCCCGCCTAATTTGGCGAAGGTATTGCTTTGAGGAAAGGGGGCCAACGTGTCCCCTTTTTTCATGGGCGTTGCCAGGCTGTGCTGAGACCTGACCTTTCCCCAGGGTAAACGCAAGAAAATTCCTACAAATTTGTGCTATTAAGGCAAGGCTGCTGTTAATACCGTGAGCATGTAGTCCGGATTCATTGCAGCTCGTTTCGCCTTCTGCCTGAGACTTCGTTTTTTCGAGGTTTCCTGGTTCAAGACGCTAATCGCGAGGCGTCGCAACAGAGCAAAGTTATCCGGTCCATGGCCGTTGCGAATTCGACAGGCATCTTCCCCAAAGGTCACATCCAAAACCCAATGCAGTTGATTCTCAACGCCCCAATGAGTGCGAATGGCGTGGGCAATGCGGGCGGCGTCACAGGGCAGTGAACTGAGATAAAACACCGTTTCGACCGTCGTTTTATTCCCTAACTGCCGCACCCGCTTGACCATGACCACCGTTTGCACCCCGGCCCACTGGTGAATCTGGTGCAAGTCACCCATCGCGCTCACAGGCACAACCCAGACTTGACGATGTTCCCGCCGATGGTGAGCCGCTTCGACCCGCTGGTGATAGCCATGTTCAAGCCCCTCAAACTGGGTGGCGTGAACCTGCTCAAACCAGACCTTCACTTGCCCATGGAGGGTCGGATGATTGGCCTTCAAGCACAGCAGATAGTCGCCGCCCTGCGCCTGAATTTGACGGGCAATCTCGACCTGCGTGCCCATCGCATCCAGCGTGATGATACTGCCGCGAATGTCTAACAGCGCTAGGAGCGACGGAATCGCCGTGATCTCGTTCGTCTTACTCTCGACCTTGACTTGACCGAGCAAGAGGCGATGCTCACTGGCCCAGGCACTGACGACGTGCAGCGCTTTGCGCCCACTGTTACGGTCATAGGAGCCTTTCACGGTTTTGCCATCAATGGGGATGACTTGGGCTCCGGTAGCCGCGACGATCTGGTCGACCCAGCCCAGAAAACACTGTTCCAACGCTTGTGGGTCAAGTCGTTGAAACACTCGACGATAGGTATCGGCAGTGGGGATCCCCGCTGGCAGGGATAGGAAGGTACTTAACCACGCGGCATGGCTCTCGCCGTAGGTTTGAATATCTTCCCAACCTGTAGCTCCGCCAATGACCGCCAAGATGGCGATCATGACAATGCTCAGTAAGGGATGTTCGACGCCCTGTTTGCCGCGCGGGTCCTCTAAATCGGCAAATTGGTCGAGCCACTGGTGTGGCAGGGGCTCGGTTTCCAGCAGCGTCGGCGCTGGCTGAGGGGCGACAGTCTTGGGGGAGGTAGGCGCTCCGAATCCTTGAGTCATCGTAGGGGTCGCAACTTGTCTACAGATCCCCCATAGCATCTCACAGCCACGTTTTTCTTGCGCTTACCCTGGGCAATCTGACGCGATCGCCCAAAATCCTTGAGGGGGCAGCAACAAGATAGTCTGTCTGAACTAGGGTTGCCCGGTTTTGGTGATCATGAGTCGGTTTTGGTGATCATGAGACAGATTTCTGTACTCAAATTAAACGCTGATTGCTCGATCAGGGTGTCATGTTCTCGCGACTCCGCCTCTCTTAATTAAGCGCTCAAGAGGACGCTTTAAAGACCGCTAGGACGTCAGTGGGCAATCCCCAGACCGTAAGCCCGCCTGGTTCCCCGTTACCCAGCGACCCCAGCACGCCGCGACTCATCACAACCTGAATGTGAGTTCGGCCCTGAGCGATCGCTACGACCCTAACGCCATTTCATTAATGCGCTCCAGCAAGGGCGACTGAAACTTGCGCTTGGCGACAATCTGATCCGCCAGGTAGAGGGCATCGCGAGCGACCCCAGAAAACCGACCCGAACCCCAGGTGTAGAGCCAGGGCAAGCCAATGAAATACAGTCCTTTGACGGGGGTGACGCCGCGATCGTGGCAGGGTTCGCCCCGGCCATCAAAGACGGGCACCTCAATCCACTGGAAGTTGGCGTTAAAGCCGGTCGACCAGATGACCGAGCCGATATTTGTGTCGGCGATCGCCATTTCCGTAAACTCCTCCTCCGGTTCCCACACCGGGCGATACGGTGCTTCCAGGGGGGCGTCGAGCTGGTGTCGCTCGATGAACTGGTCGATCGTCGCCTTAATGCTTTCGGCAACGGCATCCGCTTCATCCAAGTGCTGTTTCAAATTGGCTTGGAAATAGAGGCGATCGCCCTCAACATTTTGCAGTCGCCCATAGAGCTTCATGCCCTCAGTGGCAAACTTGCGCAGATCAATTTCGCGCCCGCCATCACGCCCGGTGAGGTAATGATTGGTGCGATGACGAACGGTTTCTTTTTGAGGGTGTTGGTCGATGGGCATGTCGTAGTAGCCCATTTGGTCGAGCCAGTCCACCACGTCTTTGCCGCGATAGCGACGGGGCGATCGCGGCGCACTCCCTACGCAGAGATGCACTCGACAACCGGCTAAGTGCAGATCTTCGGCAATTTGACAGCCAGATTGCCCCGTCCCCACCACCATGACATCACCCGCTGGCAACTGCTCCGGATTGCGGTACTGCGACGAGTGGAGCTGTTGTATGGAGCGGGGCAGACGCTCGGCCACGCGGGGAATGCGAGGCGTGTGATAACCACCCGTCGCGATCACTACTTGATCAGCGGTGAAGGTGCCGATGGAGGTGTCGACTTCGAAGCGATCGCCCGCGAGTGGTTGAACCCGACGCACCGCCACCCCTTCCTGGACGGGCGCAGCAAAGCTGGCGGCATAGTCCCGCACATATTGCACAACTTCCGACTTGAGCATAAACCCGTCTGGGTCGTCGCCCGCATAGGGAAAACCGGGCAGCTGGCATTGCCAATTGGGCGTCACCAGACAAAAGGAGTCCCAACGTTTGTCTTGCCAGGAATAAGCGATGTGATGCTTCTCAAAAATCAGGTGATCAATGTTCCGTTGCTTTAGGTAGTAGCTGACCGCCAGCCCAGCCTGTCCACCGCCCACAACCAATACGGAATAATGCGTTTTCATAGGTTAAGAACCTGACTAAAAATGACCACAAGATTTCATGCGGAGAACGATTTCATGAACGAGATAAGTGGGCGCTAAAATCCCAGCCCTGATCGCTCAAGCAGCCTCCGTAGCCTTAGCCAATCAAAACTCCACTAAGACCACAGACTTCCCTAAAAAATGAGAGCACATTCCCATAGCTGATGGGACTTTGGAAACTTTTTCTAGGCCAAGATCACCCTAATTGGGAAATTTAATCTTCCCTGTAATTTTTGTTACAAAAATATAGGATCTAACAGTACTGCTAGGGGGAATTGAGAAACTAACCCCCCAGCTGGGCTCCCTAGTTTCTGATCGGAAAAAGTTGATGGGTGTCAGTGTTTGCTGAATGGGTTGTCGGCTAATGCTTAGGGCGATCGCTGGGCGGTTCATTGACTGGGGGAGGGCGATCGCTCTCCTATCACTTTCGATAGGTAGTCGACTACAATTTCCCAAAATTCCGGGGAGAAATGTTCTCTCGGCTATCTTTTGCACTAGGTCTTGGAATTTTGTAAATCTGGATACAAACCAACCAAAATGAGACCCTTAACGTGCTGATTAACCCCGTTAGGACGATCGCGTCCTGTGAAGTTTTTTAGGAATTGAATCCATGCCTGAAGTTACGACTCCTGCTCACAAAGTTGGTGATTTTTTCGTTGATTATGAAGAGAAAGTCTTCCCGGATGTGCAGGCAGAACCTGGTGAAAAAGCATTGGTTGCCTTTCACACGGTTGCCTTTGAAGGGTCGATTGGATTAGTGAATTTGCTCCAGGCAACACGTCTGATTCGCAAAGGATTTGAGACTTCGGTGTTGCTGTATGGGCCGGGGGTGACCCTGGGCGTGCAGCGCGGGTTCCCCAAGCTGGGGGACGAAGCGTTTCCGGGTCATCTGGCGATGAACAATCAGCTCGTCAAAGTGATGGAAGAAGGCGGCAAAGTTTACGCTTGTCGGTTTGCGCTCCAGGCCCTTTACGGTCATGGTGAGCCTTCACTCATTCCGGGTATCAAGCCGATTAATCCCTTGGATGTGCTGGATATTGTCCTGCTGCATCGTAAAGAAGGGGCTTTTGTGCTCGATACCTGGACGATGTAACCCCGGCTCGCTGCTGGTCTTCGGCGGACAGGGATTTTCTCCGCTACGAGTCAGCAGCGATCGCCCGTTGGTTTGTGTGTGTTTCCTAAGGCTGCTTGTTCGTTCTCACGTTGCTTGCTATGACTGATATCCCCAAGATTCGCGCGGCGGCGGTGCAGATTAGCCCCGTCCTCTATAGCCGCGATGGCACGACAGAAAAAGTGCTAGAGGCGATCGCCACCGCCGCTAAGGAAGGTGTGCAACTGATCGTCTTTCCGGAAACCTTGATTCCCTACTATCCATACTTTTCTTTTGTGCAGCCGCCCGTGTTGATGGGCAAGGCGCACATGCAGCTTTATGAAGAGGCGGTGACGGTGCCGGGGCCAGTAGTGGATGCGGTCAGTCGGGCGGCGCGTTCTTACGGCATGGTGGTAGTACTGGGGGTCAATGAGCGCGATGAAGGATCGCTGTACAATACTCAGCTTATCTTTGATGCCGACGGCACCCTGCTTCACAAGCGCCGCAAAATCACGCCGACCTATCACGAGCGCATGGTGTGGGGGCAAGGTGACGGTGCTGGCCTCGCGGTGCTCGATACGGCTGTCGGTCGGGTCGGCGCTTTGGCCTGCTGGGAGCATTACAACCCCCTGGCGCGATATAGCCTGATGGCCCAGCACGAGCAGATTCACTGCGGTCAGTTTCCGGGGTCGATGGTGGGCTCGATTTTTGCTGACCAGATGGAAGTGACGATGCGCCACCATGCACTGGAATCGGGCTGTTTTGTAGTGAATGCCACCGGCTGGCTCACCGCCGAGCAAAAGGTCCAGATTACGCCCGACGAGAAATTGCAAAAAGTCCTGAGTGGGGGGTGTTACACCGCCATCATTAGCCCGGAAGGGGTGCCACTGGGCGATCCGGTTGTCGAGGGTGAAGGCATGGCGATCGCCGATCTCGACTTTTCCCTCATCATCAAGCGCAAACGCATGATGGACTCCGTCGGTCACTACGCCCGTCCTGACCTGTTGCAGTTGCAGCTCAATCAGCAACCCTGGTCGGTCATGCAGACCCAAGCCGCGCCGAGGCCGCCGCTCGCGATGCCAGAATCGGGCACATCCCTCACCGAGACGCCACTGCCCGCTCCGGAACCGACGGCCTCTGATTAGCCCGCTGCTGGCGATTTCCAGCATCAGCAACCTCAACTTTTTCAACGCTGCTACTGCCCGCTTCAAGAAATTATGAACAAGCAACGCCTGATTACTGAATTGCAAACCCACGGCCTCAAGATGGTCGATCCGGCAGTGGGGGCAACGGGTCGCAAAGGGGGAGCCGGTCCGTCTGACCATAAAGCGGTGACGGTGGATGGCACAACCGTTATGGTGCCCATCTACACCGGGACCGCCAGCCAATCTCCTTACACCGTGACGGCGACCGATGCCGCAGCGGGACAGTTAGCGCTGGCGGATGAACCCGTTGCGCCGATCGCGTTTCCCCAGCAGCCTCAGTTCTACAGCCTGACCACCGCCGATGGCATCCCCTACTGGAAGATCGCCCTGCTGCACAGTCACGATGTCCTAGCGACGACTGTGCAGCAAACCTGCATGCGCTACCGGGATGAGGCCACCGCTTGCCAGTTTTGCGCGATCGAAAAATCCTTGAATGCCGATCGCACCATCGCCCGCAAAACCCCGGCACAACTCGCCGAAGTGGCGGAAGCCGCCGTGCGCCTGGATGGGGTGAAACATATGGTGATGACGACGGGGACGCCTAATCGCAGCGATCGCGGGGCGGCTTATCTCACAGAGTGCGCCCGCGCCATCAAAGCCCGCGTGAATCTGCCGATTCAGGCCCAGTGCGAACCGCCGGACGATTTTGTTTGGTTTGAGCGCATGAAAGCCGCCGGCATTGACAGCTTGGGCATGCACCTGGAAGCTGTCGACCCGGAAGTTCGCGCCCGCATCATGCCCGGCAAAGCAGAAGTGCCCCTGGCTCATTATTTCGACGCCTTTGAGGCTGCCGTGCCGGTCTTCGGGTGGGGGCAGGTGAGCACCTACCTGCTGGCCGGACTCGGCGATAGTTTGGAAACGTTGGTAGAAGCCAGTGATCGCCTGATTAACCTCGGCGTCTATCCCTTTGTCGTGCCCTTTGTCCCCATCACCGACACGCCCCTGGCAAACCATCCCGCCCCTAGCAGCGACTTTATGTTTGCCCTGTATCAGCGGGTCGGGGCGCTGCTCAAAGCCGCTGGCATGACGTCTGAAGAGATCAACGCAGGCTGTGCCAAATGTGGAGCCTGCTCAGCCCTCTCCACCTTTGAAAAGTAGCTAGGTGGCGGGCGATCGCGCCGCCAAGGACAGAGTGATAGGCTGGTAAATACTTGCTGACCAAATGTATCTGTTTAGCGTCGTAGTCCATGCTTTGCTGATGCGTAAGTGTTGCGGCCCCCATCCCTAGCCCTTCCCCCAATGCTGAGGGAAGGCACCGGACTCCCCTCTCCCAAGCTTGGGAGAGGGGGTGGGGGTGAGGGCATAGACCGCGCTAAACACATACAGGCAAGTGTTTTTCTTTGAACCTAATCTGTCATGGCAAACCTCAAGCGGACTCGCGAGGATATTCTCGAAGCGGTCATCGATACCATCCACCGCAAGGGCTTGACCGCCACCGGACTGAGCGAATTATTTACCTTGAGCGGCGCTTCGTCAGGGAGTTTTTACAACTACTTTGAGTCAAAGCAGGCCCTGGGCCACGCCCTGATCGATTTTGAGTGGCAAAAATTAGCCCAAAATGTTTTGGCTCCCGCCGTTCAGCAACCCGGTTCACCCCTTGAACAACTCTTTTGGATGCTAGACACGTTGGAAGCAAAACAGCATCAGGAGCCCTTTTGTGGGGGGTGCCTCCTCGGCAATCTGATTGTGGATCTAGTCGAGCAAGATGATAGCTTTCGCGAACATCTACAACAGGTGTTTGCCCGCTGGGAAGGGGCGATCGCCCAACAGCTCCAACAAGCCCAAGACCACCTGCAACCGGGCACCGACCCCCAGGTACTCGCGGCCCAAATGATGACCGCGATCGAAGGGGCCATGCTGATGGGCAAACTGCATCGCGATACGGCGCGACTGCGTCAGAGTTTTGACGTGGCGCGCCAGTTGCTCAGCCATGCGATCGCGACCAATCATGCCACAGCCGCCGCCATGCCCTCAAAACTGTAGCCGTCGACACGGTTCCTCAGCTGAGATTTTCCTTTAATCTAAATAGATAGATCGTTCTATTTGGTGAACCTGATGTCAGAAACCACTAAGGTGTCCCTCGCGCCGATTCCCAAAGATGGGCTCAAGGAGTTGGGAGAAAAAAATCGGGCTAATCCCGCCGATAAGACGCTAAAAGTCAAAACTGTCTGTGAAGGCAAGTTTCGCAGCTTGAACTACGCTCGTGACTTAGAGCCTTTTGTCATTGATGAGCCGCCCGGCTTGCTGGGAGACAACACCGCTCCCAACCCCTCCGAAATTGTGCTCGGAGCTTTCGGGTCTTGTTTGGCGGTGGGTCTACAGGCCAATGCGGCAGCCCGAGGCATTACCCTCACCAAGCTGGAGATTGCGCTAGAAGGCGATATCAATATCACCAGCACCTGGGGCACGGGCGAACTCGGCAAACCGCAAATTGGTTTCACCGATGTGCGGGTCAAGGTAGACATTGACGGGGATGCTCCCCAGGAAGTGTTGGCGGAGATGGTGGCTCACGCGAATGAATGGTCGCCCGTTTCGGCCACGCTGCGCAACCCCATGCCCGTGAGCGTCGAAATGGTCAATTCATAGGCCTGGCTATGAGTGCCTGGGTGGGTAGAATCGGCCCAAAGCTGAAAATTTGTCTCAATTTAGGAGCCGATTCACCACCATCCCAGTGCGATCGCCCGTCCCTAATCGAACTTTTACGTAAGCCTTTTAGCAGAAACTTTCGGCCTTAGCTTGTACCTTAAAGCCGGATAGTGAGCAGTCTTGGCAGCAATGATCAAATCACCTTGACTCCTATCACTATCGCCTTTGCAAAACTCGCAGCAAATTCACAATGCAGACCCTTCAAGCCACTTCTCCAAAAAATCCTACTAGCTCTTTTCAGACTGCCGCTGATGCCGTTCGGGATGTTGTACAACAACATCTGATGCCTAAAGTTTCTGATATTGACTTAAACGGTGAATATCCCACTGAAATTTTGCATCTACTGGGGGCAGCCGGAGCCTACGCCCATGCCGTTACCCCCAAATTTGGCGGCACTGGTTTAGGTCTAAAAGGTGCGATTCAAAGCATTGAAGAAGTTTCTAAGGCTTGCCTCTCGACTGGATTTATGGTTTGGTGTCAAGTGGCCTGCACCTGGTACTTGCAAAATACGGCGAATCAAGCATTGGCAACCCAGTGGTTGCCTGATATCGCGACCGGCCAAAAGTTAGCAGGAACGGGGTTATCTAACCCCATGAAACATTTCGCCGATATTGAAAAAATTGCCCTGACGGCAGAGCCGGTGGCGGGTGGCTTTCGCGTCAATGGCCTGTTGCCGTGGGTGTCGAATTTGGGGCCGGGGCACTTGTTTGGCGTAGCGGCCAAAATTACCGATAGTGATGAGTACATGATGGCAGTGGTCTCCGATGACTTGGACGGCATGACCCTACGCTGTAATGCTCATTTCATCGCCCTGGAAGGCACGGGTACCTATAGTTGTGTGTTCCGCGATGTGTTTGTGCCCGACTCCATGGTGCTGGCCGCTCCCTGCGAAGACTATGTGCTGCGCATTCGCCCCGGCTTTATTTTGACCCAGGTGGGCATGGGGCTGGGGTTGGTGGATAGCTGTGTGGAGTTGATGAAGCGCTCTAATCAACGGTTGGGCCATGTCAATCACTTTTTGGATGATCAGGCGGAAGATATTGAAGCCGATTTGCAGATAGCCCGCGATCGCACCTATGCCCTGGCCGATCGCTTAGATGCCAGTGACGGCATCATTGATCATCAACTGCTGCGGGAGGTAATCCAGGCTCGCATTATAGGGTCCGAACTCTCCCTCCAAGCGGCCCAAGCAACCATGCTCCATGCGGGGGCCAGGGCTTATGTTCACGGCAGCGCCCCAGAACGCAAGCTGCGAGAAGCGTACTTTGTGGCGATCGTCACCCCGGCGCTCAAGCACCTCAAGAAAATGCTGTTCGCCCTGCAAGAAACCGCACTGACACCAGCGTCATAAATCGGGCATTCAAGATTTGCTGGCATAGTTTTCAGCAAAACTGCTCCGTATAACCATGCTGAATCATCTAATTTCAGCATGGTTTTTCATGGATAATCTCAAAAAGTTTATTGCCCGTTAATTGTCGTTTTAGCTTAATTCCTTGAGGCTGAAAAGTTGGCGATCGCCCTCTCAAGTCTTGATCCAGCATTTTTGTGCCTTTACCAGGCAAGAAATTGCTGTAAAAGAGATGCGTTTTCAGGGATTCCGCCGAATACTCTGTAGCACTTTCAGGAAGCGTCAATGTGAGGGATTGAAGATTTATGAAATCTTTCAAATAACGTATTTTTGATTACAAAATAAGTGATCCATAAATTCTCTAATAGAGCACATACAGGATGACTTTCGAGCCTTTTAGTAGAGAATAAGGTCGTCGGTTTTTTGATTTCGCAATGCTCAATTCCAATGCTAAGCTTGCCTTGTTAGAATTGCCCGGATAATTTATTAACCTGGCTTTGATTTCCCCCTACTTCTAAAGTTGACGGACGCCGTTTGAGGCTGCCTTCGAGTAGTCTTAATGCTGCCTGTTGCTGGGGATAGCGATCAAGTTCAGAGAAGCGACCTACGGGCCACAGCACTTGATATCAACGCATCAAATTAGTGAGAGCAATCTATGGTCAATACCTCTGTATTAACTCCCAGCCAACGGTGGAACAGTCTTTCTTGTCAGCAGGGCAACGCCAGCGACCTCGCGGTGCAGTGTTTAATTTGCGGCAGCATCCATTCCACAGAGGACCATTGGCAATTCATGGCGGATATGCCCGCTGACCCGGCCAATTTAATTGATGACCTGGTCAAGATGCGGCTTTATCAGCCCGAAGCGATCGCGGTGGCCGATGCCATCAGTCAGGCGGAGTTGCGGACTTCTCTGTTTGTGCACATGGCCGGTCAGGGCAACCCCAAACGGGAGAAGTTGGTGCTGGATTTGATCAAGTTGGCCGGGGGCTTGGACGCAGCGTTTGCCGCCGCCTTTGGGCCAAAGGCGGGGCAGTTTTTTACCGATGCCCAGCGGACGAGCCAGTTCACGCGCCGGAAGTTTTTGCAAAATATTGCCGTGGGGGCGGCGCTGGTCACGTTGACGAACTGCGGTCAGCAGCCCGAGGTCGAAGCACCGACCGATCCTGGAGCAGCAGTGCCGACGACGACCGGCGACCTGGAAAAAAGCGACCTGAAGATTGCCTTTTTGCCCATCACCTGCGCGACGCCCATCATCATGTCGGATCCGCTGGGCTTTTACGACAAGCATGGCCTCAACGTAGAACTAATGAAATACGCCAGTTGGTCAGTGGTGCGCGATGCGGCGATCGCGGGTGAGTTGGATGCTTATCACATGCTGGCCCCGATGCCCATTGCCATGTCCCTGGGGCTGGGGTCTTCACCTTTTCAAGTCAAGCTAGCCAGCATCGAGAACAACAACGGTCAGGGCATTGCGGTGGCAAAGAAACACCTGGGCAAGGTGAATGGTCCCGCCGACTTCAAAGGCATGACCATTGGCATTCCCTATGACTATTCCAACCACAATCTGATTTTGCGCTACTACCTGGCCTCGGGCGGCGTGAACCCAGATCAAGACGTGAAGTTGATCGTCATGCCCCCGCCGGATGCGATCGCCCAGATGGCGACCGGCCAAATTGACGCCTTCATCCTGCCCGACAACTTTACCCAGCGGGTGGTGTTTGACGACATTGGCTTCATTCACCTGCTAACGAAAGATTTGTGGCCGGGGCATCCCTGTTGCGCCTTTGTCGCTGCTCAGGAATGGATTGACGAAAACCCCAACACCTTCCGGGCGTTGAACAAGGCCATCATTGACGGGGCTACCTATGCGAATGACCCAGCGAACCGTAAGGAAATCGCCGCCGCGATCGCCCCGCGAGAATATCTCAACCAACCGTTAGAAGTGCTCGAAGCCGTGATGACGGGCAATTTTGAAGACGGCCAGGGCAATTCTTTTGAAGTGCCCGATCGCATTTACTTTGACCCCTATCCCTGGAAGAGCTTTGCCAGTTGGATTTCAACTCAGCTCGTGCGGTGGGGCTATATGCCCACTGAGGAAGCCAACTACGACGAGATTGGTGAGCAAATTTTCCTCACCGATCTGGCGCGCGAACTGGCTGAAGAACTGGGGGTGGATGCGCCCGAAGAACTCAGCCGGATTGAAAACCTGAAATTTGGCGATTTTGATCCCGCTCAGCCCGCCGAGTATCTCAAGGAGCAAATGGACCAGTACAGCGTTTAACCACCACTGCCAGAGTCGGGAAATTTGGCGGTCGGTCGGAACCTCACCTAACCTTTCCTTGAGAAGGAGAGGAACCGGAAATCTCGAACCTCACCTAACCTCTACTTCACAAGGCTACCGTGTACACACATCTCGGCCCTCACCCCCTCAGTCCCCCTCTCCCAAAATTGGGCGAGGGGGAGGCTAGACAAGGTTTTCCGGCTCCCCTTCTCCCGCTTTGGGAGAAGGGGTTGGGGGATGAGGGAAAAGCCCTGACAACAAGGGTTTCAGGACTTATGTGTACACAGTAGCCTTCACAAGGAGAGGAACCGGAAATCTCGAACCTCACCTAACCTCTACTTGGCAAGGAGAGGCACCGGAGGCTCGGCTCAAGCTGGGGCTAAGGTCACCAGAATGTCTATAAACCTCTCCTTGGCAAGGAGAGGTGCCGCAGGCGGTGAGGTTTTAGTCGTCCAAACGGAGTCTAGCAACCTGTCCGACATCACTCCTCCATGCCCGCAAAACGAGTTTATTGACGCAGAACCGAGGTATCCCATGTCGACAAAAAAATACACTTTTGAACTGGCGCGATCGCCCCAAGACCTCCGAGCTTATTACCGCCTGCGACAGGCCATTTTTTGTGAAGAGCAGGGCTTGTTTGACGAGCACGATGAAGACGCGATCGATGAACGCGCCTACCCCATCATCGCGGTGGAAAACGACGTGATTGCAGGCAAAAAGATTGTCGGGGTGGTGCGGATTTACGAGGAATCGCCGCGCCACTGGTTTGGGGGTCGGCTTGGAGTGCATCCGGACTATCGGCGGGTGGGGCGCATTGGTAAAGGGCTGATCCACAAAGCGGTGACGACAGCGAATACTTGGGGCTGCGATCGCTTCCTCGCCACCGTGCAACTTCAGAACGTGCGCTTCTTTCGCCGCCAGCACTGGGCCTCGCTGGCAGAAATTTCCCTGTGCGATCGCCCCCATCACCTGATGGAAGCTGACCTGAATTTCTATCCGCCGGGGCATGAGTCGCGCCCGGTGCTCTCCTCCGGGGCTCTCCAGGTGTCGTAATGCTAGCTGAGTTGGTGGCCGCCCTCCGCCCCGCCCTGGGAATTCTCCATAAGCGCGACATTCAGACGGCGGCGAGTCAGTTAGGCCGCTACGTGCCGACAGCAGCGACCGGCGAGCCGATTCGGCTGGGGGACGACACCGCCGCCATTCCCGATGGCGACGGCTATCTGCTGCTGGCGGCAGAAGGCATCTGGCCAACGTTGGTGCAGGAAGATCCCTGGTTTGCGGGCTGGTGCGCGGTGCTGGTCAACGTCAGCGACATCTACGCGATGGGGGGGCGACCGATCGCCGTCGTCGATGCCCTGTGGACGGAGTCGGCAGCACAGGCAGAACCACTCTGGCAAGGCATGGTGGCCGCAGCGACTACCTTCAACGTGCCCATCGTCGGCGGCCACACCAATTGCCACAGTCCCTACGCAGCGCTCTCGGTAGCGATCTTGGGCCGAGCGACGCACCTGATCACCAGCTTCGAGGCCCAACCGGGGGATGCCCTCGTGCTGGTGACAAATTTGCAGGGGCGATCGCACCCTAAGTATCCCTTTTGGGATGCCGCAACGATGGCCGCCCCCACCGACCTGCGGCGACACCTGGCCCTGCTGCCCCACCTT
>Ga0208218_1000804_pt1 | contig 13391 bp, 23 predicted proteins | sample HotLakmasection3_FD_184726 | JGI IMG/M metagenome (GOLD analysis project Ga0208218, IMG submission 184726) | Hypersaline microbial mat communities from Hot Lake, Washington, USA - Section #3 (SPAdes) | ecosystem: Environmental > Aquatic > Non-marine Saline and Alkaline > Hypersaline > Microbial... | reverse complement strand
CACAACGTGGAAATGACACCCGGCAAGGGCGGACAGATGTGCCGGAGCGCCGGTACATATGCCCAACTCGTGGCCAAGGAAGAGAAATATGCTCTTTTGCGCCTGCCTTCTGGCGAAGTCCGCAAAATACTGGTTACGTGTCGGGCAACGGTCGGTCAGGTTGGCAATACGGACCATGAGCAGGTTTCCATTGGCAAGGCTGGTCGCAATCGCTGGTTGGGACGTCGTCCGAAGGTCCGAGGTGTGGCCATGAACCCCGTTGACCATCCATTGGGTGGCGGTGAAGGTAAAAGCTCCGGTGGACGTCACCCCTGTACACCATGGGGAAAGCCGACCAAAGGGTATAAAACCCGTAACCGGCGGAAACCTTCATCAAAGCTTATCGTCAAACGTCGCGGCCAGAAATAGGAGTCACGGATATGCCACGCTCTGTAAAAAAAGGTCCCTTTGTCGACGGACATGTGCTCCAAAAGGTGACAAAGGCCAATGAAATCAACGATCGGAAAGTGATCAAAACCTGGTCACGTCGTTCGACGATTGTGCCGGAGATGGTTGGATTGACTTTTGCCGTCCACAACGGAAAAAAGTTTATTCCTGTCTTTGTCACGGAAAACATGGTTGGTCATAAGCTTGGTGAATTTTCACCCACCAGGACCTTTCATGCCCATGCTGGTGGCAAGAAAAGCGCTGTAAAAGGCAAAAAGTAGTTCTGGAGGGTTTTGATCATGGAAGCAAAATCTGTAGCACGCTATGTTCGGGTTTCCTCGCAAAAAGCCAGACTTGTGGCTGCGAATGTGCGGGGTAAAAATGTCGAAGAAGCTCGCAAAATTTTGAAATTCACCCCGAAAAAAGCGGCTGAGTTGCTGGACAAGGTCCTGCATTCGGCCATCGCCAATGCCGAACAGCTTGGGGGGGTGGACGTGGATACGTTGTACGTCAAAAACATCATTATTAATGATGGGCCATCGTGGAAGCGTATTCGACCACGGGCCATGGGGCGCGCCTATCGGGTCCTGAAACGAACCAGTCACATTACCGTCATTGTTGAGGAAGCGTAGGAGGTTAGACAATTGGGCCAGAAGACGCACCCCATCGGTTTCCGTCTTGGTTACACCAAGAACTGGCAGTCCAGGTGGTTCAGCAAAAAGGATTACGCCGCATTTGTTTATGAAGACAGACAGATACGGAATTTTTTAAAAAAGACCTTGTACCATGCAGGCATCGCGAAGATCGAAATTGAGCGTGCCGCCAACAAGATCCGTTTGATCCTCTTCACCGCACGACCTGGTATTGTCATCGGCCGTAAGGGAGTCGAGATCGAGAACTTGCGGAATACCTTAAAGAAAAAATTTCAAAAGGATTTCGCACTTGAGGTCATCGAGATTCGTCGACCCGAGACGGACGCCCAACTTGTTGCGGAGAACGTTGCCTTGCAACTGGAGCGTCGCGTGGCTTTTCGTCGAGCCATGAAGCGCACGGTCGGACTGGCCAGAAAGTTCGGGGCTGAAGGTATCAAAATAAATGTCGCAGGCAGGTTGGGTGGCGCTGAAATTGCCCGAAGTGAATGGAACCGGGATGGACGAGTACCGCTGCACACATTGCGTGCTGACATTGATTATGGGCAGGCCATAGCCAAAACCACGTACGGCGTGATCGGCGTGAAGGTCTGGATTTTTAAGGGTGAGATACTCGACGAGGTGATTCAGTAATGTTGAGTCCCAAGAAAGTAAAATTTCGAAAACAGCAAAAAAACCGGATCAAGGGCATGGCCTTGCGGGGATCCTCGGTTGTTTTCGGTGACATTGGCCTGAAGGCTCTCGAGCCCGGAAAATTGACCAACCAGCAGATAGAGTCCGCACGTATAGCCATGATGCGGCATATTAAACGCGGTGGGAAAGTTTGGATTCGCGTGTTCCCGGACAAGCCGCTTACCGCAAAACCGGCGGAAACACGACAAGGGAAAGGAAAGGGAGCACCAGTGGGATGGTGTGCGCCAATTCGACGAGGCCGAGTTCTTTATGAAATCAAGGGAGTGAGTATAGAACTTGCGACGGAAGCCCTGCGCAGAGCTTCCTACAAGCTTCCGGTGAAAACCAGTATCGTGTTCAGGGAGGCCTAATTCATGAAATCCAAAGAACTTCGTGAATTATCCAGTTCTGAACTGAATGAGAAGCTGCTTGAATTTCGCACGGAACTGTTCAACTTGCGATTTCAGCATAAAACAGCTCAACTGGAAAATACTCAACGGTTGCCCTATGTGCGCAAAACGGTTGCCCGGATTTTAACGGTAATGGCAGAACAAAACGCTGGAGCAAAGTCATGAGTACAGAGTCAACACAAAAAAACAAACGCATTGAAGTTGGTGTTGTGCTCAGCAACAAGGCAGAAAAAACCATTGTTGTTTCCGTGAACAAGTTGGAAAAGCATCCTTTGTTCAAAAAATATATCCGACGTCGGAAAAAAATGATGGCACATGATGCTTTGAATCAATGCCAGATCGGCGATACTGTCGAAATAATCGAGAGCCGACCCTTGAGCAAGCGTAAGTGCTGGCAATTGAAACAAGTTCTGCAAAAGGCTGTTTAAGAGGCTATTATGATCCAGGTCCAATCATTGCTTGACGTCGCTGACAATTCCGGCGCGAAAAAGGTTTTTTGTGTCAAAGTTCTTGGTGGCAGTCATCGCAGATATGCGTCCCTTGGCGACATCATTGTCGTCTCGGTCAAGGAGGCCATGCCGCACTCCAAGGTCAAAAAGGGTGAGGTAATGCGAGCGGTTATTGTTCGCACCAAGAAGGAGGTCAATCGTCCGGATGGTTCATTTATTCGGTTCGACAACAACTCCGCTGTATTGTTGAATAAACAGAATGAACCTGTTGGAACCCGTATTTTTGGGCCTGTGGCACGTGAACTCCGTTCCAGGAATTTCATGAAAATCGTTTCCCTGGCGCCAGAAGTACTCTAGGATGCTCCCATGAAGAATAGAAAAATCCATAAAAACGACAAAGTCATGATCATGGTTGGCAAGGAGAAGGGCAAGATCGGCAAGGTCTTGAAACTCTATCCAAAAACCGAACGGATTCTTGTCGAGGGTGCAAACAAGGTCAAGCGCCATTCCAAGGGGAACCCTTACAAAGGGGAAACAGGCGGGATCAAGGAAAAGGAAAATCCGTTGCACATGTCCAATGTCACGCTAGTTTGCGACAATTGTGCCCAACCCGCTCGCGTTGGGTACAGGTTCATTGATGCGGACAAAAAAGTTCGTTTTTGTAAAAAGTGTAACGAAATTATAGCGTAAGGTGCGTCATGTCTAGGTTGCAGGAAACATACAAGAGCAAAGTCGCCCCGGATCTGTTGAAAGAATTCGGCTATTCATCTCCCATGGAGATTCCCAAGATCCAGAGCATCAGTTTGAACATTGGACTGGGTGAAGCTTCCCAGAACAACAAGCTGATTGAGGACGCGGTTCTCGAGTTGACGCAGATCGCTGGCCAGAAGGCCGTCATCACCAGAGCCAAAAAATCCATTGCTGCCTATAAACTGCGTGAAGGTATGCCTGTGGGATGTCGGGTAACGTTACGGCGGGAACGGATGTGGGACTTCCTGGACAAGCTCGTCTCTTTCTCCTTGCCGCGGGTCCGTGACTTTCGTGGAATTCCTGACCGAGGATTCGATGGCCGAGGCAATTTTACCATGGGCATCAAGGACCACACCATTTTTCCCGAAATCAACATGGACCGCGTTGATCGTGTCAAGGGCATGAACATCACTATTGTGACCACTGCCTCCACCGACAAAGAGGGCAAGACCCTTCTGCAGTTGTTGGGCATGCCATTTAAAAAATAACGTAAGGAGGAAGCTTTGGCTCGCACCGCTCTTAAAATCAAGGCCGCCAGAAAACCAAAATTTTCGACCCGCGCTTACAATCGTTGTCCGTTGTGTGGTCGATCTCGTGCCTTTTTACGAGATTTCGGTATTTGCCGTATCTGTTTTCGCAACATGTCCCTGGCGGGTGAACTGCCCGGGGTCAGAAAATCCAGCTGGTAATCGAGGTCTGCTTATGCTGCTAAATGATCCCATCGCGGACATGCTGACGCGAATTCGTAACGCTCAAAAAGCCTTGCACAAGGACGTTTTTGTGCCTGCCTCACGAATGACCGAATCCATAGCCAATATCCTGAAGGAACATGGATTTGTCGCGGACGTGAGCCGGGAGGAACGCAATATTCGCGTTGTGCTGAAATACCTGTCATCCAAGGGCGCCATATCCGGATCCCGACGTCTCAGCAAACCAGGATTACGCGTTTACGTTGGTGCCAAGGAAATCCCGGCTGTCCAGAATGGTTTGGGTATTTCCATTTTGTCCACGCCAAAGGGCGTAATGGATGGGCGTACCGCCATGACCGAGAATGTCGGCGGTGAACTGCTCTGTGAAGTTTGGTAAGGAGAAGCGAACATGTCACGCATCGGTAAGAATCCGGTTCCTCTGCCTAAGGGCGTCGAAGTCCAGGTGTATCCGGACGCCATCGAAATCAAGGGACCCAAAGGGCAGTTGCGGACCCCAACTCATGTCAAGATTTCTTATGAAGTCAAGAATGATTCCGTTTACCTTGCCCGTGTTGACGACACCCGAAAGGCTCGGGAGCAATACGGTCTTCGGCGTACATTGCTGGCAAACTCGGTTCTAGGTGTTACCGAAGGCTTTCAAAAAGTGCTCGAGGTCATTGGGGTTGGCTACAAGGTCGCCGTGGAAGGTGCCAAGATTACCCTGAACGTCGGTTACTCGCATCCTGTACACTATATGCTCCCCCAGGGCATGTCCGCCAAGGTTGAGGGAAATAAACTGACCATTCTCGGAATCAATAAAGAACAGGTCGGAGAAGTTGCAGCGCAAATACGTCGTGTCCGCCCTCCGGAGCCTTTTAAGGGCAAGGGCATCAAGTACATTGATGAAGTTATTCGGCGCAAGGCCGGTAAAACGGGTAAAAAATAGGTTGTGATGATGAAATACTCGAAAAGTCAAGCCAGAACTCGTCGGCGATTTCGGATACGAAAAAAAATTATCGGCAGTGCTGTACGGCCCCGCCTGGTCGTTTTCCGCTCCAATTCCAATATTTACGCGCAACTGATTGATGACGAACAGGGCCACACACTTGCATCCTCCTCGTCCCTGCTTCTTTCCAAGGATGGTAGCTTGGGTGGCTTTAACCGGGATACAGCAATGCTTGTCGGAAAGGATCTGGCTGGTAAAGCCAAGGAAAAGGCGATCCACCAGGCTGTCTTTGACCGCAGTGGCTACATATATCACGGGAAGATCAAGGCTCTTGCGGATGGTGCACGCGAGGGCGGACTTCAATTTTAATGGGGACGTTCATGGAACAGACGCAGTTAGGATTCATTGAGAAAATCGTGTATTTGAATCGGGTTGCCAAGGTTGTGAAGGGTGGCAGGCGATTTAGCTTCAGTGCTTTGGTCGTCGTCGGTAACGGAAAGGATTCTGTAGGATACGGCTTGGGCAAGGCTAACGAAGTGCCTGAGGCAATTCGCAAGGCCACCGAGCGGGCACGCAAAGCCATGCAAAAGATCAATCTTGTTGACGGGACAGTCCCATATAAGGTCGAAGGACAGTATGGAGCAGGGCGAGTCGTTTTGAAGCCGGCTTCCAAGGGAACTGGGATCATTGCCGGTGGCCCGGTGCGCGCTGTCATGGAAGCCGTTGGCATCAGCGATATCCTGACGAAGGCCATTGGCACCAACAACCCGCACAATGTTTTGAAAGCAGCTGTCCAAGGGTTGACATCATTGCGATCAGCGGAGCAGGTCAGTGCCTTGCGCGGTCAGGCAGTCAGCCTCAACCGCGCGTCACTGTAACTTGCATGATCGACGTTGCAACTTGACGAGCATCCAGCTAAATCTACTGAGTTGAACGCGCATAGAGAGGAAGGACATAATGCAATTACATGATCTGTATCCATTTTACGAGGAGCGCAAAAACCGCAAACGTGTCGGGCGTGGCTCCGGCAGCGGCTGGGGCTGCACCTCCGGCAAGGGCAATAAGGGTCAAAATTCCCGCAGCGGCGGGCCGAAAGGTCCCGGATTTGAGGGTGGTCAGATGCCCTTACAGCGCCGTCTGCCGAAGGGAGGGTTCAAGAATCCCTTTCGTATTGAATATGCGGCGGTCAATCTGGACCGACTGATGATGGTGTTTCCGGAGACAGTGCATATAACCCTCGAAGCTATTTATGCTGCCGGTCTCAGCAAGCGGGGCTATCCTGTCAAGATACTGGCCACTGGCGAGATTTCCGCTGCAGTCAGCATCGAGGCGCATCGATTCAGCAAGCAAGCCATTGAAAAGATTTCAAAAGCAGGTGGAAAAGCCATAGCCATGGAAGGCGAACAACGTGCAGCAATCAACGAATAAAGCAGGTGGTCTTGCAGAGTTAAAGCGCAAGATATTCTTGACTTTCCTGTTACTTGCGGCTTGCAGAATCGGTGTGCACATTCCAGTCCCTGGTGTCGATTCCAGGGCTATGGCTGATTTTTTTGCGAGCATGCAGGGAACGTTGTTTGGAATGTTTGATATGTTTTCAGGGGGTGGGCTGAGCAATTTGTCCATTTTTGCCCTGGGAATAATGCCCTATATTTCTGCTTCGATCATCATTCAGTTGCTGACGGTCGTCAGTCCCGAATTGAAGCGACTCAAGGAGGAGGGTGCCTCCGGCCGAAAAAAAATAACCCAGTATACACGGTATGGGACCGTGCTGATTGCGATGGTGCAGGGGTTGGGCATCGCTATTGGCATTGAAAACATGACCAGTCCAGGCGGTGCTCCCGTTGTCATGGATCCAGGCTGGGCTTTTCGTTTGACGACGATCATCACTTTGGTATCTGGAACCACACTGATGATGTGGATCGGTGAACAGATCACTGAATACGGGATCGGTAACGGCATATCTTTGATCATTTTTGCGGGCATTGTTGCTCAATTGCCGGGGGCGATCATCAATACATTTCGATTGATGACCGCTGGCCAGATTTCTCTTTTTGTCGCATTGTTGCTTGTTTTGATGGTTGCCGGCGTGCTGATATTTATTGTTTTCATGGAACGTGGGCAACGCAGAATTCCCATTCAGTACGCCAAACGTATGTTGGGAAGAAAGATGTACGGCGGACAAACCACTCACCTCCCACTGAAAATCAACACGGCAGGTGTTATTCCACCGATTTTTGCTTCTTCGTTGCTGATGTTTCCTGCGACACTTGCATCATTTTCACAGTCCGAGATCTTGAATAAAGTTTCCATGATGTTCGATCCGGCAACTATATTATATAATTTGTTTTTTGTGGCACTGATAATTTTCTTTTGCTATTTTTATACGGCAATCATCTTTGATCCGAAAGATATTGCCGAGAATATTCGAAAACAAGGCGGATTCATTCCAGGAATACGACCTGGCCTGAAAACACGTGAATATATTGACACCGTATTGAGTCGGATCACATTATGGGGATCTCTCTATATTTCTGCGATTTGCGTTCTCCCCATGCTCCTCATATCCCAATTCAACGTTCCTTTTTATTTTGGCGGAACCGGAGTTCTGATTGCTGTCGTTGTTGCCATGGATACCATGAGCAAGGTCGATTCCTACTTGATCACCCATCAATATGAAGGACTGATGCAGAAAACGCGGATCAAAGGCAGGCGTTAGGCGTGAAGAAATATCTCGGTATCTATCTGAAAAACGAGAAGGAAATCAAAGTTCTTCGCGAAGCAAATCGCATTGTGTCGATCATACTGGATGCATTACAAGAACAAGTTCAACCTGGAATCAAGACACTGGAACTCGAAGAAATCGCCCTTACCTGGTGCTCACGATTCAATGTGAAACCTGCATTCAAGGGATATCGAGGATTTCCATATGCGATTTGTTGCTCTGTCAACGAGCAGGTGGTTCATGGATTTCCATCGGATCGTATTCTTCAGGAAGGTGATATTGTCAGTATTGATTTCGGTGTCATCTATCAGGGTTTTTATGGAGATTCGGCTCGGACTTTTCCAGTAGGCACAATTTCTACTCAAACACAGAAGCTGCTTGACGTAACCCGCAATGCCTTGGATGTCGGGATTCAAAATGCCTCCGTCGGCAACCAGCTTCACGATATCTCGAGAGCCATTCAACGGTATGTAGAGGGCGAAGGGTGTTCGGTTGTCAAACGTTTTGTCGGGCATGGAATTGGACGCAGTTTGCATGAAAAACCAGAGATTCCCAATTTTATTCCGCAACGTTATACGGATATCCCGCTGAAGACCGGCATGGTCCTCGCCATTGAGCCCATGGTGACGACAGGCCTGGATGAAGTGGAGATTCTCCCAGACCGATGGACGGCTGTGACAAAGGATCAAAGTCTCGCTGCCCATTTTGAGCATACAATCGCTTTGACGTCCAATGGCCCAGAAATATTGAGCAGAAGTCATATGGAGTACGACCAGGTACTACGGAATTAGGAAACAAGCTGGCGTTACTGTAGTCCAGTACGGTGAACCGAGCTCGGTCTGCTTCAAGAAAACTCAAATGATCACTACAATTATCGACTGTAATCAACGCTGGAGTTTCACATGAAAGTCAAACCGTCTGTGAAGAAAGTTTGCGACAAGTGTCAAATCATTCGCCGCAATGGCATTTTACGGGTTATTTGCGACAATCCCCGTCACAAGCAACGTCAAGGTTAATGGAGGAGAAACGTGGCACGAATCGCCGGGGTAGATTTGCCCAAAAACAAGCGAATGGATATCGCATTGACTTATATCTACGGTATAGGTCGAGCCACTGCGTTGAAGGTTCTCGATGCAACGAGTATTGCTTGGACGAAAAAGACTGACGAATTGAGTGCGGATGAAATCAATATCATCCGTAAGGAAATCGAGTCCACGTTCAAGGTCGAGGGTGATTTGCGTCGTGAAATAACAAGTAATATCAAGCGATTGATGGATATTGGTTGTTATCGTGGCTTGCGACACCGCAAAGGACTGCCGGCCCGCGGCCAAAGCACACATGCAAATGCCCGGACACGGAAGGGGCCCCGGCGATCCATTGTTGGCAAGCGTAAAAAATAATCGTGCCGTTGCTCTGACAGGGGGCAGGCAGGAACACACAAGGGACAGGAGCGAATCTAGAGATGGCAAAACCTGCTCGAAAAGTCATTAAACGGAAAGAGAAAAAGAATATTCCTGTGGGAGTCGCACATATTCAGGCCACGTTCAACAATACGATAATTTCCTTTACCGACCAAAAGGGAAATGTTGTCAGTTGGGCAAGCTCTGGAATGGCCGGTTTCAAAGGATCGCGCAAAAGCACTCCCTTTGCCGCACAACTGGCTGCTGAGTCTGCAGCTCGCAAGGCCCAGGAACAGGGCATGCGCACAGTCGGAGTTCTGGTCAAAGGACCTGGATCCGGACGCGAAGCGGCCATGCGGGCCATCAACAAAGTCGGCTTCCAGGTAACGTATATCCGGGACATTACCCCGATTCCGCATAACGGTTGCCGGCCACCCAAGCGTCGAAGAGTTTAACCAGGAGAGGGTGAGGAGGATATTTTGGCCAGATATACTGAAGCAAAATGCCGTTTGTGCCGCAGGGAAGGCGCAAAACTTTTTTTGAAAGGCGATCGTTGTTATACGGACAAGTGCGCCTATGAGCGGCGATCCTATGCTCCTGGTGAGCACGGACGGGCACGTAAAAAATTCAGCGACTATGCTTTGCAGTTGCGTGAAAAACAAAAGTTACGCCGTACCTTCGGCATTCTTGAACGTCCATTTCGCAATTACTTTTTCAAGGCTGACAAACAGCGTGGCGTAACCGGTACCAATTTGCTCATGATGCTGGAGACCCGCCTGGATAACGTCATCTATCGCATGGGTTACGCCAATTCACGTGATCAGGCACGTCAATTGATCCGCCATGGTCACTTCACATTGAATGGGCATAAGGTGAATATCCCATCGCTACGGATGCGCATCGGTGATGAGATCGTGGTCAAGGAGTCCAGCCGGAAAATTCCCGTGGTTCAGGAAGCACAGCAGGTTATCGCCCGTCGCGGGACCCCTGCCTGGTTGGAGGTGGATGGCTCACAGCACAAGGGAAAACTGGTCGCCGTTCCGACACGCGAAGATATATCCTTTCAGATCAACGAGCAGCTCATCGTCGAGTTGTATTCAAAATAATCTTTGCAGGTGCATAGAATGTTCATTCGTAAAGGCGACAAGCTCCTCAATACCCGCAACTGGATGGAGTTGGTTAAACCAGATCAACTTGTCAAGGACAAGCGCTCCACCGGTACCTACGGTAAATTCACTTGTGAACCGTTGGAACGTGGGTTTGGGACAACCATTGGCAACGCCTTGCGTCGAGTCCTGCTTTCGTCCATGCAGGGAGCGGCCATTGTTGCCGTCCGTATAGACGGCGTCCAGCATGAATTTTCAACAATTCCGGGTGTTCTGGAAGATGTGACGGATATTGTACTCAACCTGAAGCAGGTTCGCCTGGCAATGACCACCGATGAGCCACAGCGTTTGGAACTCAGTGCCAATGCCAAGGGTCCTATCACGGCAAGCGCGATTCAAGAAAATCAACGCGTTAAAATCACCAACCCGGATCAGCTCATAGCTACTTTGACGGATGATATTGATTTCCGTCTTGAGCTTGAAGTTCGAATGGGCAAGGGCTACCTGCCAGCGGAAATGCACGAGGGGATTACCGAGGAAATCGGTTTGATTGCTTTAGACGCGAACTTTTCGCCCATCTTAAAAGCTGCATATTCTGTTGAACAGGCGCGTGTTGGACAAATGACCAATTATGACAAGCTGGTAATGGAAATATGGACCGATGGTTCACTCCGGCCGGATGATGCACTTGCCTATTCGGCCAAAATTCTCAAGGATCAGCTTTCCGTATTTATTTCATTTGACGACAGTGATGATGAGCATGGAACAGCGGATGACAAAGATCCGAATATCGATCCCGTCCTCTTCAAATCCATTGAGGATTTGGAATTGTCAGTCAGGGCGACCAACTGCTTGAAAAGTGCAGGCATTGCAATTTTCGGTGAGCTTGTCCAGAAAACGGAAAATGAGATTCTGGAAACGCGCAATTTTGGTCGCAAGTCGTTAGAAGAGATTCGGCGCGTTGTGAATAAGATGGGATTTGATTTTGGGACCAGTGTACCCAATTTCGAGGAAAAATATCAGGAATGGCTGAAGAAGGAAGAGAACAATGAGACACAGGAAGAGCGGTAGAAAGTTCAATCGAACGCCAGCACATCGCAAGGCTATGTTTCGGAATATGGCCAGTGCTTTGATCCAGCATGGACGCATTCAAACAACGGAGGCCAAAGCCAAGGAACTCCGGAGCGTGGTTGAAAAGCTGCTGACCAAGGCCAAACGAAATGATCTGCATTCACGTCGTCTGGTCTACAAGGTGCTTGGAGATCATTCACTGGTCAAGCGCCTGTTTGACGAGATTGCCCCGCTTTATCGTGATGTGCCGGGCGGATATACCCGGTTACTCAAATTAAGTGCTCCCCGCCCAGGCGATTGTGCACCACTGGCTTTGATTGAATTCACGAAGCACGAATCCATTGGAACAACGTTGGGTGCCGAAGTGAGCCAGGCCGCATCGCCCACTTCAGCCACCACCGAGGTCTCCACTTCCGGCCATGTTGATAACTCCCGGGATAAAAACGATTAATATTTGCCCAGGCAGAGCAATTGCTCTGCCTTTTTTCGGCCAAAACTGATAGATAGAATCTATTGTTTGAATCGTATTTATGGATATTCGCCAGTTGCGTGCTTTTGCAAAGGTGTACGAGCGCAAAAGCTTTTCTCGGGCAGCTGAGGACCTTCTTCTGTCACAACCTACGGTCAGTGCGCATATCGCCTCGCTGGAACAGTTTATGCGGGTTGCCCTGTTTGACCGGCTGGGCCGAAGCATTCTGCCAACCCAAGCTGCGGACATTCTTTACAGGCACAGCTCTGTCATTTTTGCATCACTGGATCGGGCCGAATCCGAAATCAGGTTACTCTCCAATGATATTTCCGGTGAATTGAAGCTTGGCGGCAGCACGATTCCCTCGAACTACCTCTTTCCTGAATTACTCAAGGTTTTTTTGGGGCGTTATCCCAACGTCCGGATATCCCTGAGTCAGGGCGACTCCTTGGACATAATGGAACGCGTACAGACAGGGGAACTTTTTGTCGGCGTGGTCGGCGCGAAGAATGATGCGATGGATCTTGTCTATCAACCCCTCGTTGAGGACTCGCTGGTCGTTTTGGCTGCTCCGGGGAGTCTTGCCTGCTCGGATAAACCGTACTGCCTTGAAATGTTGCGAAAAATGAAATGGGTGATCCGTCAGCCGGGATCGGGAACGCGTTTAGCCGTGGAGCGCGCCCTTGAATCGGCCGGCCTTCCGCTCAAGGAATTGAATGTGGTCTGCGTTGTGGACGGGGCTGAAGCCCAATTGCGTCTTGTGCGAAGCGGACTGGGGATCACCGTCAGTTCGCGGTTGGCCGCCCGGGAGTATCTTCTGCGTAACGAGTTGATGATTCTGCATATTCCTGAACTTCATTTTGAACGCAGCTTTTTTGTTGTCTCGCATCCTTCCCGTCACCAGTTTCCCGCAGTGCGCTATTTTCTTCAATATCTCGCGGAATCCTCTGCCTCTTCATGTCGCGCCGGCGACCTTCGGCTAGAATCCGACATCTGCTAGAATCACGCACCTGATGGGTTGCATGTCGGAGGGGAGTCTTTGGCTTGCTTTCCGCCCATTCCTCACTTGAAAAGGATCGCATTATGAATCACCCTGCCACGTATGCTCTGGTTCGCGGCGTCAGTGCCGCTGGTTGAGCTTCAAAAATATCTCCAGGGGACCTGGAGAGCATTTTGAAGGATCTGGACTATGGACATGACCAGCGTGTCCTATCCGGTACATCCCATGCTGAGGATGCAGCTGTTCTTCGCTTTCCACCGGATATGGCTTTGGTCCAAACTGTGGATTTTTTTACTCCGATCGTTAACAATCCCTACTGGTTCGGACAAATTGCCGCCGCCAATGCCCTTTCGGATGTGTATGCCATGGGCGGCACTCCCTGGTGTGCCATGAATATCGTCTGCTTTCCGGTGAAAAGCCTTCCCCTCGAGATCCTTCGAGAGATTCTCCGCGGTGGACTGGACAAGTTGCGAGAAGCCGGTGCGGTTCTGGCCGGAGGTCACAGCGTGGAAGACCAGGAAATCAAATATGGACTATCGGTCAGCGGATTCGTCGCTCCGCACGGCTACGCCACCAATGGAGGTCTGCGGCCCGGTGACCGTTTGCTCCTGACCAAGCCGTTGGGGACAGG
>Ga0208218_1000781_pt1 | contig 13627 bp, 9 predicted proteins | sample HotLakmasection3_FD_184726 | JGI IMG/M metagenome (GOLD analysis project Ga0208218, IMG submission 184726) | Hypersaline microbial mat communities from Hot Lake, Washington, USA - Section #3 (SPAdes) | ecosystem: Environmental > Aquatic > Non-marine Saline and Alkaline > Hypersaline > Microbial... | reverse complement strand
ACAACACCCGGCACACGTTCATTAGCCACATGCTGGCGAAGGGGATGTCGGTGATTGAGGTGGCCAAGCTGACTGGCCATGATCCTAAAGTTCTGTTGGAGCACTATGCTGGCCTCATTAGTCAGATTGAGGTGCCCACGTTCTTTTAGGGGTTGGTGGTTGCTGAGGAGCGCTATCCGTCATGACCTGGAATACCCCCGCTTCTGACGTTCGCGAAAGCATCCTGGCAGCGATTTCTGTCGATATAGTCGATATATTGGAGGATTAAGGACTTGAATGCATATGGAAGTCGCTTTGAGGCATCGATCTCAATCACTGCCAGATGGGACAACTCGACGGGTACGAACCGCCTGGATAGTCCTGGAAGGTGAACGGGGCGCTCGATTTGTGACTGCATTTCCTGACCGCAAGCGGAGGCAGCGATGACTTTTAACTTATTTGATACCATTCGGCTGAAGGAAGACATCGATTTAGGCGAGGGCGTTCATGCATCTGCTGGAACGTTGGGAGCAATTGTCGCAGTGCTGAATCAGGGCGAAGCTTACCTGGTGGAGTGTTTCGGGGATTGGGTGAAGTCTGACGCTGAGGGCAATTTTGAACCCGCTGATCGAGACGGCCCTGATGCGTTTGTGGAAACCCTTGGCGTTGAGACGGTGTATCCGCAACAGTTACAGCTCGTGAAATCGGCTGAAGAAAGTGTGGGGGTACGGGCGCAGTTGCTGACGCTTATTGAAGGAGATGCCGGAGGTGCTACTGGAGGAGGTCAAGGATTTTGCTGAGTTTTTGCAGCAACGAAAGTTGAAAGTGACTCAAGCGTCTGAGTAGCCTCTGGGAATAGCGAATATGCCAGTTACTCAAGAGGAGATCAAGGAGATTGCCTTATACAAGTGTATTTATTGATTTGATCATGAAAAGACGAGCACCCTTCAAATCTGCAGGGGGTTAGGGGTGCGATCGTCCTTCAATTTCTCTACCGACTAGCAACAGAATTTTCATAGGTCACATCACGCTTAGCGCTGTATGCTGAATTTATCCATTTGTTTAAATTGAACTACTGAATTTAAACAGATGAGTAAAATCTTGGCATCGATGTAGAAGACCCACCATGGCTAGTGGATTTACAAGACAAGAAACCATTGCGTTGACTGGAATCAGCTCTGGTCGGCTCAGCTATCTTGATCGCACTGAGCTAGTCGTACCTGTCAAGTTTGGGAATCCTAAGCATCCCAAGGTTGTCTATAGCTGGCAGCAAGTCCTTGAAATCAAGACTATTGAAAGGTTACGTGAGAAACTACCACTGCAAGAAATCCGCAAAATACTTGAGTTTCTGAAGGAACGAGATCACCAGCCAAACTTCTTTGCACACAGACTTGTCTTTGTTAATGACCAGCTTTTCCTAATTGAAGACCTTAGAGAATTTGGTCTCAGAGTTTTGGAGGCTTCTGGGGACGGCAAAGGGCAAGTTGTGATACACGAAGTTGGGACGATTGGTGACATCATTGCTGAGCTAACTAGAGAAGCAGAGCGACATCATGTCCTTGACTTTGAGAAACGCGCAGGCATCCTCTCGGCAGGTTTGAAGGTATGTGAGGTCACCCCATGACTCAGGCTTCACTGTTAAACGATACAAACGCTGCTATTGATAGTGCGAACCGTGCTTGGGATGTTGAACCCGTACGAAATGTTCGGATGCCTGTCCTAGATTCAGAAAAGGCTGTCACGATTGAATCGTTGTGGACTGACGGTGGATTACGGCCCAATGCCAATAATCTGGCTTTCTTCATTCAGCCCATCGAAAATGAGAATAGCTTGAGACAGTGGATGCAAAGGTTCCAGGAATGGCCGATTCGTGGCGCTTTGCTGGTTACTTCAAAAAATCTGCGCTTATTAGAGCCGGGTGCTGGCGCATCCGCTGAGCCTAAAGAGGAAATTTTGACCCTTGAGGCTTGGCAAGAAACACTACGTTCTTCTAAACCGCACCTATTTACACCCAAAGCTCTGTCTGCGTTTCGCGAAGGGCAATTGTCTCTTGCAGATTTAGAGGAAACGGTTTCAGAGAGAAGTTTTGCGTTTCTAACAAGACAGCGAGCGCAAATTGATCAAGCCTTTCAAAAAGCGATCGATGCTGCTCTTAATTCAATTCAAACACCAACAGGTGCTGATTCTTCACGAGCTGAAATCAGGGGGCATGTCATTCGATATGCGATCGCGTATCTTGCAGCCAGAATCATGCAAGATAAAAACTTCTTTGCTTCTGAAGCGACGCTGTATGACGAAGACCAAGATCCTCGAAACTTACTTCGTGAAATGGTTCAGCATACTAATGGATTCTTCCAGCGAACTCTGGAGGAGTCTGATAAGTATGTCAACGAGGTTGTTCGACAACAATTGGCTACTCATATGGGGCCTTATTACGTCAGCTTTGCATTGACTGATCACCGTGACGTGGGGACTTTATACGAACGAGCGATCAAAAAATTGCCTGCCCCCAAAGATTTAACGGGTGAGGAATGGGGGGATCTCAATCGTCACTATACCCCAGTGAAAATTGCTGAGCGAATGCTGGAAGCTTTGCCTTTGGAGCGACTACGACCTGATGAGCGATATATTTTCGACCCGGCGGCTGGGTCAGGCAGTTTGCTGTTGGCTGCAACCTCAAGATTGGCGGGAATGAGTGATATCCCGGCTGGGTCTAAGTGTAAGACATATTTGGAAGGGCATGTCGCCGGAAATGATCGAGATGAGTATGCTCCGTTAATAGCAAAACTGAGATATTTCTTGGCAAGCGAATCATTAGCCAAGGTAGGCGATCCGGTAACCGAGACTTTGCCTTTTCCAGAAAAGGACAAGGGAAGATTTCTCTGTAAGGATTACGAAGAATTGAGCATCAGCGACTTGCCGTTCAAACCTAAAGTGATTGTTGCTAATCCTCCATTCATTGAGGAAAAGAATGTTCAAAAGGCTGCAAAGTTTGTCAGGAGGGCATTAGAGTGGCTAGATAATGGTTCTCAGTTCTCCTTTATCCCGAATTTCTCACCAGCACGTTTTGAGGGAGGCCCCCCTCACCTGGTAAGGCCTGAACAGTGGGTTGAGGGGAGAGATTGTCGGTGGCAGGGCAAATTTTTGGGTTCCATCGGCCCTGAGGCGTTCTCTTAGAAGGGGATTTGGCCAGGTTATCCCGCTTCAAAGCATGGCAAAGCCAGGGTGCCGAAGCACCTTCTTGACCATTAACCAACCAGCGGGACTGGAGTGAACGAGAGACCGCAATGGCGTCCCTATCCCGACTGAGGAAGGCGCTGCAACTGTTGATAAGCGGCCTCAAAAATGGCCTGTATGGGAGAAGCAGAGCCAAAGGCCACAAGGATACGGCGGACAGAGATGCGAATTTGAGCGCCGAGCTTGAGCAGGGTGCGGCGAATGGTGCCGCACTGAGCATCAGCGAGTTCAGTGTGGGCGAGGGCCTTGAGGCGCAAGGCTTGCATCAAAATATAGGCAAAGGACGAGAACCAGAGCCGGAGCTGATTGCTCTCAAAGTCATGGGTAGAGGTGCGGTCGCTAAACAAGTCGAGTTGATGCTCCTTGATGCGATTTTCCATCTCCCCTCGGGGACAGTAATAATCCCGGTGGAGGTGAGCGGGATGGGCCTGCTCAGCGCTCAAGGAGGTGACCACAAAATGGCGATGCGGCCCGTTGCCATCGTAGGTGAGCTTGCAGACAAGGCGACGCTCTCGGCTCCAAGACTCAGCGGTGCGATAGCTCAACGACTGATACCAAATCTGAGGCGGAACCAAGCGGTCGAGTTCAGCCGATAGCTCGGCACTCGTCTGACCCAGTAATGGTTCTAGGGACTGGGTGACGGCTTGACGCTGAGCCTCGTAAGCGGCTTTAGCGCGGTGTTCGAGGGACCCGGTCAATTGACGCAAGCGGGCATTGCTGCTGTGGGCAGTGACAAAGTCCACCCTGTTTTGGCTTTCGCACCAGCTCATGATGTCGTCTCGGCTGTAGGCACTATCGCCTCTGACGATAATCGTCACCTGGGGCCAATGACCCCGAATCTGAGCGATGATGCGTTGCAGTTCTTCCAGAGCGCCTGCGGCAGGGTCTACATTAGCCGGACGCAGTTTCGAACTCAACAGATGGCGGCCACAGAAGATCAGTAAGGGCGTGTAACACTCATGCTGGTAGTAGCCATTGAAGGCTGACCCGTCTTGGCTACCATGGGTGGCGTCATCGGTGACATCCATATCCAAGATGATACGCTTCGGCTCGCGCTCCATCTGCTCGATAAACAGCTCGACCAGTAACGCTTCCACCGCCGCCGGGTTCAGGCTCATCTTGATGTAGCGTGAACCCGTGAGGTCATTCGACACATGCATTGCCTGCTCCAGGCGATTCAGCGTGCTCTTGCCCGCTAACGGCGCACACCGCGAGTGGCTGCTCTCAAGCTGACCCAGGACCACCCCAAATAGGCGCTCATGACGCAAGTCATCATGGTCATTCAGGTCTTCATACCCTTGCACCAGCCCATACAGCCGTTGGGCAATCAGCGTCTTCAACTCATGCTGGACCCGGCTGGCGTCCCGCTGATCCCTAAAACAGGCCGATAGACGCTCGCTGATGCGATACAGCTCGTCAATTTCTCGAATCAGCAGCAATCCTCCATCGCTGGTGATGTCGCCGCCGCTGAAGTCAGCCATGATCTTCCGCTTGCTTAAGCGGCCAAATTCGTAGCTCGGCGAGTTACACTCTGTTGGGGTCGGGGGCATCTTGATAAACCGCTGAATGTTTTGTGGTTATTACATTCTCGCTGGCTTTTCACCCCGACCCCTCTTGGCTGGTGAGATATCCGGGTTTGTACGTTTGGTTTCTCCAACATCCTTATCAATTCCTGAAATACCAAAAGAAATTGACAAGAAAATCGTTTCAAGCTTTTACAGATCAGGAAAACTGCTTCCTGATTCCTGGAGAGTATACTCAGAATTTCATCTCACAAATGATGTAAAAAACAAAAACTTGGCTAGTAGTGGAGAACTCCCAATCTATCAAGGAGGGATGATTTGGCTGCAAGATCATCGATATAACTTCTTCGAAGGCAAGCAACCTGTCAGAGGAAAGCATGAAGACGTTGATTTGAGGTTTTGGTATCCAATTCAGCCAAAATTTTGGACAACACGTGAAAAGTATAAGAATAAATTTTCTGAAAGATACATAAACGGAAAATGGCACTATGAGTACTTTCGAGTTGCATTTAGAGTGCAACAGTCAAGAGCAAATCAAAGAACGTTTGTAGCAGCTATAATCCCTCCAGGTTGCGCAACAGGGAACTCCCTAAGCACTTTCGTTGAACCTGACTACGTTAATTTGGTGCTACTTTATTCCTTTTTATGTTCATTCGCCAATGATTTTAATGTACGAACAAAGATAACCAGCAACATTAATTCTTTTTATATACCTCAACTTGCAGTTCCTGAAATCAAAAAGGATTCTGAACTTGCAAAGAAAATGATAAAAAACACTCTTAAATTAGTTTGCACTTCAAGAATTTTTGTGCAGCTACATAATGAAATCCAGGGGAAATATTTAGGTGATTATTTGGAAGATTGGTCATTAAGCTTCTTTGCTTTGACTAGCTATGAGCGTCTTCGCTTGAGGATTATTAACGATGTCTTATTTTTTCTGCTTTTCGATCTAAATATTGATGACGTTGCACATCTACTTTCTACTTTCCCTAGCGTGAATAGTCGTCGAGATTTGGAGACGCGCCAAACAACACTTACGCTAGTTGCTTTCCACGACCTCAAGTGCCTCGGCCTCGACGCCTTCCTCAACCTCAACAACGGCGAAGGCTGGATGCTCCCCGATACCCTCCGCCTCGCCGACTACAACCTCGGCCACGATGCCCGCGCCCAAGCCCCCCAACCCGTCGCGGCAAGGATTGGGGCAGAGACCGCCAAGCTGTGGGGTTCGTCAGTCGTGAATCGTGAATCGTCAGTCGAAAATGCCCCGACTCACGACTTACGACTGACGACTCACGCACACTACCGCTTCCTCCCCTGGCAACTCCAATCCACCCCCGCCGAGTCCTGGGCCGAGTGCGAAAGACATGCCGAAAACCTGCGGCGATTGTTGGGTACCCCAGAATCGTCAGTCGTCAATCAGGAATCGCCAGTCGGCGAAGAAACGCCATCCCCCTCCCGCAACCCAGACGGTCAACTCAACCTCATTCCCCCCGATGAAGAACAGCTCCGATTGTTCTAGACCCCAGGCAAAATGGAGACAGCCTCTAACTTCCCACTAGCGATGAACAGTATCCAACTCCGCCAAACCATCAACCATTACCTCGACCAGCTCTCCAGCGATCGCCTGCGCCTGGTTGCCGATTTCCTGAAATTCCTCGTCCACACCGAACAAGCAGATCACACCGAAACCACAGACGCCAGTGATTTTCGCCCCCCGTCCGGTGGGTCCCTCCTCAGCCACACCGAAACCTGGGAAGGCTCAGATTTTGAAGAATGCCTGGAAACCGTTTACGAAACCCGCTCCCAGCTTCAGGCGTAGACCATGTACTTACTGGATACCAACCACTTCAGCCGATTGATTCAGGGCGATCGCCTCATACGCGAAAAGATCGCGGCGATCGGGGAAGAAAATGTCGCCATCAGCATCATTACGTCGGGCGAAATTTACTACATGGCCTACCACTCCCAACGCCGTCAAGAAAATCTCCGCCGAGTCAAAACCTACCTAGCCGACATTGGGATCTATTCCCTCAACGAAGCCATCTCTGAGCTGTACGGTCAATTCAAATCTGACTTGCTCAATTACTACGGCCCCAAAGATCGCCAAAAACGTCGTAAAACCAAAATTGAGGCGATCGGCATCAGCGACAATGACCTGTGGATTGCCTGCACCGCCCTCCATCACCACCTGATAGTCGTTTCTACAGACCAAGACTTCCCCCGCATGAAACAAGTCCGCGACTTTCCCCTAGAATCCTGGCTCTAACCCCCAACTCCCGGCTCCCGCTTCCCGACTCCCGCCTTCCCCTCCACCATGACCAACCTAAACATCAGCCTCAACCTCCTCCGAGACCTCCTCGGAGCCATCAACATCCCCGAGTCACAACTCCCCCAGCACATCCTTGAAATCCTGGCGCTAGAACTCTTTCGCCAACAGCGCATCTCCGCCGGAAAAGCCGCCGAACTACTCGGCATCGACAGCCCTCATGGAAGAAGCAGAATGATTTGACCTGATTGTCTCCCTTGAGCCAAATCGCGTGCGTGGTGCTACCGCGATGCTTCTAGGTAGAGAAAACCATTTGCGATGTCAGAGACTGCGGACAAACTTTACCGCAATTTTAGAAAGCTTATCAGTGTTCTACCGGTTGTCTCCCAAAAAGCTGGGAAATCTAAGTAGAGGCTCAAGCCGCGAGGAACCGCTATGTCTACAACTCAATCCGATGTGATGCAATTAGCCCAGCAGGGCAATCCCAAAGCGATCGCTGCCTTGATGAACCGCTCCCTGCGATCTAAAGGGATTACCGTTAAAGCTTTTGTCCAAAAAAATCGTTTAAATATTTTTCTGGAATCTGCTGAAATCCCCCCACAGCAATCGTTAGTCGACCTCACTCAAAAGGGAATAAGCAGTCTGAATATTGAAACCATTAAGACAGTTAGAGTTCATGGCAAGCAAGAGGGCGAGGACTTACCTTGTTGGGCCGAGGAGTTCACCCTAGATACTTATATCGAGCCATCGGTGGCTGATAGCGATGCGATCGTGGTCGCTTCAACAACGGTGCATCCCATTCAGCAAGCACGGTCAGTCAGTACTACCCCACGCAACATCACCGTCGCGAGCACCAAATCCGCCAATCTGCCGTTGATTGCCATCATTGTAGGCGTCGCCAGTGTTGCTGGCCTTGCTCTGATTGGGCTCTTCGGATCTATCTTTTGGGTGCGATCAGCACAAAGTAGCGCGATCGCCGAGTCACAAGAACTAATCAAGACGGTTGGTGAAGGAGAAAACGCTGGCAGCATCGAAGCTCTAAAAGCTGACCAAGAAAATTTGCAAGCGGCGATCGGCTTACTCGAAGACACGCCAAAATTGCCCGTCGTGAATGTTGGTAGCCTTCAGAGCCAACTAACTGAGGCTGAGAGCAAGCTTGCAGAAGTCGAAGAGAGCATTGAAACTTATGAAGCATTGATGCCTCAGATTTTGGCTGTGGTCGATCAATTTTCGGCTTTAGACTCCAGCTTAGATGTTGGTATGAACTATCGCGACTATGGTTCCGAGGTCAGAGAAATCAAGGTCGTTCTAGATCGCTTAGGTCGAGAGCCTGGGGTTGCTGATCAAGCTGTGTATGAGGACTTAAAAGAGGCTTACATACATTACGAATTTGCTTACAATGTCTGGAATTACTACATTGAGTCAGACAGCGCTAGCAACAGTTTTTTCCCGGCAGATTCGTCTTATGGCAGATTGCTAGTCAATACCTACAATGTCGAACCAACTGACATTCTCAGTTACAAAAAGATTTATCTAGACACTGCTCTATCAACAGTATGGAGTGCGGCCAGTCAAAAAGTTGAAGATGCTCTAACCAAAATTTAAGCTTTGACAACTTCGCGACGAGAACAATCACATCTGGATCTTCTGACAATCCAATCTGCAGTTTTGCCCCCTTATGCTTAATCCGATTGCCTACACGGAGAACGTTGTCAGCGACTTTCTGCGCTACCAACTGACGGCCTACCCCTTCTCTGATAGCAATCTCTACGAGCAGATGCGCACTCTGCTCAACTTAGAAACTACCCGCTCGACCCCTTTGCTCAAAGGCCCTTACATCAGCCTCAGCCAGGTCTTCCAGCAGGGGGTAGGCGTTGAGCAGTTGATTGAATCAGGTATTTTCCACACCTTCATGAAATCCTTGATCCCCTATCCCTCGGTATATGGGCATCAGGAAACGGCGATTCGCGCCATTCACGCAGGCAAGACAACCCTGGTCTCGACTGGTACCGGTTCCGGCAAAACCGAGTGCTTCTTATATCCCATCATCAGCCACTGCCTCAAACTCAGGGAGCAAGGCGCACCCCAGGGCATCAGCGCCGTCATCGTTTACCCGATGAACGCCCTGGCGGAAGATCAGTTAGGGCGTTTGCGGGGCTTACTTGCAGGCACCGGCATCTCCTTCGGCATGTATGTGGGCAAGACCCCCGAGCAAGCTGCCCACGCTGCTGGAACCCGACTCAAACCCGGAGCCTCGAAAGCCGACTATCAAGCCGCTGTCCAAAAGGCGCAAGCCGAAAAGCGTCCTGATGCCGTGTTCCCACCCGAGGAGCGTGTTTCCCGTGAAGAAATGCGCGAGAAACCGCCCCGCATTTTGCTCACCAACGTTAAACAACTTGAGCTACTGCTGACCCGCCAACGGGACATCACCCTGTTTGACAACGCCCGCTTAGACTTCTTCGTCTTTGACGAAGCCCATACCTTTAGCGGTGCCAACGGAGCCGAAACCGCATGTTTGATTCGGCGTCTGCGAGCCTTCTGCGGTAAGTCTCCCACTGAGACCGTTTGCGTTGCCACCTCGGCCACCATCGCCGATCCCAACACCTCTGAAGGGTTGACCGTCGCTCAGGAGTTCGCCTCCCGCTTCTTCGGCATCCCCGAAGAGAACGTAGCCTTAGTCGGCGAGCAGTACCAGGAAGACGTTTGGGCTGACCAGCGCCAACTACCAGAGCCTTTAGCGGCTGAACCTGCAACCCTACTAAAGTATGTGCTAACTGCCGTAGAACAAGAAAATCCTGGGCCTTCGATCTGCCATATTTACCGCCAGATCACCGGCATCAGCCTAGATCCAGACCACTGGCAAGCGCAGCTCTACGATTCCTTAGCCGCCAATGCCCTGGTTCACAAACTCGCCACCCAGGTGCTCAAACATCCTCGGCACCTGAGCGACGTGCTGCGCCATCTCCAGCAGCTCATCGATCGCCCTGTCTCCGAAGAGGAAGTACTCATCTGGCTGGCCTTGGGAGCCGCCTCCCGTCGCGACGGTCGTCCGCTATTGCGCCCCGTGATTCACGGGTTCGTGCGCGGCGTTGGCGGCGCAGTAGTCACCTTCCCTAAGAACCAAGAGCGGCCCAAGTTGTGGCTTTCCGCCGAAGATACTGCAGGCACCAATCAAGATGATCTTTACCGCCTGCCAGTGCTGACCTGTAACACCTGCGGGCAGCATTATTTTGCGCACTCCGTCGCCGATTTCAAGTTTACGGATAAACAGCCTGCGGGGGGTCAGGCTCATGGTGACCTCACGCTCTGGAAACCTCTAGGCTTAGAACATGAGGGCGATCGCCTGCTGCTGGTTGACCGCCTGATCACCCAAGATGAAGACGAGACTGAGAGCAAGCCTCGCAGCCATCCGCGATCGACTATCCCCATCCATTTCTGTCGGGCCTGCGGCACGCTCCACTCTGACGCCGTTCAGCAGTGCGGCAACTGCGGTCGTCAGGGGGATCTCATTTCGCTGCTGGTGGTTCGGCAAAAACCTAAACACCCCGGTCATTTAAGTTCCTGTATTGCCTGTCAAGCAAGCGGACGCAGCTACTTTGGCCGCTATCGTGAGCCTGCCCGTCCGATTCGAGCAACCGCCGTTTCCGATGTGCATGTGTTAGCCCAAAACATGCTGCATCATGCCGAGCGTAAGCGGCTGTTGGTCTTTGCCGATAATCGTCAAGATGCGGCCTTCCAGGCAGGGTGGATGCAAGACCATGCCCGCCGATATCGACTCCGCAGTCTGATGTACGACCAGATTGCTGATGGTGCCATTTCCATCGGTGATTTGACCGCCCAACTGGATGCCGTCATTGATGCTGATGACGATCTAAGCCGTTCCCTTATCCCCGAAGTCTGGCGGGTTCATCGCAAAGAGGCCGAGGGATTAAAGCACGCGGAAGAGCGCAAGTGCTTCCTGCGAATTCAAATTCTGCGCGAGATTACCGCTGGGGTCAAACAGCGCATTGGCCTAGAACCCTGGGGGCGCATTCAAATTGAGTATGCGGACTTAACGCCCGATCTAGATTTCATTCAGCACTGGGCACCGCGCCTCGGCGTGCCCCCTGAAGACCTGGTGCAAGGGATTGCTACCCTGCTCGATGTGACCCGCCGCAACAATATCCTGCTGGATCGAGAGGGGTATCTCTTCTCCAAGAAGTGGAAAGAAGGTGATTTTGAAATTCAGCGCGGCTACATGCCGATTCTGACCGGCGTTCCCCGTGGCCTCAAACTGACCCGTGAGAGTGGCGATACGTCTTCTCGTGTGCAGCAATGGCTCAGTCCCAAAGGGGATACCGTTGCCCGTCAAGCCGCCCGCAGTTGGTGCGTTGCGGCTGAGGACATGGATGTCTTCTTTCAGGAACTCTGGTATTGCTTGCAGAGCGAACTGAAGCTGCTGGTGCCCAGCGTCCTCAAAAATGCCTACAACAAACCCCTACGCGGTTGTGAAGGCGTTTATCAGCTTGACGCTGACAAACTGCGCATTCTTCCCAGCTCCGGGGTTTATCGCTGTGGCGTCTGTCGGCGATCGCATCCGCGTCCAACGCCCCGTATGGCCTGCCCCGGCTGGCGCTGCGATGGCACCATCGCTTTCGAGCCTGAAAGCCCAGATGACTATGACCTGCGGGTGTTAGATGAGCAGTTTGAAATGCTCCGCCCAGAGGAACACTCGGCGCAGGTGCCCCACGAAAAGCGCGATCGCATCGAGCGTATTTTCAAAGGCGACAGTGAACTGATCAACTCGCTAGTCTGTACGCCCACGCTAGAAATGGGGGTCGATATCGGCTCGCTCGATTCAGTGCTGATGCGCAACGTTCCCCCATTGCCCTCCAACTACTGGCAGCGGGCCGGTCGCGCGGGTCGTCGTCACCGCATGGCGGTCAACCTGACCTATGCGCGAGGCGCGAGCCATGATCGCGCCTACTTCAAAGAGCCCTTGAGGTTACTGGAAGGACAGATTGATCCCCCCAAGCTCAATTTGCGCAACACCTTGATGGTGGGCAAACACGTTCGGGCGACGGTACTGACGGCGCTTCACCAGATGGCCCGCAGCGCCCCTCATCTCACGCAGGGCGATCGCGAAGAAATTGCCTCCGTGCTAGCGACCTGCTTTCCTGGCCAAGTGAAAGCCTATCTCTTTGATGACACTGGCTACATCCGGCGATCGCCCCTCGATGTCAGTGCCCTGACTGATCTCTTGCAAAAACATGCTCTGGCTCTTTACAAGCAAGTGGCCAAAGCCTTTGCTGAAACCTGGCCCTTAGTCGATGCAATGGCCGTTCAGGAAAAAGAGCTCAAGCAGCATATTGCTCAGATGGGCGACAAGCTGACGGATGTGATTGACCGTCTCTGGAAACGCTTGCAGTGGGCTATGAGCCAAATTCGAAGGCTCTCTGAAGAGCGCGTGGTTAAAGGCTCGCTTGATCCGGAAGGGGAAGCGCTGTTTCGCCGCTGCGATCGCCTGGTGAAGAAACTGAAAGGGCAAAGCCGAGGCCGGCGCAGCGATGCTGAAGGCTTTGACGATACCGTCACCTACAGCGTCCTGGCAGCGGAGGGCTTTCTGCCAGGATATGGGTTGGATATCGGCAGCGTTCGAGGAACTGCTTTGATGCCCCGCAGCATTAGCTGGATGCAGGATTTTGAACTGCCCCGCCCATCCAGTGTTGCTTTGCGGGAATACGTCCCCGGCAATTTGATCTATGCCAATGGGCAACGGTTTGTCCCGCGCTATTTTCATTTAGAACCCGATGATCCAACGTATTTTCAAGTGGACATCGGTAATGAAGCCATCAAGGAAATTGGGGCAGGGCAGCAACTCTCCGCCAGCTTGTTATCCTCGGCCCTCAAAGCAGTGCCGATGTGCGATGTGGATTTGTCCCACCAATCCAACATCTCCGACGATGAAGATAACCGCTTTCAGATGCCCGTCACTATCCTGGGCTATGAGCAAGATCGGCATAGCGGCGGACTGGCCTTTAACTGGGGTGTGCAACCGGTTCAACTTCGTCAGAATGTTCATTTTCGGCTGGTCAATGTAGGACCGGCCAACCGCGTTCGCACGAATGACCTGGGCTACACCATCTGCCTCGTCTGCGGGCAAAGCCGTTCGCCGTTTACCTCCGATCGTGATCTACAACTCTTTTTGGAGGATCATAAGAATCGCTGTGGCAGTGACACTGAGCCTACGGGGGTCTTTGCCGATGTGATCGCCGATGCCCTGAGCTTCCAAGATTGTGAGAACCGCGAGGTAGCCTACAGCGTCATGGAAGCAATTCGTCATGGGGCCAGCAATATCCTCGAAATGGATTTAGAAGATCTTCAGCTCCTCACCATTGGGCATTCGGGAACTGAGCGAGTGGATGTGTTGCTGTATGACCCGATGCCCGGTGGCTCCGGTCTGCTCGAACAGCTCACCGCCAAATGGCCCGCTATCGTCGATGCCGCGATCGCGGTCGTAGGCAACTGCCAATCCCGTTGTGAGACCGCCTGCATCGATTGTTTGTTCAATTTCCGCAACGCCTACTATCACCGCTTTCTCAATCGACATACGGCATTGAAGAAATTGCAGCAGTGGGGCGAT
>Ga0208218_1000780_pt1 | contig 13645 bp, 14 predicted proteins | sample HotLakmasection3_FD_184726 | JGI IMG/M metagenome (GOLD analysis project Ga0208218, IMG submission 184726) | Hypersaline microbial mat communities from Hot Lake, Washington, USA - Section #3 (SPAdes) | ecosystem: Environmental > Aquatic > Non-marine Saline and Alkaline > Hypersaline > Microbial... | reverse complement strand
GGGCCTTCCATCGCGTCGGGGAGCCAGACGTAGAGCGGGAGCTGCGCCGACTTGCCGAAGGCGCCCACCATGAAGAGCAGCGGGATCGCCTCGACGAACCAGGGGATCGTCGCGCCGGCGAGGGCGGCCTCCTGAAGCTCGGCCGTCTTGCGGAAGATCACGTCGTACTCGATCGAGCCGAAGGCGACGAACGTGAACATGATCCCGAGCGCGAGGCCCACGTCGCCCACGCGGTTGAGGATGAACGCCTTCTTCGCGGCGGCGACCGCGCTCGGCTTGTCGTGGTAGTACCCGATGAGCAGGTACGAGCAGAGGCCCACGCCCTCCCAGCCGAGGAAGAGCAGGAGCAGGTTGTCGCCCATCACGAGGCACGCCATGGAGAAGACGAAGAGGCAGAACGCGCCGTAGAAGCGGTTGATGCGGGCGTTCCTGACATCGCCCGACATGTACTCGCTCGCGTAGAGCGCGATGAGCGTGGCGAGACCGGTGACGAAGAGCATCCACAGGCCGGAGATCGGATCGAGGTAGAAGCTGAAGTCGGCGGAGATCGACCTTCCCTCGCCCGCGCCCCACGTCATGTTGATCCACTCGAAGCCGTGGACGATCGCCCGGCCCGTGCCGCTCGCCACGACGTCCAGGCAGGCCATGACCGAGAGGATGAAGCTCGCGGCGAGCAGCGCCACGCTCGTCCACGCGGCGGACTTGTTGCGGAGGCCCAGGGCCCGGTAGATCGCGCAGAGGACGGCCCCGATGAGCGGGAGCAGCGGGATGAGCAGCAGGTAGGCGAGCGACGGCCCGCCCGGCGCGTTGGTCAGCTCGGGGAGCTGGATCGGGTGGGCGACCGCCTTCTCCCCGGGCTCGGCCGCGAGGGCCGCGCTCGAGAGGAGCCGGGTCGCCAGTTGTGCGACGGGTTCAAGCACGCGTCTTCCCCTGCCTCATGAGCGGCGTCATCCCTTGAGTGCGGCCCACGCCTCGGAATCGAGCGTGCCCTTGCGGCGGTAGAGGTAGACCACCAGCCCGAGCGCGAGCGCCGCCTCCGCCGCGGCGATCGTCAGGACGAAGATCACGAACACCTCGCCCGTGTGGTTCAGGTGGTAGCGGCCGAGGGCGATCAGCGCGAGCGCCGCGCCCTGGAACATCAGCTCCGTGCAGAGGAACATGATGATGAGGTTGCGCCGGCTCAGGAAGCCGATGACCCCGATCGCGAACAGGCACGCCGCCACGAACAGGTAGTGGAACAGCGTCACCCCGGCCATCGGCGCGGGAAACGAGAGCTGGGCGAGCAGGCTGGGCGCCGTCTCGAGCATCACGCGGGGCTCCCTCCGGCGGCAGCGGCCGCCGCCTCGGTCTCCGCCTCGCTCGCCTCGATCTGCTTGCGAGCCACGACCACCGCGCCGACCAGCGCCATGAGCAGGATCACGCCGGCGAGCTCGAGCGCGAGCGGGTGCTCCGAGAGCAGCGCGAAGCCGACGCGCTCGAGGTTCACCGCCGTCAGGTCGTCCGGCATGCGGAACTGGACGACCCACGACGGCGACCACGGATCGCCCTCGGCGAGCCGCGCCGGGCGCGTGGTGTTCGGCAGGACGATCGTCGGGCGGTCCTCGAATCGCAGGAGCGCGAGCGTCTCCGGCGGGAGCGGCTCCACGACCTCGTTGGCCGCGAACATGGGCTCCGCCTGACCGTCTCGCAGCAGTCGCTGGGAACTCAGGTAGGCGGCGCGGCGGGTCTCGGGCATCTCCGCGGCGAGCGCCGCGTGGTACGCCTTGACGAAGGGGATGCCCGCCTCGTAGTCGATGCGGGTCAGCACGTTCCGCGCCCCGGGCCTCGCGTTGATCGCCAGCCCCCGGGCCGCGTCGTTGGCGACCTCGATCTCCTCGGGGGCGCCCCTGGCCACGAGCGCCGCCTTCACCTTGCCCGGGAGTCGCTCGAGCGGCTCGTCGGCGTGGACGACGCTCGGAAGCGAGCCCGAGGGCGGCAGGCTCGAGACGCCCGCGTTGAAGAGCCCCGTCAGCGCCGCGAGCAGCAGGAAGCCCGCGAGAACGGCGCCGTTCGGCGCGCGGCTCACGCGGTCGGCCTCTTCGCCCTCGTTCGGCGAGTCCTCCGACGGCGCCTGCGTCGCCAGCATGATCACGAAGAGGTAGGTGATCAGGATCGCGCCCGCGTAGATGATCACCAGCGCGAAGGCGAGGAACTCCGCCGAGAGCAGGATGTACAGGCCCGCGGAACTGAGAATGGTCAGGATGAAGAAGAGCGCGGCGTACACGGGCTTGGGATGCGTGATGACGCGCAGCGCCGACCCGAGCCCGATCAGGGCGAAGACGTAGAAGAAGACGTTCGGGAACGCCTCGGCGCCGCGGATGAGCACGCCCAGGAACACGAGCGCGATCCCCGCGGCGGCGACGATCCCGCCGAGCTCGCGCGGAGCGCGGTTGGCCCGAGGCATGGCGTACCAGACGCCGATCGCGCCGAGCGCGAGGCCGAGCAAGAGCAGCACGGGATGGACGAACAGGGTGCTGAGATCCAGCTGCACAGCGGCGCCTTTCCCCGGCGCCCGGACCTGCCCCGGCGCCTCCGAAGGCGGGCAGGATAGAGGCACGCGCGCGGCCCGGCAACAGCCTCGGCCGGGCGCCCCGCGCTCGCGCCGGCGCGGGGGCTGATACCATCGGTCGTATGTCGAATGGACCGCCGACACCATCGGCGCTGCAACGCCGGATTCCCAACCTGCTCACCCTGCTGCGGGTCGTCCTCACCGCCGCCCTCGTCGCGGCGTTGAGCGTCTACCGCTTCCCGGGCGAGGAGGCCTGGGCCCTGCCCGCGGCGATCGCGCTGTTCGTCGTCGCCGCGTGCACCGACGCCCTCGACGGCTACCTCGCGCGTCGGTGGAACGCGATCACGCTCTTCGGTCGCGTCATCGATCCCGCCGCGGACAAGCTCCTCGTCCTCGGGACGCTCGTGATGATGGCCTCCCCCGCGTTCCTCCCGGCGCCCGGCTCGGGGATGGCCCTCGAGCGCGTCGTGACGGGCGTGGCGCCGTGGATGGTCATCGTGATCCTCGGGCGGGAGCTCGTCGTCTCGAGCCTGCGTGCGGTGCTCGAGAGCGAGGGGATCGACTTCTCGGCCAACCTCTCGGGCAAGATCAAGATGGTTCTGCAGTCGATCGGCGTGCCCGCGGCGCTCGCCGTTGTGTGGCTCGTCCCGGCCGAATCCCTCGACGTCGGCGGCCCCGCGCGGTGGACGCTCGACGTCCTGTTCTGGACGGTCACCCTCGCGACGATCGCCTCGAGCATCCCCTACGCCGCCCGGATGCTCGCCCACATCGCCGACCAGCGTCCCGCGCGCGAAGCCGCCGAGGACCTCACCGGATGAGCGCGGCGGACACCCTCAAGCTGCTGACCCTCACGAGCGGCGGGCTCGGGCTTCTCCGCCCCGCCTCGGGCACCTGGGGCTCCACGCCGCCCCCGGCGTTCCTCGGCGTGATGACGCTCGCGGGCGCCCCGGTCGACGTGACGCGGTGGACGCTCGTCGTCGTGTGCCTGCTCTCCTGCGTCCTGTGCATCGCGCTGGCGCGCTGGGGGGAGGCACGGTGGGGCAAGAAGGACGCGGGGCAGATCGTGATCGACGAGGTCGCCGGGATGTGCCTGCCGCTGCTGGTCGTCCCCGCGATCGCCGACCCCCTCACCGCGGGCGGTTTCCTGCGCCTGACCGCGTGGCTCGCCGCGGCGTTCCTGATCTTCCGGTTCTTCGACGTCGGGAAGATCCAGCCGGCGAACATCGCGCAGCGTCTGCCGCACGGCTGGGGCGTGCTGATCGACGACCTCATCGCGGGCGCGTACACCACGGTGGTGCTGCTCGTCGGGGTCTGGATCGGTCTCTAGGCGGGGCCGAGGGGCGCGGCGATTACTTCTTGATCTCGCCGACCTTGACGACCATGTAGCGCTGGCGGTGGCCCGTCTTGCGACGGTAGCCCTTGCGGCGCTTGAACTTCATGACGTCGAGCTTCTCGCCCTTGTGCTCGCGCTCGACGATCTCGGCCGTGACCGTGGCGCCGTCGACGTAGGGCTGACCGAGGGTGAGGTCGCCCTCGCCGCCCAAGGCGAGCACGCGGTCGAACGTGACGCTCCTGGCGTCCTCGGGGAGGTCGCGAAGGTCGATCTGGATGACGTCGCCGGATTTGACGCGCATCTGGGCGCCGCTGTCTTCGATGATCGCGTACATCGCGGAAGCTCCTGCTCGAGGCCGCGTCCTTCGCGGCGAGCCGAACACCATACCGCCGGTCGACCTCGCCGACAAGCGGCCCCGCCCGCCGCACGGCGCGGCGCGGGTCCTTCCGCCTACTCGGCGGCCGTCCGCCACACGCCCCGGGTCTCGCGGAGGGCGGGCTCCCACCGGTGGCAACCGGGGCAGCGCCCGCAGGGGGCGGGGCCGTCCTTGTCGCACCACCAGCAGACGTCGAGCGGGGCGTCGAGGTCCGCGGCGAGCTCGGCGATCTGGCGGTCGGTCAGGTCCAGGAGCGGCGTCTCGATCCGCAGCGGCGGCTCGCCCTCGTGTTCCTGTGGGAGATCGAGGTTCACCAGGCGCTCCACGAGCCGGGCCCGGGCCAGCGCGCGGTCCATGCCCTCGAGGTCCGCGCCGACATGAACCGGCCACACGACCTGGGGCACGCCGAGCCGCCACGCCTCGCGGGCGGCCTTGAGGAGCAGGTCGGTCGCCACGGCGCCGTCCGGCATGTCCGCGGGCTCGACGCTCACCGGCTCGTCCCGCGCGGGGGGCGGGTCGAGGAAGATCGGATCCGCGAGCCCGAGGAGCTCCGCCCGACGGCGCACCGCCGCGGCCCGGCTCCGGGCGCCCGGTCCGCGGCCCGTCGCGCCGGCGCCCGTCACCCGGGCGGGATCGGCGGCGAGGCAGCAGGCGGCGAGCGAGGCGACGCCGCCATCATCGATGAGCAGCACGGGTCCCTTGATCTGGCTCATGCCAGAGCTATCGGACGCTCGCCCGCGCCGCGCAGAAAAAAGCCCCGCCGGTCGGCCGGCGGGGCGAGAACGTTTCTCACGGGCGGGCTCAGGCGCCTTCGCGGAGCGAGACGGCCGTTTGGTTCTTCTTCGCGGCGGCCCGGCTCTGGAGGAAGATCAGCGCGGTCTCGAGCTGGGTGTCGACGCCGTCCTCGAGCAGCTTGCCGGGGAGCACCTTCTCCTCGCCGCGGGCGGGCTCGAAGAGGTCCGCGTCCTGCCGGATGACCAGGGCGTCGGCGATCTGGGACGGGAGCATCTCGACCTCGATGTCGGGCTCGACGCCCCAGTTCTCCGCGCCCGGGCGGCGGTGGATGAGCCGCCCGCTCGGGAGGTAGTAGTACTGCGTGGTGAGCTTGAGGAGCGCCATCTCGATGGAGCCGACGGTGTAGATGTTCTGCACCGAGCCCTTGCCGTAGCTGCGGGCGCCCACGATCAGGCCCCGCTCGTAGTCCTGGAGGCTGCCCGCGACGATCTCGCTCGCCGAGGCGGAGCCCTCGTTGATGAGGACGACCACCGGCACGTCGCCGAGCTCGACCCCGCTCGGACGGGCGACCTGGCTCTCGCGCTCGACGCCCTCGGCGTCGTGCTGGCTCACGATCACGCCCTGCTCGATGAACAGGTTCGCGACCGAGACGGCCTCGTTCAGAAGCCCGCCCGGGTTGTAGCGCAGGTCGAGGATGATCCCGTTCACGCCGCCCTGGGCGCGCATCTCTCGGATCGCCCGGCGGAGTTCGCGGGTCGTGTCGTCGGCGAACTGGGTCACGCGGAGGAGACCGATCTTGTTCTCCCGGTCGATGAACCAGTTCCAGTCGGTCTCGTCCGGGCCGGATCGCTCCCATCCCTTGACCGAATAGATCGGGATCTCGTCGCGTCGCATGGTGACGTTGATGGGCTCCGCCACGCCCTCGCGCTCGAGCGTGAGCGTGACGGGGGTGCCCTGATCGCCCGTGATGCGGTCGACCGCCTGCTGGAGGGAGATGCCGATCGTCGGCTCCTCGTCCACCGCGACGATCACGTCGCCCGGCAGCACGCCCGCGCGCTGCGCCGGCGTGCCCTGGAGCGGCGTGACCACCTTGATCGCCTGCGACTCATCGAGGGAGATCTTGATCCCGACGCCGGTGAACCGGCCCTGCGTCGAGCGCTGGAGCTGCTCGACCTCGTCGGGCCAGACGATCGCGGAGAACTCGTCGAGCTCCGCCATCGCCCCGTTGCCGAACTCGTGCAGGATCGCCTCGTCCGGGAGCTCGAGCGAGCGCTCGTTGGCGCGGTCGATCGCCTTGAGGACGGAGACCAGCTCGAAGTAGCCGGCCTTCCCGCGCTGGGCGACGAGCTCGCGGCGCTGCTCCTCGAGGGAGGCGACGAATCGGTCGACCAGGCGCTCGCTCGCGAGCGCCGGGAACGCCTTGGAGAGGTCGGTCGTCGTCGCGAAGGTCTCGAGCGTCTCGAGCCCGCGGACGAGCATCGCGCGGAGGTCGGCGCCCTCGACGTGCGATCGCTCGGCGCGGCTCAGGGCGCGGATCACCATCGCCTGGCTCACGCCCTCGAGCTTGGCCCGCCAGTCGTCCGCCAGGTTGTTGTACGCCGGGAGCGGGTCCTCGCCCTCGGCGACCTGCTTGGCGCTCCGCATCTCGTGGAGCGTCTCGGGCACGTAGAGGCGGAGCATGATGAGGCGGCGCCCGACGCGCTCAAAGGGCTCCCTGAAGGAGCCTTCCTGCTCGTGGAGCAGGTTCAGGCGGTAATAGAGCTCGTAGGCGTCGAGCCAGTCGCCGGCGCGCTCCGCGGCCTCGGCGCGACCCTCGGCGTCCGCCACGAGTCGGCGGATCTTCGCGTCCTGCATGACGGCGCCCTTGTCCGTCGAGAGCGTGTGGATCTCGACGGCGCTGCGGAGCGCCTGGATGACGTCGTCCTCCACGAGGTGCGTCGCCAGCTCCTCGCGGGCCTCGAGAAGGCGCTCGGCGCGCTTGGCCTCGATGGTCTGCAGGTGCTCGGTGCGGCGCTCGAGGGCCGCCCGGAGGGCTTCGGCCCCGTCGCGCTCGGCCTGTCGCTCGATGAGCGCGAAGGCGGCCTCGCCCTGACCCGAGAGCGCCAGTCGCCACGCGTCCTCGGGCCCGGCGGCGCCCACGGGCGCGGCGGCGGCGGTCGCGATCACGGCGAGCAGGCCCGCCGTCCAACGGTGTGCGTGACGCTTCAGGTTCATCGTGCTCCCTTGGTGTTTATCGGCCCCGGGCGTGAACCCGGAGGGACCGCGGGCGTCGTCGCCCTTGCATCGGGCGAGGACTCGCCCGAGGGGCAGGAAAAGACGGCCACGGCGCCATTTCTGACGCCCACGCCGATTCAGGACGCCCCACCCGATTCCTTCGCCGCCTTCCCGGACCTGGATCCGGATCGACGCGCGGTCGGGTGCGTCCGGTCGCATCCCGGGGTGGACGCGACGCACCGGGGCATGGTACGGGCGGAGGATCCCCGAGTTCCACGTCTTGCGGCCTGCGGCTTTGGAGCGGGGGCCGGACCTACCATCCACGTCGCCCGCACGCTCCCCCTCGCGAGACCCTCCGGTGAAGCCACCCGACTCCGCCGCCGTTCTCTTCGCCCAGGCCATCGGCCCCCTTCCGGCGGCGACGCTCCTGCTCGGGCTCGCGGGCGTGCTCGCGGCGCTCCTGATCGGGCTCGCGCTCCTGCGGCTGGCGCGCGGGACGGTGCTCGGGCGCAAGCCCGCCTCGCGTGCCGACCGCGACCGGGGCGAGGCGGTGAGCGCCTGGGACGAGGCCGGCCGCCGCATGGCCACGCCGCCCGCGACCGACGAGGAACCGGGCGACCCGTGGAACGAGGGGCCCTCGACGCGAAACGGCTGGTCCTGACGCCCCTTCCACGGCGATCGCTTGACAGGACGGGCGCCAGCGCGTTCACTGTTCCGTCTTGCCGCGAGACCCCTTGCCGCGAGCGCCCACGCCCGGGTGGCGGAATTGGCAGACGCGCCAGCTTGAGGTGCTGGTCCTCATATATCGAGGGTGGAGGTTCGAGTCCTCTCCCGGGCACTTCCAAGACGCCGACCGACCGGTCGGCGTTTTCTATGCGCCCGCCGTCGACCGCGCCTCGGCCGCCGGCTCGTCCGGAAACAGCTCGCCCGCGTCGAGCATCCGCTTGATCTCGCGGCGCAGCACCTTGCCCGTCGGGCCCTTGGGCAGCTCGCTCATCACCGCGATCTTGCGGGGCGTCCGCGCGGCGCCGATGCGCTCGCGCACCCACCGGCGCAGCTCGGCCTCGTCGAAGGGCAGGTCGTCGATCATCTCCACCGCGGCGACCGCGACCTCGCCGCGGTGGTCGTCCATCTCCCCCACCACGCCGGACGCGCGCACGCTCGGGTGCTGGTTGAGGACCTCCTCGATCTCGCGCGGGAAGACGTTCTCGCCCGCGATGATGAGCATCTCCTTGTGGCGCCCGGTGATGTAGAGGTGCCCGTCCGCGTCGAGGCGCCCGATGTCGCCCGTGCGCAGGCGCCCCTTCTCGTCGCGCATCGCTCGCGAGGCCTCGGGGTTCTTGAAGTAGCCGCGGGAGACGTTGGGCCCCCCGATGCGCACCTCGCCCGCCCGACCGGGCGGCAGCTCGCGCCCGGTCTCGAGGTCGACGACGTCGACCGTCACGCGCGGGAGCGCCTTGCCCACGGAGCGCCGGCGGAACTCGTGCGGTCGGCACCAGTTCGTCACGGGCGCGGTCTCGGTGAGCCCGTAGCCCTCGTTGATCGTCTTGTTGAACCGCTCCTGGTAGAGCTGGAAGACGCTCTCGGGGAGGGGCTCGCCGCCGGACACGATGTAGCGGAGCGAGGCGAAGTCGTCGGCCGTCGCGCTCTTGACGGTCGCCAGGGCGTTGTACATCGACGGGAGCGCGACGAAGAACGTCGGGCGGTGCTCGCGCAGGAGGCGGACGATCTGCGTCGGGACGAAGCGCGCGGTGTAGACGACGGGGATCCCGATCGTCATCGGGAGCAGCGTCAGCACCGTGAACCCGAAGGAGTGGAACTGCGGGAGCGCCCCGAGCATCCGGTCGTTGGCGCCGAAATCGACCCACTCGTCGATCTGGCGGACGTTCTCGCGCAGGTTGCCGTGGGTGAGCTCCACGCCCTTGGGCCGTCCGCTGGTGCCCGAGGTGTAGAGCAGGGCGGCCAGGTCGTCCGCCATTGCCGAGGCGGGAATCCGCGGTTCGGGGACGCCCTTGAAGGACATCTCCTCCAGGCGGATCGCGTGGACCGTGGGCGTGTACTTCAGGTGGTCGAGGATGGGGCCCACGGTGACCACCGCGTCGGTCTCGCAGTGGCGGGTGATCCAGTCGATCTCCGCGTGCGAGAGGATGTAGTTGAGCGGCACGACGACGCGCCCGAGCATCCACCCCGCGAGCGCGGCGATCGGGAAGAGCCCCGAAGTGGGCAGGAGCGTCGCGATCGTGCGGGATTGGCTCCGGCGCTCGATCTCCCCCGCCAGGTGCATCGCGGCGACGAGGATCTCGATGTTTTTCCACGCCCGCTGGTCGTCGATGACGGCTGTTTTAAGAGCCCGACGGGCCATCGTCCGAAGTATCGGCCAGTGAACGGTCGTCATGTCCGGACCCTCCGCCTCTCGGCGGGGGGAGAGAAGGAGCCGCCCGCCGTGGTTACCGCCCGTCGTCTCATCGTCCTCATGGTTCCTCTCGCCGCAGCCGTGGTTTCAGGCTGCGGGTCGTCCACGCGGACGTCGATCGACTATGAAGAAGCCTACCAGCAGGGGCGGTTCTCCGAGGCGCAGCGCGAGGCGAGCCGCACGGCCGACCGCGGCGGCGCCGAGGCCGACCGGGCGCGGCTGATCGCCGGGCTCGCCGCCCACGCGAGCGGCGACGTCTCGGAGGCCGCGCTCCGCCTCGCCCCCCTCGCGAACCACCGGGACGACCAGATCGCCGGGCCCGCGTCCGCCACGCTCGGGCTCATCGCCGCCGAGCGCGGGCAGCACGAGGAGGCGGCGCGGCTGCTCACGGCCGCCGCCGAGCGCCTCACGGGCGACGACGAGGTCCGGGCCCGGGTGCACGCGGCGATGTCCTACGAGCGGCTCGGGCGCGACGAGGAGGCGGCGCTCCAGCGGCGCCTGGCGATGCGCGATCTCGACGCGTCGCGCGTGCCGGCGACCTCCGTCCACCACCGCGGCGCCTACGCGATCCAGCTCGGCGCGTTCTCGAGTCGCGCCCGCGCGGCGCGCCTGGTCGAGCTCTCCCGCGGGCTCGCCGCGGCGCACAATCTGGGCGCCCCGCGCGTCGAGCTCTCCCGCGGCTCGGGCGGCGAGACGCTCTACCTCGTCCACCTCGGGCAGTTCCCCTCGCGGTCGCAGGCCGAGCGCGTCCAGCGGTCGCTCGGGGTCGCGAGCGTGATCGCGGACGCGCCCCTCGATTGACGATCAGGTCCACCCGCGCCCGGCGCGCGGGTTGCCCAGTCGCCCGCCGATTTCCCGCAGGAGCGCCCGGTCCTGGTCCGTCAGTTGCTTCGGCGCGACGATGCGGATCTCGGCGAGCAGGTCCCCCCTCCGGCCCGACTCGTCCTCCACGCCGCGGCCGCGGAGACGCAGGCGCGCGCCGGACGACGTGCCCTCCGGCACCGACACCGTGTACCGCCCGAGGGGCGTGGGGATCTCGACCTGGGCGCCCAGGGCCGCCTCGGCGATCGTCAGCGGCGTCTCAACGATGAGGTCGAGTCCCTCGCGACTGAGGATCGGGTGCTCGCCGAGGCGGACGTTCAGGATGAGGTCGCCCGGCGGACCGCCCGTGGGGCTCGGCCCCCCGGCGCCCTTGATGCGGAGCTTCGCGCCCTCGTCGGCGCCCTTGGGGATGCGGACGGTGTAGGTCTGCGTCCCGCCGCCGCGGGCGATCCTGACCTCGTGGGCGCCCCCGGTGAGGGCGAGCTCGAAGGGGATCAGGGCGGTCCGCTCGAGGGTCTGGCCGGAGCGCGGTCGGGACCGGGCCCGGGCGCCGCTCGCGGCTCGTCCGCCGACGCCGCTCCCGCCCATGCCGCCGAACATCTCCTCGATCACCGATGAGAAGTCGGCGCCGCCAAAGCCGCCCTCGCCGCCCGAGGCGCTCCAGCGCACGCCGCCCCCGGGGCCCCAGGGGTTCGCGTCGCCGCCGGCGCCCGCGGCGTAGGCGCGGTGGCCGACGCGGTCGTACTGCTTCCGCTTCTCCTCGTCTCCCAGGACGTCGTAGGCCTCCTGGACCTCCTTGAAGCGGTCGGCGGCGTCGGCGTCCTTGTTGATGTCGGGGTGGTACTTGCGGGCGAGGCGGCGGTGGGCCTTGCGGATCTCCTCGGCGCTGGCCGATCTGGCGACCCCGAGGATCTCGTAGTAGTCCTTGGCTCCGGGCATCTGAGCAGTCTACGAGCGAGCGAAGGGATCGTGAGCGTCCGTCCAGCCCTGGAGCGCGGCGGACGCGCCGGCGAGCGGGTCGGGCAGACCCGCCGGGTCGATGACGAGGCACGCGTCCGCGGCGGTCGTCGCGATGACGGCCGCGAGCTGCCCCACGTCGACGCGTCCGGCGCCGAGCGGCCGGCGACCCGCGTGGTCCGCGTCGGTGAGCCTGATCATCGCGACCTCGCGGGCCGTGGAGATCGCCTTGAGCGGGCTGCGCCCCGCCTCGATCGCCCGGGCGAGATCGACGCTCGTCGCCCAGCCCGGCGGGAGCTCCTGCGCCTCCGGCGCCGCGAGACGGACGCCGAGGTTCACGGCGCGCTCGCCGGCGACCCGAGCCGATTCCCGCGCCCGCGCCTCCTCGTCGTCGCCCTCGCCCATGGGCTCGGGCGCGGCGATGACCGGGCTCGTCTCCACCAGGGCGGCGCACTCGACGAGCAGCTCGCACGCGGCGGCGAGCGCGGCGAGCGCTCGGTCCTGCGTGTCGGGTCGCGCCAGGTGCTCGGGCGGGATGGGCAGGTCGAGCCCGGCGAGACGCAGCTCGAGGCGGCGGAGCGTGGCGGCGAGCCCGCGGCGGGCGGAGCGGTCCATCTCGCGCGGGCGCAGTCCGGGCCGGGTCGCGTCGAGGGTCACCGCGCGGAAGCCGAGGCGACGGGCGGCCTCCATCGACTCGCGCGGATCGCCCGGGAGCCGGACGAGCGCGATCGAGGGCGGCGAGAGCGAGGACGGCAGCATCCGCGTGTTGTACCGCGTGCGGCGCGTCGGGGCCTACCATGGCGTCCATGCGCGGCCTCGCCTCCCTGCTCGAGACGGTGCACCTGACGGCCCTCGGGGTGTGGGTCGGCGCGGTCGGCATGACCGCGGCCATGGCGGCGGTGATCTTCCCGCAGATGAACCACCTCGACCCGCGGCTGCCGGGGTTCTCGGCATACCCGAGCGAGCACGGCGTGATCGCGGCGGGGTGGGTGATGGCGCGGGTGTTCATGATCCTCGACTGGGCGCAGCTCGCGACCGCGGGGCTCGCGCTGCTCGCGCTGATCGTTCGCGTGGTGATCCGCGGCGGGGCGCCCATGCGGTGGACGGGCGTGCGGCTTGCGCTGACGCTCGCGAGCGCGGGGATCCTGCTGTGGTACCTGCTCGCGGTCGCGCAGCCGATGAACGCGGATCTCGTGGGCTTCTGGCAGGCGGCGCAGGCGGGCGAGGTCGAGCGCGCGGACGCGCTGCGGGCGTCGTTTGACGCGCGGCATCCGTCGGCGTCGCGGGCGCTCGGCTCGCTCATGGTTGCGGCGCTCGTGACGATCCTCGTGAGCGGGCTCGCGGCGACGGCGCCTCCGCGTCGGGTGGATCGGTGAGCGTCGCCACGCCGAGCAACCCGCGGGGGCTCAGGGACATCCCGTTCGAGCTGCCCGAGGTGAGCGAGGTCGAGAAGCGCCGGGCGAGGCGGATCCTGAAGAGGCTGCGCGAGAAGCACCCGGACGCGCACTGCGAGCTGAACTACTCGTCGCCGCACGAGCTGCTCGCGGCGACGATCCTCAGCGCCCAGACGACCGACGTGAACGTCAACCGCGCGACGCCCGCGCTCTTCGCCCGCTTCCGGACGCCAGAGGCGTTCGCGGAGGCGTCGCCCGAGGAGATCGAGCCGTACGTCCGGAGCCTCGGCTTCTTCCGCAACAAGGCTCGCGCGCTGCACGAGGCGATGAGGTCGATCGTGGAGGAGCACGGGGGCGAGGTTCCGCGGACGATGGAGGAGCTGCTCGCGCTGCGGGGCGTGGCGCGGAAGACGGCGAACGTGGTGCTCGGGAACGCCTTCGGGATCAACGTGGGCTTCGTCGTCGACACGCACGTGGAGCGGCTCAGCAAGCGGCTTGACCTCGCGCCCGAGGACGCGACGGTGACGCAGGTGGAGCGCCGGCTCATGGCGCTCTTCCCGCGGGACTCGTGGACGGACCTCAGCCACATGCTCATCTGGCACGGTCGGCGGTCGTGCAAGGCGCGCGGGTGGTCGTGCGAGGCGGACGATCTGTGCCGGGCGTACTGCGTCAACGCCCGGCCCGCCGGACGCGGGGTGTTCCGGTGAGCGCGGCGGCGGCGAAGGAGGCGGCGCTCGCGTACCTCTCGCGGGCCGACGCGACGGAGCGGAAGGTGCGGGAGAAGCTGCGCCAGAAGGGCTACGAGGCGGACGCGATCGACGCGGCGCTCTCGGACCTGCGGCGCGTCGGGCTC
>Ga0208218_1000777_pt1 | contig 13702 bp, 12 predicted proteins | sample HotLakmasection3_FD_184726 | JGI IMG/M metagenome (GOLD analysis project Ga0208218, IMG submission 184726) | Hypersaline microbial mat communities from Hot Lake, Washington, USA - Section #3 (SPAdes) | ecosystem: Environmental > Aquatic > Non-marine Saline and Alkaline > Hypersaline > Microbial... | reverse complement strand
GTTCGAGGAGTGCCCATTCGGCATCGGTCAAACTGCTGGAATAAGCCATGGTTGCTGAAAAAGTAGACGTCATTGATCACTTTGACGCAGATACCGAAAGATCTCAAATGGGCTCTATAAGAATCTCACTAAGCCGGGGCAATTGCCACAAACTGTCCCCCCTCAGAAGGAGCAAGTCGATATTTATGGTGAAATGCTCAAGCTTGAAGATTTAAGACAGAAGGGAATTCTTACCGATGAAGAATTTGCGGACATGAAGAAGCGACTCCTCAGCGATCATCAATCTTAGCTCAAGTATGCGCCTGCTAGTTAATAGGTACCACTCTCAGGTACCCAAAGGTTAGAATGATTAGGTAGTCTTGTCTTAAGGCCAAGCCGATGACAGTCCGCCATCCTCGCTACAGTAAAGAAGAGTTTGCTCAGCGTGGCAATGAGCTGTATGAAAGCCAGGTACGCTCTAAAGTTGAGGAGGGCAACCTTGGCAGGATTGTTGCCATTGATATTGAAACAGGGGCTTTTGAAGTAGCAGATACCGCGATTGCCGCGACGGATCAGCTTTATTCTCGATATCCCGATGCTCAACCCTGGGTAATTCGGATTGGGCATCAAGCCGTCTACCGCTTCGGTTCCCGGAGTTTGAAGAAAAGCGTATGATGCAGGGCTTCGTAAATCAGAGTTGTGAAGCCATCATTAGAGTCGCAGTTGGTCATTCTAATTTGCCAAAGCAGATGGTTGAAGCAGTTATTGATACTGGCTTCACTGGCTTCTTGTCGCTCCCGCAATCCATCATCACCTCCCTCAGCTTACCTTGGCATTTCCGTGATATGGGAACTCTAGGAGATGGCAGCGAGGTCATTTTTGATATGTATAAAGCAACTGTAATCTGGGATGGAAAAACCCAAATTATTGACGTAGCTGCTTCTGAAGCAGATCCGCTAATTGGAATGAGCTTGCTATATGGGTTTAAGGTTCAGATGGAAGTAATGGAGAGAGGAGTCGTGATAATCGAGGCACTGAAGTAAGCCCAAGGTGGTACAAATGCCTCTACACAAAAATCCAACTGTATATTTGACACCAGTTGACGCCTTTTGGAGAGCCAAGCAAAAGTGACTTACTGGACACCAATTACGCCAATCTCGAACAAATTAAGGCTCGTTGATCTTTTGGGAAATGACATCTCTGAGGAACAGAAACGCCACTTTAGATCCTTCGAAAATCACTTGATTGACGTATATAAAGAAGGCAATCTAATCTTTGTGTATAGAGGTGAATCCCTTAAAGGTTTACAGAAAAAGCTGTTTCTGAACCATGGAGAATATACCAAATCACGCCTGTATGAGCGGCTGTTTATCATTGGCGATAAAGCACGATATTTCTTCATGGACAAGGCAAACTCTAATGATAGAGGATGGCTTACAAGTATCAACGATCGTTCGGATGCGACCTTTGGATTTATATTTGAGCGTATCGCTAATGTGCTGTCTACACCAAACTTAGAACCCCGGATTCAACAATCCTGTTCTAGCAGATTCCTAAGCTACTTTTGTGATAGTAGTAATCGTGAAAAATTTATAGCCACCGTAGAAGCTACTACACAACATCGAGAGCAAGATAGGTTGAAGCTTCGAGATTATTATTTATATTTCCTTCATGTTGCAGGCTCCGCAGGTGTTCGAAAGGAAACGATGTTGGTTTCTACAAGCCTCTCAGCGGAAATCTCAGAAGAAAAATTTACAGATCAAAACTCTAAATACTCGCTTGTTTTATACGGGTTTATTCCCCAGCCCTATCATAATTTCATAGTCTCGCCTTGGCTTGCCTCTGAGTATCACAGGATTGCTTCAGAGAAAGAGATGCCAACTTATCAGCCGTTTGGATTATTTCCAGAACAACTTGAGATATCTGTCAAAGGCGCTTTGTTTTCCTGTTTCTTAATGGGAGTCAAGCAGGTTGAGGATGATAGTTTTGTCGTCAACCCTCATATATTTTCCGCTAATGATCTTGACCAAGCAAGTAAGTATGGAATCCCAGTCAACCAGGATGATTTTATGAACAGTGTCTTAGCTTCAGGGTATATGCGATTTTTCTACACTGATCTTCAAGGAAATTTTGAGCAATGTGAGATATCGCGTTAGAGTTTGAAACCATTTGCTCATCTGTTGGGGTGCTATCTAACAACCCGGTTTGAGCGGACTGCCTAAAATCTTAGTGAGGATGCAAGGGTTGCTTGCAGCCGCTCAACCGGAACGTTATCACGATCGCCCCTCCCCTCAGATTGAATTCCCACCAGGCAAACTAACCTTTGCATTGATCGGCCTCATATTCCCGCGATCGCTCCAACATGACAGGTTGAGGGCGATCGCTGCTGATTCTCGCGCTGTCGCTCAGCAGTGTGTGGGCGATCGCTTCCAACCCCATTTTCACGTCGGAACTTGGTAGAGCGATCGCCTTTTAGGGCTAGTGTGAAACGGTGGAAGTAGGGTGCGATCGCCTTCACTATGCTCACGCTAGCTGTTCGAGGTTTTCGTAAAGATCAGCGATCGCGCACATCAAACCAATGCTGGAAAACTCCACGATTTCGCCTACTCGATAGATTTGGGGAATCCACAAATTATCAGATTTGCGTTGAAAGCGCTCAACCAAAACCTGCCTTTGGTGAATGAGAACGTATTCCTCAAATTCTGGAATAGATTTGTAGTCAGCAAACTTGTCGCCTCGGTCAAACGCTTCAGTCGAGTCTGACAACACCTCAATAATCAGCTTGGGATGCAGAATAAAGTCTTCATCAGAGGCGCGATCGCGATCATCACAAGTCACCGCTAAATCGGCGTAATAGAACAAATTGAGTGAGGGCAGACGCACCTTCATATCAACGGCATAGGAAATGCAGCCGCTGCCTCGTAAATGATTAACTAACAGCGCCGAAAGATTACCCGTGATGATGACATGAGCCTTACTGGCTCCAGCCATTGCCACCAGTTGCCCCTGCAAATATTCATGCTTGATCGGACTCATCCGCTCAATTTCCAAATATTCTTCCGGGGTGAAATAAGCATGGCTTTTACTGACGGTCATGATCCTGAGTTTCCCAACTTATTCCATCGGTGAGCAAACGTGCCGTGAATCTATGATAACGGTCGCAATACTGCCCCAACAGGCCTTATCAAAAGCAGCGATCGCACACTTCCGCATAAGGGCAAATCCCGCAACTCGTTTCAGAAGGGGTGGGGGTAAAGTCGCCCTTCACCAGTCTGTCAACCAGAGCTGAGGCGGAAGCTGCCAACTCGCTTAAATGGTCAGAGTTGAAGGTGTAGAGGCGATCGTGGCGCAGGTAGGCGATGTGGGCGTTGGGTTTCGCCGTCGCTTGGCTGTAGGCCCAGAGCTGAAACTGGTGATGTTCCGGGTGGAGGGTGCGTGCTCTCCAAGACCAGGTTTCGCAAGATATCCTCCATAATGGGCTTATCGCCGATTTCTTCGTAGCTCTCAGAGCGTGAGCCGATGCAACTCCCCATCCCTGAATCCATCGTTCAATCCATTCGCTTACCCGAAAACCGCATCGAATCCGAGCTTTTGAAAGAACTTGCGGTAGCGCTCTATGGACAAGATCTGCTGTCTTTCGGTAAAGCGCGTGAACTGGCCAACCTGGATCATCGCCAGTTCAGTCAGCTTTTGGGCGATCGCGGCTTACTGCGGCACTATTCAGAAACCGAACTGGCTGAAGATCTAGACTATGCCCGTCATCAGTAACACCTCACCGCTGCTCAACCTGGCAATTGTCGATCATCTGTTTTTATTACCCCAGCAGTTTGGACAAATTATCATCCCCGAAGCGGTTTTGGCAGAGCTTAAAATCAATGATGATTTGCCCGGTTCCAGTGTTCTAAAAACCGCAGTCGATTGTGGTCAAAGCCGTGGAAGACCAATCCCTCGTGAATCTCCTCCGACGCGAACTGCATCAGGGCGAATCCGAAGCGATCGCTCACCCTGATGTCAATGCTAAGCTTTACGCAGACCTGTGAGTTTCTATCGATAACCTAAGTTATATGGCATCGCTGCAAGACCTCAAAACCCAGGCACTGCAATTATCCACCCATGAACGTCTGGAGTTGATGAGTGCGATCGTTAGCTCCTTACAAAATACAGATATCCCCTCCGAAAACTGGCAATATCTGGTGCAGCGTCCCCATCCTTGGCGCAGGCAACTGGCGGTCAAAGGCCGCAAGCTGCTCGCTGCGACTGTTTGGCGTGACTTGGTTGCTAACAATATGACCCCCGAGGAAGCTGCCGAAAATTGGGACTTACCCACCGCAGCCATACAGGAAGTGATTCACTACTGCGAAACCCATCAAGACCTAATAAAACTCGAAGCCGAAGAAGAACAGCAGCGGTTGCAAGAGCGAGGAGTTTCCTTTGAGCCTCACTCTGCTGCTTGATGAGGATAGTCAGGCAAAGTATCTGGTCAATCTATTGCAAGTAGCCCAACATGATGTGCTCACTATCAACGAGATTGGTCTGGTAGGTGCTGCTGATAAAGCCGTGCTTCTATTTGCGAAACAACAAAATCGAATCCTCCTAACCCGGAACTGCAACGATTTTCTCGAATTGCATCAGAGCACGCCTGATCACGCTGGCATTCTGGCAATTTACCAAGATGCCAACCCAGAGAAAAGTATGAGTTACCAGTCTATTGTCAAAGCGATCGCAAATTTAGAAGCTTCAGAACTCATCCTCACCGGCCAGTTCATTGTGCTTAATCAATGGAGTTATTAAGGCGATCTCCTATCCCGCTTAGGCTATCTGTTCAATGGGGTTAGAAAATTCCTCGCACACTTCCGCATAAGGACAAATCCCGCAACTCGTTTCAGAAGGGGTGGGGGTAAAGTCGCCCTTTACCAGTCCGTTGACCAGAGCTGAGGCTGAAGCTGCCAACTCGCTCAAATGGTCAGAGTTGAAGGTGTGGAGGCGATCGTGGCGCAAGTAGGCGATATGGGCGTTGGGTTTCGCCGTCGCTTGGCTGTAGGCCCAGAGCTGAAACTGATGATGCTCGGGGTGGATAGTGCGATCGCTCTTGAAATCCAACACAAAATCCTCGCCCACCAGATCCACAAAGCCGTTAAACGTAATGCCGCCCAGCGTGAGCGAAACGGGTAGTTCCCACTGCAACGCCCCTGCCCGATAGGCGGCAAAGTCCGGCGCATGATGGAACCGTTCGGCGCAGTCCAGCGCATCTAGCACTTGCTCACCAGTGAGGTCAGGGGCGTGATTTTTGAGCGTATCGAAGTCGCGGATTTTGAGTTCCAGGGCTTTGTGGGCCAATTTCCCGATCGCCATCGCCGCCGTACCCGAACCATCGCCCTCCCGATACCCCGGATGTCCCTGCACATAGCGAAACTCAAACCGCTGGGGACACAGCGCATACTCGCTCAACGCCGTCACGGGCAGTTCTGAAAATCCCGCTCCCGCCGCGTGGGCGAGAATTTGGGTGGGTCGTGGCGGCAAGGGCGGCGCGACGGGCGGCACTGGTTTTGCCAATTCCGGCACGAACGCTACGGCTTCCGGCTCGATCAAGCCTTCGAGTCCCGGTTGCAAAATGTCGAGACTGCCGCCACTGGGAGCCGCCGAGGTGAGGATAAGGCGATCGCGCGCCCGCGTCAGCGCCACATACAGCACCCGCTTGGATTCTTCGCGATCGTCCGCTTTTTTGCGCTGCTCTAATAGCGTATAGAGGGCTGATTTTTGCCTTTCCCCGTCCTCATCTTCTAGCTTGAGGGCCACCCCCAGCGCGGGGTCAAAACGGACTGCTGAACTATCGCCAGAAAGGGAACGGGACAGATCCGGTACAATCACCACCGGCCATTCCAACCCCTTCGAGGCATGGATGGTCATGAGGCTCACCGCATCGCCCCCCGCCAACGCCGGACGCGGAATCTTCACCTCTCCCGCCTGAATCCGCTTCAGCCGCCGCACCACCGCCAGCACATCAAAGCTGCCGCCCTCCAGTGATCGCACCAGTTCTACAAAGCCTGCCCAGTCCGCCATCCGACGATCCGCACCGGGGAGATTGGCAATCACGGCGGTGTAGCCCGTCAGGCGATCACTCAGTTGCAGCAACCGAGTTGGCGCTTCCGTCCGACGCGCCCCCAGCAGTTCCTTGAGGACAGCATAGGCCCGCGCCAGCAGCGGATCTTCAGTCGTTTGCAGATGCTTCCACCAACTGCTCTTCTCAGGCAGTGACTGAGCAAAGGCGTAGAGGGTGCGATCGCTCACCGCAAAGAAGGGACTCCGCAGCACCGCCGCCAGGGCGAGGCTATCGCTGGGGTCCGCCAAGAAGCGCAGTATCGCCCAGGCGTCTTTGGCTTCGCGGGTTTCTAGCAGGTTACCGCCCCCAGCCTGTAGAACGGGGATGCTTTGTGGAGAGAGGGTTGGCTGATCCGGTGGTGTCCAGATACGAGCAGAGATCGCGTTGCCGTACAGTTCCAGCGGTCCCCAGGTGCGCGACAAGATGGCAATGTCACCGGGACGAATGGGGCGCAACTCCCCGCTGGGTTTGTCATGTACCTGAATCGGTGCGTTCAGCATCTCCTCCACCAGCGCCGCAATTTTCTGCGCTTCCACCCGCTGACAGGGTTCTTTCGTCGTGTCGATGGCTTTATCGTCCTTGTCCTCCTCGTCTACTGTCACCGTGTAGAGCTGAATTTCAGGGGTTGGTTCTAGCGACTCGTTGCGGTGGGCTTCCAGGGGTTGGTGGAGGTCATCCAGAACGGGAGCAAAGACCTGATTGATTTGCTGGATGAGCGATCGGTGGGTGCGGAAGCTGAGACTGAGTTCCACCGGATCATCATCGATATGGATGCGAGCCTGCCAATCCTGAAACACGCGCACATCTGCTCGCCGAAAACCGTAAATTGACTGCTTCACGTCGCCCACGATGGTGAGAGTCGCGTTTGCCGTCAGCTTTTCCAACAGTTGCCCTTGAATAGGATTGGTATCTTGAAATTCATCAATCAGGAAAACCTGCCAGCGTTGGGCGTAATAATCCTGCACCGTTGGATCGTCTAAGGCTTGCAGGGCATGAATTTCCAGATCATTAAAGTCAAGAAAGCGTTGCTCGTATTTTGCTGCTTGCAGAGAGTCCCAGGTCCAATCAAACGCCTCGCGAATGGCAGGAAGCATCACTTCGGTGTCGTCGTCAAACTTGTTGGGAGCGAGGGTGATGAGTCCAGCTTTGGTGGCGTCTCTTGCCAAGTCTCGAAGTGCGCTGATGGCCGCTTTCACTGCCGTTAGAATCTCTTTGCCGCCCCAGTTCTTTTGACTGCCCACGTTGATCTTCAAACTTGATAGGACATCTAAGGCATCGGCTAAATCATGCCCTTGTTCGAGCGTGGCGATCGCCGCCAACGCATCAAGCCGATAGGCATCCAGTTTGTCACCAGGAGCGGCGTGGGTACTCAGAACAGCTTGCCCCGTTTTCCAGTCCTCACTTGTCAATAAAGCGTTCAAAGCTTGCTGGCGCATTATTTCAAGCGTTGGAAGCCAAGCGGCGCGATCGCGCTGCAACGCCTCCTTCGCCGTCAGCGGGTCAGCCAGCAACGCCTGCAACACATCCCGCATCACCGAAAACGGAATCGCCTCATACAAATGACTGGGCAGTTGCTCTAAAGCTGCTGCAAACGTTTCGGCCAGCCAGATGGGGCTGTCAATTTCATCTTGAACGGCAAAGTCAGGGGGGACATGGGCCTTGTCGGGATGCTCCCGACAGATGCGGGCAGCGAGAGCATGAAAGGTGCTGATTTGAGCGGCTTCCAGTTCAGCCAGCAAATCGGGCCGATCGCTCATTTGTTGGGCGATGGTTTGGCGAATACGCGATCGCAACTCCGTCGCGGCCTTTTCGGTAAAGGTCACTGCCACCATTTGCAACGGCGAAAAGCCTTGCTGCAAAAAGTATAGATACCGCTCAGAGAGCATGTGGGTTTTACCCGTACCTGCCCCAGCGGTGACGGCAACGCTACCGGGAGTATAGGCGGCTTGTGATTGCTGCTCAGTTAGTCCCATTGTGGTTCTCCTTGCGGCTGAGGCGATCGCCCTGACGACACAGGGCATCAAAATCGCAGTAGGTACAGGCCGAGCGCCCATTGTCGGGCTGTACCGGATAGTGGCCTTGGTCTAGGTGGGCCTTGCAGCGATCGAGAGCATCTGGTAATTCATGCTGAGGTGCCCTGGAAGACAACGCAATCTTGTTTCTACCGCGAATGGAATAGTAGTAAGCATTGGCAACAGGTTCGTCGGGAAAGAGGTCTGGGCCAGCAGCTTCTTGATAGAGCGGTAACTGCACATCAATCCAAGCTTTGCCGTTGCGGTCTTTAATGCCAGGGGGGCGACTCTTGCCCGTTTTGTAGTCGATGAGCACCAACCCATGTTCGGTGCGATCGATGCGGTCCACCTGTCCCCGGACTTTGAGCCCGTGCCACTCGCCGCTAAAGTTCGCTTCCAGTTGCAGCGGCTCGGCCCCCTCTGGCAAAAAGTTGGGATCTGCCAGGGCCAGTTTGAGACAACGCAGATGTTCACTGCGGCGCAGCGACCAGGAAGGGAGGTCAGCGGGGATGATTTCGTGTTCAGCGATCGCAAACTTCTCTTCCAAAAGCTCAGCATCGGTGATGTCCAACTCAGGCTGTTGCTGCTTTACCGCCAACACCAGCTCTAAAACCCTGTGATAGAGCTGACCGATCTGGCTCGGACTCAAATCCTCGTCTACCTCAGCGGGTGGGCCGAGCTTCAGCAGCTTGTCAGCAAACCACTTGAACGGACACTGCCCTAAGTTGCGCAACTGCGAAGCGCTAAATACCCAGTCGGCATAGTCCAGGGAAATGCCGACAATGCCGTCATACTCGTTGGGAGCGTCACTACTTTCCCGGTGCTGCTCGACATTGAATGCGTGACGCACATAGGGGAGAACGGCATCTTTGTGGTCGTCAGCATGGCGTAAGCTGACTCGTCGTAATTCTTCGGGGCTGGCGATCGCTTGTGTAGGTGGCTCCCCAAGTTTCAAGTCCAACTGCTTCAGATAAGGACTTGGCAACTGCTCCTGACGGTCCTTGAGTTCGGCGTAGGAGAAGGTGAGATTGCCTGTCGCTGTTTCTAGCAGGGCGTAGAACGACAGCGCTTCTCGACGCGCCATCTCAGCAGCCGTGGGCAGCGCCAAGTCCTGCCGCTGAAGCTGTTGCCGTTCCAAGAAATCCAACACTGGGTCGTTGCTAATCGTCGCAGGCAACACGCCCTCGGCCATGCCCAACATAAACAGGTGAGCATACTGGGCACCAACCACAGAAGTCGGCTTATGCAGTTCCACCCCACCGCGTCCCGGTTGGGCAGGCACCGTTAGCACTTGCAATAAATCATGAAATTCCTGGCAAACCTCAGACCAGTCCAGCTTTTCAGTTTCTGGTTTGGATAGTTCAACCAGCCCTCGCTCCAGATTGTTGAACGCGAGACTTTCCCTTGCCCAGCGGGCACAGCGCTTACGTAAGGTAAAGGTTCTGAACACGCCTTGCCACCACTCCACCCAACTATCTCGGCGGGCTAGCTGATGAATCTTTTTCAGTAGTGACAGGTCAATCTGGAGTAACTCTCGGGCGATTTTCTGCCACTTTTGGAATCCGACGGGATGCTGAACACGTACCGTTGCCCAAAAGTTCTTATCGGGATTGCTGCACAGAGGATGGCTCAGCAGTTTTGCTGTTGCTTCAAACGGCCAACCTGTGTCAATCACCTCAATCAGCAGCTTCAGCCATGCGCCTAACCGGGTACTCAGCAGTGGTGTGTCGTAGAGCGCTCGGAGCGGCACGCCATATTCCCACGCGAGGTCGATGAGCTGAGGACCGTAGGCGACTTCATCGCGAGCAATGATGGCGATGTCTCGCGCTGGAATCCCGGTATTGAGCAGGGTTTTGACTTGCGCTAAGGTGCTCCGCATCTCCGCTTCAATAGTGCTGTAGCGGTGGACCGAGGGGACGGTTCCCTGGTGAGGGAACCGTCCCCTGATGCTGACAAAGACTTGGCTGAGGTGTGCCCCGATCGCCCCCTCCTCACTCGCTTCCACCACGACCTCCCAACCTTGCTCAACCAGCCACTTGACCGACTGCTGCACATCTTGAAACAGGGGAGCATCAGGAGCGGGAAGAAACAGGACACTATCGGGTGCCGCGATCGCATTCATCCATGCCAACTCATCCAACCGGGGCTGGAAGTAGCCGTAAATCAGCACGCTTTGGGATGCAGGAGTCTGTTCAATTGCCCGCCAAAACAACTCACTCAAGTCAACCAGCCTTTCCTTATGCAGTGTTTGCTGAAACGCTTGCGCCACCTGCAAAAGCTGATAGGTTCGTTCTGAAAAAGTGCCGGAGACAGTGCCCAGATTTGGGCTGCTTTGCAGGAGCGACCGCACCGTCGGCAACCAGGCATTAGCAGTGCCTAGCAGATCAGCGGGCTGCAGGATGTCTTGCACGACCTGACGAAAGATAGCTTGGGCTTTGAGTGTGGAAGCGATCGTCCAGCCTGCTCTTTCTAATTGCTTACTGGCGGAATGACTGAGCGATTGATGGGCAATATTGAGTGCTCGGGCTGCTAGACGAGATGAAGTGATGATATTGCGATTAGAGTAACTCGATAATTGGGCTGCTTTTGGAAAAGGATTCGGATTGATACAAAGCAGACGAGCCATGAGGGCACATTCCGTTGAGTGATTCTGTACTAGCACCAGCCTAGAGAGCAGGAGAGTTCCTACAGCTGGAACTTCAATCATCTTTCCCAGCTATTTCAGTGATCTCACGTGCAAATTTGGGAACTAAAAATAAAACTCACCACCAATTTAATTTGAGGAAGAGCTATATCTTATTTCTCATAGAGGCCGATTTTACACAGATTAGGTGTATGTCATCTTTACACAATTGTAAGGTTACAAAAGACGAAGCTAAGTCTTCAGGACTTACGCATTGACAGAAAACCCCATATATCAGGTACCGTTTTTCGTGCCTCTAACTGACTTTTTGGGTTCGGATTACGCTGGCTTCAGCCCAAGCAGGAAATTGAGCAAAGGCTGAAACGCCCTGTTTGCATTGATGCACAACTTTTGCACTTTGGACAGTGCGTAACTCCTGGTCTTCTTATTATCGATACCGAAACCACTGGGGCGGATCCAAGCCAAGACTGAGCGATTGAGAATGGTGCCCTTCTAAGTAGGTGGACCTAAGTAAACATAGCCCTGCTATGTGGTAAGAAATTTGGGATTCGCTTAACGATCAGGGGCAAAATTAAATCGGTCAAGGGCGAGTCAAAGCTCGCAATCTTTCCATCAAAGATGACTGTTGACAGTGTTTTTAACAAGCGATCGCTGGAAGCGCCTGAATTCCTTCTACTTCGACCCCCGCCCAAATCATTTTAGGTAGGGCATTAGCAGCTAAAAGCCTTAGGATTCAGTTGATTAAGCACTCGCATTTTGTATGCGTTTGCCTTGGGCGATCATTGCTCTCGTTTCTTTTGATGCAGAGTGTTAGGGTATGCGACGGGTTGATGCTCATCGGGCGTTCCCTAACAAAAATTGCCTCACGCTTTCATGGCTCCTCCATTGATTGGATTTGCAGAGGATAGATTAGCAAAGCAAGAGAGCAGGTAGCTGGGGATCGTAGCGAGCAAAAGCGAGGATAGGCCCTCAGCTACCCTTAATTTATTTCGGCAACTGGTTCATGAGCTAGAACGGTAGACGCCTTGCCCTTCTGATATCCCATAAATTCCGGAGACCCTACGACAAGTTGCGAGACTCCCCCAGATCGCAAGCGCTGCCTGGTGCATGATGCCGTTATTTGGCGAGATGGTAAGGAGATCGCGATCGGTGAAGATGCTCCCGCTGATCTGAACGTGGCAAAGGATTAGGGAGTGGATGAAATGGAAAGGGCGCTGCCCGCTGCTCAAATTGCAACTGTTAGGGTATCTCCGTGAAGATGTAGTTGTTATTCCGTTCCCTAACATCTGTTTAAAAGCCACCGCTCGTACTAAGCCTTTTATCCGCAGTTACTGTAGAGGTCTGTGATCTTCTGTGCAATGTCAGAAAGCTGCTGTCTGAGTTCAGGAGGAGCCACAACTTTAACCTCGGCTCCAAAGCCTAAAATCCAGCGTCGCAAGTCGATATCTTCACAAGACCAAGCAGGCAAAGTCAGCAGGAGTCTATTAGGGTAATGAGCATCTTGACTTCTAGGAAGGCAAAATAATTCTGTTTGTGAAGCCAGATGGCCATTCAGCTTCGGTGACATCTTCATTTGGTCAGCTGGAAATCGTTGAGTTCCCTCACCAATGAAGGCAAATATCCTATCAGTAAACCAAAGCTCGATTTGAATAGAGGCGGTTGCTTGCTGATCAGGATCGTGGCTAAGAAACTGTTGCTGCATCTGTACACAACGGCCCAGGTAAAGTCCGCTACAAGCGTGCTGGAGACTTTGGAGAAGCTTCAGGGCTTGGCGTTGGTGATGGATTGATCGCTGCTTGAATTGGGATCGTCCGCGAAACAATCGATCGAGTCGCTCAAATTGCAGGAGCCCTTTTTGGGGTCCATCAGCCAACTCGTAACCGAGATACCAGGCGATGTTGCGGAAAACGATTTGTAGAGGCCAGGCCCGGAAAAAATCGTCTGGCTGCTCTTCAAAGCGACCAACGCCGCTGTAGCGTTTGAGTTCTAGCATTTGTCCCGCTTCAATTTCGGCTGCTAGGGTCTCTGGATGGCGCGCCAAGGCATCAGCGGGTAGTAACTCCGGATTGATAATCATCCGATTCGCGATCGCCCGCACCGGATACAGACTATCGAGATCATGCTGACTCCGCTGAAGGCGGTGCTGTAGCGTTTCCAGCAGTGATAAGGCCAGGGGGTCTTGAATATTTTTTGCTTGAGCCTGGAGTAGGCCAGCCATCTGAAGTAATTCGGGTTCTGCCAAGATTCCGGTACCAATAAAGTAGCCCCGACGTAGGCGGGCAGGCGGCAAAATGTCGAAAGGTTTGAGAACACGTTCGATGTCCTTACGAAGGGAGGCTTGGCAATCACCTATGAGTAGTCCTTGCCGCTGCATTTCGGCAGCAAGACTTTTGAGACTACTTTTTAGCTCAACATCCCAACAAAAGGGGTGATGGCTGATAAATCGAATGGTCAGCAACAACCGCTGAAAGGTATCCCAGTCGGAATAGGGATGAGGATTGACGATGCTCTGAAACGGGGGATAGGTCAGCGGAGCTTGAGTCGGTGTAACACTCAGAAAGCCGTTGGCTTCTAGCTAATCTAAATCTTGGGCTAGGGAGCTGGGGTCGGCATACAAACTGCCTTTTTGCTGCTCCAATACAGCGGCAATTTCATCTAGAGGAGTCGCAATTGAGAGCAGGTCTTTGCCAATCAACGGTTGTAGCCGAGCCGTATCCGTTTGGTGAAGCTCGCCTAGTCCAGGGAATTGCACCAGCAAGCCCAGGAGATGCATCAGGCGATCGAAATCCAGCAGGTTGGAATAGCGATGAAAGGTCGTTTGTTCATGCTGGGTCCGGTTGATGCGGTTGATTGTGCTGCGAGTCAGTCGCTTGAGACGAGCATCGATTTGATCTAATGAGTGGGGTACTTTAATTGCGTAAACAGCCACAAATCCTTCCGCCGTTAGCGGTGGAAATTGCTGTAGCG
>Ga0208218_1000761_pt1 | contig 13880 bp, 11 predicted proteins | sample HotLakmasection3_FD_184726 | JGI IMG/M metagenome (GOLD analysis project Ga0208218, IMG submission 184726) | Hypersaline microbial mat communities from Hot Lake, Washington, USA - Section #3 (SPAdes) | ecosystem: Environmental > Aquatic > Non-marine Saline and Alkaline > Hypersaline > Microbial... | reverse complement strand
CCATAAACCGGGGAATTTGCCGCCGAAGGCTTGACCGACACCCTCAACCGTCTGGGCTTCGAGACAGGACGGCTGAAGACCGGAACCCCTGCCCGGGTCGATCGCCGCTCCGTAGACTACACCCAGATGGAACTGCAACCGGGCGACGAGGATGTGCGCTGGTTCAGCTTTGACCCGGAACTGTGGGTCGAGCGGGAGCAAATGCCCTGCTACCTCACCCGCACCACCGCTGAAACCCATCGGCTAATCCAGGAAAACCTGCACCTCTCCCCGGTTTATGGCGGTTGGGTGGATGCGAAGGGTCCCCGCTACTGCCCCAGCATCGAAGACAAGATCGTGCGCTTTGCTGACAAGGAATCTCACCAGATTTTTATTGAGCCGGAAGGGCGCGACATCCCCGAACTCTATATCCAGGGATTCTCCACAGGCTTGCCGGAGAAATTGCAGGTGGCAATGCTGCGATCGCTCCCCGGCATGGAAAAGTGCGTCATGCTGCGCCCCGCCTATGCGGTGGAATATGACTATCTCCCCGCCACCCAATGCTTCCCCACCCTCATGACCAAGAAGGTGGAAGGGCTATTCTGTGCGGGGCAAATCAACGGCACCACGGGCTATGAAGAAGCCGCTGCCCAGGGGCTTGTCGCGGGCATCAACGCCGTTCGCTTTGTGCAGGGGAAAGAGATGATCGTCTTCCCCCGCGAACAGAGCTACATCGGCACGCTGATCGACGACCTCTGCACCAAGGATCTGCGCGAACCCTACCGGATGCTGACCTCCCGCTCGGAGTATCGGCTGATTCTGCGATCGGACAACGCCGACCAGCGCCTCACTCCCCTGGGGCGCGAGGTTGGGCTGATTGACGATCGCCGCTGGGCATTATTTGAGGAGAAGTGGGGGGCGATCGCCACCGAAAAAGACCGCCTCCACAGCACCCGTGTTAAGGAACACGACCCCCTCGGCAAGCAAATCGTTGCCGACACCGAGCAAAAAATCAAAGGCTCCGCCACCCTGGCAGAACTCCTGCGCCGCCCCGGTTTCCACTACTCCAACCTGCTCCACTACGGGCTGGGCGACGCCGCCCTCCCCCGCGAGGTGCGCGAAGGGGTAGAAATCGAAATCAAGTACGCGGGCTATCTCCAACGCCAGCAAAACCAGATCGATCAGGTGAGCCGTCAGGCAAACCGCCCCCTCCCAGCCGACCTGGATTACCACGCCATCAGCACCCTCTCCAAAGAGTCCCGCGAAAAACTCGCCCAGGTTCGCCCCCTCACCATCGGGCAAGCCACCCGCATCGGCGGCGTCAACCCCGCCGACATCAACGCCCTCCTCCTCCACCTCGAACTCCAATCCCGCCGAGGCAAAGAGGAAGTATCACCAACAAAAGCTCTAATTTGAGCATCAAATTAGACTTGATACCTCCTGCCTGAAAAGTAAACTTGGTAGAAGTTGTTTCAAGAGATGAATTTACATATGTCAGAAGAACCTGTCTGGATCATGACCTATGAAGATAAGGAGGAAATTAATGGTGGAAAAGGATGGGGAGAAGATTTAGCAAAGAGAGCTGCTTTACTGAAGCCACAGCCCGTTGATCCCCAAAAGCTAGCTCAAGAGTGGAAACGGACAATGGGAGTAGTCAGACAGCTTATTCAACAAGCAGGTGAAGAAGTTGGAGAAAATTCTGATATGCAGTTGGATGAGGTGACTTTAGCGCTTGAGATTACCACTAAGGGACAAGTCAGCATTCTAGGTGCTTGCAGTGGCGAAGCTAGTGGAAAAGGAGCAATTACCCTGAAGTTCAAACGGGCTTAATGCATTTTAAATGGTTAATAATCGAGCAATCGTAATTGGTGTAAACCACTACGAACATCTCTCCCCTAAGAACTATCTTCAGTATGCAGTACGCGATGCAGAGGAGATAGAAAGTCTATTATGCAACCATTTTTCTTTTGGCAAAAATGACATTTTACTGTGTACAGACAACTCAAAAGTACAACATGGTCTCAGCACAAAACCCAAAAAAAGTAACTTAATCAAAATCCTACATACTGCTACTCAAAGAGGACAAAGATTGGATAATCTTGTCTTTTTCTTTAGTGGGCATGGGGCAATAGACAATAAAAATCGGGACTATTTGCTCCTCTGTGATAGTTATCCCGAGCATCAGTATCTAGAGCATTCTGCAATTTCAATAAATTTTGTGTTAGAGCATTTGATAAGTTGTAATGCTCAGAATACAGTTCTAATTCTTGATATGTGTCGGAACCAATGTTCAATCGGTAGTAAAAGTATACGTGAAGTTGGTAGTGAAACCTTACAGCTTGCCAGACAAAAAGGTATAACTACAATATTTTCCTGCCAACAAGGTGAAGAATCATATGAAATTCCAGAACTGCGGCAAGGCTCATTTACATATGCACTTATAGAAGGCCTTAAAAAATACTCTTTGTCGAGAGATATAGAGAAGTATTTGATTTATAGAACGACTGAAATTAATAGGAAATACAAACTCCCTAACCAAACCCCAAGGCTTCTACCTCAACCAGGTTATAAGTATGACTTCCCATTATTACATTCGGCTAATATTAGACCTGATGAGTTTCTTGGAATTGAAACCAAAATTTCTCATACATCTCGTATTAGTGAGAATCTACAAAAGCTAAGAGAGGTAATTGAACAACCTCTCATTTTATCCACACTTGCTGATAGCCGAGAATTTGACTTTGAAGTTGTGGCGTTAGACGCCAAAGATACACCAATAGATCAATTCAAGAAGAAATCTAAGGTACTCATAGAAGAATGCAATGGTCAAAAATTTGAAATGGTTCTGATACCAGGCGGTAGCTTTTTGATGGGCGCAGGAGAGAAGAATGCACCGAAAAGTGAGCTACCTCTACATAATGTAACAGTTAATCCCTTTCTAATAAGCAAGTATCCAGTTACCAAGGCGCAGTGGAAGGCAGTTGCACAGTTACCTCAAATTGAGCGAAAGTTACTTAAACTGCCTAGTCGCTCAGGCGGCATGGATCATCCTGTAGTGCAAATTTCTTGGGATGATGCAATCGAGTTTTGTAAGCGTTTATCTGAGCACTTAAAGGTACAGTATAGGCTTCCAACAGAAGCTGAGTGGGAATACGCTTGTCGTGGTTACTCCCTGACTCCTTTTACTTTTGGAGAATCAATTACTTTAGACCTTGCAAATTTTGACGGAACTTATAATTCACAGTTGGGAGGAGAAATTGTAGCTAGAGGAAGAACTACATCAGTCAAAACATTTCCATTCGCTAATAATTTTGGGTTATACGATTTGCACGGTAATGTTTGGGAATGGTGCATAGATCACTGGCATGAAGACTATACTGAAGCACCCAACGATGGCTCTGCGTGGATAGACTCCAGTAGAAATGATGAGCATGTTATTCGAGGTGGTTCGTGGAAAAATACACCTACCTTTTGTCGTTCTGCCTCACGCTCCTCAGATACTCATGACCACAAATCAGATAATGTTGGTTTTCGGATTGTTAGAGAAATTTAAATTCCAAATTTTCTAAGCTATATCCTGATCTGAGGGGGTAGCTTTTCTACTTCTCTCTAGCGCTTTAGTGCGGAGATATTCCCATGACTGGGGTGAATCATAGCGTTGAATATTTTTGAGTGCACCCGTTTCTTTTCTGATATCGTCGATTGCCTTTTCAATCTCTTCACGAGAGGCTCTAAAAAATTCCCTCCTATCATTTATCATGTTTACTCTCCTGTCAGAGAAACGTTCATGCAATCTTCTTAGTGTATCTGTTGCATCCTCTGACAAGAACTTAAAATGAGTTTCAAATGGAAAAGGAACAGTAGGATTCATGCTGCTTATATACGCATCAGGATCACTAAGCCTTCTTGTCATACAAATTCTATAGATATTTTTCCTAAAGGAGCCTTCATTTGAAATTACATATATATACCCCTCTTTCAAACTCCTCAATCGACTATTAGCCTTCTCAACATCCACCCTGGCTCTTTCGAGTTCTATATTGAGTTGTTGTATTTGAAATTCCAACTCTTTGTTTTTCTGTCCCAAAGTTTGCTCTTGTTCTCTTCTCGCTTTATCTAAAGCTTGTTTAAACTCTTCTTCCTTCATTTGCGCTTCTTCAAGCACTTTTAACTCTCTATCTAGTTTTCTCTGCTCCTTCTCCCTCTCTCTTAACTCTTGCTCACGCTCTTTTTCTGCTTGCCTAACACATGCAAGTTCATACTTGATGTGTAGCTCTCGCAACTTCGAGCGAAGGTAATCCTGAGTAATTTCACAATCTATAACTTCTGCAGTTTTATTCAATTGATTAAATATTTTTTCGATTTTATTTTGGGATAAATTAATGTTACTATGCGAAGTCTTTGCTATCACATCATCACACTCAGAATTAAATATTTTTAGCATTAACATCAGAAAGCTTTTAGTCATCTTTTGACCTTCTTTCTCGGCTTTCCTTTCACTTACTTGTGAGTCCTTTTTCAGAATGAAGGGTGTATGGCAGACTGCTGCAGTGCCCTCTTTAATCATAGCTTTTTGCTTATTTTTTATAGATTTGAGGGTGTCTTCGAAGTCTCCAGCAGTTACAAAATCATATTTTGGAATATACAAGCCAAACGCTTGAACATAAGCTTCTTCTTCTAGGTCAAACAACTGCCGCTTTAAATTGTCGACGTAGCTTTGCAGGTGTTCCTTCTCAGCTATCATTTTTTTGAGGATTTTTTGCTTAGAGGCTATTCCTTGATCCAATTGATGTTCATGATCCTCCTTTGATGCCAAGCTAGTATAGTTGCTGAGTCGGGATTGGAGTCGTATCCGCTCCTTGTAAAGATGTCCAACACAAACACCCAAGAAAGCGATCAGTAGTAGAAGTACGAACATCATCTATTTCTTTCCAATTACGCAATACGTACGGTTTGTACTGACAGTCTAATCTATAGGAATCCGATTTGATCTTTGAAAGGTTTTTAAGCCAGAAGCTTTACTAGGCAATGTTTTCAGTCTCAGTATGCTTTCAGGAATTAAGTCGGAGCGCTATAGATAGCTACAAGGCAGTAGTATTAGATTCTTCATGTCTGTGAGGACTTAACCTTCGTAAAACTTCCTTATCGTGCGGAGCAGACCCATTACGATGAAAATCAATACAATATGACCATAATCAAATTCATTAGCTCCAAATTTAAAGATTACTTGTACCTCTTTTGGGCAAATACCGCTCACAAGGTTGCATTCCTTACCCTAACTAGGGAACAGAAGCAAGAACTGGATAAACGGATTGATGATTTTGAAGCAAATCCCGATAATGTCATGACATGGGAAGCGATAAGGTCTCATGTGCATTCCAAATCCTGAATCTTTTGAAGACTATGACTAGCCTCACATCGCCTCCAAATATTGATTCTGAAATCTTTTATCCCAGTAGTGATGGTGAACCCTTGGCAGAGACGCAAGATCACGTTTTGGCATTGCTGACCATTTTTGCGGTGTTGATGCAGTACTTGCAGGGGCAAGAGGCGATCGTTCTAGCGGATCAGTTCTTCTACTATTCGCAAGGCTTTCCCCGATTGCGGGTTGCACCGGATGTGATGGTTGTGTTCAACGTGCCACCCGGAAGCCGAGACAACTACAAACTGTGGGAAGAAGGCGAGATTCCCAGCGTCATTTTTGAAGTCACCTCGAAAGGGACACAAGATAGAGATCAGGGCTTTAAGCTCGGCTTGTACGAGCAACTGGGTATCCCAGAGTATTGGTTGTTTGACCCCAAAGGCGAATGGGTTGAGGGACAACTGCAAGGCTATCGCCTCCAGAACGATGCCTACATTCCCCTCCCAGAACCCGTCAGCGAGGTTTTGGGACTCCGATTAGCCGTCGAGGAGAAATTGCTGGGCTTTTATCGCCTGGATAACGGAGAGCGTTTACTCCTCCCCGCTGAACTGGCGGATGCCTTGAGAGCAGAGAGCCAGCGCCGAATTGAAGCCGAGGAACGTGCCGAAGCTTTGGAAGCACAACTGGCAGCTTATCGAGAGCGGTTCGGGGAGTTGAATGGAGACGGAACCAATTCTCCAAAATGAAGAAGGGCGATCGCCCATTCAACCTGAATGCGTAATCAAGCCGCTGATCGTGGAATGCCAACCTGTTGAGCCAGTGTCTCATCCGCCAACGCTTTTTTCTCAGCGGGAAGGGGAATCGTCCAAACATCGCCCAGCCTCAAGCCCCGACGGCGAAACCGAAGGATGGGGGTGTTGGGTTGTGCCCTGCCCCACTCGTATCCCAGGCAGTCCTGCCAGCGCTTGAGGGTGTAGCAGTAGCACACGCCTTCTGCCCGAAATTCAGGCGGCTGAGACCCAGAACGATGAGGGCGATCGCCCCCACTATCAGCAAGACCAGGAGCGCACAAGGTTTGGAATGGGTGAACTGAAGAATCACGCACGTTACTTTTGGCGGAGGATGATGAGGGTGAGGTCGTCGGCGATCGCCTCTTCTTTCACATGGTTGCGGACATCTTCGATAACGGCTTTGCGGATGTCGTTGGGTGGCAGGTGGCGGTGGTTTTTGAGGACAGTGTAGAGGCGATTGGGTCCGTACTGTTCGCGCTTGTTGTTCATGGCTTCGGTGATGCCGTCGGTGTAGAGGACGGCGAGATCGCCGGGGTAGAGTTGCACCTGGGTTTCGGCGATGAAGGGGGAGATGTCGGACTCCAGACCTAGCGGGAAGCCGAGGTCGATGGTGTCGATGGATTCGATGTCGCCGTTTTGGCGTACCACCACCAGTTCCTCATGTTGCCCGCTGAGGCGGAGTAGACCCGCTTCATAGTCCAGCAGGGAGAGGGACATATTTTTGTAGGACGCCATGCGGCGGGTGTTGTCGTAGATGGTGCGGTTGACGGCGTTGAGCAGGCGGGTGGGGTCGGTTTCGCCGCTGGCAACCAGGGTGCGGACGGCCGTTTGCGCCATCAGCATCACCATGCTGCTCTCCAGCCCATGCCCAGTGACATCGCCGATGCCGATACGGATGCGATCGCCCTCCTGCAACACGTCGTAGTAGTCACCGCCTACCTCGGTGGCGGGTTCCATAAATCCGGCAATCTCCAGCCCCGTGATGCTGGACAGTTCGGTATCGGTGGGGAGAATCATCTGTTGCAGCCTGCGCGTCACCTCCAGTTCTGCCCCCATGCGGCGGTTTTCAGAGGTGAGCTGTTCGTTCAGGTGAGAGATTTCGGCATTTGCCTGCGCCAGTTCGGCGGTGCGTTCCTGCACCTTTTGTTCCAGGGTTTCGTTTGCCTGGAAAAGTTGGTCGCGGGCATCTTCTAGCGCCCGTTCGCGGATTTTGATTTGCTGAAACATGGCTTGGAAGACCCGTGCCAGTTGTCCCAGTTCGTCGAGGCGGAGGGCGACGGGGTTGAGGAGGGCTGGCTGGAAGGCATTGGCTTCCACCGCTGCCGCTGCCGCTGTCACCACTTCCACCTGCTGGAGGTAGCTCAACAAATCATTCGTTTTTTTCTCCAGGATGTCGATCACCTGGTTATAGCGGTGGGCGATGTGTCCCACTTCCGTAAAGGGGTTGGCGGGCACGCGCAGGCTCAAGTCCTGGGTTGCTGCCTGGGTTTCCATCACCTGAAACAGGTCGTAGAGTTCCGTTTTGGCGCGATGTTCCGACACGTTCAGCCCAATTTCCTCCGCTTCTGGGGAAACACGCAGGGGGAAGAGGCGATCGCCCCCCCAAAACAGCAGCAGCGTCAGCCCAAACGCCCAGGCAAAGCAGACGCCGATGCCCAACAGTTGCACGCCCAACAGTTGCCAGCGGCTAAGGTCGGTACCCAGTAAGTCCAGTTGTCCGAAAAGTGCCACTGCCAGGGTGCCCCAGGCTCCCGCTCCCCCGTGGACGGCGATCGCATCCACGGCATCATCAATCCGCAAATGCTCCAGCCCCCGCGACACCAGCATCATGACCACACCCCCCATCGCCCCAATGAGAAAGGCGTGGAGGGTGCTGACCGCATGGCAGGAGGCGGTGATGGCGACCAATCCGGCGATCGAGCCATTCATCAGCAGTTCCACTTCGATGTGCTTATAGCGCAACAGGCTCACCAGCCCGCTCATCAACATCCCCGCTGCCCCAGCAATGATGGTGTTGAGGATAATGCCTGCTACCTGTTCGTTGAAGTTGAGAGTACTGCCGCCATTGAAGCCTATCCAGCCAAACCACAGCAGCATCACCCCCAGCATCGCCATTGGCAGGTTAGACCCCTGAATCTTCTGAGGTGGTGCGTCAGCGGGGAAGCGCCCAATCCGTGCGCCAATCACCAGCAGGGCGGCAAGGCTGACCCAGGCTCCCGCACTGTGGACGACCGTTGAGCCAGCAAAATCGATAAAGCCTAACTGCCCCAACCAACCCCGCGCAACGCCATCCTCCAAGCCATTCCATGCCCAGTTGCCGAAGAGGGGATAGATGAAGCCAGAGACGAGGGTAGCGATCGCCAGATACGCCCCAAACCGCAACCGCTCCGCTACGGCTCCCGAAACGATGGTGGTAGCGGTGCTGCAAAACATCGCCTGGAAGACGAAAAAGGCGACAGATTCGGGCTGACGGCTCACATCTAAAAAGAAGTTGCTCGTGCCAAACCACCCGGCGGACGCGCCAAACATTAGCCCATAGCCAAAGCTCCAGAACAGGATCAGGGAAATGCCAAAATCCGCCAGGTTTTTGACGGCGACGTTGATGCTGTTTTTTGAGCGCGTTAGCCCCGACTCCAGGCACATGAAGCCCGGTTGCATCAAGAAGACTAGCCCCGCACACACAAGAAGCCAAAGCATGTTGCTACCTTCGAACGCTGAAAACGAATCTGAAAGAGGGTTTGAGATGAGAGCTAGCATATCCGGAACCATAAAATTGTTTATAGAAACCCTGAGGCAAAATCACTGGAAGGGCAACAGGCACTTTACATAGCCCATATATCCAGCGAATATCTAGCGAAAAAGCCGGGTAAAACCAATGCGTTGTAGCATGGTTGCGAGTCCTGACAAGTCCCGATTCTCACGATTCGATGGAGGGTTAGCCCCCCTGATTTAAGCCTAAAATGCGGCTTTCTGTTTTATTTCTGCTAGCCTAATTTGGCTTCCGGACTTGGCTTCCGGATTTGGCTTCCGGAGAAAGGCGCATCTGTAGCCGTGCCTATCCGGCGTGCCAATGGGCTGATGCGGCTCTTGTATAGGATTGGCGTTGGAGCTTGCTTCATGTCCTTTGTATGGGTTCAGTATGCCCAACCCCAGCGGAATATCGTCAGGTATACCCGTTGTCGGATCAGCCGCTCCTGAAGGCGCACTCAAACGTTCCTCCATCCCAGCCCGCCCCAAATTTTCTGCTACGAATCTTCTGCTACGAATCTTCTGCTATGAATCCTCCCCTCTGGCAATATCGCACCCCTGGCATTCCCGATGAGCTGTTCGAGGAACTGCCGGGGATTCCGCTGACGAAGCGCGAAATTCGGGTGTTGCTGATGTCGCAACTGCGGCTCAAGTCTGACTCAGTGTTTTGGGATATTGGAGCCGGAACCGGGACGATTCCGGTGGAGGTGGGGCTGCTGTGCCCCGACAGCCAAATTTTTGCCATTGAACGAGATGAGGAAGTCGCCAGCTTAATTCAGCGGAACTGCGATCGCTTCTCCGTCAACAATGTCACCGTCATCGAAGGCAGCGCCCCCGAATGCCTGGAACCGCTGAAGGCACAACCGGATTGTATTTGTATTGAAGGGGGGCGATCGCTCAAAACCATCCTGGAGGTCGCCTGGCAGCGGCTCGCCAATGGCGGCACGATTGTGGCGACCGCCACCAACTTCGAGTCCCTCTACACCATTTCCGAAAGCCTGGCGGAACTGCGCGTGCGCAATATCGAGGTGGTGCAATCTGCCATCAACCGGCTGGAAAATCGCGGCATTCGGCAGGTGTTCGCGGCCCTCGACCCAATTTTCATCATCAGCGGCACGAAGATGGAGTGAGGCGTTTTCTGGAAAAGAACATACCCCCGTCATTCCCGCGAACGCGGGAATCCAAGAGGGCTGAATGGCTATGATCGATAGGCTTGCAATGGATGCCCCTTTTCATGGGCATGACGGACATGGGCATGACGGAGCGATCCTGTTAGGGACTTGCAAGAAAATAAAATCCCCATTTTTGAGAGAGAAGGCTGGCAAAGCCAGCCTTCTCTCTCAAAAATGGGGATTTTATTAAGCCGCAGATCCCTTAGCGGGATATTCTTTTGCAGAAATCACCGAAGGAGGGCGATCGCTCCAGACACACTAAAATCAGGGTATTGACTTCGCTGCTGATGTTTACCGATGCCGCCAACCCTTGCTGTTACCGATGCCATTACCACACTGAACCAGGCAGAGGCACGGTTCAGCCTCCGCCGAGCAGAAAGCTTGCAGTTCTTCTCGGAATGGTTGGCAGATTTACCCACCCTCACGGAACAGGAACAGGCATCGCTCGACCACATTCAGCAGGTTTATCTCTATCAACGAGCCGATGGACCGCTGGCGGAGGGAGCCGTCAATCTGCTTTTGACCTCACCTTTGCTCTACCTGGCGAGTTTGTGCGATCCACCGTTCAAAATTCGGGCGGAAGTCCCCATCCGGGTTGAACTGGCAGATGGGGAAACGACGCTACAAGGGCGAATGGATGCGCTGGTACTGCGCGATCGCCTCTGGATCGTGGTCGTCGAGTCAAAGCGCACCACCTTCCCCGTCCTCGATGCCATCCCCCAAGCCCTGGCATACATGATGGCGACCCCAAACGCTGACCAACCCAGCTTTGGACTGGTGACGAACGGCAATCAGTTCATGTTTGTGAAAACTATGCAGACATCTACGCCGCAGTATGATTTTTCAGACGACTTCTCGCTTTTTTCCCGGCGACGCAATGAGTTGTGGGATGTGTTGCAGATCCTCAAGCTGCTGAAAGGGGCGATCGCTCCCTAAATTTCTTTCCCCTAAGTACGATAGTTGTCTAGGTGTTAATTCGTGGAAAAAGAAATCTGAAAGCCAGGAATGGCAAGACTATCAAGAAATAGCCGTTTTTCCTTTCCCGGTTTTTAATCCAGATTTACAGGAGAAATGGATTTTGCTTCTCGCAGAGGAATGCGCCGCTGAAGATTGCAATACATGCTGGAACGAGGTTCTGATATTTCTACAGCCGTAAAATAACACCTAGACAACTATCCCCTAAGTACCTAGATCACAATTAAACCTAAAACCCAAGATGCTGTGCCGCCCACGAAGCGGGCGGCACAGCATCTTGGGTTTTAGGTTTAATTGTGATCTCCTACTTACTGCCAGGCGGGGTGGGTGAGGAGGGAGGACATGACGCGGACGCCCCGGAGCTGGTTGGAGAGGGGGAGATGTCCTGGGGGGGCGGATAGATCCCAGATGAATTCTTTGGGGTAGCGGGTCCAGTTGTTGCCCTGCTTCCAGCCAATCAGGGGCCAGAGCTTGTCCCAGTTTTTGCCAGTTTTGAGCCAGAGTTCGCGTTGGACGGAGTAGCCGAATCTGCCTTCGGAGTAGACCTGCCAGAGTTGGTCGAGGGTTTGCAGGTCTTCGATGGGGAACTGTTCTACTTCGGTGAAATAGAGCCAGCCGCGCTTTGTGGCGGAGTCTCCAGAAAGTTCGCAGAGTTTGGCGAGGGTGAGGCGATCGCCCTCTTCATACTTTTGCTCTGCCAGCAGCGTGACCAGGGGAGTGTAGTCGATGTTGGCGTGCGATCGCAGTTCCACCACGCCGTTTGCCAGGTGGGTTTGGACGAATTCCTGGGTTTTGGGGGTGTTGGCGGCGACGAGGCACTGATGCAGCGTGCCATCAACGGGAGTGGGCTTTGCCGCGCCCCGCTCCAGATACCACTGCATCAGGGCATTTAAGCCAGGCTCTCCCTTATTGGCAAACTCCTTCACCAGGCGCAGTTGGTCCTTTTCAGTTGCCGATCGCAGTTGCTCCAGAAAGGTTTCCATAAAATCGGTGTTGGCAGAATTGGGATTGGTTTCTGGAGACGTGGCTGGCTGGTTTGGCGGATTTTGCCCCTCATCCATGATTGAACTTAGTACCTTCGTCATGCGCTACGGGTGAATTGGCAGACCCATCTGCCTCTGCCCACTAGACCCCGTGGCGAACTCCACAGGACGATCTAATCAAGGCAACAGTTTTCACTTTAGCGGGTGTTGGGTGCGTTATGCGGCTTTCTGGCGGGATTTCTGGATCAGGTTTCGGCATCTTCGGAGGTGTTGATGCCTTCAGGAGGGTGGTAGCCGCGCTCGTAGGCGTAGCGGATGAGTTGCAGGCGATTTTCTAGCTCCAGCTTGCTGAGGATGTTGCTGAGGTGGGTCTGCACCGTGCGCGGGCTAACGAAGAGGCGATCGCCAATTTGCTTGTTCGTAAAGCCCTGAATCACTTCCCAAAACACTTTTTCCTCGGCGGGGGTGAGAGGCAGGGGTGGTGCGCTCTCTGTATGGCTGGGACTGGCAGCGGGAGCGGGGGCTGCCCCAACCGCAGACTGTTGCATCAGCCGTATGATTTCGGAATGGACGCGGCGCGATCGCTCCAACTGGGCTTCAATTTTGGCGGTCAACTCCTTCAGCTCAAAGGGTTTTACCAGATAGTCGTCGGCTCCGGTCTGGTGTCCTTCGACGCGGTCGGACAGTTCCCGCCGACTGGAGAGGAAAATGAACGGAACCAGTTGCCCCAATCGGGTGGCACGCAGGCGGCGACAGAACTCCAGCCCATCCATTTCGGGCATCACCACATCCGACACCACTAGATCGGTCGGGTCTTCCTCAAACAGTGCCAGCGCTTCCGCACCGGATCGCGCTTCTCGCACAATATACCCACGGGACTGTAGATAGCGGGTCAGCGCTGTCCTCAAGGTTGGGTCGTCGTCAACAATCAAGATTCTTTTCATGCAGGCTACCGTAACGCAGCGAGCGATCGTCCCTGAGTGGCGATCCTGTTAAGCAAGTTGCTTTTTCTGTGTAAAGGATGGGACATAGCCTGTTGTCACGACCAAAACGGTGTGAGTCTATTTCCAGGCTATTGCAGGACACCGGAGTTTCTCTAGATTTTTTAGGGATTTGTAGTTTTTCTCAATAATTGCAACCGTAGAGGCGATCGCAACCGGAGAATGCTCTACCTTAACGCAAGAAGATGGAAGATTGCCAAGGGAAAAGCGCCCAACGTGCGTTAACCCACTGCTGCGGCTCCCGACAATAGCCCCACGATCGCCCGAATCAGCAGCGCTGCCACGATCGCAATGCCCACTACAATGCCGATCACGACCATCGCCATGAGGAGGACAAACCAGCGATCGGCGGGACGAGCTTTGTTGGGGTTGGCAAGGTGCGCTTCCAACAGTGCCATGTTGCGGCTGTTGGCTTTCCAGCCCACATCGAAGAGATCGCCCAGGAAGGGGATTGTGCCGACAATGCTATCGGTGAGCAGGTTGGTCACCATGCGGATCAGGGTTTCGCGGGGGAGGCTCATTTGCATGGCTTCCAGCACGATGTAGGCGGAGAGGACGCCGCCGATGGTGTCGCCGCCGCCCGGAATTAAGCCCAGGAACGGGTCGATGCCGACGCGGTAGTTGGTGCCGGGGAGGGGGAAGGCGTTGTCGAGGACGTGGCTCACCATCCGGAGGCGTTGGAGGGTTGCCAGGGTGTTGGGGTCGGAGGTGGGAGGGGGTGATGGTTGGGGATTTTGCATGGGGGAAGGGAACCACAAAGGCACGAAGGCGTGGGATTATGCCTCCAGGGTAAGCGAATTACCTATTCGCGGTTGCCGGGGCGGGTTTGGGCGGAGGTTTGTTGTGAGTGGCGGAGGAGGATGCGAAAC
>Ga0208218_1000752_pt1 | contig 13935 bp, 18 predicted proteins | sample HotLakmasection3_FD_184726 | JGI IMG/M metagenome (GOLD analysis project Ga0208218, IMG submission 184726) | Hypersaline microbial mat communities from Hot Lake, Washington, USA - Section #3 (SPAdes) | ecosystem: Environmental > Aquatic > Non-marine Saline and Alkaline > Hypersaline > Microbial... | reverse complement strand
CCCGCTGAACGCGGCGACGTTCCAGGGGCTGCTCTGCACGAACGCGCCGGCGGATCGGCGCTTCGAGCTGTGGCGGATGATCCCCCAGAAGAACCGGGAGGAGGACGCGACCCGGGAGCTGGAGGCCTTCTTCTCGTGCCTCCAGGACGTGACCGATCTCCTCCTCTGCCAGGTGGACGCCTGGACCGACATCCTGGACCCGGACAAGGCCTCCGAGCCCTTCCTGGACGCGATGCTCCTGGACCTCGGGAACCCCTTCAGCTTCGACCTGAGCGTCCAGGAGAAGCGCCGGCTAATCTCGGTCCTCGTGGCGGCCTACAAGCAAAAGGGGACCGCGGTCGGGATCGTGAACCTGGTCCGGCTCTTCCTCGGACTCGAGGTCGGTGTGATCGCCTTCAACGGGGGCGGCGGCTGGGAGCTTGGCGTCGACGAGATCGGAGACCTCGAGCTGGGGCCCTCTGACTCGTTCAGCCTCTACAGCTTCGAGGTCGTGGCGACCGAGGCGCTGACCGAGGCGCTGACCGAGGACCAGATCGCGACCATCACTACGATCGCCCGGTACATGAAGCCGGCGCACACGCACCTGATCACGGTACGGGGCCCGGTGGCCTCTCTCGTCGTCGACCACGTGGAGCTGGGTCTCTCCGAGCTGGGCGACGAGTTCATTCTCCACTAGCCTCGCGCCCGCGCGCCTGCGCCTGATAAGGTAGGGACCCGATGGATCGCCGCGACTTCTACTTCCGCCAGAAGGTGACCGAGGCCGAGCTGGACGGTGCCTTCGACGACGTGGAGGCGGCCCTCTGGAACGTGGCCGCCGACCACGCTCTGGTCGGCATCGCTTTGGGGATGGACCCGGCCCAGAACGGGGTCCCGAACCTCACGATCAACGTCTCGGGGCCCGGTGTGGCCTACGACGCGAGCGGGCAGCGGATCGCCATCCCTTCGACGCAGAACGTGGACGTAAGCGTCGACGAGAACAGCGTCTCCACCGCGGTCGCCGGCGGCGGGAACGAGAAGTACGTCAGCGTCTTCATCGAGTTCGACCGGACCCTGAGCGACCCCCGGATCGACGGGAACAGCCTCGGGCTCTTCTTCCTCCAGACCGAGACCTTCCGCTTCGTGGTCCGCCAGGGCGCCGAAGCTCCGGCGGGGACCGCGACCCCGGTCCCCCTCGACCCCGGGCTGATCCTGGTCTGCGACATCCTCCGCGCCGATGGCGTCACCTCCATCCTAGACGCCGCGATCGAGCTGGCCCGTCGCCAGGACTTCATCCGGCTCGAGGGCCTCACCCTCGAGCTGGTGGCCGGGACCACGAAGGAGGCCGTGGCGGCGCTCCTCCAACACCTCGTGGACCACGTCGACGGCGCCGGCTCGGTCCACCCCGCCAGCTCCATCGATTACGGGGGCTCGGGTGACTGGGCGAGCGCCATCGCCGGCATCGGCGCCGTGACCGTGGAGGCGGCGCTGGACGCGGTGGTCTCGAGCCTCGCGACGACGGCAAACCCGGACGGTGCGGCGCGCGTCGGCGCGCGCGCGAACGGGACCCTCTCCGCGGGCTCGGTCCGCTCCCAGCTCGACGAGCTGGATACGGACATCCAGGACCACGTCAACGATGCGGCCGGCGCACACGCGGCGACCGCGATCACCTACGGCGGCGGTGGGCAGTGGGCGGACCTGACCACGAACCCGGCGACCACGGTGGAGGCCCAGCTCGACAAGATCATCAGCGACCTCGCAGGCGAGCCTGGCTCGGCAAAGATCGGCGTCCCGGACACCATTGTCGGGGAGATCTCCCTGTTCGGCGGAACGCTTCAGGACCAGCTCGCGCAGATCGCGGGCTTCCTGAACGAGGCCCGACCGACGGCCTGGGCGGTCGCGCACACTCAATATTTCCTCGGGACGAGCTGGAGCGTTGGAGGCCCCACCGGCTACGCGCTCTCGTCGTCCGCCGACCTCGCGAACGTCCGGATCCCCATCGGCAACCCGCCTCCGGGGGCGCGTATCGATTCGATCGGCATTCGGCTCGACCCCGGCGGCACTCGGGCCCCCGGCTCCCGGACGCAGATGGGGCTCTTCCGCGTCGACCAGAACGGAAACGCGTCGTCGGTCCAGGCCCTCACGGAGAACCCGGCGGGACTTGGAGACGCCGAGCACACCTGGACGCTGGCCCTGGGCGCTTCGCACACGTGGAGCACGAGCCACTTCTATTACATTTCGATCATCGCCGGGACCGACGGCGGCGCGCACCAAGCGGACAGCATCGATCGCCTCTGGCTGAACCTCTCCTACACCTGATCATGGCCCCCACCGAAGCACAAGCCCTCCGGGACCTCCGCGACGAGATCGGCCGCGCCCGCGCCGAAGCTCGGGGCGTGAAGGAGGAGGTCCGCGCGGGCCTCGAGCGCCTGGCCGGGACCTGGGCCGAGGACGCGAAGCAGCGGCACGACCTCTCCGAGGCGATCAAGGAGATCGCCCAGACCACGGCGCGCCAGGAGGAGGACATCGGCGCGCTGAAGGTCAAGCAGCTCGAGGACGATCACGAGAAGACCCGAGCCCGGACCGCCGTCACGATCATCCGAGTCGCCGGCGGGTTCCTCCTCTCGCTCCTGATCGGCATCGGCGGCTACCTCCTCCGGAGCTACATCGAGGTCCGGGACACGACGCGCGATCACTCGGCCGCGATCGTCACGATGCGCGAGACCGACGCCCGGATCGACCGCGAGCGCCAGGAGGAGGCCACGCGCGCCCGCGCGACCCGCGAGACCGTGATCCAGGTCCAGACCCGGCTCGGCAGCATCGACTCCAGCCTCCAGCGTATCGAGAGCGCTCTGGAGACACCGCCGCGCCGGCGTAGGTAGCGCTCCTGAATCCGCCGGTGGTATCGTCGGCTCATGTCGTCGATCCCGATGCCGGAAGGCCTCGCGCTCTACCTCCGCAAGATCACCCCCTCGAGCCACGGGAGCCCGGCGGCGCTCGCGAAGCGCTTCGACGATCACGGGGCCAAGTGGGTGGCGATCGGCGGACCGTGGCACGACGAGAAGCACCGGCGCTTCGGGCTCATGAACAGCGTCGACACCTGCAAGCGCTACGCGGACGCCTTCTTCGCCCGGGACATCCTCCCCTTCATCTGGGGCTACCCCTGGATCGGACACGAGGAGCGCTTCGCCGACGACATGGACCGCTGCGCCGGGGAGTACAACCTCGGGCTCCTGGACCCGGAGCTGGGCTCGAACCCCATCCGCGCGACGGGCGGACCCGGCAAGGCGCGCGCCGACGCACACGCGACCAAGCTGGTCGACCTCATGGCCGAGCGCTTCGCGGGCGGCGTCGTGGGACTCTCGACCTTCGGGAGCGGCGTCCGGATGCGTTGGTTCCCCCTGAACGCCTTCACGCGCGCGCTCGCTCGACGCTTCCCCCGGCGGACCTTCATCGGGGGCCAGACCTACACGGACGACGGCGTGATCGACCGCTCCATCGCGGACTTCGTCGGCTGCATCGAGAAGGTGGGCGGAGGGCTCCGGAACGTGGCCCTGGTCCCCAACTTCGGCACCTACGCCAAGGCCGGCAAGAAGCCCGACGGCAAGACCCGCTACCGCTCGAAGACGCCGGCAGAGCAAGACGCCCACTTCCTCGAGTTCATCGACGAGAACGAGCCGGTCACCGCCATGATCGGCTGGGCCGAGAACTTCATGACCCCGGCGCTGTGGCGGAGCTTCGCCAAGATGGCCGAGCGCATGGAGCGGGGAGCGTGCTCGCTCCCCCGGAGCTGAAGGAGAAGCCCATGGACACCCTCACCGAAGCGTTCGGCACCCTGACCCGTCACCCCGGGCTGGTCTGGATGGTCCTGGCCATGATCTGCGGCCAGTTCTTCAAGACCCTCGTCTTCACGCGCGAGCGTGCCGAGACCCCGGGGAAGCTGCGCTGGTTCTGGCTCGCGGCTCGCAAGACCCTCCCCTGGCATCCGGTCGCGGTGGGCGTCCTGATCGGGCTCTTCTGGCCCGGTACCGTGGAGGATCACTACGCCGGCGGGAGCCTCGCCGCGGTGGTCTACTTCGCCGCCTTCGGTGGGCTCTCGGTCTGGGCCTTCGAGGCGCTGAAGGGGGTCGCGAAGCGCTACGCCAAGATCGACCTCGAGCACCGCGAGACCCCGGTCCCCGCGCTGGCGAAGACGCCCCCGAAGCTCCCGTGACGCGCCTCCGCGCGGCCTGGGACTGGTTCCGGAAGTGGGCCTGGGCCTTCGTGCTCGGGCTCGTGGCCGTTCTCGGGGCGGGGCTGGTCTGGAACGCGAGCCGGCGCCGGACCGCGCGCATCGCCGACGAGCTGGCCGTGGAGAAGGCCCGGCGCAAGGTGGCGGCCCTGGACGCGCGCCGCGCGGCTCTGGACGAGCGCGACACCGAACACGCGGCCGAGATTGCGGCCATCCGGGAGGAGCGCCAGGCCATCGCCCGGGAGATCGTGGGGCTCGACGCCGACGTGGCCGCGATGACCGACGAGGAGGTGGCCGATGCGTTCCGCGATCTCTACTAGCCTCGCGCTCGTGATCCTGGCGACCTCGCTCCCGGCGCGCGCCCAGGAGGACCCCTGCGCGAGCCTGCGCCCCGAGGCCGCGGTCCCAGAACCTCTCCGCCTCGAGCATGGGGGCGTGCCCGGGATGTGGTTCCCGATGCCCACGGCCCGGCTCATGCTGTGCGAGGTCCGCGAGCTGCGCCTCCGCCGACGTGGGGCCGAGCTGGACGCCCGGGAGCTGGGGCTCTGGGAGCGCCGCGTGGAGCTGGGCCAGGAACGGCTTCAGCTCGCCGTGGAGGCGCGCGACGAGCTGGAGTCCGTGCTCGAGGCCTCAGAGCGCCGCGCGCGCAGCGCCGAGGAGGCGCTGAACGACTGGACGCGTTCGCCGGTCCTCTGGTTCGCGGTGGGCGTCGTGGCGGCCGTCCTGGTCGCCCGCGGCGGGGCGCTGCTCCTGGCCGAGATCGCGCCCTAGCGATCCAGCTTCCGGAACGTGAGCGACGTCCGGAGCCCACACCGCGCGCCCGGCTTCGGGGTCCGCGTGGCATCGTGCGGGGCATGGCGAAGCGGATCCTCTTTGCGGCCGGCGGCCGCGCGAACGTTCGCGAGACCCGGACCGCGGCCGATGTGGCGGGCTGGGACCCCGACAACCTGAGCGCCGGCGAAATCAGCGCGGAGGTCGTGGCCGACGACGTGACCTTCCACGCCGACGACTGGGAGGACGTCCACATCGTCGCGCAGTGGGCCGGGACTCCGGGAGGAAGCGAGGAGGTCACGATCCAGCCTCTGCGCGCCGTCTGGAAGGCCACCGCGCCTGGACGCGACTGGGTCCCCTTCGACGCGCCCGTGACCTTGAACGCGGCCGCGCCGAGCGCGCGCGTGGCCGTGAACCGAGGCGACACCGCCTTCCGGATCTCGAGCCTGACCCTGCTACTCGGCGCCGACGACGTCACCCTCCTGGTCACCAGCGGGCTCCGCGCGCCGCGCTGACTTTCCCCCCGGGAGGACGCGTGCGATGGTGGGGCCATGCTCCGCCGCATTCCGATCTACGTCGCAACCCTCCCCGTCGACCTGTTCGCCTGGCTTCTGGTCCTGACGATCCACCTCCTCCATGGCCAAGGGCTCCGGTGGCGGGACGGCGTCCTCTCGACCGAGCTGAAGCCCGGGAGCTTCCCGATCCGCCGGGGGACGTGGCCCGTCGGCTGGTACCTCTACGACCGCGCGAGCGGCCGGCCCTGGGGCGGGACCAGCATCGGGCACGCGATGTTCCATTCCCCCGGCCAGCGTGCGCCGCTCGACCAGCCTCTGACCCCGCACGAGGTCCACGAGCATCACCACGTCCGGCAAGCCGAGGCGGCCCAGATCGCCGCCTTCCTGATCGCGTTCCTGGTCCTCGTGACCCTCCTCGCGCTCGAGGCCTGGATCACGGCGGCGTGGCTCCCCCTCGTGATCTGGAGCCTGGGCGGCAACCTCGCCGTGAGCGCGGGGGGATGGATCGCGGCCGCGATCCGCGGAGACCGCCGTGGCTTCTACCGCGGCTCGGCTCACGAGGTCGGGGCGTACGCCGTCGGGGACCTCGCCGCGCTTCGACCCGGGCAGGTGGAACCGTGAGCGACGAGAAGACCGTGCTCCGCCCCGGGTTCGCGAGCGAGGAGCCAGAACCCGAGGAGCCCGCGATCGACATGACGCGAGCCGAGGCGGCCCACTACGGCGGCCTGACCGAGTCCCAGGCGGCCGAGACCTGGGCCCGGGAGACGCTGTGCCGGACCTGTCTCTGCCAGGGCGTCTGCCGCGTGGCGGCCGCGGCCGAGGGCCCCCTTGTGACCGTGAGCCGGTGCCTATCGTACCTGCCCGGTTCCGGCTAGTCTCGCCCTCGGGTCCCCGGACTCTGGAGCGGGTGGTTTCCGACGCAACCCCTTGGCGGACGGCGTCCACGTGCTCGAGTCGGGGGGTCCGCTTTTGCCCAGGAGGGGCACCATGATCCGGTTCGTTCCGTTCCTTCTCCTTCTCGCCGCTGCGCCGGCGAGCGCGCAGACCCCCGCGGAGCGCGCCCTCGCGCTCGCGATCGCCAAGGTGGGCGTCAACGAGGCGAGTCTGATCCGCGTGACCCCGGCCGACGTCGCCCTGGTCCATCAGACCGCGGCGACGCATGGCGACACCCCGCACGCCCGGCTGGCCTGGCTCCGCGCCCACTCCAACTGCGTCCTCTCGGACCGCGAGATGTCCGAGACCGAAGCCGCCGGCAACTGCCCATGGTCTCGAGGCCTGCGCGACGACGACACGCGCCCGGAGGCGTGGCCGTCGACCCTCTCGTGGCCTCGCTTCCGGGAGCGGTGGCGCCAGGTCCGTACGCTCGCGCTCGCGCTGGTCCTCGGGACGAGGAGCATCGAGCCCTGTCCGGAGCCCCCGTGGACGTGGGGCGGCCCCATGGACCGCGCCCGGGCCCTCGAGCGCGGGATGCGGCCGCTCGGCTGCCGGGATCCGGAGACGGGGCTCCCGCTCCGCAACGAGGGCTACGCGCTCCGGTAGGCGCGGCCTGGGCCCGGAGGGGACGCAGTCCCCGACCGTCGAGGGATGGTGATCCTCCCCTCTCCCCCCAGACCCCCCTTACCCCTCTTGGTAGTAGTGGAACGGATCTTGATCCTAAGACTACTACTAGAGGTGTTGATCCCAGGGCCTAGATCCGGAACCTGGCGAGCGGGACCGGGATGGCGTAGCTTCCAACTCACCGCCTCCCCTTCGTCGGCGGGTACCCCCGGGCCGGGTCGTCTTTGGCGGGATGACTCGGGAACCCGGGGGCGTCTTTTCCGTCCCCTCGAGAGGACGCGTGGGGAATCGACGCGGCGGCTGATACTCCCGAGGACGGTCGACGCCCGACGGGAATCGGGCAGGGCCCAGGACCAGACCTTCCCGGGTCGAAACCACCGCGGGGCTGAAACCCCCGAGAGCCGAGCTGGTCCGGCGGCGGTCCCGAGAGGGACCGGAGGTGGGAGGGCCCCGGTCGACGTCACGCGCGGGCCGCCACGCGCTACCCCCGGCAACGGGGCAAGGGGCTACCAGACCTCGGCGGCACCCCTCTCCTACGAGGTCGACATGGAAGAGCCCGTCGAGAAGCATCGCGTGAGCTGGAAGGTCCCGGAGCTGACCGGGGACACCGTCCACGCCCAGACCTACGACTCGAAGGCCGAGGCCGAGCGCCAGGCCGCCGACATCCGGGGCTACGAGGGCGTCACGGACGTGACCATCGAGCCGGAGAGCTGCATCGTCGACGAGGCCCCTTCGGCGGACCCCGGGGCCCGCCTGGATCTGTGATGGCCCGCGAGGACGACGAGACCAAACCGACCCCCACCCTTCGCCACGCCACGGTCGCCGGGGAGGCCGTCCGGATCCGCCACGCTCTCGAGCGGCTGAAGGCCACGATCCCGAGCCTCGAGCTGGCCCTCCGCGAGGCGGAGCTTCATCGGATCCCGCCCGGGTCCGAAGGGTCGCAGGCGCTGGTCTCCACCGCGCTCGAGGTCGTGACCGGGCTCGCGAAAGTGGACGTGCTCTTGCACGCCTCGGGCTGATACTCCTGGGGTGGACATCGTCGCCGTCATCGACTCCCGGGTCTGGCTCCCGCCACACCTCCCCCGGGACCTCGAGCGCGCGCTGAAGCGCGAGCTGACGCACGCGAACCCGGAGTTCCACCGGAAGCGAGCGATGGGGTTCGCCACCTGGGGGATCCAGTCCCAGATCAAGACCTTCGACTTCCGGGCGGACCGTCTGGGCGAGCGCATGACGCTCCCGCTCGGAGCCGCCCCGATACTCCGCGAGCTGGCCGACAACGCCGGGTATCGGGTCCGCTGGCAGGACCGACGCACGAGCGCGCCCGTCGACTTCCCCAGCTTCTGCGTCGATCCGAAGCGCCCCGAGCGGAAGCTCCGCTGGTACCAGCACGAGGCCGTGGAGGCCGCGCTTGCGAAGCAGGTCGGGATCATCCGCGCGCCCACGGGCTCCGGGAAGAGCATCGCGAGCCTCGCCTTCATCCAAGAGGCCGGCGAGCGCGCCATGGTGGTCGTCCGGGACGGGAACCTCCTGAAGCAGTGGCGGAGGGTAGCCGCCGCCTGCCTCGACATGACCGAGGCCGAGATCGGCATCGTGGGCGCCGGGAAGTGGCGACCGGGGGATCGGCTGACCATCGCGCTCCAGCAGACCCTCTACAAGAACGGGACCGAGCTGGCCGCGATGCTGAACGCGGAGCCCTTCGGCTGCATCGTCGTGGACGAGGTCCAGGGGCTGGCCGCTCGGACCTTCCTGGAGGTGGCCGACCACTTCCCCTGCAAGTACCGGATCGGTGTCAGCGCGGACGAGTGTGTGTCCCGAGGGACTCTCATCACGATGGGCGACGGGACCCTTCGATCCGTCGAAGACGTTCGAGCGGGGGACTTTGTCCTGACCCCCCTGGGTCCTCGAGCGGTCACCGCTGCCATGTTCAAAGGGATCCGCGAAACAGGAACCGTGACCTGGAACCAGGGAGAGATCCGATGCACGTCCGAGACGTGGTTCGCGGGCCCCCTCGGTTGGCATGTACAGCAAGAAGTTTCTTCGGTACGATTGCGCGATGTCGAACGGGAGACCTTGCGAGGTTTGCGGGGAGCCGATGCGGAGGCACAGCAAAGCTCTGGCGCATGCGCGATGCACTGCCAAGTTCTTCCCCTCGGGGGAGTGTTCGATCTGCGGCGAGGTGGTGATGCCGCCGAAGGCAAGATCGGGGCATTGGCAGGCTCACACTGGGGTTCGGAAGGGGCTGAGGAAGTCACCGAAGCATCGTGCGGCTCTCTCTGCATCGTTGAAGGGGAAAGCTCGTCCGTACGCCGCAGTGGTGATCTCAGCGATGCCTTCGGATGCGAGGGAACGAGCAAAGGAGACGCGACGAAGGATGTTCGCGGAGAACCCGGGAGCTGCGTTCGGTGGGAGGAAGTGGGGCAAGGGGCAAGCTCCGCATCCGAGGGAGGTGGTAGCGGCCGAGATGCTGGCGGATCTCGGATTCATTCCGGAGTTCTCGATTCCGACGTTCATGGGCTACGGTCACCACTACACGGCGGATCTTGCTCATCCGCTGCTGAAGATCGACGTGGAGATCGACGGGGGGAGTCACAAATCGAGGCGGGAGAAGGACGCGGAACGGGACGCAACGCTTCGCGCTTTGGGGTGGGAGGTACTTCGGCGACCGTCGACCTTCGATCCTGGCGAGCTTCGCAACGTAGTCATGGAGATCATCCGGCAACGCTCCACTGGGACGGGTTGAGCGTTCCGGTCTTCGACCTCGAGATCGAAGGGGCGGCTTGCTACTACGCGAACGGGGCTCTGGTCCATAACACCCGGAAGGACAAGAAGGAGTTCCTGATCTACGACGTCATGGGCCGGGTCATCTACGAGATCGAGCGGGACGTGCTCGAGGCCGAGCGGGTGGTCCACCCCGTTACGGTCCGGGTGGTCCCGACCGACTTCCGCGCCGACTGGTACGCGAGCGCGCCGGCCGAGGAGCGCGACTTCACCCGGCTCCTGGACGAGATGGTGGAGGACCACGACCGGAACGCGCTCATCCTCGACACGGTGGAGGAGATCGTGGCCGCGTCCGAGACCCCGGCCCTTCTCTTCACGCGCCGGCGCGATCACGCGCACGAGCTTGCGGACCTCGAGCTGAGCGCGAGCCGGGGGGTCCCGTGCGGGCTCCTCATGGGCGGGACCGGCGCCGACGCCGAGCGCTTCCAGACCGACCTCGCCGCGCTCCTCGCCGGCCGCCTGAAGGTGGCCGCCGGGACCTTCGACGCGATCGGCGTGGGGCATGACCTCCCCGCGATCCGCGCCGGCGTCGCCGCCACCCCGATCTCGAGCGGCAACCGCCAGTTCTTCGGCCAGGTCCGCGGTCGGATCTGCCGCTCCGCCGAGGGTAAGGACGACGCGTTCCTCTACTATTTACTTGATAAAAATGTTTTTCCAAGGCAGGTTCATCGACTATGGGATTGGAACGACGGGCTTCTGGAGTATCGGAGGAACGGGAAGTGGGTCCGGGCGAAGTCGCCGTCGGAAGTCGCTTCGGGAGATGGGTGGTAACTGAAGCGTCTTCGGGTCCGCGGACCTGGTGCCGGTGCGACTGCGGAACGGAGAAGGTCGTCGCGACTAAGACGCTCCGCAGTGGGAAGTCGCGATCCTGCGGATGTCAGCGGCGGGACTTGAATCCGAATCTCTCGCATGGGGGAAGCTATTCCCCCGAGTACCGAGCGTGGCGGCACATGATCAATCGCTGCACGAACCCGAAGGTTCCGTGTTACGAGCGGTACGGCGGACGCGGGATCGGGGTCTGTGAACGATGGCGCCACGACTTCGCTGCGTTTCTCACTGACGTCGGACCCCGTCCGAGTCCGGACCATACCCTGGGTCGCATCGACAACGATGGGAACTACGAGCCCGGGAACGTCCGCTGGGAGACGTGGAGCGAGCAGTCTCGAAACCGGAGCAACACGACCCGGATCGAGGCCAACGGGGAGACGCTGACGACCTCGGAATGGTCGGAGCGGACCGGGGTACCGATCGCGTTGATCCATTCTCGTATCCGGCTGGGCTGGGAGCCGGCGCGCGCCGTGACAACCCCGGTCAACTCCAACCGCTCTGCTGGAGCGCGGAGGCGGTGGCAGCGGTCAAGGGGCTGATACTCCCGGCATGCAGCGACGGCGAAAGGTCCCCCACACCTCCAACGAACCGATCGAAGCCCTCCCGGTCCTCGACACCTACTGCGGGGCGTGTCTCGCCCAGGGGATTCGGGAGTTCCAGCGCGAGTCCGACGGCGGCCCCACCTGCAAGTTCGGACACGGCGGCGCCGATGGGATCCCCGCGACCGAGGTCGCTGGCGGGGCGCGGGAAGCTCCTCCCGACCTCGGGGAGGCTGGGTTCGTCGCCCGCGAGGGGGACGCGCTGGTCGTGAACTACAGCGGGGCCAAGCTCCAGATCGCCCCCTACACCACCGTCGAGATCGACTCGGCGATCTACACCCGACGCCTCGAGCCGGGCGACGATCCCGTCGCCGAGTTCGAGCGGGTCTACACGTTCGTCCAGAACCAGTGCATCAAGCGCGCCCGTGCGAAGCTCGCCACGTTCGCGGACGAGCTGGCGAAGGCGAAGAAGCGAGCGGCCGGAGAGTGAGGATCCGCCGGAAGAAGGTCGCGAGCGGAACGATCCCCGCGCAGCGCGACGACTCGCCGCAGAACGCGTCCCCCCGGGGGGACACCGTGGACGCGTTCCTGAGCCATGCCCCCCGATCGGCGCCCAAGCGCCGCCCCCGCAAGTCGGATCTCGAGGCTGCGATCTCCGACGCCGAGCGTCGCGCCGCCTCCGGGGAGTGGGAGCAAGCCACGGGCCGGAGCTTCGTGGGGCTCTACGCCCTCTGCCACAAGCTCGTCTACGGCGTCCTCCCGGAGGAGCTGGCCGAGAAGGGGACCCTGGGCCTGGCCGCCAAGATGGCGACGACGTGTCTCCACGTGAGCTTCGGGGACGACCGGGCCGCCTTCGTGGAGTTCATCAAGTGGACCTGGGAGCGCGAGAAGAGCCGGGAGATGTGGGCGCTCCAGAACGGCAAGACCCGATCCCGCCTGGGGATCCGGCTCCAGTTCTCGGGGAGCCTCATCACCGATCACCGCGTCGACCTCCAGCGACGCCAGAAGGGGCGCCACCGTGGCCGCCGAAGCTGACCAGATCATCATCGACGCGACGAACGAGGCCATCGTGGTCCAGGCCGCGATCGCCGACGCGCAGACCCGGACCGCGCTCGTCCACAAGCTGAGCCCGGACGAGTTCCTGGTGAGCCGACACGCGCCGATCTGGCGCGCCCTCCAGCGCATCGCGAAGGAGCGCCTGGACTACGCGCCGGAGGTGGCCGACCGCTTCCTGAAGGACGAGGGCGCCGACACGTCCACGGTGGACTACCTCCGCGGGCTCGAGGCCGACGCGAAGCGCCCGGACAACCTCGAGTGGCACGTCACCACGATGCAGTGGGACGCGACCCGCGCGCGTGTCCTGAAGGGTCCGCTCCCCGAGCTGCTGAAGTCGATCCGCGACCCGCGCGCGTCGCAGTCCGACGTCCAGGCCTCCGCGCGCGCTGTTGCCCGCGCCTTCGAGGCCGGCGGCCGCCGGTACATGCGGCGCCCGGAGGAGCTTCACCGCAGCTACCGCGCCGACGTCGCCGCGCGCCGCGCGACCGTCGACCAGGTCCGGGGTATCGGGGAGCCGGCGTTCGACGCGAAGCTGAGCGAGGGCTTCACCCCTGGCCGGACCCACCTGATCGTGGGCCTCTCCGGTTGCGGGAAGAGCACGCTGGAGATGGCGTTCGCGGTCCGGCTCGCAAAGCTGAAGCGCCGCGTCATGATCGGGGCCTGGGAGATGGCGCCCGAGTCCCTTCTGGACGTCGGCGTCGCGCACATGACCGGGATCGAGCTGAGCCGCATCGTCCAGGGTCGGATTGACGACGAGGAGGCGGACCGCGTCGACAAGGCTTCGCGCTGGCTCACGGGCCGGATCCGCTTCATGGGGAACCCCTTCTACGACCCCGCCGCCCGAGGCAAGAAGCCGAGCAACGAGCGGAACCTGGACATCCTGGAGGGCTACCTGGCCGAGTCCGGATGCGAGATCGCGTTCTACGACCTCTGGGAGCGGATGCTCCCCTACCGGAAGCCCGACGACGTGAGCGGCGCCCTGTTCCGGATGCAAGGGATCCACGAGGAGTACGGCATCACCGGGGTGATCCTTCACCACCTGAACGGGAAGGACGTCGAGGACCGGGCCGACCGTCGCCCGACCCGGGGTTCGATCCGCGGCGTCAACACCTTCGTGGAGGTCCCGGACTTGATTCTCGGGGTCCACCGGGACGCCCAGTTCAAGGCCGTGGAGGACAAGACCATCGAGACGATCTGCCTGAAGCAACGCAAGGGGGAGCCCAACTGGGCGGTCCGGTGGACCTGGGACGGCGCGCGGTGCGCGGTCCATTCGCCGGAGGAGGTCCCCTTCGATCCCGGGCTCGAGGCTGCCCTGGACGGCGGCGACGTCGGGTCCGTGAACGACACGAGCAAGATCAAGAGCAAGCCCACCGGGCGGAAGAGGCGGGAATGAGGACCGAAACCGAGCGCCGGGTGTCCAACTGCTTCGAGCGGATCGAGCTGGAGCTGCGGAGCGTGCTCGCCGGCGCGCCGCTCGCGAAGATGCTCGAGACCGTCCAGCGCGAGAAGGCCGTTGTCATGGGCGCCCTCGGGGGAGATCCGGGCGAGCGCCGTCTCTGCGGCTGCCTCGGGACCTGTCCCGTGGACGAGAGCGGGCGCTGCCTCGGCTGCGGCATGCTCCTGGCTCCGGGACCGGAACGTGCCAGCGGTTGACGTCCCTGTTCTCCTCGGGGCTCTCGGGATC
>Ga0208218_1000743_pt1 | contig 14063 bp, 10 predicted proteins | sample HotLakmasection3_FD_184726 | JGI IMG/M metagenome (GOLD analysis project Ga0208218, IMG submission 184726) | Hypersaline microbial mat communities from Hot Lake, Washington, USA - Section #3 (SPAdes) | ecosystem: Environmental > Aquatic > Non-marine Saline and Alkaline > Hypersaline > Microbial... | reverse complement strand
TGATCGACGACGCGCTCGCGGAGCAGTCGTTGGAGGTGCGCCGCCGCCGCCTCGCGCTCCGCGGGATCGTCCGCGACGAGCAGTCCGCCGTAGGGGATATTGAGGCAACGGAGCCGTGGCGTCGGGACCATCGCGTACCCGACGCGGCACCGGATCCGCCGTCGGTCGAGCCGACCGACGACCAGGCTCCTGACCCGCCCGCCGTCGCGCCGGACGAGGGTGAGCGTGCCCCCGGCGGGACCGCCGATGGTGCGCATCGTGGCGAGCATACGCGCCGGGCCGAACGGCGAGTGGTGCGCCCCGCGCTCGTCGCGGAGGCGACGCCACTCATCGCTGAGCGCCTCGAGCGCTCCGAGGTCGCGCACGATCTCCTCGCCGACGGTGGCCGGGTTGGTCGTGGTGGTCTCGCCGGTCATGGTTCCGCTCGTCACGCGATCGCTCCCTCCCCGCGCCCGGAGTTCTCCGCCCGCTCCCGGGCCCGCTCGCGCGCGGCGAGCATGGCCGCCCGTCGCCGCGCCGCCACCTGCTGCGAGAAGGTCCTGAACTGCGGCTTCGTTGGCGAGAGGCTCGCGATGATCGCCATGTGGATCGTAAAGAGCGTCACGATCTGTCCGAAGTAGGACACCGCGAAGAACGAGGTGATGTGCGTGAAGAGCGTCACGCCGAGCGCCCACGCCATGGCCGTCTCCGCGGGCCGCCCGAGCTGCACCCGCCACAGCCGCCCGACGCTCCCGAAGGCGAGGGAGATCGCTCCGATGAAGAACGCGAGCGCCACGAGCCCGCCGCGCACGCCGACGAGGACGAACTGGTTCGTCACGTCGCGGAGACCCGGCCCCCAGTGGTTCGTGGCCTGGGTTCCGATCGCTCCCCACTCGGCGACGCGCCGGATGCACTCGTCGATCAGGTGATAGCGGTGCCACCCCGTCGAGCCGCCGATGATGTCGGCGTAGACGAACATGTGCCACACCGGCTTGGTCTTGACCATGTGCAGGAAGATGAGCATGAAGAGGAGCGCCCATCGCGCCTGACGCATCTTGGTCCGGTACAGGAACATGCCCGCCGCGAACGCCGCCGCCATGAGCGCGACGATCGGCGTGCTCGAGGCGCACGCGAGGACGATCAGGACCGAGCACCCGATCGCCGCGAGGCCGAGCATCCGGTCCATGCCGCCTCGCCACCAGAGCGCGGCGAACAGCGGGACCATCGTCGCCCAGAAGACGCCCGCGAGGATCGGGTGGGCGAACGCCCCCTGCGCGCGAACCACTCCGTCGCGGATCTGGCTGAGCGGCGGCACGCCCCCGAGCACGGAGAAGAGATTCCGCGCCGTCGTCTTCTCCACCATGATGAGCAGCGCGACGGGGATCGCGATGATGGCCGAGAACCGCACGAAGGAGAGCACGTCGTCCCAGTTCTGGACGAGCACGCGGAACAGGAAGTACCCGCCGGCGATCGTCACGAGCTGCCCCGACTGGAGCGTCGCGGCGCCGGTCGTCTTGTGCAGGGCCGTGTACGCGATCGCCGTCGTCATGCACCAGCCGAGGAAGAGGGTGTCGATCGGCTTCCATCGGAACGCCGTCACCTCCATCCGCATCAGGACGCGGATCCACCCCACGACGATGGCCAGGCGGATGAAGTCGAAGTCGAGCGTCGCGATCACCACCCGCTGTCGCGCCGCCGTGCAGGCGAGCAGCATGAACGGCGTCAGCGCGTATCGCCGGGGCAGCGCGAGCACGAGCAGCAGCGCGAGCCCGAGGAGCATCATGCCGACGGGCTGGACGTTGGTCTGGTTCGCCCACCCCGTCGCGCGGATCTTCCGATCCTCGAGATCGGCCAGGAACGATGTTGCGAGCGTCCACATCACCGCGACCACTCCGAGAGATCACGCCCGAGAAACGCCGCCAGCTCCCGGTTCGGTTCCGCGAACCTCTCGAGGAGCCTCGCCCGCGTCTCGGGGGTGAGCGGCGACGGCTGGTAGCCGCGCTTCATCATCCTCCCGAGCGCCGAGCCCGTCGCCGCCGACAGCGCCGCATCCTTCCACCGATCCGGGATGAGGCTCTTGACCCGATGGTACCCGGGCAGAAACCGCTTCACGCGGCGGAGGCGCTGGCGGGCGAAGTCGTCCGCGCCCGACGCCGCGGTGTTCGACGCCGCCGCTCCCTCGCTCGTCACGTCGCGGTCGCTCGCGCCGAGGTGCGCGAGCACGCCGCGCATGGTCCCCGCCGGATCGCGCTTGAGGTCCTCGAGCAGCACGCAGTGCAGGGCCTCGCGCGGGAAGCGGGCGAGGTACTGCTCGATCTGCATCATGTACAGGCTCGTGTTGATGAAGATCGGGTCGGCCTCGAGCGCCTCCTCGAACGTCATCCGGGGCACGTCAAGCCGCATCCGGTGGCGGTAGTTCGAGTACGTCCGCTCCACGGGATGGCGCATCAGGTAGACGAGCCGCACCCCCGGCGCCGCGGCCGCGATCCGACCCGCCACGTCTCCGAAGTGCGGCGCCCGGGTGTACGTCGTCGACGCCTCCCCGCAGAGCTGCCCCTCGCTCGCCGGCGCGAAGAGCGCCTTGTAGCTGTCGAGTCCGAGCGCGTAGCGATCCTCGCGGCTGAAGAACTCCGGCTCCTTGGGCTCGGCCATGAACACGTCGGGATGGCGCTGGAGGAATCGCCACAGGGTCGTCGTCCCGCACTTGGCGGCGCCGATGATGATGAAGTCGGGCAGCCGCCCGCCCCCGGCCCCCGTCGCGGCGCGCATCCCGCTGAACCGCATGGGCGTTGAATCGCGCTCCAGTGTGGCCCGCCCCGCCGCGCTCACGCCGCGTGCTCCTCGCCCCGAACGCCGGCGTCCGCGGCGTCGTGGTCGTTCAGGTACCCGAGCGTTCCGAGCAGCCCCCCCGCCCGCTTCATGACGAGCGCCTGCTCCTCCTCGCTCAGATCGCGCCGCCACCGACCGAGCGACGAGTGGTAGAGCGGCGTTCGAACCTCGGGGTTCACGATCTCCATGTCGCTCCGTTTCGACTGGATCTCCTCGCGTCGGAGCACCTCGTCCGACCACTCCACGCGGCAGTGCTCGCACAGCCGCCGCATCGTGCCCTCGTAGTCGGACACGAGATCCTCGTACCGGACCTCCGTGTACCGCTCATCGCCGCGATGCGCGAGCCCCGCTCGCACGTACTTCGTCCAGTGATCGATGCACGAGCGGATCGGCCGGTTGATGTTTGACGGCACGTACCGGTCCCCCACCCGGATCCGCTTCGGATGATGCCGGAGCGAGCACGCCACGTCCCGGCCGTCGCGGATGATGTGCACGATCCGCGCCTTCGGGAACCGCTCGAGAATCCACGGGAAGCGCAGCACGTTCCGCGGGCTCTTCTCGCACCACACCGCCGCCCCGCACCGCTTCCGGTACGCCTCGAAGAAGTCGTCCGCGAACGCCGCGAGGGACGGCGACGTGTCCATGAGCTCGCGAACGAAGGCCTCCTCGAAACCGTACTCGCTCGCGAGCCAGCCGGGCTCGCGCCTGTAGACGAACACCCACGACTCAGGGCCCGCCGCGATGAGGGGGTGGCTGTCGATCGCCGCGCGAAGCAGCGTCGTCCCGCTCCGGTCGCACCCGCCCACGATGATGGGCGCCGCCTCCGACGCGTGCTCCCGCCGCACCCATCCCGAGCGGTAGTAGCGCCACAGCCCGATCTCGAGCTTCCGGCGGAGCGACCGTCCGACCTTCTTCGTCATGACGCCCGCTCCAGCGCGCTCCCGAACGCCTCGCGCACCGTGCGCTCGCTCGCCTTGTCCATGACGACCTCGAGGGAGGCCCGGAGCTCCTCGATCGAACGCTCCCACCACCGCGACTCGAGCACCGCCTGCCGGGTCGCCTCGTCGAACCGGTGACGGATGAGCTTCGCCGGGTTCCCGGCGACGATCGCGAAGTCCTCGACGTCCCTGGTCACGACCGATCCGGCTCCCACCACCGCGCCGATCCCGATTCGGCTGCACCCGGGAGTGACGATCACGTTCTCCCCGATCCACGCGTCGTGCTCGATCCGCAGCGTTCCGACCTCCTCGACGTCGCGGGGCGCCACGCCGAGGCGTCGGTTGAAGAAGTACGGGTGCGTCGACAGCCGGTCCATCGGGTGGTTCCGCAGGAAGAACTTCACGCCGTGGGCGATCGAGACGTACCGCCCGACGCTCACGCCGCGGGGGCACACGCCGGGCCGGAGGCCGTTCCCGTAGCTGTACGCGCCCACCTCGATGCCCTCAAAGTCCCGCAGGATGCGACGGCGCGTCCGCGACGTGAACCGTCCGCCCTCGGTCCTGCGGGCGAAGCGAAGGCACCAGTTCCGCGCGAGTCCCCTCCCGTACATCCAGTACAGCAGGCCGGAGAGGCCGCTCTCCCGGCATCCGTGGAACGGGTCGGCGCCGCCGAGCGTCCCGCCGGTCGCTTCCGCCGCTCTCGATGTTCCGGTCGCCGTGGTCATGCCGTCTCATCCTTCGGTCCAGCGCCAACCCCGATCGGCCGGCCGACGCCCGTTCCCCGCCGCTTCCTCGCCCGAGAAACCTGCTTGACCGCCAGCTCCCGGAGCGACCCGAACGCCCCCACCAAAGCGACCCCGGACAGACCGCTCACCGCCGCCCCGAGCACGAGGCTCGCCGGGCCCTCTCCCGGGAGGGCCCCGGCCCAGACGGCCGCCCCGGCGGCGCCCATCGTCAGGCACCCGATGAACGTCGGGCCGAGCGTCGCCATGGGGCTCAGCCCGTGACGGCGGGCCATGAGCCACACCGCGGCGAAGAGCGCGATCAGCTCGCCCGCGAAACCCGCCGCCGCGATCCACGCGAGGCTCAGCTCCGCGGCCGCCACCGCGATCAGGAGGACGAGCGTGATCGCACGCGCGAGCGTCGTGAGCATCAGCTGCGCGCTGTCGGCGTACGCGAGGCCCGCGATCGCCGGCATCGTCCGGATGATCCGGATCGTCTGCTTCGCGGCGAGCCACCCGATGAAGATGGACACGCCCGCGTACTTGGCGCCGAAGAGCAGCACGACCAGCTCCGTGCCGCCCACGACCATGAGCACGCCGACGACGGCCCCCACCACCGTGGCCGCCTCGACGCAGACGCGGTAGCGCCTGGCGAAGAGCGAGCGGTCATCCTGCGCCTTGGACAGCACCGGGAGCGCGAGCGACGTCGCGACGCGGGTGAGCATCTGCCTCGGCGCCATGACGAGGGTCGCCGCCACCGCGTAGACGCCGAGGTCCGCGAGCGAGTAGGGCGACGCCTCCGCGCCGATGACGAGCCGGTCGCCCTGGGAGACCACGAACATCAGGAGCCCGTTGATCATCAGGGGCCAACCGAAGACGAAGAGTCGCTTCATCGCCGCCGCGTCGAAGGCCGCCCCGTAGGGGCGCTCGGCGAGGGCGTGCGTCGCGGCGCAGTACACCACGCTCTGCACGACGAGCACCCACAGCGCCGCCCGGTAGTCGCCGAGCCACCACGCGAGCGGCGCCGCGGCGACGACCGCCGCGGCCTGCGACACGAGGTCCACGACGATGAACGGCTTGTAGCGAAGCCCCCGCTGGACCCGGCGCATGTCCAGGTGCATGAACCCGCGCATGAGCGGCACGACCGCGAGGGCCCGGAAGGCCCACTCGGTCTCGGGCGCTCCGAAGAGCCGCGCCACGGGTCCGGCGAGCAGGAACAGCGCCGCGGCTCCGAAGAGCCCGCGTCCGATCTGGAAGAAGTGCGCCGACTTCTGAAGCTGCTGGTCGTCCCCGTCCTTCGCCTGGATGAGCAGCTTGTCGGCCGCCACCTCGCTCACCGACTGCAGGAACGTGAGGGTCAGGATGAAGATCGCCGCGATCCCGAAGTCTTCGGGGCTCAGCAGCCGCGCGATAATGATGTTGCGGACGAGCGAGAGCAGCTTGCCCATCCCGGCCCCGAAGGCCAGAGCCGCCCCGCCACGCGCCACTTTGCCGAAGAGTCCCATGAAGGATTCGCCTGTGACAGCCGGGCGCGCCTCCCTCTGGAAGCCCGCCCGGCGTGATGCGTCTCTCTCGCTCGCTCGCCGCCCCTGCGCGGGCTAGCGCTCGTTCGCCTCCAGGGCGCCGATGGAGCCGGGCATCGGTCGCGGACGTCCCTGCGCGTCGTGCGTCACGTCGATCTCGTAGTCGCGTTGCGAGAGGACCGAGCTCATGCGCGGGCGGAAGTCGTTGGCCGCCGGCCGCACGAAGAGCGTGTCGTGGCTGCCGCCCGTGGTCGCCCCCACGCCCGGCGCGAGGGACTCGAAGGACTCGACGTCGATGTAGTGGTTGTTCTGCGCCCAGCCCTGGTCGCTCATCGAGGGCGTCCACCCCGTGCTCGACATGCGGAAGCGCTCGAACACGGAATCGCGGATGCTGAGGTTCGTGATGACCGTGGGATCGTCGTCGCCCTCGTCGCGGATCATGAACCCGTTGTGGAGCTGCTGGTAGTTCCAGAGCAGGACGTGGTCGGCGCTGTCGATCCACTGCGCGCCGCCGCCGCCCGTCGAGCCCACGAGGTAGTTGACGAGGGCGAAGTCGCGCTGGTCCGTCGAGGTCCGCATGAAGAAGGCCTGGCCGGCGATGTTGTCCACCGCCTTGATGTTGTAGAGGATGATGTTCTCGAAGGGGTCCGCGCCCGGGTTCGAGTAGAACTGCATCACGTCGTTGTGCGTGCTGTCGAGGTTCAGGAGGTCGCGGATCTCGATGTTCACGGCCAGGCCGCGAAGCTCGCGGATCGCGTCCTTGCCGATGCTCTGGATCTTCACGTTCCGCGCCAGCTGGGCCTCGCGGATGCCGTAGGGCATGTCGCGGAACTCGGAGTCCGTGACGTAAAACCCGCCGGTCCACGCGGCGCCGCGAAGGACGATCCGCCCGTCGAGCGGTCCGTCGCCGCTCATCACCACGCTGTCCGCCCACGCCCGGCTGCGCGAGTTCACGCTCGAGCGCGGCGTCATGTCGTGCATCGTGAGGTCCTTGAAGCGGGTCAGCTCCGTGCGGAGACCGTTCCCGCTCGAGGAGACGAGCCGCACCCGCGCCCGATCCGTGCCCGGGCCGCCCGCGATCGTGAGCCAGCGCTCGCTCGTGCTCGGGATGCTCGCGAATCGCGTCTGACCGACGTCGTAGTCGCCCTCCTCGAGGTAGATCACGCCGCCGTCGGCGCGACCGTAGCTGTCCTGGAGGTCCGCGGCCGCCTGCGCGATCGTCTCGAAGGGGTTCGAGCGCGTCCCGTCCCCCTCGGCGTCGCTGCCCGTGTTCGACACCCAGCGCACGGGGGCGTTGTAGGTCCCGTTCGCGTTCGTCGTCAGGAACATCGAGTGCTCGCCGCGAATCCGCACGTCGTCGTCGGACATGTCGTGCGGGCCCGCGAGAAGACGGGGCGTCCCGGCGCCCGCCGGGATCACCCGCGCCCGAACCTCGTGGAAACCGTCGGGCGCCCGCGACGGATCGAGCGTCACCCAGTACTCGCTCGTGCCCGTCCGCGGGTTGAACGCCATCTCGCTCGCCTCGACCCACGGCCCGCCGGAGAGCGAGAACTCCACCCGGTCGATGCCGTTGATGTGGAACGCCACCACGCCGACCTCAAACGGCTCGTCCACCGTCTGGTACGGGGTCACGTTCCATCGCGCGATCGCCTTCGCGCCGTGGCCGGGCATCGCGGGCGAACCCACGGGCGCCGGCGTCGGCGTGGGTCCGTCGAACCCCGCGCCCGCGATCAGGAGCCGACCGAAGCCGGGCTCGACGCCGGGCCCCTCCGGCTGATCCGCGTCGTCGTCGTCGTTCCCGCCGCCGTCGTCGCCCTGATCCACACGGGGAGAGCTCGGCAGATCCACGCTCAGGTGCCGCGACCAATCCCGATCCGTCGGCGCGTTCTCCAGCGCGGCGAGCGTGTCGAGACCGACGTCCGCGATGCTCCGCGACTCGCCCGTCCCGAGCGCCGTCTGCCCCCCCGGGGCCTCCATCGCCTCGGGGGCCTCGCCCGAACCCTCGGCGACCACCGTCTCGCCCGCCCCGGCGGCCGGCCACGTCGCGGCGACGTCGCTCGCTGCGGGCGCGGTCAGCGCCGCCATCGCGGTCCCGTCGCCGACGAGAACCCAGCCCGCCGCCGTCTTCACGAGGGACGGCGCGCCCTCGTCGAGGTGCATCTCATCGAGCCACGCGAAGAAGGAGCCTCGCTCGAGCGGCGCCTCCTCGCCCACCGTCACGAAGGGGAGCGCGTTCTCGAGACGCGCGTAGGACTCCGTCCGCCGCAGTCGCTCCGGGAGCGACCGGAAACCCTCGAGCGTCGCCCGGGCGCCGGGCCGCTCCTCCTCGACCTGGTCCATCACCCGGAGCAGCGCCCGTTCGAGCCGCTCCTCGTAGGTCCCGCGGGTCATCGCCAGCTGCCGGCGATCCACGAGGCCGCCGTGCAGGTCCCGAAGCGCTTGCGTCCCCGGGGTTTCCCACCGGGGAGGCGCCTGGGGCGTCCGGATGACGTACAGCGCTTCGGGATCCTCGAGCGCCTCGACGATCGCCGCTGCGAGGGCTCGCTGTGACTCATCCTGGCGCGGACCCACGCACAGGTCCCAGTAGAGCGACTCGGTCTCCAGCTCGATCTCGACCACCACCGGTTCAGGCGCTGGCGCCATGTCCCGCGCGAACGCCCCACCGGCACACCAGCTCAGGGCCGCCGCCGCGCCGAGCGCGCAGGCGGCCCTTCGAAGAAGAGAGGGCTGGTCGTTGCGAAGCTCACCGTGAGTCATAAGTCGCCTCCTGGCTGAGAGATGCATGACATGCATCCGTTTGCCGGAGGCCGCGACCAAGCGCCGGGACCACCGATCCCGTCGCGTCGCCAAGTCCGAGCAGGCAAAGACCGCCAGGTCAACCGCGCCCGCACAGACCGAACCGCTCGTCGCCCGGGCCCTGGAGCACCCGCGGCCGCGACCACCGATCCGCACCGTACGCATCCGAAGCCGGCCGGCTTCCCGCTTTCCGGGCAGGTCCGAGAAAACCGCAGTTTCCCGCATGCCATCGATCATCGTCGCTTCATCCGGGCAGGCTTCGCCCCCGTGGCGCACCGCTCGGCGGCGCGCGCCCGCACAAATCACGTTCCGAGCCCCGCTCGCGCAGGGCCCGGGAAAAACGCCCTCAGGCCCGCTCAAGCAGGCCCGGGTCGATCTCGAGCGAAACCGCTCGACCGAGCGCCGTGATCTCGAGGATCAGTCGATCAACGCTCGGCCGATCTTCGACGATCCCCTCCACCCCCTTGAGAGGCCCTCGGGACACCCTCGCCCGCACGCCCCGCACCAGATGCGGAAACGGATCCATCTCCGCGCCCGACGCCAGCGCGGTGCGGATCTGCACGAGTTCCGCCTCGAACCGACCCTGGTCCTCGATTTCGATGATCCGCGCGGCCCGCTTGGTCGCCATCGCGAAGAAGGCGTGCTCCCGCGGGCCGCGGAGCACGAGGTAGGAAGGAAAGAGCGGGCTCTCCACCCATCGCTTCCGCCCGCCGTGGCGGGCCTGACGCCGAACGAGCAGCGGATCGTGCTCGATCCCCGCCGCCGTCAGCGCTCGCGAAAGGGCCTTTTCCTGCCGCGGCCGTGTCTGGATGACCCGCCAGGACCCGCGGGTCGCGGGCGCGCGAGCGTCGATCTCGACGGGAGCGCAGGGATGGACGGCGGGCGTGGGCACGGGCGGGTTCCGAGTCGACGTGGCGGGGCCGAGGGCGGGGCGGACGGCGACGCAACATCACATTCATCGGCTCGTACGGGGCCGCGATCCGCTCTGTTTGCCCGATAGTATCATCTTCTCACGCGTTTCTCGCCGCGTCAGTGGGCCTCCATACCCTCGCACGCCGATGCTCTCTCGGCGGGCCCACGCCCCCGCCGGAGGGACGAGCGACCATGGACACCGGCGAAACGATCATCCTCGGCGCCCGCGGCATGCTCGGGTCCGCGTGGGCCGGCGCGTTATCGGACGCCGTTGCCTTTGATCGGGCCGAGCTGGACCTCTTGGATCCCGCCCACCTGAGCCGCCTGCCCGCGTCGGCCCGCGTCGTCGTCAACTGCGCGGCGTACACGGACGTCGACGGCGCCGAGACCGACGAGGCCGCCGCGACCGAACTCAACGGCGCCGCCGTCGCCCGGCTCGCGGAGCGCTGCCGCGAGATCGGCGCGTTGCTCGTCCACTACTCGACCGACTACGTCTTCGACGGAGCCGCCAGCGCCCCCTACCCGACCGCGCACGAGCGCCGCCCCGTCGGCGCCTACGGGCGGTCCAAGCTGGCGGGCGAGCTCGCCCTGGAGAGCTCCGGCGCCCCGTTCCTGTGCATCCGCACGAGCTGGCTCCACGGCGCGAGCGGCCACAACTTCGTCAGGACCATCGCCCGCCTCGCGAGCGAGCGCGACGAGCTGAGGGTCGTCGCCGATCAGCGCGGGCGCCCGACCAACGCCGAGAACCTTGTCGACCTTTCCCGAACGCTCATCGCCGCCGGGGCGCGGGGGTTCTTTCACGGGTGCGACGCGGGCGAGTGCACCTGGCACGAGTTCGCCGTCGCGATCGCCGAGCGCGTGAACCCCTCGTGCCGGGTTCTCCCGTGCACGACCGCGGAGTTCCCGCGACCGGCGCGGAGGCCCGCGTACTCCGTGTTGAACCTGTCCCGAACCGAGGCGGTCGCCGGTCCCCTGCCGCACTGGACGCTCGGCCTCGCCCGAACCCTGGACGCGCTCCACTCCGACCGGCCCGGCACGGACCGGACCGCCAGAAAGGCCTGCTAGCGATGCGACTGCTCGTCACCGGAGGCGCCGGGTTCATCGGCTCCAACTTCATCCGCTTCATCCGCCGCGAGCGGCCCGACTGGAGCGTCGTGAACCTTGACGCCCTGACCTACTCGGGCAATCTCGAGAACCTCGCCGGGCTCGAGGACGACCCGAACTACGAGTTCGTTCGCGGCGACATCCGGGACGCCGAGGTGGTCGACCCGCTCATGGAGCGCTGCGACGCCGTGGCGCACCTCGCCGCCGAGAGCCACGTCGACCGCTCCATCATCGACTCGCGCCCCTTCATCGAGAGCAACGTGCTCGGCACGCAGGTCCTGCTCGACTCCGCCCGCCGCGCGGGCGGGCGACGGTTCCTGCACGTCTCGACCGACGAGGTCTACGGCGACCTGCCGCTCGAGAGGCCCGAGATCAAGTTCACCGAGGAGACGCCGCTGCGGCCGAGCAGCCCGTACTCGGCGAGCAAGTGCGCGAGCGACCTGCTCGCGCGGGCCGCGCACCACACCTTCGGCGCCGACGTCGTGACCACGCGCTGCTCCAACAACTTCGGGCCCTACCAGTTCCCGGAGAAGGTCATCCCGCTTTTCGTGACGAACCTGATTCGGGGCGAGAAGGTGCCGCTCTACGGCGACGGCAGGAACGTTCGCGACTGGCTGCACGTCGACGACCACGCCGAGGCGCTGCTCGCGGTGCTCGAGCGCGGGACCGCCGGCGAGGTCTACAACATCGGCGGCGACAACGAGCGCTCCAACCTCGAACTCACCCACGCGATACTCGAGTGCATGGGGTTTGGCGAAGAGATGATCCAGCCCGTCAAGGATCGCCTGGGTCACGACCGGCGATACGCGATCGACGCGAGCAAGATCAAGCGCGAGCTGGGGTGGGAGCCGAGCCGCAGCGCCTGGCCCGCGGCGCTCGAGGCGACGGTGAGCTGGTACCGCGACAACCCCGAGTGGTGGCAGCGCGTCCGCTCGGGCGCCTACCGCGAGTACTACGAGAAGCAGTACGGCACGGCGTAACATCCGCCCGCCCTCGTTCGGCCTCCTCCGCCGGGATCGGAGAGCCGGGAGCCTCCGATGACGCCGATCGATCTCCTGGTCTCGAACCTGGTGAGCCCGCCGCTCCTGTTCTTTGCGATCGGGGTCGCCGCGACGCTCTTGCGCTCGGACCTCGACATCCCGGAGCCGCTCGCCAAGCTCTTTTCGCTCTACCTGCTCTGGGCAATCGGCTTCAAGGGCGGCGTCGCGCTGGCGGAAGCGGGGTGGTCGATTGAGGCCCTCAAGCCCGTCGTCGCCGCCGTGCTGCTCTCAGCCGCCACGCCCTTCGTGATGTACCCGATTCTCAAGCGCACGCTCCGACGACCCGACGCGTGCGCCGCCGCCGCGTGCTTCGGGTCGGTCAGCGTGGTGACGTTCCTCGCGGCGGCGAACTTCCTGACCAGCGAAGGCGTGGACTACGGCGGTCACATGGTGGCGAGCCTGGCGCTGATGGAGTCGCCCGCGATCGTCGCCGGGATCTGGCTCTACCGGCGGTGGGAGCGGGTCCACGGGGGCGACGCGTCGGCGAGCGGGCACGGGCTTCGCGACGCGTTCACCGCGGGGCCGGTCTTCCTGCTGCTCGGGAGCCTGCTCGTCGGCGTGCTGACAGGGCCGGAGCAGTTCGAGCCCTACCGGGCGTTCACGGAGGACATTTTCTACGGCGTGCTGGCGCTCTTTCTGCTCGAGGCGGGGATGAAGGCGGGCGCCGGGCTGCCGCAGCTCCGGGCGGCGGGGCCGACGGTGGCGGCGGTGGGCATCTTCGGAGCGCTTCTCAACGGGGCGATCGGCTTCGAGGCGGCCCTGGCGCTCGGGCTCGACGTGGGCGACACGCTGCTCCTGACGATCCTCGCGGCGTCCGCGTCCTATATCGCCGCGCCGGCGGCGATGCGTCTGGCGGCTCCGGAGGCCGATGCGGGGGTGTACCTCCCGATCGCGCTCGGCGTGGTGTTCCCCTTCAACATCGTGGTGGGGATCCCGATGTGGCTGGCGGCGGCGCGGGCGGCGGCGGGGTAGAGGGCGGCGCCCCTGGACGGGGCGGAGGGAACGCGGTTGCCGCTCCCACGAGGGAGCCGTACACTCGCCCGTTCGGGGCGCGGGAGCGTCACGAGACAATCCATACGCATCGGGGCGTAGCGCAGCTTGGTAGCGCGTTTGACTGGGGGTCAAAAGGTCGCAGGTTCAAATCCTGTCGCCCCGACTTTGACGGAAATAGCGTCCGCGCAAGGGCTTGCGAGGATGAGGCAGACGCGAAGAACGGCGAATCCCGCGGGGTCGCTAGACCATCCGACTAGACCAGCGCCGCCCTTCCGCGCCCTCCCGCGACCCGAGGCTTTCCTGATTCGGGGCGAATCGCAAGCCCGAATCCGCCTCTCCTCGAGCGGCCGGCGATGGGCGATCTACCTCGGCCGAGAGGGCACGCCCGACGCCCTCGACAACTACATCCGGGCGCTCTCGCTCTGGCGGGCGAGGGGCTACGTCTGGGACGACGCGGTGCACGCCGCCTTCAAAGCGGGCGAGGAGGCGCCCCGCCCCGGCCCGGCGCCCGCTGCCGCGCCTGACGGACCGACGCTCGCCGCGGTCGTCGCCGCGTTCCTCGACTGGTCGCGGGACACCTACCGCAAGGGCGGGAAGCAGACGGGCACCTACCCCATGGACCGCTCGGCGATGGCCGCCCTGCTCGCGACGCCGGGGCTCGCCGCCACGCCCGCGGCCGCGGTCGGCGCTCGCGAGCTCGCCGCGTTCCGCCGGCGGCTCGAGGGGCAAACCAAGCCCGACGACCCGGCCCGCCCTCGCGGCGAGCGCGTCAGCCGCTACACCGCTGGCACGATCAACCGCTACCTCGGTCGCGCCCGCTACATGCTCCGCTGGGCGGCGAGCGAGGGCCACGTCCCCGGCGCCGCCGACGACGTCCTCCCGTCGCGAGCGGGCCGCCGAGGGCGTCCAGGCGGCCCCGAGATCCGCGCCGGGGCGGTGAGGGCCCCAGCCGACCGCCGGAGCGTCGTGTGCGTCAGGCGGGCCCTGCGGGCCTCAGGCGAGCACGTCGCCGTCGCGGCGATGATCGCCCTCCAGCAGCGATCGGCTATGCGTCCGGCGGAGGTGTGCCTCATGCGGCCCGAGCTCGTCGTCCCGGCGGACCTGCCCGGCGTGCACGTCTACGTCCCCGACGCCGCGGCCGACAAGGTCGCCCGGGCGGGCGAGCGCCCGACGCCGGTGCTCCTCGGGCCGCGGTGCTGGCGGGCGCTTCGGCCGTGGCTCGACGAG
>Ga0208218_1000737_pt1 | contig 14099 bp, 10 predicted proteins | sample HotLakmasection3_FD_184726 | JGI IMG/M metagenome (GOLD analysis project Ga0208218, IMG submission 184726) | Hypersaline microbial mat communities from Hot Lake, Washington, USA - Section #3 (SPAdes) | ecosystem: Environmental > Aquatic > Non-marine Saline and Alkaline > Hypersaline > Microbial... | reverse complement strand
TGAAAAGCTGGTGCCCGCGATGGCGGCAATTTACGCGATCGCTTGCTTGTTCGTGATTGTGGTGAATATCGGCCAAGTCCCTGCCGCCATCGGCACGATCCTGAGTCAAGCTTTTGCCCCGACAGCGGTCACTGGCGGGTTGGTCGGCGTCATGGTGCAGGGGATTCGCCGGAGTTCCTTTTCGAATGAGGCTGGGGTGGGGTCAGCAGCGATCGCCCACTCCGCCGCCCGCACCGACGAGCACATCCGCGAAGGCATTGTGGCGCTGCTGGAACCCTTTATCGACACCATCATCATCTGTAATATGACCGCGATCGCGATCGTGTTGACAGGCGTTTACCAGGACACGGGCGACGAATTGAGCGGGGTCGCGATGACGGCCAGCGCTTTTGAGTCGGTGATTGGCTGGTTCCCCATTATCCTGAGCATTGCCGTCACGCTGTTTGCCTTTTCGACCATCATTTCCTGGAGCTACTACGGCATCCAGGCGTGGACGTATTTGTTTGGCGAAAGCAGCACTCTGCTGTTCAAACTCATCTATGTGACCTGCACCTTTTTGGGCACGCTCATTAGTCTGGGCCTGATTATTGACTTCAGTGACCTGATGCTGCTGGGCATGGCCTTCCCGAACTTGATCGGTTGTTACATTTTGTCCAACGAAATCGCCAGGGATCTCAAAGATTACTGGCAACGACTCACGTCGGGGCAGATGCCCACCTATGATCAACTCGCGACGGCCAACAATTCAACTGAACAGGTCTAGCGAGACCCGGTAGCCCGCTCTGAGTCATGCCTGTAGTGCTACTAGTGAGACTCAGAGCGGTTTTCAGCCTCCTGACCAGCTTCCAGCTCAAAGATGAAGTGGCGGCGATCGCTGGGAGGCAGCGACTGATATTCACCGTAGGTGTTACAAAATTGCCAAACTTTTTTGGCGATCGCCCAAGGTTGAGCGTCAGCAGAAATCCTCCTCAACTCGGGAGATCGGTTCGTGATTGAGAGCCAAAACATGACTTGTTCCTGCGATTCATTACTTTTTTAGATGTGTCTTGATCTTAAGAAGCCCTCCTTGAGACAACAAACAGCACAGTCGATAGCATCTATGCAAAAGCTACATACTTATGCGGAACTGGCCGATGTTCTCCGGGTAAACTAACGTCCCATCAGAAGAAGTTGGCTCAATCCATTGACGGACATTGACTTCATCTCCTTTACCGACGTCAAACTTTTGGAGCAACTTGAGACGAATGGCACTGAAATTAGCGAAAATCCAACCCCCACAGATCACCGAAAGCATTGTTCGACTGTAGGGTGGGCACTGCCCACTAGCCTTAATTCAGCGCCATTCAACTTGAGACAGCTTGATCTTCTGCAATTTTTGAGCGACCGAACAGAGGCAATTGAAGTGAATTGTTTCGGTTACAGTGGCTTTCTTGGCAACTGTACTGGTTGTCGAGGCGAGCAACTGTTTGGGGAAGCCGGAATGTGAACATTTCTTAGAGCACACCGATCCATGCTTCACGATCTCAATAACCCATCGCGGCCCAATCGACAGCGCTATTATTTTGCAGAATGAGTTATATACGGCCTAAAAAAGCGCATAAAAATGGAGGCCTCGTTATAAACCGAGACCTCCAGTGGCGCATGGTATTTTTCTCAAGGGTTAAGCTGGCGTCGTGACGCCCCGGTTATCTTTAATCACGGGTGAGAATCAGGTGACGAAGTTTAGTAAAGGCTTAAAGAGCAAGGTCCAGACTAAGATGGATACTAGACTTCAGGGGAGGCAAGCGCAATCTCGATTAACCTGAAGCCTGGGCAACATTTATTTGCGTATGACTAATACTGGGCAGTGGGAAAACCGCACAACTTTCTCGGCGACGGACCCCATAAAAAATCTTGGCAGGCCCGTTTTGCCGCTGGACGGAATCACGATGAGGTCAATGGCGTTGTTTTTGGCATAGTCAATAATCTCAGAGCTGGGGTTGCCGATCTCTACCGTGAATTTTATGCTTTGATAAATCGTCTCAGGAAAATGTTTTGCAAAGCTCTCTTTGACCTTTTCAATGCGAGTCTGATTGTCAATGGTTTGCCAGATCACTCCTGGCTCGGTGGCTTCTAAGGGCGGTAAAACATTGACGGCGTGAACCTTTTGGGGATCTTTTACAAACTCCACAGTCTCTTTGAGGGCTTTGATGGCATCATCCGAAAAATCCAGGGGCACTAGAACATTTTCACTAGCAAATAGTGGCATTTAAGTAATCCTCTCATGACTATTTGAACGCTGATTTTGGGAGCTGGTTTTGCTGATCAAGTCGCAGTTAGATGGTGCGACCCGCAGGTGCCAATTTCCCTTCAATCTTGGGACACTTTACTTTAGAGGGTATTGCTAATTTTTCATGTATCGAATGTTAACAAATGGAAGGATGAGAATGGAAGTCGCTGCAGATATCAAAGCTCAGTTGAAAAAATTGCATTCTGTCTAATATCTGCGTAGGATTTGGACAAATATGCGATCGCTTTTCTGTCAGTTATTTAAGTCTTGTGAACAGCAAATAGACCGGTTTGTTTTCACACACGCTAGGCTGTGAATAGTGCCGCAGCGATCGTTTACTGCCGTCGATACTGTCTCTAATTAAAGAATTATGGTTGCTCAAGTCCAAAAGCCCGACTATGAAGCGAAAACCCTCGCGATCGCCAACAGTTTGCTCGGGGCGACCCGCGAGAAGAAGAATTTTCTCGCCCAAATGCGGGACCAGATGCGCTGGGATGACAAAATCATGGACTTTGCCATGAGTAATCCGGGGCTGAAGGTGCAGCTCTTTCGCTTTATTGATGCCCTGCCCGCGCTGCGGAGCAAGACCGAAATTGCCCGCCATTTGCAGGAATATCTGTCGGCGGAGGCGGTGGAGCTGCCCGGTGCCCTCAAAGGCCTGCTCAACTTTACGAATGCGGAGTCGATGCCGGGGCAGTTGGCCGCCACTACCGTCGCCCCAGCGGTGGAAACCTTGGCCTATCGCTACATCTCCGGCGAGAACATGGATAAGGCCATCAAGGCGATCGAGCGGATGCGGAAGGACAAGCTCACCTTCACGATGGATCTGCTGGGTGAGGCGGTGATCACCGAAACGGAAGCGGAAGCCTATCTCTATCGCTATTTGGATTTAATGGCGCAACTCGCTACTGCCGCCAAAGGTTGGAAGACCGTCGAGGCCATTGACCGAGCGGGCGATCGCGACCTGTCCAAAGTGCAGGTGTCGGTGAAGCTGACGGCCTTCTATTCCCAATTTGACCCGCTGGATGCGGCGGGCAGTCGGCAGGCGGTGAGTCAGCACATTCGCACGTTGCTGCGCCGGGCGGCGGAGCTGGGCGTGATGGTGCACTTTGACATGGAGCAGTACGAGTACAAAGACCTGACCCTGGCGATTCTCCAAGACCTGCTGATGGAAGAGGAGTTTCGCGATCGCGACGACATGGGGGTGACGCTCCAGGCTTATCTGCGCGACAGCTATGCTGATCTAGAAACCCTGGTGGACTGGGCCAAACGGCGGGGCACCCCCGTCACCGTGCGGCTGGTCAAGGGCGCTTATTGGGATCAGGAAACCATTACCGCCCGTCAGAACAATTGGCCGAGTCCGGTCTATCGCGAGAAGGTCTCCACCGACGCCAACTTTGAGCGGATGACGCGGTTGCTGTTGGAAAACCATGAGTATTTGTACGCGGCGATCGGTAGCCACAACGTGCGATCGCAGGCCCATGCCATGGCGATCGCGGAAGCGTTGAACATTCCCAAGCGCCACATCGAGCTGCAGGTGCTCTACGGCATGGCGGACAAGCTGGCGAAAACCCTGGCGGATAAAGGCTACCGAGTGCGGGTCTACACCCCCTTTGGGGAACTGATTCCCGGCATGTCGTACCTGATTCGCCGCCTGTTAGAAAACACCGCCAACAGCTCCTTTTTGCGGCAAAACCTGGAGGATACCTCGGTGGAAGAATTGCTGGCAGCGCCCCAAATGGCCCCGGCGGATCGGGCAGTCGAGGCGGGCGAACCGGAAGACCTGGGCGACTGGGAACCGCCGTTTGCCAATGCGGCGGATACCGACTACGCGATCGCTGACGAACGCGACGCCGCCACCGAAGCCATGAACCGCGTGCGGCAACAGCTCGGTCAGTGCTACAACCCCATCATCAATGGTGAAACCGTTCATACGGAGACGAGTTTGGACTCGGTGAATCCGTCCCAGCCCTCCCAACTGGTGGGTAAGGTGGGCATGGCGAGTGTGGCCCAGGCCGACGCGGCGATCGCGGCTGCTAAGGCCGCTTTCCCCAGTTGGGCGGCGACGCCCGTTGCGGAACGGTGCGCCATTTTGCGGCGGGCAGCGGACCTCATGGAGTCGCGGCGGGCCGAACTCAACGCCTGGATGGTGCTGGAGGTCGGCAAACCGCTGGGACAGGCTGATCCAGAAGTGTCGGAAGCGATCGACTTCTGCCGCTTTTACGCGGACGAAATGGAACGCCTTGAGTCTGGGTACGCCTACGACTATCCCGGCGAAACCAACCGCTACCGCTACTTTCCCCGTGGGCTGACCGTCGTCATCTCCCCCTGGAACTTCCCCCTGGCGATCACCACGGGCATGACTGTCGCGTCGCTGGTGGCGGGCAACTGCACGCTGCTCAAACCGGCGGAAAATTCCTCGGTGATTGCCGCCAAAATTGCTGCCATCCTTTACGAAGCAGGCGTGCCCGCCGGGGCGCTACAGTTTTTGCCCGCGATCGGTTCGACGGTGGGCGCGCATCTGGTGCAGCATCCCGATATTCACATGATCGCCTTCACCGGGTCGCGGGCGGTGGGCTGCGAAATCTACGCCAAAGCGGCTCAGTGGCAGCCGGGACAAAAGCATCTGAAGCGCGTCGTCGCGGAAATGGGCGGCAAAAATGGCATCATCGTGGATGAAAGTGCCGACCTTGACCAAGCGGTGCAAGGCGTTGTGTACTCGGCCTTTGGCTATAGCGGGCAAAAGTGCTCGGCCTGTTCCCGCGTCATTGTGGTGGAGTCGATTTACGACACCTTTTTGCCCCGGTTGATAGAGGCGACGCGATCGCTGAATGTCGGCGATGCGGCGGCGGCCAGCACCAAGGTCGGGCCGGTGATTGACGCTCAGGCTCAGAAAAAAATCCAGAGTTACATCGAGACGGGCAAGCAAGAAGCGACCCTGGCGCTGTCACTGTCGGCTCCAGAGACCGGCTACTTCATTGGCCCCACCCTCTTTACCGAGGTCGCGCCCGATGCGGTTATCGCCCAAGAGGAAATCTTTGGCCCCGTGCTCGCGGTAATTAAGGCCAAGGATTTTGAGGAGGCATTGGCGATCGCCAACCACACCGACTACGGTTTAACCGGGGGGCTCTACTCCCGCACGCCGTCCCACATCGAGCGGGTGCAAACCGACTTTGCCGTGGGCAATCTGTACATCAACCGCAGCATCACGGGGGCGATCGTGTCGCGGCATCCCTTCGGCGGGCTGAAGATGTCGGGGGTCGGGTCGAAGGCAGGCGGGCCGGACTATCTGCTGCAGTTCCTCGAACCGCGCCACGTTAGCGAAAATGTGCAGCGCCAGGGCTTTGCGCCCATCGCCGGGGTGGATGAATAGAATGGGTTGGGTTGAAGTATGCAACTCCTACTGGGCTACTAAGGAGATCTCTGGAAAAGAAATTACCTGAAACCTGGGTGGCGTAGGTTGTGGTTGACGTTAGGAAACCCAACGGTTTGAAGGATTTAAGCTGTTCTGACTATCTCTCCATCAGCCATCCGTTTGGGGGTTAGCAAAAACCCCCAGCACGCTTTAGCAATGCTGGGGGCTATTTCCAGGAATGTTTGATACCAATTCTGTACTTCGCCGCTACACTGAGCCCTCACCCCAAACCCCTCTCCCAAGCTTGGGGTAAGTGTTTAGCGTGCCGTAAGATCCCCCGCTGTCGCCGCCCCCTTATCAAGGGGGCGATACACAAACTGGATCTGTTTGCCCCCCTTGTTAAGGGGGGTTGGGGGGATCAACCGGAGCATTCGCTAAACACATACAGCTTGGGAGAGGGGCTGTGAAGAAACAGGTTTTGTAGCCTGAATTTGGAGAATTGGTATTAGGGGAGATTAAGCGGCGGTCTGAACCTTGCGGACGGGGCGCTTGCGCTCGCTCTTGCGGACTCCGCCGGCCATTTCGTACTCGTCACTGTTTTTGCCGTATTTGGTAGCAACCCCTAGCAAGATACGCTCGGAGTAATCACGGGTCTCTAACTCAGCGACTTTGACGGCATTCGCGGCTTGATCGACTAAGGAAAGCAATTCGTTGTAGCTGGTGAGTTTTTGTCTGAGGGTATCGATGGTCTGTTGGTAGCCGCTGGCGGTAATGCCGTTGCCTAAATCTAAATCCGCTTCGATGGATTGAACTCCGGCGATTCTTTTTTCGGCTTGGGTGAGTACCCGTGAGGTCTTTTTGAGTCGTGACATGGATAGATGCTCCACAGAAGGTTTACTCGTCAACCTTAGCCAGCCATTTTTGCGACCAAAATCGTTAAATTTATTGATTTGCAGATATTTTTATTGTGAGACTGCCACTGTTTGCATAAATTTGATGTGTTGCTGGCCTCACCCGCTGTCAATCAGGGCTTGTTGGATGGCCGTTTGGCAGATCTCGTCTGAATTTCACCACGATCAGGCATCAGCCGAAATCTACTGAGGCTTGATGCCATTTGTGCGGGAGCGATCGCCCTGCCCCCGCCATGAGACTTGAGAGCAATCCCCTCGGTTTTCAAGGAACACCTACCTGGCGCAACGCAACCGGGTTTAGGTGTAAAGCAACCGGTTTAGGGTGTCGCGGACCCCAAACCTGGCGCAAAGGAATCGGTTTAGGGTGCAAAGCGATCGGTTTAGGGTGTAGCGGAACCAAACCCTGGCGCGAAGCAACAAGGTTGAAGTGCAAAGGAACCGGTTTAGGGTGTAGTGGAACCGAAACCTGGCGCAAAGCAACGATCGCGGGTTTTAAGCGAACACTTAAAGCGTTTCCCTACTTGGTGAGGTACACCTCTTCACTTATGCATAAGGGTTTGAGGCCATTATTTGTACCTCACTGGTCTGAGAACCGCTATATGTGTTTCTTTGTGCAGCATAAACGTTGGTTATGGTTTGTTGTGTGCGATCGCCAGCCTCTTTAAGAACACACTGAGCAGGTTTAAGGGGGAAGGGCGATCGGCCCAAACCCGAACCATGGTTAGCATTGCCAACGGAGGTTGAGGTCACAAAAAAGGAATCGCTCGAAAGCTACCTAATGGCTAAGTTAAGCGGCGGAAGACAATTTTGAACTCTCACCGACCATTTTTATTTCGCCGCTGCAACGATTTGTTAGCTCTTTTATGAAGAAAGTGTTCGCTTAGATCCTGAATAATCTTTACAGCCTTAAACACGAGCACGAGCACGTTCTTGCTCCCGAATACGTTCTTGTTGCTGAATACGTTGTTTAATCTCATTGTATAGATTGGCTTGCTGATTGTCTTTATCAACGAGAGTCACAACCAATGCATACGGCTCTTGCTCTAAGCACATAACTGTTCCCCAATCACGATCGTTGCGAGTTACCACTACAAACCATTTTTCGTCTGGTTTACGACTACGAAAACACCACATAGATGATTGAACTGTCCCTTTGTCTCGCAATTGAGAACTAATACAGCGATTGCTTGTAGCGTCATCATTCCGCGTTTCCGTTTCCTTTTTAGTTTCTTGATTAAAGTGACGTTGCACTTCCTCTAAAGAAGAACCCTTTACCAACCTATAACTAATACGTGTAGCAGTATAGTCCAGCCTGGTAGTTTTTACTGGGGGCGAATAAGCTAAAGTTACTCGAAGCTCACGGGTAGCACGTTGAGTTCGTAAAAACGTCTCAGGCAGAGGTAGTTCATAGAAATAATGAGAGTTGTTCTCAATACTATCCTCTGCCATAAGGACTACCGCACTGTCAGTAGAGCGGAAAAGGCCATCTTCATCAATTACCCCATAACCAACGATTTCACGAACCAGTTCACGATTTTTAGATTCCGTAGCATTTTTATACTCATTTCTTGCCTCTTCAGAAAACGTACTGCTGCATTCATCCGGAAGGCTGGCATGATTTACTAGCAATGCACGTAATAAATTAGCCGAGGCTTTTGGATATTCATTTAGCAATCTCCCGGCTAAATGGGTCACATATGGAGCAGCAAAGCTAGTGCCTGAGATTTCCTTAAGCAAAGTATTGCCGATAAATTCATGATTTAGCGTCAACACACCCAAACCACGCATATCTTGATCCCATTGTTTGCCCTCTTGCCTCATAGGAGAAGCCAAATTACCTCCTTGTGCAACAAGCTCCGGTTTTAATGCACCTTTAACAGAAGGGCCGTGACGGGTAAAGGGAGAAGGCTGGTTTTCAGAAGCCGGTGATAAAGCAGTGATTTCCGGATGACGTTGTTCACTTAAATTGGCATTGTGCTTTGCGATACTGCCAATAGTAAGAACATTTAGTGCTGGAGCAGGATCGATTATTATACTCAAATCGTGCATTAAATAATCGGGATATTCATCTCGCCAACTATTCACAGGAACAGGAGGATTCTGTGAGCCTTTAAAGTTGCCAGCTGAAACTATAATCAAAACATTGTATTTGCGTGCCAGAGTGTCAAGCACGTAGGCAACACCACGAATATGCCGCCCATCATAGGGAGCATTTTCATTGCCAATTGAAAGGTTAAAAATTCGACAACCATGTTCTTCTGCAAAATAACTAATGGCCTCGATTAGCGTTCTCTCAATAGTTTTCTCATCAAAGCAAGCTTCGCCTGTTTGAGAATCCCGATATAGGATCTTGCCATTAAATAGCCAGAATTGTGGCTTCCAATAATTACTAGTAGAACAGCTCTCCAAATTACCATACATTGCGATACCAGCTACCGCTGTACCATGTCCAGCATCGTCGCCTGGATCTTGTCCGTGCACATAACTTTCGCTTTCAGCAATAGAAGTTTTTAACAGTGGATGATTAGAGTTAATGCCACTATCGAGAATACAGATACGAGAAGCATTAACATCTGGCATCGACAAACTAGTCGGAATTTGCTCGATATCAACGTTTAATTGTTGATAATTAATACCCGTCTGCGGGAGTAAATCAACTAAGCGGATATCTCGATGATTAAGAAGCTTTTCAGCTTGAAAATGGTTAACCTCAAGCCTATACATTAGCAAACTATCTTGATTGACCCGATCAATACGGCGAATCTGATTACTAGTCAACCATCTTTCAAAGTTAGAACAAAGTTGTAACCTTTCTGGGTGATTAGAGGTATAGACAGGCCATAACTCTACATCTAGGCTAAAAGTTTCACTATTTGGGAAACCCTTGTGTTGGACAGCCCAACTCTTACGGTCTTCTACTGTCCAGTTATCAATCCCTTCTAGAGCTTCTAAAACCTGTTTGTAGGTAACATCAGCATCCTCTAAGCCTAGTTTTTGGAGATGACTAGAAAATTCGGCCAATCCCTCATCAGTTGAGAAAACAATACAAACTTCTTTGTCTTCATGACTTACAAAGTCTACACCGTGTCTTTCTAATTGATTAAATGTTAATGTACCTGAATATTTGAGCTTTAGAACGTAGTCGCCCTTTTGGGAGGATAGTTGGTTCTTCGCATTTTGTAATGCGTTTGACAGATCAGTCGCCAAACTTTCACTGTGCTGAAGTAAGTTATCACGTTTAGTAAACTGCGGTCGCCGGTCATCTGTACGGCGATCATTTACCCTATATTCTCTTTCAATAATTAGATGTTTATAATCTTCAACCATCGATAGGCTCTTACTCTAACAATCTGTGTTTTTCACGTTCTAAGGATTTCTTTATGTCTTTAGTAGTTAAAAATTCTTGATTCCTCAAAATCATACGCTTAACTGCACGTCTAATGACCCTCTCAACATCTGCACCACTTAATCCGATAAAACTATTCAAAATTTCTTTGTCATCTAGTTCAAACTGTCGGCGAACACCTCGAAGCTTTAACTTCAAAATATTAATTAATTGACTACTATTTGGTAGAGGGAACTCAATGGTTTCATCAAATCTTCGCCAAATTGCGGAATCCAATATTTTTTCATGATTAGTAGCTGCAAGGATAAGGCTTTTCCCTTGGTAAGTATCCATCATTTGCAAAACAGCATTCACTAATCGCCGTAATTCACCATGTTCACCACTATCACTTCTCTCCTTACCAATAGCATCAAATTCATCAAACAAAATGATTAATCGGTTTGTGGCAATAAAATCAAAAATTTTACGTAAGTTTGCTGCTGTTTCTCCTAGGTATGAGGAGATAAGCGTATCTAGACGTACCACAGCCAATAATTGATCAAGCTCAAATGCAATTGATTCTGCTGCTAGGGTTTTTCCACAACCAGGAGGACCATAAAATATAACTTTCCCAGAAGGCTGCATTCCGTAGGTATGAAGCACATCTTGTCGTCGATGCTCTTCTAACAATTCCTCGATAGCCTCAATACTGAGATTGGGTAAAACTATCTCTTCTAGCGATCTCTGAGGTTGTCTAATCTCTAATAAAGGTAATCCACGCTCTTTATCTACTGGGATATCTAAGGGAAAGTTTTTCATGCGAGCAGTAGAAAGCGCTAACTGCTCACCATATAAGATCTGCTCAAGGTCGTTTGCCAGCAGATGATGTTGCTTCTGACGCTCTTCCTTAATAACGGCTTCTGATGCACGGCGAAAAGCAGCAGCGTCGCCTGAAGCGCCCGCCTTTATAAGCTGCCTTAGTATTTTGCCATTTGCCATACCTATGTGCTGCCGTACCGTAAATTATTTATAGCATTAAGTATAGAGAATAGATCTATCGTACTACTTTAAGGTTGTTCTAACAAAAACAGCTGAAAAATCTATACAAAACGGGCTATCGAGATTAGAGATCCGTTCGTGAAACGAGTCTCGAGGCACTCTAACGATTCTGGGAGCTAACAATGTTATTAGACAGCAAGTTTCCGCATATTATCCTTATCTGGATAGATCGGCAGAAAATATCCGCTGATCTATCGAAATCGATCCAATCGCGAGAAACTTTCCACATCTTTTCAGGCTCAGAGCGCGTACTGACACCGATCGCTGCTCTCATGCAACTCAGCGATCTCCCTCGTCAACAAATCAACAAATACGGTTGTACGCCGCGATCGCTTCTTGTACTATCTTTTGCACGGGGAATGGTTCTAGGCGGGGAAGAGGAAGGAGGCAACCTTCCAAATCCCCTGAACATCCCGACTTAGCAAGGGTAAGACGAGATATCTGGGATCATTCTATGATCTAGCTTCTTCGTTGCGCCTCATTTGGGAAACGCTAGACAATTCCCCGTTTTCCTTAACGTGAAAACGGAGACACCCGCATGTTTCAATCATCCGACGGCGGGGGCAATGCCCCTGCCAGTTTTAACCTACCCTCCTTTAACCAGGAGACCGTTCGTCATCTCTTGATTGGCGACTACGGCGCGATCATCGACGCCATGAACCGCATGGCCCTGCTCGGCTATTGCGAGCGACTCGCCTGGAGCGAACCCCTGCCCACCGGACGCACCGGCGAATATATCAGCGTCATGACCCGCAAGCGCACCTTACCCTAGCGGGTCAAGGCAGAGAACTCCGGTTTCTTGGGTCGGAGTTTCACCAACTGGTCAATTCTGAACCAGAAACCGGAGTTCTAAGTTCCCTACGATCGCTTGCCTTTCAGCGCGATCGCGTCTGGACAACAGGATCACGGCCCATGATGCAGACGCGACGCTCCGAACGATGAAAAGGGAGCTTGGCATTCGGATCGGCGATGGTATGTCGTATCACCCTCTGGTCGGGAGTTTTGCGGATTGGCGAGGGGGCAGACCCACCCGACGTCGGGTTATTTTTAGGGCGAGGGTGCACGACGCGATCGCGCCATTCCCAACCATGAACACCGTAGGGGGCATCCGCGCAGCGATGCACCATTCTCAAAGTATTTTCAGAACAAAGAGATTAGCCGTTGAGGTAAATGTGCTCAAATAATCCCGAAGTTTGTTCATCGCCCACGATCAGAGTTTTCATGTGCTCAAAGGCCCAGAGGTATAGCGATGCAGAAGCCTGGGTCGCGCGATCGCCCAATTTACCGATTTGATCCAGGTAAGCCGCAACTTCCTCGGGGGCAGTGCGAAACCAGCGACTCATGGGGTGTTCCCACTGCTCCAAAAATTCCGCGAGCAGAGCGCGATCGCCCTGACTGAGCCGCTGCGGGGATTGGGTGGTGATATAGAGTTGCTGATCCTGGGGGAGAGTTGGGTTATTGAGGGCAGGCGATCGCAGTGAGGTCCAACTATCTGCCAGCAAAGGAGCCACCAGACCCGGCGCATAGCGACCGCCCGGCCCGAGTTGCACGCCGCCCACCGTGGCGCTCTCCGTGCTTTGCACAAAAGTATAGAGATCATCTAAGTAAGGGCGAATCACTTCCCGCTTGACTATCAGGCCCAACCGCTCCCCAGCTTCGCTGTAGTCGGCAGTAGACGGGTCGGTGCTGTCGGCGACATTGAGCGCCGCATGTTTGTAAGCTGCGTAAAGGTCTTTTTGGCTTTTTGCGTGCAGACAGTACCAGATTTTGTCGCCCACCGCTTCCCGCACCTCGCGTTTGATGACTTTGGGATCAATGTCTGGCGGTGGGCGATGCATCTGCTGCTTCAGAGTTTCGATGTGGGCTTCCTGCTTTTGCATGGCGGTTTCCTGGGCTTTGACTTCCGCCTGCAATGCTTGAAATTGCTGTTTCCCCGAGGAAGAAAACTGGCTGACCTGGGCCTGCAACAGTTCGACCTGTTGCGTCAGGGTGGCAATGTGCTGATCTTTGTCGGCCAGCAATTCATCTTTAGCAATCAGCAAATGGGTCTGCTGACGAATTTCCAAGGCATCTAGCCCCGCTCGCAACAGATTGAAGTAGTGGGGTTCACTCAGGTCGACGGGCCGGGCCGACTCGCCGGGCAGGCAGAGATACCCCTGGCGATCGCGCAGCGACACGACAAACACTTGGCCCTCAGGATTTTGAATTTCGAGCTGGCGTGAGCCCCCGCTTTGCACGGTGCTGGCCTGATAACGCCGATGGCTGAAGTAAAAATCTGCTCGGGTAATGGGGTCGGCGACTGGGTTTGGGGGGGGAGTGGCAGCCTCACTGACGGCAGCAGTGGGGGGGGATGAGGGTGAGGTAGGCGGGGGCGTGACCTCCGGCGGCATGGCGGGTGAGGATGACGCTACCGAGCTGTTGGGCGCAAACGGCAAGTGCAGACTGGCCGCATGGGTCGGGGCGGCGGCGGCCTGAGGGGCGGGGGTGGGCACGGGCGATCGCGGCTGACTGGGCGATCGCACCCCCACCAGTTCCAGTTGAAGGGTGGTGTTGCCCTGCCATTCATTCAGCTTGAGTTTGTAGGCGATGTCGAGGCGCTCCGGCAAAGGACAGTAGCTGCCCCACCGCCAGGCGATCGCTTCCAGGGTATGCCCGGCCTCATCGGCCACTGCCAACTTTAAATGAGCTTTGGTCTGACCGATCGCCCGCTGCTCCACCACCCGCACATGGGGCGTCCAAAATACCGGGTCGGGGTTGCCGATGCCGCAGGGATGCAGTTGGTCAATTTGCTCGTACAGCTCAAAGGTGAGCTGATCAAGGTTGGCGCGTACATCGACCGTCACTAGCGGCTTCAGGTGTTCGGGCAGGAGGGTCTGGTTGGCAAAATTAACCAACCGCGACTTGACCTGCCGCAGATGCTTAGACGGAAAGGAGAACCCCCCGGCAGCTTTGTGACCGCCAAACTTAGTCAGCAAATCGTGACAACTCTGGAGGGCTTCGAACACCTGAAATTCGGGGATGCCGCGAGCGGAACCGCGAATCTCTTTTTGCGCTTTGTCTTCATAGGTGCAGATAAAGACCGGGACGCCGTAGCGCTCCACCAGGCGGGAGGCGACAATGCCGATGACGCCGTGGTGCCAGTCGGGCTGCACAATCAGCAGCACCCGATCGCGGAACAAA
>Ga0208218_1000735_pt1 | contig 14126 bp, 10 predicted proteins | sample HotLakmasection3_FD_184726 | JGI IMG/M metagenome (GOLD analysis project Ga0208218, IMG submission 184726) | Hypersaline microbial mat communities from Hot Lake, Washington, USA - Section #3 (SPAdes) | ecosystem: Environmental > Aquatic > Non-marine Saline and Alkaline > Hypersaline > Microbial... | reverse complement strand
CCCGGCGAAGATCAAGCCGGTCGCGCGGCGGACGGGCGTCGAGCTTCCGGCGGAGCTCGTTGAGCTGGCGCGGTGGGCGTCGAGCTACTACTGCTGCCCGCTCGGGATGACGCTCGCGGCGGTGCTTCCGGCGGCGGTGAAGTCGCGGGTGGGCGCCGCGACGCGCGTGGAGCTCGTGCGCACGGGCGCCGAGCCCGCGGAGAAGCTCCCGAAGAGGACGCGGGAGGTGTGGGAGCGGATCGCGGCGATGGCGGAGGGGGCGTTCCCGGTCTCGCCCCGGCGGCTCGTGACGGCGGCGGGCGCGGGCACGATGGCGCCGATCAATCGGCTCAAGGCGCTGGGCCTGCTCGAGGAGCGGCGCACGCGGGTGGTGAGGGCGGGGCCGTTCGAGGTGGCGCCGGATCGCCGCCCGCCGCCGTCGCTGACGGTCGAGCAGCGCGCGGCGGTCGAGGCGATCGCGAGCACGCTCGGCTCCTTCGCGTGCCACCTGCTCTTTGGCGTGACGGGCTCGGGGAAGACGGAGGTGTACCTGCGCCTGATCGATCGGACGCTCGCGCGTGGCGAGGCGGCGCTCGTGCTCGTGCCCGAGATCAGTCTGACGCCGCAGACGGTGTCGCGCTTCGCGGGGCGGTTCGCGGAGGCGGGGGTGGCGGTGATGCACTCGGGGCTGACGGCGGCGCAGCGTCACGCGCAGTGGGCGCTGGCGCGCGAGGGCGGCGCGCGGATCGTGATCGGGGCGCGGTCGGCGGTGTTTGCGCCGTTCGACGGCGAGCGGGGCGCCCGGCTCGGCCTGGTGGTCGTCGACGAGGAGCACGACCCGGCGTACAAGCAGGAGGACTCGCAGCCGCGGCACCACGCGCGGGACGTGGCGATCAAGCGGGCGCAGATGAGCGGGTGTCCGATCGTTCTGGGTTCGGCGACGCCGTCGCTCGAGAGCTGGCGCCACGCGCGCGAGGGGCGGTACGCGACGCACCGCCTGACAACGCGGCCGGCCGGCGCCGAGCTGCCGCGCGCGCAGATCGTGGACCTGCGCGAGGAGATCAGGCGGGACGAGACGCGGCTGGCGAGCGAGGCGCTCCTGGGGCCGACGCTTCGCGGGGCCCTGCGCGAGACGCTCGGGGCGGGGGGGCAGGCGGTGCTGCTCCTGAACCGGCGCGGGTTTGCGAGCTTCATCGCGTGCTCGGGGCGCGACTGCGAGTGGACGCTTCGGTGCGACTCGTGCGACGCGAACATGGTGCATCACCGCGCGGGCGTTCCGGCGGGCGGGGTGGTGCGGTGCCACCACTGTCTGGCGGAGCGGCGCGTGCCGAGCGAGTGTCCGCTGTGCCGATCGGGTCTGCGCTTGATGGGCGCGGGGAGCCAGCGGGCGGAGGAGGCGCTGCTCGGGGCGATGCCCGAGCTTTCGGGGGGCGCGCTGCAGCGGCTTGATTCGGACACGATGCGGCGCGCGGCGGACTGGTTCGGGGCGTTGTCGCGCTTCGCCTCGGGCGAGACGAGAGTGCTGCTCGGCACGCAGATGATCGGCAAGGGGCTGGACTTTCCGAACGTGCGTCTGGTGGGCGTGCTCAGCGCGGACACGGGGCTCGCGCTCCCGGACTTTCGCGCGGCCGAGCGCACGTTCCAGCTCGTCGCGCAGGTGGCGGGTCGGGCGGGGCGCACGCGGGAGCGGGGGCGGGTGATCATCCAGAGCTTCTGCCCGGAGGAGCCGGCGATCGTTCTGGCGTCGCGGCACGACTACGTTCGTTTCGCGGACGCGGAGCTGGCGATCCGGCGCCAGAGCGAGCTCCCGCCGGTGTGGCGGATGGCGCGGATCGTGTCGCGCGACGAGGACGAGGCGAAGGCGAAGGACCGCGCGGAGGCGATCGCGCGGTGCGCGCTGTCGCTCGGCGAGCGCGGGCTGCGGGTCGACCCGCCGGCGCCATGCGTCGTTTCGCGCGTGCAGGACCGATATCGCTACGAGGTGTCGATCAGCGCGCCGAGCGCGGGCGCGGTGCAGCGGGCGCTGGCCGCGATCCGCAGCGCGGGGCTTGCGAAGAACGACCGCGCGACGGCGGTGGACGTCGATCCGCTCACGATGCTCTAGCGGCGTCGGGCGCGGGGGCTCAGCCGAAGACGGGCCCGAGGTCGAGCTTGCGGCGCATGGCGGCGAGCTGGCCGGCGTGGAAGGTCTCGTGCGCGCCGAGAGCGCCCACCATGCCCGCGTAGTTCCCGCCGAAGAAGGCCCAGTCCTCGGGCAGGGCGTCGACGACGCGCTCCTCGGGGAGGGCGAGGAACCAGTCGACGAAGGCCTGCCGGCGCGCCTTGAGCGTTTCGCGGAGTTCGGCGATCGCGGGCACGGCGTCCTGGGCGGGCTTCGAGCCCATGCCGAAGCGTTCGTTCCAGGAGGCGTCCAGGGAGGCTGGCTCGCCGGTGAGGGAGGCGAGGAGGGAGTCGTAGGTGTGGGCGAGGTGCCCGGCGGTCCACGCGGCGTGGTCGGGGCGAGTGCTCGCAGGTCTCGAGCCTGGTCGACTCGTCGAAGCCGTCGAGGGTCTGGTCGGTCCAGGACGCGGCGAAGTTGAACGCGTTGAGCGCGCTGTTCTTGAGATGGCTCATCGATGGCTTCCTTCGGGCGCGGCGGGGTTTGTTTCAGCCCTGGAAGACGGTCACGGGCTTTCGGTCGGCGGCGACGATGTCGAGTCGGCGGACGGTCGCGTCGCGGGGCGCGGCGGCGAGGGAGGCCGGGTCCCGCTCGATCTCCTCGGCGATGCGCTTCATGGCGGTGACGAAGCGGTCGAGGGTGGCGAGGGACTCGGTCTCGGTGGGCTCGACCATGAGGCAGTCGCGGACGGGCCAGTGCATGGTGGGGGGGTGGACGTCGTAGTCGATGAGCCGCTTGACGATGTCGTTGAGGGTCACGCCGCGGTCGAGGAGACGACGCGGGACGGTGACGAACTCGTGGGCCGCGAACTTGCGTCGCTCGGTGCTGAAGAAGGGCATCTCGTAGACGTCCTCGAGCCGGGCCGCGAGGTAGTTGGCGCTGAGGACGGCGAGCTCGGCGACGTTGCGGAGTCCGTCCGGGCCGCAGGCGCGGATGTAGGTCCAGCATCGCACGAGGACGCCGAACTGCCCGACGAAGGAGCGGACCTTGCCGATCGAATCGGGGCGGTCGTAGTCGAGGAAGTACGCGCCGTTGTCGTCCCTTTGCACCTGGGGCGTGGGGAGGTAGGGGGCGAGGAAGTCCCTGACGACGATGGGTCCGGCGCCGGGGCCTCCGCAGCCGTGGGGCGTGGAGAAGGTCTTGTGGGTGTTGTAGTGCATCGCATCGGCGCCGAAGTCGCCGGGGCGGGTCTTGCCGAGGATGGCGTTCATGTTGGCGCCGTCGAGGTAGAGGAGTCCGCCGGCGTCGTGGACGACGTTGGCGACCTCATCGATCTTGGCGTCGAAGAGCCCGGCGGTGTTGGGGTTGGTGATCATGAAGCCCATGATCGTGTCGGGTCCCTCGGCGTCGATCTTGCAGCGGAGGTCGTCGAGGTCGGTGTAGCCCTCGGGGGCGTCGACGGAGATGACGCTGGCGCCGCACATGGCGCAGGACGCGGGGTTGGTGCCGTGGGCGTTTGAGGGGGCGAGGACCTTGGTGCGCCGGGTCTCGCCTCGGGCGTTGAAGTAGGCGCGGAAGACCTTGAGCGCGGTGTACTCGCCGTGGGCGCCCGCGGCGGGCTGGAGGGAGGCCTCGTGGAGGCCGGCGATCTCCTCGAGGAATCGTCGGGTCTCGTAGAGGAGGCGGAGGGCGCCCTGGAGGTGGGCGTCGTCCTGGAGGGGGTGGAGCCCGGTGAATCCGGGGTGGGCGGCGGCCTGCTCGTTGATGCGCGGGTTGTGCTTCATGGTGCACGAGCCGAGCGGGTAGAACTGGGCGTCGATCGAGAACTGTCGCTGGCCCAGGTGGGTGTAGTGGCGGATGACCTGGGGCATGCCGAGCTCGGGCCAGGCGGGGGCGTTTCCGGCGAGCGGCTGGGGCACGGGCGTCTGGTCGACGTCGAGCTTCGGGAAGGTGGCGGCGCGGGCGCCCGGGGAGGTCTTCTCGAAGATGGTTGGGATGACGGGCCGCTCGCTGCGCGTCTGCGCCTCGGGCGCGGCGGCGAGGTGGATGGCGGCGGCGGGGTTTTCGCTCGGCGTCTTTGGGGCGCTCGCGCCGGGCGTGTGGGCGGCTTGTGGCTTGCTCATGGTCGTCATGGTGCGACTCCGCTTGGAGGAACGGCCGGCCGCGCCGGGTTGGGCGCGGCCTCCGGAAGGGTTCGATGCGCGGCGGGTCAGGCGGCGGCGTCGCGGAGGGCGCGGACGAGGTCGTCCATCTCCTCGCGCGTGCGCTTCTCGGTGACGGCGACGAGGAGGTCGCGCTCGGCGCCGATGCGGCTGGCCTTGGCGCTCGAGAGGTCGACGCCGGGGAAGACGCCGCGGCTGGTGCAGAACGCGAGGACGTCGCGCGCCGGCTTCGGGCAGGCGACGACGAACTCGTGGAAGAACTCGCCCTCGTGCCGGAGCGCGTAGCCGGGGAGCCCGGCGATCTCGCGGGCGAGGTGGTGGGCCTTGTGCCAGCACTGCTCGGCGACGTCGCGGAGGCCGCCCGGTCCGAGCGCGGTCATGTGCATCGTGGCGCGGAGGGCAAGGAGGCCCTGGTTGGTGCAGACGTTGCTGGTGGCCTTGGCGCCGCGGATGTGCTGCTCGCGGGTCTGGAGGACGAGGGCGAAGGCGCGGCGGCCCTCGGCGTCGACGGTCTCGCCCACGAGCCGGCCGGGCATCTTGCGGAGGTAGGCCTGCTTGGCGGCGAAGAGGCCCAGGTAGGGGCCGCCGAGCTGGAGCGGGATGCCCAGGGGCTGACCCTCGCCGACGGCGACGTCGGCGCCGAGGTCGCCCGGCGTCTTCAGGAGCGCGCAGGCGACGGGGTTGAAGACGGAGACGCCGAGCGGCTTGGCGCCCTTGTCGCAGGCCTCGCGGGCGGCCTCGAAGCAGGCGGCGCTGTCCTCGATGAGGCCGAAGACGTTGGGCGAGGGGACGACGACGGCGGCGACGTCGAAGTCGGCGTGCTCGCGGACGGTGGCGGGGGAGACGAGGCCGTGGTCGCTCGCGGGGAGGACGACGAGCTCCGCGGGGAGGTCTGAGAGGTGGGTGCGGAGGGTGGCGAGGTAGTCGGGGTGGACGGTGGAGGCGACGAGGACGCGTCGCTTTCCGGTGACGTTGAGCGCGAGGTTGACGGCCTCGACCATGGCGGTGGCGCCGTCGTAGAGGGAGGCGTTGGCGATCTCCATGCCGGTCAGTCGCGTCACCTGGGACTGGAACTCGAAGAACGCCTGGAGCGCGCCCTGCGAGGCCTCGGCCTGGTAGGGGGTGTAGGCGGTGAGGAACTCGCCGCGGCTGATGAGCTGGTCGATGAAGGCGGGGATGAAGTGGTCGTAGGCGCCCATGCCCATGAAGCAGACGCCGGCGGCGGCGGGGCGGTTGGCGCCTGCGAGGCGGGCGATCTCGCGCTGGAGCTCGAGCTCGGAGGCGGCGGGCGGGAGGTCGAGGTCGCGCCCGAGGCGGCTCGGCTCCGGGATGACGTCGAAGAGGTCGTCGATGGTCTCGACGCCGACGGCCTCGAGCATCGTCTGGCGCTGATCGTGCGTGATGGAGGTGTAGTCCATGTCGGCGGTGACTCCTTCGGGTCCGGGCGCGGGTCGTCCGCCACTTCCGGCCGCGGGGGCGCGGCGTCTGGAGCGGCGGCGGCTCTCGGAACGATGCATCCTAGATGCTCGCTCGGGCCTAAGCTACGCCACCCTCACGCAGCGATTCGTCACGGAGACCCCCATGCGATTCACTCGTCTTGCGATCGCCCTTGCTTCCGTTCCCGCCGCCTTGGCGCTGACCTTGCCCGTCGCCCTCGTCGGGTGCGCGGCCTCTCCCGAGCCGGCCGCCGACGCGGCGCCTTCGAGCGAGCGCGTCGAGGTCTTCCAGCGGCGGGTGGACACGCTCGCGAGCGTGTCCTTCGGCGGTCGCGCGCCGGGGACGCCCGGGATCGAGAAGGCGGCGAGGCACATCGAGGGCGAGCTGGCGGCGATGGGGGCGGAGCCCTTCACCCGGGGCGGGACGGCGAGCTGGCGCCTGCCCTTTGAGGTGGCGGGGGAGCTCGAGATTCAGCGGGCCTCCTTCGCCTATGAGGCGCCCGGCGCCCGGGGTCAGCTGCGGCTCGAGGAGCAGTTTAACCCGCTCGGGATCTCGGGCGAGGGGTCGGCGGAGGGGACGCTCGCCTTCGTGGGCTACGGCATCGAGGAGGGGCCGGAGGGGTACTCGAGCTTCGGCGCGACGGAGGACCTCTCGGGGAAGATCGCGGTGCTCCTTCGCTTTGAGCCGCTCGATGACCGGGGGCGGAGCCGGTGGAGCCAGCGCGACGAGGGGTGGTCGAACGCGGCGGGGCTGCGGGCGAAGTTCGACGCGGTTCTGGAGCGGAACCCGGCGGGCGTGATCTTCATCAGCCCTCCCGGCGTGGACGACCCGCGGGCGGACACGCTGCCCACGGCGCGGAGCACGCGCTTTGGCGAGCGGGCGGGCGTCCCGATCGTCGCGGCGACGACCGAGGCGGCGGGGCGGCTCGTCGAGCTTGCGGACCACGAGGGCCGGTCGCTCATGGACCTGCGCCGGCTCGCGGATGAGGGCGAGGCGGGGGTGATCGATCTCTCGGCCGCGAGCGTCCGGCTTGACGTGTCAATGACGATCGACCGCGTGCAGACCGACAACGTGGCGGGGGTGATCCCGGGGCGGGGCGCCCTGGCGGACGAGTGGATCGTGATCGGGGCGCACTACGACCATCTCGGGCTCGGGCAGGTGGGCACGTCGCGCTCGCCGCGGGACGTGGGGACGAAGCTGCACCCGGGCGCCGACGACAACGCGTCGGGCGTGGCGGGCGTGCTTCAGGCGGGGGAGGAGCTGGCGGAGATGTACGCGAGCCTCCCGTCGGGCGCGGACGCGCGGTCGATCCTGCTGCTCTTTTTCAGCGCGGAGGAGTCGGGCCTGCTCGGCTCGCGGGACTTTGTCGAGAAGGCGCGGCTCGATCCCGAGTCGATGGTCGCGATGTTCAACCTCGACATGATCGGGCGGCTGCGGCGCGACGCGCTGACGGTCTCGGGCGTCGGGACCGCCCGTCAGTTCGACGACCTGCTGCCGAGCTACTGGGATCGGCACGGCTTCCGGGCGGAGCTGACGCGCGGGGGGCTCGGCCCGAGCGATCACGCGTCGTTCTACCGGGGCGGCGTTCCCGTGCTCTCGTTCTTCACGGGGCTGCACGAGGACTACCACACGCCGGCGGACACGCCCGAGAAGATCAACCCCGAGGGCGGGGCGCGGATCGCGTCGCTCGTGGCGGAGCTGGCGTTCGACGTCGCGACGACGCCCGAGCGGCTCGAGTACGTGGAGACGCGCGCGGAGCGTCCGTCGATGCCGCGGATGCGGTCGAGCGTGCGCCTGGGCTTCATGCCGGGGAGCTACGACGAGACGGAGCGCGGGGCGGTGGTGGGCGAGGTGCTCGAGGACTCGCCCGCGGAGGCGGCGGGGCTCCGCGAGGGGGACCGGATCGTCCGATGGAACGGCGAGGAGCTGGCGAACATCTTCAGCTACATGCAGGCGCTGGGCGGGCACAAGCCGGGCGACCGGGTGGACCTGGTCGTTGAGCGCGACGGGCGAGAGGTGGAGCTGACCGCGACGCTCGGCTCATCCGACGGCACGCGCTGAGGTCGGGGTCCGGCGTCGCGTCTTTTCACCCGCGCCGCGCTGCACTACCCTGCTCGCGCCCGAGGAGCCTCCCCATGCTGCACGTCGCCTTCTCCACCGTCGCCGCTCCGGACTGGACCCTTCGCCAGATCGCGCGCCGGGCGCGCGAGTGGGACTTTGACGGCGTGGAACTCCGCACGTTCGGCCCCGGCTCGACGGACCTCGCGTGCGACCCGTGCCTGAGCGAGCCGTCGAAGGTGCGGGCGGCGCTCGAGGAGGAGGGCGTGGCGCTGACGGGCTACGCCACGGGCGCCCGGTTCGACGAGCCGCTCTCGCCGCCCCCGCCGGTCGGGTTCGTCTTCGGCGACATCGAGCGGCCGGTGCGGGAGCTGAAGCCGACGGTCGAGCACGCGGCGAGCGCGGGGGCGCCGTACGTTCGGGTGTTCGCCTACGAGCGGTTCGGTCAGGAATCGCGTGCGGGCGCGGTCCGGCGGATCGCGGACCGGCTTCGGCTGGTCTGCGACGACGCTCGCCACCAGAACGTGCGGATCGCGCTTGAGAACGGCGGGTCGTTCGGGCGGATCGAGCAGCTCCAGGAGATCATCGAGCGGGTGCAGAGTTCGCTGCTCGGGATCAGCTACTCGCTTTCGGCGGGGGTCCTGTCGGGCGAGGACCCGGCGGAGGCGGCGCGGGCGGCGGGCTCGAAGCTGCTCGTGTGCCGCGTGACCGACCGGCGTGGCGATCGCCCGTGCGCGATCGGGCAGGGCGATCTTCCGTGCGAGGCGTTCATCCGGGCGCTGGACTCGATGAGCGTGCCCGCGCCGGTGGTGATCGAGCACCCGGCGCTGTGGCGCGACGACCTCGAGCCCGCGGAGGACGTGCTGCCGGCGAGCTTCGCGGCGGTGACGAGCTGGACGGGGTCGGCTGAGATGGCCCGGGCGTGAGTCTGGGGCGCTACGCTGCCGCGTGAGCGATCGCGAGCACATCCTTTCCCGTTGCCGGGAGCTCGGCTTTGCGGCGGCGGGCGTCTGCGACGCGGCGCCGATCGAGCGGGCGCCGGAGCTGCGTGAGTGGCTCGAGGCGGGAAAGCACGGCGAGATGGGATGGATGCGCACGCACGCGGAGCTTCGGGCGGACCCGGCGAGGGTGCTGCCCGGGGCGCGGGGCGTGATCATGGTGGGGGATCTGGTGCGGACGCGAGCCGAGGCGCCCGCGGCGGCGGAGGCGGGGACGGGCCGCGTGGCGCGGTACGCGCAGGGGGGCGATTACCACGTGGTCATCAAGAAGCGCCTGCACGCGCTGTGCGACGAGCTGCGCGAGCGGCACCCGGGCGAGGCGTTTCGGGCGTTCGTCGACACGGCGCCGGTGATGGAGCGCGAGCTCGCGCTGCGCGCCGGGCTCGGGTGGATCGGCAAGCACACGCTGCTGATCAACCCGCGGCTGGGCTCTCACCTGCTGCTCGGCGGCATCCTGACGACGCTGGCCTTCGACCGCCCGGAGCCGGAGCCGGACCACTGCGGCGAATGCACGCGGTGCATCGACGCGTGCCCGACGGACGCGATCACGCCCTACGCCGTTGAGGCGCGTCGGTGCATCAGCTACCTGACGATCGAGCACCGGAGCGAGATCGAGCCGGAGCTCGCGGAGAAGACGCGCGACTGGATCTTCGGGTGCGACGTGTGCCAGGACGTCTGCCCGCACAACTCGCCCCGGCCCGAGGGCGTCGACGTGGGCGAGGCGAACCCGGCGTACGCGTCTCGGCGCGAGCGCTTCGACCTGCTCGAGGTGCTCGGGTGGACGGAGGAGGACCGGCGGCGCGCGGTGCGGGGGTCGTCGATGAAGCGGGCGAAGCTCGAGATGTTCAAGCGGAACGCTCGCGCGGCGCGCGACAACCACGCGCGTTGAGCGGCGTCAGCTTCCGGGGGTCAGTCCTGGCGCCCCTCGATCGCGAGCAGGAGCACGCCGGCGGCGAGCGCGAGGAGGTCGTCGATGGGTGAGTCGTCGCCGGTCTCGCGGATGGCGACGCCCAGGCGGTGGATGAAGGGGTTGAAGTGGGTGCGGTAGGCGACGAGTTCGCGGCCGCTCTCATCGAGCAGGTGGTAGCCCTGCGGCGTGAGCATCGCCGCGAACTCGTGCACGCGCCGGATGATCGCCTTGATCTGCGAATCCTCGCGGATGAGCCCGATCTGTCGCCCGCCGCCGTCAAAGACGAGCCACTCGTCGCGGATGAAGCTCTTGACGCCCTTGCGGCGGAAGGAGCCGATGGGCCCGCCGGGGTGGTCGGCGTCGGGCGGCACGCTCACGGTGTAGGTGGCGGCGAAGTCGATGACCTGCTCGGTCCCGATGCGGAGGAGCTCCTCGCTCTTGGTCTCGTCGGTGTAGAGGCGAAGATCCTCGCGGAGCCTGAACCGCTTCTGGTCGCAGTAGCCGACGACGGCGCCGGCTTGGTCGTGGACGTGGAAGCCGGCTCCGAAGAGCCGGAAGACCTTGCGGCGGATGGTGTACCGCTCGCCCGCTCGCGTCCTCATCAACCGGCGACCGCGCCGCGGGCGACGTCGAAGCGGCGGGCGATCTCGGTCCAGTCGATGACGTCCATGAACGCGTCGACGTACTCGCTCCGGCGGTTCTGGTACTTGAGGTAGTAGGCGTGTTCCCAGACGTCGCAGCCGAGGAGCGGGACGACGCCCCAGATGGTCAGGTTCTGCTGCTTCTCGGCCTGGAGGACGAGGAGCTGGCGGCCCACGGGCTCGTAGACGAGCCAGCCCCAGCCGGCGCCCTCGACCTGGTTCGAGGCGGCCTTGAACTGGGCGGTGAACTTGTCGAAGGAGCCGAAGTCGCGGTCGATCGTCTCGAGGAGGTGGCCCTCGGGTCGCCCGCCGCCGCCGTCGTTCCGGGGCTTCATGCCGAACCAGAAGAGCGTGTGGTTGACGTGGCCCGAGCCGTTGAAGGAGACGGCCTGGGTCCAGTGCTTGACGAGGGCCATGTCGCCCTTCTCGCGGGCCTTGGCGAGCTCGTCGAGGGCGTTGTTGAGCCCCTGGACGTAGGCGGCGTGGTGCTTGGTGTGATGGATGCGCATCGTTTCCTGATCGATGGCGGGTTCGAGCGCGTCGTAGGCGTAGGGGAGCCCCGGGAGCGAGTAGCGCTCGGCGGCCTCGTCCCAGCCGAGCGAGCCGGACTGCTGGGCCACGGCGGCGGAGGCGGCGAGGAACGGCGTGGCGCCGAGGGCGCCGAGGGCGCCCAGCGCGCTTCGCCTGGAGATCGCGACGGCTTCGGTTGACACTGGTTCTGGTCCGTGGTGAACGGGGGCGTGGGTCATCGCGGCTCTCCTTCGAGCCGCACGATATCCCAAGAGCGTCCGCTGATTGTGTGAGCGAACGGTGAAATCGGCTTAGGTCACGCCGACGGTGACGCCCACGGGCTTCGGGGCGACCTCGTGGGTGGGCTCGACGGCGATCTGGAGCGGGGCGCGCCTGCCGCCCGGCGGGAGGCCCTCGTTGTCGATGTGGCGCTGGATGGCCATGAAGCCCTCGAGCACCATCTCGGGGCGGGGGGGGCAGCCGGGGATGTAGACGTCGACGGGGATGAACTGGTCGATGCCCTGGACGGTGGCGTAGGTGTCGAAGACGCCGCCGGTCGAGGCGCAGGCGCCCATGGAGATCACCCACCGGGGCTCTGACATCTGCTGGTAGATGCGCTGGAGGACGGGCATCATCTTGATCCCGATGCGGCCGGCCACGATGAGGAGGTCCGCCTGGCGGGGCGAGAAGCTCATGCGTTCGGCGCCGAATCGGGCGATGTCGTAGCGGCTGCAGGCGGTGGCCATGAACTCGATGCCGCAGCAGGCGGTGGCGAAGGGGATGGGCCAGAGGGCGCTTCGGCGGGCCCAGTTGACGGCCTGCTGGAGCGTGGTGGTGAAGAATCCGGCTTCGGTGCTGAGTGCGGCTTCGATGCCCATGGCGCGAGGCCCCCGTCCTTGAAACCCGTCCTTGAATCGGTCGTCGCGGCGCGTCCGGGCGAGGACGGGCCTTGCATACCTTATCGTACGCGGCGTCCCGGCGGATGTGGTCGCCGGCGTCCGGCGGGCCCGATAGCGCGGTCCTGCGACCCGCGCCCGCGGCCTACGGCGCGTGCCCGGCGCGAGCGGCGCGGTCCGCCGAGGCGAAGCCACCGGCCCATCCGGCGCGGCGAATCCCCCGTTCCCGCTCCGGGCCTCCACCCCGCCCGTCCCCTCGTCGATGAGCCCGACGACGAGAGGGAGACGGCCGATGCGTGGCGGGATCAAGCCTGTAGCGGCAAGCGTGGCGCTCGCCCTGACCTGGGCCCTGGGCACGGACCCTGGCCTGGAGTCGGCGTCCCCGCTTGGTCCGGCCTCCGCCCATGCGGGCGCGGAGGCCGGTCCTCCGGCCGCCCGGTCGCTGCGTCTTGGGGACGAGGCGGTGACGCGGCGGGACTACGCCGCCGCCGACGCGCTGTACCGGGTCGCCCTGAGCGTGCCCGCGCACCGGGAGGTCGCGAGCTCCCGGCTGCACGCGCTGCACGACCTCGGGGCCTTTGACCTGTCGGCCGACGAGCCGCAGCTTCGGGAGCTTGAGGGTTGGCTCGGACCGCGCTTTCGGCGCTACGAGACCGAGCACTTCGTGGTGCTCTCGGACGCCGGGCGTCAGGGCGCGCTGGCGCGCGGCCGCACGATGGAACGGGCTCGTCACCAGTTCTTCCGCGTGATGGAGCGGCTGGGCTTCCCGGTCGTCCCGCCCAAGAACAAGCTGGTGTGCGTGTTCTTCGAGCGGCACCAGGACTACGCGGCCTTCGCCAAGACGCGGGACAACGTCGACACGGGCTGGATCGCGGGCTACTACACGGGGCTCGGCAACCGCGTGGTGTTCTACGACGACGCGACGAGCCCGCGCTTCCTGCAGGCGCGCGACGCCATCCGCCAGTACCACGCGACGCTCGAGGACGCCCGCGAGCGGGCGACCGACGCGCGGCGCGGTCGCGATCGCGAGTCGGCGGACCGGCTGGCGGCGTACGCCGACGACCTGCAGCAGCGGATCGCCGAGGAGACTCGGCGGATCGACGAGGAGGCGGAGCGGATCAGCGAGTCCAAGACGATCCACGAGACGATCCACCTGCTGGCGTTCAACACGGGGCTGCAATCGCGGGCCCGCCTGTACCCGTTCTGGTTCACGGAGGGGCTGGCGGCGGCCTTCGAGACCGAGAGCCCGCACGCGAGCTTCGGACCCGATCGGCCGACGCACCGGCGGATCGCGGAGTTCGAGGCGGCGGCGGAGGACGGGCGCCTGACGCCGCTGTCGGACTTCATCCGGCTGACCGACGCGGGGCACTCCCACGCCCACGCCCGGACGGCCGAGGCGCTCTACGCCCAGGCGTACGCGCTGTTCACGCACCTCTTCGAGGAGAGCCCGACCGCGCTGCGGTGGTACGTCGAGTCGATCCACCGGGAGCCGGCGGGGGAGATCTCCCCGGAGCGGCACGCGGAGCTCTTCGAGCAGGGGTTCGGGTCGCCCGGGGCGATCGAGCGTCGCCTCCTGAGCGGTTTGCGCTAGGGCGTGAGCGCCCTTGGCGGGCGTCGCGGGCGCCGCTATCGTGGGCGGTTCGACCCGGCGCGAACCAGCGCCCCCTGAGGAGAGTTGCGCGATGAGCACCACCACTGCGCCCGTCGTCACCGTCGAGGACGCCGGACCCTGCCGCAAGAAGCTCTCGATCGAGATCCCCGGCGACCAGATCGGGGAGAAGATCGGAGCCGCCATCGCGGAGCTCGAGGGCTCCGTGACGCTGCCGGGCTTCCGCCCCGGGAAGGTGCCGCGGAGGCTCATCGAGAAGCGTTTCGGTCCGTCCATCCGTGAGGAGACGAAGAAACGCGCGGTCGCGGAGGCGTACCAGACGGCGGTCGAGGAGCACAAGCTGCGGATCGTGGGCGACCCCGAGGGCGGCGAGGAGCTGGCGAACGCCGAGGTCGAGCCCGGCAAGCCGCTGAGCTTTTCGATTCACGTGGAGGTCGCGCCGGAGTTCGAGGCGCCCGAGGTCGAGGGGATCGAGGTCAGGAAGCCGGCCTTCGAGGTGACCGAGGAGATGGTCGACGAGCAGATCGAGCGCGCGTGCCTCAACGAGGGCGAGCTCGAGGAGCAGGACAAGGCGGGCCCGGGCGACTACTGCGTGGGGCACGGGGTCCTGAAGATCGTCGAGTCGGGCGAGGTGATCCACGACATCGAGGGCGCGGTCATCCAGATCCCCAAGGACGGCGCCAAGGGCATGATCCTCGGCGTCGCCGCCGACGACTTCGCCCATCAGGTGGGCGCGCCCGGCAAGGGCGACGCCGTGACGGTCAGGACGACGGGGCCCGAGCAGCACGAGGTCGAGGCGGTTCGCGGGCGATGGGCGAAAAGGAGGAG
>Ga0208218_1000717_pt1 | contig 14369 bp, 10 predicted proteins | sample HotLakmasection3_FD_184726 | JGI IMG/M metagenome (GOLD analysis project Ga0208218, IMG submission 184726) | Hypersaline microbial mat communities from Hot Lake, Washington, USA - Section #3 (SPAdes) | ecosystem: Environmental > Aquatic > Non-marine Saline and Alkaline > Hypersaline > Microbial... | reverse complement strand
GACGACTTCCGCTTTGGTGAGGGTGAGCAAGGTCAGGCCGTTGTTAAAGGCGAGGGCCGTCTGAATATCGTTTTGGCTGATGCCCCCCTCGGGCTTCACCACGTTGCCATCGCTATCAATCACCGCTTCATTCGGTGTGCGGATGAAGTCTGTACTGCCGGGGGGCACCAAGGTTTCCCCGACTGAGGCGCGAATCCCGCCCCCGTTTTTGATCGAGATGACGACGCTGGGGTCAGTTTCCTTCGCCACCGCCAGGTTAGCATCAGCGGTTAGGTTACCCAGGTTGGTTTCTTGAGTCCGCACGCCGTCGGGGTCGGCCGCGGCGTCAGTGCCCGAACGATTGCCGTTGAGGAAGACGTCGGCGATGCCCAGGACGTTGGACTCAGTAGAGATAATTTGGGCTTCGATCGCCTCAACAATTTGCTGAATCTCAGGGTCAACCAGACCTGCAGCGCCGAGGTCAGCGACGCCCTGGGCATCAGTGGCATAGGCCCCGGAGATGTCAGCATCGTAGCTGCCGGGAATGATGTTGCCGTCGACGTCAAAGTCGATCACCAAACGACCCACATATTTGTAGCTGCCGTCAGTATTGACGACTGCCGTTGTGGTACCACCGGCATTGGTGACAAACTGCGGGTATTCGCCCTGATTGCTGTCGCCAGCGCGGGGGCGATCGTTGGCGTCAAACAGGCGGGTGTTAGAGCCCCCAGCCACAATGATGTCGACGTTCACCAACCGCTCAGCCAAGCCCAACTCAATGGCGAGTTGCTGCATGTGAGCCAACAAAACAACTTTGTCTAAGCCAGGGTTAGCGGCAATGAGGGCATCCACTTCGGCCTGAATCTCCACCGCCAGCGCATCCAACTGTTCCGGCGTCGGGTTGGGATTAAACGGACTCGGCAAAATCCCGACGTTGCCAGCGCTGGAAATGCTCGCCAGGGTGGGGGTGGTTGCGCCCACAACCCCAAGATTTTCGCCGTTGACGTCAATCACCACCGAGGAAGTGACGGAATTGGGCTGAGGGGCTTGCCCGCCAGGCACCTCCAGGGGAGCCAAAAATTCGTCGCTGGCAAAGTTGAGGTTAGTCGACAGATAGGGGAAGTTAGCGCCCGTAAACTCACTACCGAGAATTGAACCGATGGATTCGGACGTGGCATTCAGACCGGTGATTAGTTCAGACAGCGGGCGAGGGCCAAAGTCAAACTCGTGGTTGCCGAGGGCGATCGCCTGAAAACCCAGCTCATTCTGAATTTGAATGTCCGCAATCCCACCCGTGCCAAATACTGGCCCCGAGGCCTCGTAAAACAAACCGGGAATGAACGCATCCCCCGAAGACAGCACCAAGGTGTTGTCTTCAATGCCATCGTCACCCAGATCTTGGGCTTTGAGGGCGTTGAGTACAGCAGATAGGCGGGGAGCATCTTGCACCGCCGCGGCTCCCGCTTCCTGATCCGCGACGTGCAGCAATTCGAGCGTAAACAACTCGTCCATGATATCCCTCTTAAGCTTAAAAATTAGACAGCACAACAAAGCGGAGCCAGCCACTGAGCTGACACCAAACCGAAACGAAATTCATTCACCGCACCAAAATCAGTACGTGCTGATGGAGCAACGCTGACTGCCAGGAAGCTTGACCGTGCTAACTGCGCCAATTGGCCAGGGTCTCTAACCAGGTGCCACAAGCTAACGATTTGGGTGGAAAGCAGGGGATCCGCCCTCAACTTGCCAAAAGAGCCGGTATGCCAGTCATCCGCCGCCCGTTTGTGTTCACCAGTAACTTTCCCAGATCAAAGTAAAGCGACGGTAATGCCAGCCTTAAGGCTTCGTATAATCACGTAGTCTTTATCAGTGCTTTATAACTTTCGAGCTCACTTTATCTTTTCTTCAAAGATGAGCTTCCTCGTGGTTGATTTTGTTGCTAAATTGCTGAGACGCGACGAAACGGCAGCGATCGCACTACAGATAAATATTTTGAAGCGATTCGGCGGCTGGTTTGACCAGCGGCGGGGAATGTGCCCAAGAACACTCGACCAGAACGCCTCCGGGTTAAGCTTTGGCTAAATCAGCGATCACAGCGTAAAAACGCAATCAAGAGCGCACCCACTGTGGGACAGCGCTTTTCTGGACGGGGCCAACAATATTCATAAGCTTGACAAAACCCGTCTCCTTCAAGTTCCCAAATCAGATTTATGAGGGGTTTCAAAATCTTGTCAGGCAACAGTGGATTTAGGAAGTGGATTGTAGGAATAAGATTTTATCCGGTATTTTTAGCCAACCGCTCGCGATCGCTGAGCGGTGAGACCGGGTTGATAACGTTTTGACTAAAGGAATGAGGACCAAATAACATCCAAATTGTTAGGGTAGGCAGATTGCCTGCCTTGGGACAGCCGAGACGGCTATCCCAACTTATTCAATTCTCATTCCTAAACCACGTCTAAGTTGAGAACTGGAGTTTTGTTTGATCGGGCAGAACCTCATCTAACCTCTTCAAGGAGAGGCATCAGAGTCTTGTCAAACCTCTCCTTGAGAAGGCTGCCGCTTATACATAAGTTCCTGACTGACTACTTCACGCTATCTAGCCCCCTAAATCCCCCAAGTTTGGGGGACTTTGAACTCCGGTCTCCCCCCAGAATTGGGGGGATTAAGGGGGGCGAATGCAGCCTGTCGAGGCCACATTCGAGATATGTATAAGCCGTAGCTCCCCTTGGGAGAAAGGCTTCAAACCCTGATTTTTGCATTAGCAAGGAGGAGGAATTCAAGCCCGAATCCCCGGCTGGGGCTGTTCATCGAACTCCCGTGATGCCGCAGTCATCCCCAGTGATGAAATTCAGCCATCAAGGGAGCCGCTCCCGTGGCGATGGCCTCAAGGTTGGGAGTAACTCGCCAAGCACCGGGTCTCTGAGCAATGATCTATTTTCAGGGCGACGGACTATGACGAGATCGCGACGCTCCCAAGGATGAAAACGAGCTTGGTGTCTCCAGCATGAGATGACTGAGGGGAACTCGGCAGAAAATTATTCCTCGGCGGTTTCCTCAACGGTCTCTTCGGCAGTTTTCGAGGCTGCAAGCCACTCAATCTCAACCGGGTCTCCGGCTTGCAAGTCGAGTTCAGCGGCGCGTCCGCCCCGCAGTTCCAATACATAGTCGACCATCTGCTCGCCGGGGCCATAGGTCGGGCAGCGGGTGGTCTCGCAGGGGGGCACATCCTGGGCGATCGCGACAATTTCGCCATTGTGAATAAAGACCATATCGAGGGGAATCAATACGTTCTTCATCCAAAAGCTCACGGGACGAGCGGGCTCAAACGGAAATAACATGCCGCGATCGTCGGGCAAAGATTCTCGTGCCATCAAGCCGATCGCCTGTTGCTGAGGCGTGGCCGCCACTTCTAGGCCGATCATTTCTCCGTTTAATTCCACTTCCGCCGTCACCGGCAAGATTTGACCTTGCGCCAAGAGTTGGCGATTTACTGATTCTGGGCTATCTAACGGCGGTGGTTGGTTCGCGGCAGACGTTTCCGGTGCGGGGGACGATGAATTCTCTATTTCTGAAGCCGCAGTATTGCAGCTCGCTAAGGCGCTGATCGCCAGCATCGACAACAGCGCAGAGTGGGCTAGCCCCACCCGCCATTTGGCAGAAAACTTCACGAACTCAACTCCTAACTGACGGTGTTGTCTTTGTAGTCAAGTGATCTAGATACTAGACCTAGACGAATGTTAGCGACATAAGTGTCCAATGGTTGATTAAGTTGCTGTAATACGGTGGCGAAAATGCGACTAATGTGAGGATGTCCTGAAAAATGAGTCTGCATCTTGGGAGGAATCGCAGTTGAGCTGCTTACAGCCTTCTAATGCTAATCGGTAATCCCCATTTTGTGCGGTAGCCCTACCGATGAGATGGCAGATTCCCCGCTGTCGCCGCCCCCTTAAACAAACTTTCCTTGCGCAGTAGACCTGGGGGAGGAAGGAAGAGGGCCGCAGTTCGCGATCGCGCCCCCTCCCTGGCCTAACTCTCGCGCAATACGTAGCCGACCCCCCGGACGGTTTGAATCAGGCGCTTTTCTTGCTCGCTATCGATTTTGAGCCGCAGATACCGGACGTACACCTCAATCACGTTCGATTCGCCCATAAAGTCATAGCCCCAAACATTTTCTAAAATTTGTTCTCGGGCGAGCACTTCTCGGGGATGCTCCATCAAATAGCGCAGCAGTTCAAATTCCTTCATGGTCAGCTCGATGATGCGCCCATTGCGGGAGGCGGTGCGGGTGCCGAGGTCGAGGGTCAGATCGGCAAATCGCAGTTGCTCTAAGGAGGTTTCTCCTGGCTGCAAATAAATTTGCACAATCTTTAAAAAAGCATCGGCTTGATAAGGCTTGAGGCAATAGTCGTCAGCCCCCGCTTCTAAACAAGCAACGCGATCTTCCAGGGCCTCGCGGGCCATGAGCAGCAACACCGGCGTACAGAGCTTGGCACTGCGAAGCTTTTGGCAAACCGTTAGTCCTGATTCGCTGCCGAGAAGCCGATCCACAATGATCAGGGCTGGTTGCGATCGCTTTGCCTGTTCCACCCCTTTAGCACCTGTCGCCACGGCACTCACGCCATACCCCGCTTCCTCTAGGTCATGGCTAACGCGATCGACGAGATCGGTGTTGGCACAAATCAGCAATACCTGAGGAGCCGACTCGATAGCGCTACTTTCCATGTTCACAGATACCCCAAAAGGTTGGTAACGAAACTTAAGACACTGTCTCTGCAGGTTGCTTTGAAACCGCTAGAGATGGCGCTCGAAGCCCCTTAAAGTTGCTTAACCAGGATGTTGTAGCGATCGCGCAGTCGAGCCTAATGGGCAGTCTCAAAACCGCTTGTTTAAGGGCAGTTGAGGCCCAAACTTAAGGCAACTGCGCATCCTGCTTTGGCAACATCTTCGCAACGGCAGGTCTTTGCTCAGGCTCCAATAGTAACTGAGTCGTGTCGTATCGACCATCGGCTGATGTCGAGGATTGACCTGGGGCTTAATTTGCACTGCGCCGTCGGAATTTCGCGCTGCCCTGAAGCGGGACTAATAAGGGGTGAGGGCGCGATCGCCCTTCAGCCAGCGATCGACTAACCGCCCAAACATCGCTTCAGGATTTCCGCACCAGCCCCTCAGGGCAACTCGACCGAGGTCGGTTTGGCAATGTGAGGTAATCCCCAACCCAGTTTTTCTCGGAGCACTTTAAAAAATTCAGGCGACCCCAAGCGGATGAACTTGGCCGTATACGGAGATGGCTCGGTCGCCACCCAATCTTCGGGCATGACATAGGAACCAGCGTTGCCATCGACGACCATCACCAGCGGATCAGTATTCGCGGCGGTAATTTTCACTTGCTCAGAGTCCGGAAAGACGATGCCGCGAGAGGCCAACGAGTGGGGACAAATGGGAATCAGCTGCGTGACCGATACCCCAGGGGTGATGACCGGCCCCCCAGCGGAAAGCGAGTACGCCGTCGACCCAGTAGGTGTGGAAATAATGACCCCATCAGCGGCAATATCCACAGGCGCATGATGGCCCACAGACACCTCAAAATGACACATGCTAGTCAGTGGCTCTCGGTGCAACACCATTTCATTCAGACAGAGCGCTTCCCAGACAACGCGCTCAGCGTGGCAAACTTTCACCACAATCATAGAGCGGTCTTCGACGCGGTAATCTCCGGCCAAAACTTGCTCCATGGCTCTGGGCAGTTGGTTGAGATAAGTCTCAGTCAAAAACCCCATATGACCCGTGTTGATCGTCAGCAGCGGAATGCCTGCCGGTGCCACCTGCCGAAACGCGGACAAAACGGTGCCATCTCCCCCCAGCACCAAAGCAAAGTCCATATCTTCGTCAAAGTGAGGCGGAATCAGGCTATCGATGGGCGTATGGCAAATCGGGCGACCCGGACTGGAATATCCCAGCAGCCCCCCTAAACCGTTGGCCATGTGAACTTCACAGCCCCGAGCCGTCAGTTTGTCTCGCCAAAGCTCAGCAGCTTCGCGAGCTACTGGCTTCATGTCGTTGTAAATAATCCCAACCTTGGGCACGCGTCACGTCCAGAGGGTCTAAACAAAACTTGCAAGACAAACTTGTGGATACGCCACTTTATTGCTGGAGACAGAGTCACAGCAACCCAGTTTCGTCTTAAGTTTGCCTATCTCAATAGGCTACCGCCTTTTTTGACTGCTTGCTGGATTGTCGCAAAATTCATAGACAAATTAGTCAGCCGGAAAAATTCGCCGGGGTGTCGCCAAAAGCGGAGCGTACGCTATTTTCTGAAGCTGCCGTGCGGGTACCTGGCGGTAAAAAAATGTAGTTTTTACGACTTCGTTTGCAGGAAGACTCTCCCCAACACTTCTCAAGGGTCGGGCTCTGGAGGACAGCAGCGGGCTGTATCCTCGCAGGCATTGGCATATGAGTAGTCGCGGTATACAGACCTGAAGCCCTCGCCAGGGGGAAGCCTTTTCGCCATTTGAGCTGGCTTGAGCCAACGGTGATTGGGGCGTTGCTGAATCCAGGAATGAATCGGTGCAGCGGCTAGATTTTGTCCGCCCCTTAAATCCCCCAATTCTGAGGGATTTCAGCGATCGATTCCCCCCCAGGATGGCTATGCCTTATCCCAAAGTCGCTGGATTACTGACTCTCAGAAGGTTTCAAGGAGCGATCGCGGTCGTTTTACGGGCTGTAGAACCTCACCTCTCCTTACCCAGGCTAAGTAGGTGGACATAAACAAACAATGTCGTAGGGTGCTGTTAGGCGAAGCCGTAACGCACCATTCTAAGACATATAAGTTGTCTGTAATGACTTGCCAGCAATCTAGCCCCCTTTTCTGGTATGCCCGGAGGGCTTTAAGCCCCCAAATTTGGGGAACTTTGAACTTCGGTCTCCCCCCAGAATTGGGGGGACAAAGGGGGGCAAATGCAGCATTTTGAGGGAGCAATCGAGATGTGTGTACTTAGTAGCCTTACCCAGGAGAGGAACCGGAACCCTGTCAGATTTGGAACCAATGGTTCACCAGCGTGTGAATAAACCTCTCCTGGTGAAGGCTACCGCTTATCCATATCTCAGAGTTGAGCCATTGACCAGCCTTCAAAGAGGTTATCGAAGGGTTTGAGCCCTCTGAATAAGATCGCGATACCGGGTGGACGTTGGCTGGCATAGCCCGACCATCCGCCCAAGCGGGCAATGAGCCAGGTAGCCCAAGCCAAAATGTATGGTGGGAAGGGATTCTGTTGTTTGCGCGTGCGACCATTGAAGCGCGAACTGAGTTGCCCTAAACATTGCTGTTGGCTCTGGCTGAAGACGAGCGAGGCCGGACGTGAGATGTCGTCCCGTCCCAGCAGCAACTGTCAGATGCGCACAGCGGCTCCCAAACTCAGCATACACAAGCGTTTAATAGCGGCGACCGACGCCAACTGAGTGGCTTCGAGAGCCAGGCCGTGTTGCTTCAAGATGGCAAAGAGCATCTCAATGCGCCAGTGCCTGACCTCTAAAGCGGCTTCTAATGACCGGATGGGATGGGTGGTCAACAACCGCCAGTGAATGGGCGTTTGTCCCGGTGGGGGTTGAATTTCCCGCGCCTCCACCGCATATAACCGTAGACTGGAGAGATGGTCACTATGCCGATGTTGAAGGGTCACCGGCACAAACCGTACCGCCATCCAGGCCTCGCGAGACTCCCGACCGTGGCGGCTATCGGCTGGTACCTGAAAGGCATAAGTGCCCGCACACGGTTGCTCACTCAAGTAGGCGTAAAGGGGTTGCTGTGACTCGGCGATTTTGCGATCGCCCTCAGCTCCTCCACAACCTGGATTTTCTCGCTGAATGTGGCCTGGGCTGCACGGCATTAATGCGCTGAATCCCTTGAGTGGTCAGCCGCAAGATGACATTGCGGGGGCAGACACCCATCCCTTAGCCAGGTGCCTCAGCCGTCTTGTTCTGGGCGATCGCTCGGGTGGGTCATCGTTTCTGAAGATAACACCCTCAAGGAGATGGCCGATGTCTTGGGCGCGATCGCTCAAAGTGGCTCAGATGCGATTGGGGCGATCGGTCTCAAATCACTTCAGCGATCGGCACAGCTAAAGTTGTCCTTAAGTTGGATCACCATTATCTTCCCCAACAAGAAAGTCTTGGATTTCTTTTATAAATTTCCAAGGATATTCCTCATCTTTAACTTCAAGACTCGGAAGTAATGTAAGAGCTGTAGTAATCCACTCTCGCTTGTTAGTTGTGTAACGAATACCTCGGTCAACCAACATTGATTCTAGTTCTCCGATGGGATTAATAAATAACCCTTTTCCTGCGCATGCACTATATAAATCGTCAAAATCGGATTGCAACTCTGTTGGCAATGCTGATCTACCTCTTTCCTTAAACTCACTCCAAGATTTTGCTGAAGCGGAAATTTCTCGCGCTCTTCGATTAATCTGACTTAGCCACCTTTCCTTCTCTGTCTTGGCGTCGTTCTCAGATGAAAAAGACTTGCCGTCTAATTGAATAAGAGAATCTGAAAGTTCACTCAGTTTCTCTCTGACTCTCTGAATCCTTTGGTCAGGCATTTCTTCCTTAGCTGCTTTTGCAATTTCGTCCCGAATCTGAAGTAAGGAATTGAGCTTTGTCTCTTCTAAACTCAAAGCTTCTAGCTGCTTATGAAATTCAGCAGCATCGTTTAAGACATCAAAGTCCACAATCCCTACACAGCTTACTCCCATGTCTTGATAAAGTTCCATGATTCGTGGAACTGTCTGTTTATTATCTGCATTCACAAAGTACAAGTCGATGTTGCTCTTTCTTTTATTTGAAGTAATTTGATAGAAACGTCCATCACTATCAGCCTCTACCACAACTACGCCAGAATAAAATAAGCCATCTAGAACCCGAGCAGAACTTAATAGTGGATCGTTCACTAGTTCTCGGAGACGACTTGAATCAAGTATGTTGAAGTAGTTTTTTGTCTCTTTCCTATCAATCCTGAGAATTGTTGAATCAGTTGTTCTACTCAAAATGCCACGCAGAAGATCAACGCTATGTGTGGCCAAGATGATTTGACGTGCATCAGTTGCCTGTTCTGCGATAAATTCACCAATTCGGAATGCTTGTGGAGGGTGAAGAAATGCTTCTGGTTCATCAATCAAAATCACATTTCGTTTTATTGCTAGTAGCGCTGTAGTGATTCCTACAAAACTTCTGATTCCATCGCCTTGATCATCTAATTTTTCATACTTTTGAATTACTTGTCTGGCATCTCTGGGATCTGGAGGGATTGAATTGAAATCATCACCAACACGAAGAAGGAGTCGTTGAGGAATAGTAAAATCAAGCTTAACTTCCTTCCCAAAAGCACGCTTAACTAATTTTTGTAGATCTTTTTCGAGATCACTCCCTGCATTATAAAGAGCTTGCAATAAATTTGTTTCTTGTTTCTCATGCGCAGCACTTGGAGAATTCTTAACCAGTTGAAGACGATTCTCAGTGGTCAGGAATGCAATTAAAGCAACTCCAAAGTCGTCTGCAAACAAAGGTTTGTTTGATAAACGTTCAGAGAGCTGCTGTTCTTCAATAGACCAAAACTTTGCATTGGTTTGCTTCTCTTGGGAAAGTTCTGGAGTCAGCGTCCGAAACATCCAGTTGTTGTTGTCATCTTGATAGCGCTCTAAGCCGTATGCCTCTCGAAGCTCTTGGAAAGACTGAGGGTTAGTCCATTCGACGTCATTGATAACAACACGTGGTAAAGGTTGCCTTTGAGTAGTAATCTGAGCTACATCCTTCAGGAACCTACTCTTTCCAGCGTTATTTGGGCCGATGATTACAGTCAGGTTACCTGGTTGAATTTCTGTGCCGTCGTTAAAGACGATTTTTGTTAATTTGTAGGTATACATGTTAAACAACTGAATACTTTAGTTTTTGTCCAAAAAACTCAGCAAAACGTATTGCCAAGAACTAGCTAGGCGGGAGATTTTAAAACTCAAGAATGCAGGCATAGACCAAATTTTCGATGTCGCTGGTGCCGCCATGCTTGAGGCTAATGATGTGATCAACGGCACAACTAAAAGCGGTCTCTTGTTCATGCACCAAGCAGTATTCGCAAAGATTATCTGCACGAGCAGCGACCTGGTGACGCAGCGCTTGACTCAGATAGGGCCGTTCCATAGGTCAACCTAAGATGCGGCAATGTACTGATAGGCACGGGCTTTGGCTAAGCGAATGAGATGTTCCAGCATGAGATATTGATCAAGTTCTGCCTTCTCTTCAACGGTGATGCCTGCCGTTTTCTCCCGCAGAATTAAATCAGCCACCCGCTCTTTGGCAACCTCAGAAGGCTGAAAGTTAATCAGACTTTCAGGCGTTGTGCCTGCGGCAATAAAGTCAATGATTTCTTCGTAGGCTCTAGTCATAGAGGTAGGAGACATTGGTATACATGCATTATGCATTACTGAAAATCATGCGCCAGTCAGTGAGTTCGCCTGCATTAGCTTCCTGTTCTGCGGCTTCTAGCTCAGCGGCAAATCCGGGAATGGCGAGTAATTCGGCGGTGGCGTCATGGTCTGCCCGCTCAACCAGGTAAGCCAAAAAATCCAGTGCGATCGCTAGGCGATCGGGAGACAGTTGCTCCACATAGTTATGAACCTGTTCTCGTAATTCTGAAGGGTTAAGCATGGGAGGGTTGCTAGTAAAGAAGACTGCTTGAGGATTCGCGCTGCGGGCAGGTTGCCTCATTTAATCCTAGCTTTTGTGGCTCTGACCACTCATAAAGAAAAGGGATAGAAACCTTTAAGGCAACTATCCCCTTGGACATGCGAGTTGGGAGCTTTTACGTGTATAACCTCACCTAGCCTCTCCTTGGCAAGGAGAGGAACCGGAGGCTTGGCTCACTCCGAGTCAAATCGTTGAACCGATTGTGAATAAACCTCTCCTTGCGAAGGCTGCCGCTTATACACATCTCGATTGCCACCTCAACAGGCGCACTCGCCCCCCTTAGTCCCCCAAATTGGGGGGGGAGACCGGAGTTTGAAGTCCCCCAGAATTGGGGGCTTAAAGCCCTCCGGGCATACCAGAAAAGGGGGCTAAACCACTGCCTTACCAAGGAGAGGTGCCGCAGGCGGTGAGGTTCTAGCTCTGACATCAAAACCTCACCTAGCCTCTCCTTGCCAAGGAGAGGGACCGGAGGCTCTTGTAGGTTGCGTTTCCCAGTTTCAAGAGGTTGGCATCTAGGAACCGGAAACGTCCATAAACCTCTCCTTTCGAAGGAGAGGTGCCGCAGGCGGTGAGGTTCTACCCCAGCAAATCCCCGGTTTCTTGGAGCATGTGGAGGCGGTGGTAGAGACCACCGTGGTTGAGCAGGTCTTCGTGGCTGCCCATCTCCAAAATGCGGCCCTGATCGAGGACGACGATCGCATCAGCATCCCTTACGGTGCTCAGGCGGTGAGCGATGATCAGGGTGGTGCGGGTGCCGAGGATGCTGCGCATCGCCAGTTGGATGGCTCGCTCCGATTCGTAGTCGAGGCTAGAGGTGGCTTCGTCAAAGACGAGCACATCGGGGTTCATCAGCAGGGCGCGAGCGATGCCGAGCCGCTGGCGCTGTCCTCCCGAGAGGCGCACGCCTCGTTCCCCCACCACTGTCGAATAGCCCTGGGGCATCAGATTGATGAACTCGTCTACCCGCGCGATCGCACAGGCTTCATCCACTTCTTCCCGCGTCACACGAGGATTGCCGTAGGTCAGGTTATCCATCAGCGTGCCGTTAAAGACATCCACCTCCTGGTGCACGATCGCCAATTGTTTGCGATAGCCCGTGATATCCAGCTTGCGAATGTCCTCTCCATCAATCAGGATGCGGCCTTGCTGCGGCTCAAAATAGCGGAACAGCAGCTTGACGAGGGTGGACTTGCCGGAACCGGAACGGCCCACCAGCGCCACGGTCTGCTTCGGCTGAATCAGCAGATCGATGTCGTTGAGGACGGGGCGATCGCGATCGTAGCCAAAGCTCAGATGCTCAAAATGCACCTTCCCCGTGAACTGGTAGCGGGTAACGGCGTCGGGATGTCCTGCCACGCTCGCCGCTTCGATGCCGGTCGGGAGCTGCAAAAACTCGTGAAAGCGCAGCATCGAGGCATAGCGCCGGGCAAAGATTTCCGCCAGGTTGCTGATCGGTTCCAATTCGGCGTAGGCCATGCTGGAAACCGTCAACGTGGTGACGAAGTGCCCCAATGAGATGTTGCCCCGCAGGGTCGCCACCAGCGTCAGCACCAACACGCCGAACACGCAGGTCTGAATGAACAGCTCCTGCCAGGTCATCAACACCACGTACCCTTTATGGATGATTTGTTCCACCACCGTCAGCTCTCGCCCTAAGCGTTGTCGCTGCCGCTCTAACTCGTCATGCTCAGCGGCGAAAGCCTTGACAGTCTTAATGTTGGTGATGATTTCCGAGGTGCGGCTCTCGGTCGTTTCCATATAGCGATCGAGGGCTTGCTCCTTGCGATTCAGCCGGACGAGGTCGCGCATGCTGAACGTCAGGATGGCCGCAAAGGATAGGAAGAAGAGGCCCGCGATGCGCCAGTCGATGATGGCGATGATGCAAAAGATGCCCGCCACCCGCACCAGCTTCGGGAAGAGCTGACCCGCAATTTCGGGATAAGTCCAGGTGTGGTTGGACAAACCCCGCGCGACCCGTCCGGCGATGCGTCCGGGGTTGTGCTCGTCATAAAAGCCCAGGGGCAAGCTGAGCAACTTTTTCACTACCTCAACCGAGTGGTCGCGACGGCTCCGCAGGGCCACATCCCAGTGAAACCAGACCCCCAGCCACGGCTCAATCGGTGCCCGGACGACGGTGACGAGGAAAATCATCCCCAATAGCAGACTCAGGATCAGCGATCGCGTCACCGCGACCCCGGCCAGTCCCGCCAGCCCACCCGCCAAACCCTGAGCCAGTCGATCAACCGGCTGGTCTGACAGCAGGTTGAGCAATTGGCCGATCGCGTAGGGCACCACCAAATCCAGCAGCTCGAAAATACTGCTGGCGACAATGCTGAAGATCGCGATCGCTCTGTAATTTTTGTAGTATCGAATAACGTCGGCGAACTTAGCCATGATCATTCCATGAGTTCGGTATGAATTGATCCACTATATACTACAAATACTACAAGCGCTACAATTGGTTCTCAACTCTTGGACGCTGCTGTTGGTGAAATGCGACTTGATGGCGGGATATCGTCTGGGTTGCTGGCCCTGAAAGGTTTGCTAGTCATAGCTTTGGGGGGTTGGGCAGCGATTTTGGGGTTGGCAAGGTCAGGCAAAATCAAAGGCCCAGAAAAATTCCTGGGCCTGATATGTGGATCGTTATGAAGCCGATCTACCAAGGCAGATGTCAAGAGCATGCAGTTATAAACTGGGCACTCTTCTCAAAAATCGCCTGATAAATCTCAGTAAACGTCGTAAAAGCATTGTTAAGTACCTGGGCAATGAAAATTACACAGGCAATCACGGCAGAGCTTTGATTTCAGCCTTGAAACTTTGTAATTAATTTTGCCTAACTACTTATCACTGCTTACGGCTAAGCTGAAAAAGCTTTTTTGGAAAGGTGGTTTACCACCAGGTGCGATTGCCATTTTCGTCGGTACGAGCCTGCCGAATCACATCCGAAATTTCTTCGGCGTCATGAACGTGGTGCAAGGCTTTTTGACCTTCTTCCGGATCATCAACGATAAAGTAGGTGGGCACGACGATGTGATCCCCCGTGATGTCTGGGGCGTTGACCGCGACCTGCTGAGACTTCTCTTGCAGTGACTTTTCTGGGTGTTCGACGTCGCCAGGGTTGATCGTCGGATTCCCTTCGGCGATCGCTTCGCGATGGGCTGCGGTTTGCTCGGGCGACACCTCTTCAGGCGTCAACGGCTGCCGAATCGGTTCATTATTTTGAGGGGTTTGAGTAGCCATATAAGGTTCACTCCCGCTTGGCTGATAACTGTTTAAACTTTAGGGGGCAACCAGGGGTCTCGACATCGCCCGAAAGCGACAATTTGTAGGGCATTGCGGCTATACCCCTCTGTCGTTATGTACAGGTGAAGTCCCTCTCTGCAGAGACAAAACCGCCACCAAAATGCAGATTTGTCAGCCCGCTTAAGAATGAGGATCAAATCACATCCAACTTGTTAGGACAGGCCTCTTGCCTGCCTTGGGCTACTGTGTACACACATCGCGAATGAAAGCCCAAAATCCTGCATTTGCCCCCCTCCGCCCCCCAATTCTGGGGGGCAGCAAAGTCCCCCGGCATCGGGGGCTTAAAGCCCTCCGGGCATACCAGAAAAGGGGACCATCAAGCCGGAAAAGACAGACCCAAGACTTATGTGTACACC
>Ga0208218_1000716_pt1 | contig 14406 bp, 12 predicted proteins | sample HotLakmasection3_FD_184726 | JGI IMG/M metagenome (GOLD analysis project Ga0208218, IMG submission 184726) | Hypersaline microbial mat communities from Hot Lake, Washington, USA - Section #3 (SPAdes) | ecosystem: Environmental > Aquatic > Non-marine Saline and Alkaline > Hypersaline > Microbial... | reverse complement strand
GTTTGTAACTCTGTCTCGATATACGTGAAGACAACACTGCCTTCTAGTTCTGGAAGTTCTGATTGAATGGTCTGTATAGCCTCATCTTTAGATAATCCTCCGACATCAACGCCTTCGATTGCAACTGCAGGGAGAACCTTATCTTGGTGAGATTGCCAAAACACAAGCCAACCAGCAATACTAAGGAAAGCAACTCCAAGAACGGTTCCAATTATCCAACTTTCAAAAAAGAGAGTTGCTGAAAGGAATCGTGAGGTTTTTTTTTGCTCTTTAGTTACTATCATCATCTGTTGTACAATAAAATGTATTGTTGTTTCTTTGAGTGTATACTGCCTATATATTGAATAGTATCGCTCACAACATTGTATAGAATCTATGCCTGATGTGCCACTGCCCAAACCACAAAAACCTGCTGCACAGCCACAAGGTGGTTCTCCTGTATCTGCAGGAACACCACTTCCGCCAGCTAATACTGGGGCTACAACACCACCTCCATCGAGCATGGTGCCACCGCCATCAGCAAATACGGTGAGTTCAGTTCCACCTCTAGGTGCAAACGTAAAACCTGCTACACCTTCTACGCCTCCTAGTGCATCGGGACAACCTGCTGTTGCATCGTCATCAATTCCTCCTGCATCTCCTTCTCAAATGCCTCCACAGATGAACTCAGTTAATTCAGGACCTACTGTTTCACCTGTTTCTGGTATGAGTAGCCCGGCAAAAGCACCAGGATTATTTGGTGGAGGGCAACAGCCTCCGAAACAACCATTAGTTCAACAAGCTCAAGTTCCGTTGCAAACTCAGCCTCAATCTGCACCAAGTGGGGCGGTTCAGTCACCATTTCCTGCTAAACCATCAGCAGGACAAGCTCCAACTCAAAAAAAGGGAGCCCCTGCGCTTAAAACAGCGGCACCAAAATCTTCACCATTTGCATTTTTAACAAGTTCTCCACTAAAACTAGCAGCAATCGTTGGCGCACTACTATTAGTAGTAGGTGGCGGTATTTTTGCTGTGACATCTTTGATGGGCGGAAACTCTCAGCCAATCTCGGTTGATACTCCAAACAATGCTGGGACTGGGAACAATCAAGGTGGGGCTGGAACTACAACTCCTCCAGCACAACAAAAAACTATTACCTATTGGGGTTTATGGGAACAATCAGATCAATTTAGAGCAGTTATACAAGATTTTGAAGCTCAAAATCCTGGTATCAAAGTTGAGTACGTACAACAAAATCATGTAGATTACCGAGAAAGATTACAAACAGCTATTGCTTCTGGATCAGGCCCAGATTTATTTCGATTCCATGCTTCCTGGACTCCAATGTTGTCACAGGAATTAGAACCAATTCCAGAATCAGTTTTTGCTCCAGGAGAATTTCAACAAACTTTCTTTCCAATCGCAGCTCGCCAACTTCAATCAAATGGTGAAATCGTAGGTATTCCTTTAATGTACGATGGACTCGGTTTATACATTAATACCGAAATTTTTAGACAAGCAGCTTTAGCAGAACCAACGACATGGGCAGAACTTAAAAATGCTGCTATTCAATTGACTGTCCGAAACCAAGAGGGCGAAGTTGAACGAGGGGGATTAGCAATTGGTAATGCAAGTAATGTAGAACATTTTTCAGACATCTTAGGATTACTTATTTTGCAAAATGGGGGAGACCCAAGCAATCCATCAACAAGAGAAGTAGCTGATGCTTTAAGGTTCTACACAGGTTTTTACAGAACAGATCGAGTCTGGAGTGACAAGTTGCCAACTTCAACAGTTGCATTTGCTCGTGGTGAAGTAGCAATGATGTTTGCTCCTAGCTGGAGAGCTCACGAAGTTCGTGCCATGAATCCTGATTTTTCAGATTTCAAAGTTATTCCAACTCCAGCTTTGGGAGATCAAAAAGTTGCTTGGGGGACTTTCTGGGCTGAAGGCGTAAATAGTAAGAGCACCAGTAAAACTGAAGCTTGGAAATTACTAGACTACTTAAGTTCCTCCGAAGTAATGAAAGCTCGCTATAGCGAACAATCACAAACAAGATTATTTGGAGAAATCTATTCAAGACAAGATTTAGCAAGTGAATTAGTTATTTCTCAAGATGCAATTGTTCAAAATTTAGTAGCTCCTTACTTAGAAGATGCTCCACATGCACGAAGTTGGTACATGAATAGTTACACTCATGACAATGGTATTAATGACCAAATTATTCAATATTACCGAGATGCAATTAATGCAGTGATTGGTGGAACTCAAGTTGATAAAGCAATGGAGCCAGTTATTCAAGGCGTACCACAAGTGCTTAGACAATATGGCGCAGCACAAAACCAATAAGTGTGCTATTTTCGAAGGTAATGACGCAAAGTTTACAAGATGTTCGAAAATCAATTGTATTGACCTTAGCTTATTCAGCTCAGTTTAAACATGGATTATCAATTTCACAGTTGTATACCAGGCTTGTTACAAAGAAGCCAATTTCTAATTTTGATTTCAACCAGGCGCTGCAAGAATTTCTAAACCAAGGCTTAGTAATAAAAAAAGGCGATTCCTATCAGTTGCGTGGAGTTCCGATTCGATCATTTCCTAGTATTGATTCTAAACGACAAGAAATTCAATCCCTTGTTTCTTTTATCTCTAAAATTCCTTGGGTGAGTGCAGTGATTATTACCGGTTCTGTAGCGGTCGGAACCATGAAGCCCCAAGATGATATCGATTTTTTAATTGTGACTCAACCAAATAGATTGTGGTTAGTTCGTCCTCTGGTAGTTTTATTTGGTTTATCTAAAGGCAGAAGGCGTTCCTGGAGCCATGAAGAACCAAATAGCTGGTGTTTCAACTTTTGGCTTGAGGAAACTGAACTAGCTTTTGCACAAAATCGGTGGTCAATGTATACAGCCTTCGAGTTGTGTCAGGCAAAATTTGTTTTTGACCGAGATGCTAGTACTGAGATTTCATTTTTACGAGCTAATGCTTGGGTGAAAAACAGACTTCCTCATTTTTTTTCTAAAAGAATGTATCAAGCACTGCAGAAGAAAAATAGACAAAGCAATACTAATGAGCAACATGTTGTTACATCAGTTATCTATGTTGTTGATTTTTGGCTAGGTTCTCTTTTTACGTTTAAAAACTATGTTCTGTATCTAGTTCAGTTATTTTATATGGCGCCTCATAGAACTTCAGAACAAGTTGACTTAAAAGGAGCCTTCTTTCACCCTAGAGATACAAAAAAAATATTGTATGCTGGTTGGAAAAGTGAGTTAGCAAGATTGTTAGGTACAACTGGTAGTCCGACAAAGTAAGAGGTATTCATGGAATCACTATTTACATACGCACAGGAACAAAGAAAACAAGGAAATAAGTTGGTTCTAGTTACCGGTGTCTTTGACTTGCTCCACAGTGAACATATCGCTTTTCTGAAAGCAGCTCAAAAAGTTGGCGATGTACTCTTAGTTGGAATAGAATCAGATGTTCGTGTGAGAGCTATGAAAGGGGAAGGCCGACCTATTAACTCTCAAGAAGAACGCAAAAGTGCGATTGAGAAATTGGAAATTGCTCATAAAGTATTTTTTTTACCTGAAGATTTTTCTACACCTGACAAACATCGCTGGTTGATACATGGCATTCGTCCGCACATTTTGGCAGTTTCAGAGCATTCTCCTCATCAAGATAAGAAGCAGCAGATTTTATCGGAGGTTGGTGGAACAGTAGAAGTAGTTTTAAAACATAATCCAAATATCTCTACAACTAAAATCCTGGAAGAAAAAATGCTACTATAGTAGTATGAAACATTCAAAATTCCTCTTAATTGGATTAGTTATAGTTGCCTCGGTTGGTTTTTCAGCTTGTATGGCTGGATCAGATACTCCTAGTACTACGAATACAGATAGTTCCGCACCCGCTGCAACAGAAAAGCAAGGTGAAACTAAAAAAACCGGTATGATTACTCAAATAAATGGTGTTTATTATATAAATCAAGCAGGGCAAGTTCCAGAGATGATTGAAAGTCTAGCAGTCGATTTATCGCAATATGTCGGGCAGGAAGTCACTGTGGTTGGTCAATATAGTGGAGATACTTTATTCGTAGGCAGTGTGGAATAACCTAAAAGTTTGCGTGAAGTAGACTGCTACTTCAAATTGCTCATAAACAGATACTTGCAACTGCAATTTTCCTCTGTTACAATACAAACTCTGTTCGGGACAATAGACATTATGCTAGACACATTTTTAGTGTCACAAAGACTGCATAATCCCTCATACCCACAAATCCTTTGAACCATTGGTTCAACACATAAAAAGTTAAGACAGCATGTTTGCGCGCATTGGGCTCGTAGCTCAGTTGGCTAGAGCACCTCATTTGCAATGAGGGGGTCAGGGGTTCGAGTCCCCTCGAGTCCACAAGCTTTTAAAAGCTTTAGACAACCAGAGACAACGCACAATGAACAAGCGTAACTGCAGAATAACTTTAAGCACATTTAAATAAATATTGGTTAGAGAGTTGACTTCATCTCCGTTTGGAGGTAACTCAACTAAACAATATTTGCTCCTTAACAAGTGAAGAGTCCATGTCATTGAGCGGTCATGTAGATGATCGCCGATGTAATACAAAAGATTGAGATGTGCGATGTAAGCAATTACATCAAACGTAATAGATCAATACGTCATAAATGAAATTATAAGATTTTTGAATTAACAATTATCGCTATTAAATATGTGAATTAATGCAAATAGTGGATGCCTAGGCTTGTTTGGCCGATGAAGGACGTTAGAGACCGCGAAAGTCGCCGGGGAGTTGTCAACTAAGCGTTGATCCGGCGGTGTCCGAATGGGGTAACCCACCGTATAGCAATATGCGGAACCGTTTGATTTATCATTCGGAGGTAACCAGGGGAACTGAAATATCTTAGTACCCTGAGGAAAAGAAATCGAAAGAGATTCCCTTAGTAAGCGACGAGCGAAAAGGGAACAGCCCAAACCCAATTTATTGGGGGTTGTAGGACCTCAACATGGGACGAAGAATTATTAGTAGAAGCGCGTGGAATAGCGCACCAAAGAACGTGATAGTCGTGTACACGAAAGTAATTCTCGCCCTAGAGTGTTCCTGAGTAGGTTAGGAGACGGCAAACTCCTTTCTGAAGCTGGGGTGACCACACTCCAAGGCTAAATACCAAACAAGACCGATAGTGAACGAGTACCGTGAGGGAAAGGTGAAAAGAAGGGTTGAAGACCCCGTGAAATAGTTCCTGAAACTATTTGCTAACAAGCAGAAAGAGCCTCTTTAAGGGGTGATTTCGTGCCTATTGAAGAATGAGCCGGCGAGTTAATGCAATCTGCAAGCATAAGTTATTCCGTAACGAATGCGTAGTGAAAGCGAGCCTGAATAGGGCGATTAGTAGATTGTGTTAGACCCGAAACCGGGTGAGCTAACCATGACCAGGGTGAGTCTCGCGTAAATGCGATGAGGAAGCCCGAACCGGTGTACGCTGCAAGGTGCTCGGATGAGTTGTGGTTAGGGGTAATATGCTTATCGAACCCGGAGATAGCTGGTTCTCCCCGAAATATATTTAGGTATAGGGTCACGTTTTAGAAGCATGGGGGGGTAGAGCACTGATTTGGTGTCTAGGGGCAACTCTAGCATCTAGTCAAACTTCGAATACCCCGTGTGGATCCGTGGCACTCAGCATCTGGGGGCTAAGCTCCAGAAGCAAGAGGGTAACAATCCAGATCTACAGCTAAGGTCTCTAATGATTATTAAGTGGGAAAGGAAGTGTCAGTCCAAAGACACCTAGGAGGTCGGCTTAGAAGCAGCCAACCTTTAAAGAAAGCGTAACAGCTCACTAGCCGAGGACTGGCGCGTCGAAAATGTAACGAGGCTAAATAATCAACCGAAGCTTAGAATTTTTATTGAAATATATAGAAGTGGTAGGGGAGCGTTCTGTGTACTGTGAAGGTGTCCCGTAAGGAGACGCTGGAGTGATCAGAAGTGAGAATGCCGGCATGAGTAGCGAAAATGAGGTGAGAATCCTCATCTCCGAATGACCAAGGTTTCCGCACCCACGTTCGTCGTGTGCGGGTTAGGCGACCCTAAGGTGAGCCTCATTTAAAGTGAGGGTAGCCGATGGATAACAGGTTAATATTCCTGTCCTTGAATAAAATCATTTGACTTGGGGAGGGACGGCGTAGGATACGCTATGTTCAGCGGTGAATGCTGAATCTAATCATCAAAGCAGTACTGATAGGCAAATCCGTCAGTGCGTTTATCTGAGATGTTATGGGACAGACAATGCTTCGGCAAAGTCTGTTGTAGCTGATTTCTGTGTCCTGGAAAAGCTTCGCAAGGAGATTTTATTCAATTCGTACCGATAACCGACACAGGTGGTCTGGTCGAGTAGACTAAGGAGAGCGAGAGAAGGTAGTTCAAGGAACTCGGCAAAATAGCTGGGCGTAATTTCGAGAGAAGCCCCTCTCTACTCACTAAGAGTAGAGACGCAGCGAAAGACGTGAGATCGACTGTTTACCAAAAACACAGGTCCGTGCTAACTCGTAAGAGGATGTATACGGGCTGAAGCCTGCCCAGTGCCGGAAGGTTAATTGCGAGGGTGAATGCTACTTCGGTAGTATTTGCTTTCAATCGAAGCCCCGGTGAACGGCAGCAGTAACTATAACTGTTCTATGGTAGCGAAATTCCTTGTCGCTTAATTGGTGACCCGCACGAAAGGTTTAACGAGTCTCACACTGTCTTGAACTATTACTCGGCGAAATTGAAGTGGCCGTGAAGATGCGGCCTACTCGTGGCAGGACAAAAAGACCCCGTGGAGCTTTACTACAACTTGGCACTGAAAATTTATTTTGGATTGTTTAGTATAGGTGGGAGTAATCAATTTATTGATTACGTCAGTGAAATACCACTCGTTTAATCTAGATTTTCTAACCTGACTTCGCTGCAAGCGCGAAGAGGAACACTGTCTGGTGGGTAGTTTAACTGGGGAGGTTGCTTGCTAAAAGGTAACGCAAGCGCGCAATGGTACCCTTAGCCTGGATGGAAATCAGGCTGGACGTGCAATAGCATAAGGGTGCTTGACTGTGAGGCATACAAGCCGAGCAGGTGCGAAAGCAGGTTATAGTGATCCTCGTGCACTTTGTGGAAGGTGCCGGGCTTATCGGATAAAAGCTACCCCGGGGATAACAGAGTCATCGCGCCTAAGCGTCCCTAGCGTCGGCGCGGTTTGCTACCTCGATGTCGGCTCATCGCATCCTGGGGCTGAAGAAGGTCCCAAGGGTTTGTCTGTTCGCCAATTAAAGCGGTACGCGAGCTGGGTTCAGACCGTCGTGAGACAGGTCGGCCTCTATCCGCCACGAGCGTTAGATACTTGAGGAAATTTGCTCTTAGTACGAGAGGACCGGAGTGAGGAAATCCCTGGTGTTCCTATTGTTGCTGTCAAGCGCATTGTAGGGTAGCTATATTTCTTCGGGATAACCGCTGAAAGCATCTAAGCGGGAAGCCCATTCCAAGATGAAGTATCTCTATGAGACTGGTCGAAGACTACGACCTTGATAGGCAGCGTGTGTAAGTCTGGCGACAGATTAAGCTTAGCTGTACTAACAGTCCATTGAACATATTTAATAGAAAATATAATTTTTAATTTCGACGTAGTAGACGCATCCGATCGCATGATCGAAGTTGGCAAGTGTTTTACACTAAACCAACACTCAATGACACATTCTCTTCACTTTTTAGGGAGCAAGTTGCTCTTTATAATTAGCTAAAGTTTTGTGATTTTTTAAATTCACACTACTGATTGCATTTTGCATTCAGGTGTATTTAAATAAACTCACAAGCTTGGTTTTTGCATGCAAAAACCTTGTGTTCTGGTCTCTGGAGCGCGGTGGAACCAACTCTTTCCATCCCGAACAGAGTCTTGAAACGCCGCAGCGCTGACGATACTGCTTTGGCAACGAAGTGGGACAATAGGTCGAGGCCAGAACACAGGGTTTTTTTGTACCTATTTTTTATCTGATTCTATATGATATAGTAAGATACTATTTTCTATTGATATTACAGAAAGAATGTATGGCAACTTCACAGTTAGAATCACGAAGAATTGGTGACGCTCAAGTCAAAAAAATAGTTAACCCTGAAACAAGATCTGAAGTCCTTCAAATTTCAACCGAGTCTTCACTTGCAATGTTAGTCGCGCTTACGCTCGATAAACAAAGTATTTGGTTCAAAAACGAAGGTGGTACATTAGTTGTAACTCCTCAAGAAATTCAAGCAGTGTATCAACTTTTATCAGAACAGCCTTGGCAGTTTGATGGTTTTTACACAAGCTCAGCAGAAGGTGCGCGTGCAATCACGATTGCAACTGTTGCTCAATTAGTTGAGTTTGCCAATTCCGAAGAAACACTTAAATCAGCGTAAGCTGGTGACTACATTTGCTCGACAGCATGTTTGTAGTTTTGATCACTACTAATATCGAACCAAATTCCTTGGAATGAAAAAGCGTGGACTCGTTTACTGCTGCTTAGTTTAGGGAAGACATCTTTTTCGAGCATAGTTGTGGAGCGTGCTCCATCTTCGTTAGAAGTTGTGAGATCTGGCAATAGACTATTCATTTCGCTGCTAAAAATATACACGCCTGCATTCACTATTCCCACAATTTCATGCTTTTCACTGGCTTTAAAGTTAACTACGGTATTACCTTGGACGAACACGTTATCGTAGTTCATCTGAGCTGGTCGTGGTTTAACAGCCATTGTTACTAGCGAATTGTTCTCGATGTGGAAGTGAGCTAGTTCATCTAAATTAATGTTGGTGAGCACGTCTCCTGCAATGACAAAATAATCTTCATTTGTAAAATCTGCTTTAGCTTTTTTTGTAATCGTTGTAATAGCGCCTGCTGTACCTAGTCGTTCTTTTTCGTAGTGATACGTGATTTGCACGCCGTATTCTTGACCATCTCCGAGGAGTTTTTTTAGTTCTGTCCCTTGGTTATTTATAGCGATATGTACTTTTCGTACACCGTGTTTTTGGAGTAGATCTATGGTGTATAAAATGAGCGGTTTAGTTCCAATGACAGTGAGTGGACTATATGGATTTTTTTCTGGACCACCAGCTAAAATAATTGCAGTTTTAATTTCTGGCTCAAGGCTTTGTTCCACCAAATGTTCAATCGCGTGAGAGCGATTTCTAATCTTTTTTTTATCGATTAAATAATCGATCTTTTTAAGAATATCTTCGGAGAGGGTAATGGTGAGTCGTGACTTCATGTAATATTTGCGTTTGTCATTTATTAATAACAGTATTCTATTTCAAGTTATGATAGTTTGGTTATTGTTCTAGTTATATCATTTTCAATATCAGAGAGTACCCTACGAGCAAAATCTAAGTAAAGAGTAACCTTAAGATCTCTACTAGTGAGATGATTTAATCTTGTGTAATGATCGAAAGTATTGACTTCGTAATTCCCTGCGTAGTTAGCATTCATTTTTCTTAATTTTGCTTCTTTTGATAAAAAAACTAGTAGGTCCGCTTGAATTTCAGCTATGGTTTGATTTAAACGGTTTGAATCGTTAATCGAAAGAGGTGCTGAAAATTGATTGCTTAGATTTTTGACTCTTATCAAAAGGTTAGATACAAAATCTTGTATACCCTTAACTTCTTTTAATAGAAATTTTTTTTCAATGTCTCTAATACTGGTAGTATCTGGAATTTTTCTCGATCCTTCTTGTCTTCTCATATTTGTTTTTCTATATGTGTTTATAGCTTCGTTGATTTTATCAGACATTACTTTTTTAGTAAGTCTTTTAATCCCGGCAGCATCTTCCCAGATAAAAATTCAAGCGCAGCGCCTCCAGCAACAGATACATAATCAAATCCATCTAAAATATCGTATTTAGACGCAGCTGAGAGCGTGTCTCCACCTCCAATAATAGAGTAGGCATCGCTGGCTGCAATTGCTTTGCCGATTTCTTTGGTTCCTTCTGCGAAAGCATCATTTTCAAAAACACCGAGTGGACCGTTCCAAAAAATAGTCCCAGCTTCTTCAATTACTTCTTTAAATAGTTGAATTGTTTTTGGACCAATATCTAAATACATTACGTCTGATCTTGAGGAAATAACATCGCTAGAAGTCAGTTCGACTATTTCTGTTTTTTCACTATCCATTGAGCGAGCAGCTACTACGTCGGATGGCATGATGATTTTGGGTAACGGAATATACCCATCAACAATAATTTTTTCAGCGCGAGTGTCTTCGAGTAGGTGCTCAGCTACTTTTACGTAGTTGGCATCTTTTTTTGCACTTTTTTTACTTTTTGAGCTATCTGAATTTGACTCTTCCAAATATGATTTATAAATTTCAAACCCTTCTGCTTTTAAGAAGTTATTAGCTGTACCACCACCAACCAAAACGGCATCAGCAATTTTAGTTAAATGTTGCACTGCGCCAACTTTATCTGAGATTTTTGCGCCGCCAATGATCATGACGAATGGCCGTTTTGGCTCTATCATTAGTTTTTGCCAAGTTTGTACTTCCTTTTCGAGGGCTAAGCCAGCAAAACTAGGCAGTAATTTGGGTAAACCGACTACAGAAGCATCACTTCTATGACAAACCGAAAATGCTTCATTTACAAACACGTCACAATTTTGAGCTAATGATTTTGCAAACCCATCATCATTTGATTTTTCTCCTGAGTTAAAGCGCAAGTTTTCTAGTACCGTAATTGAACCAGGTTGCATATTTTTAATATGCTCATTCCTGTTTTCACCAATGGTTTCTGAGAAAAACGACACATCGACAGTGGTTCCTGCTTTTTTTAAAATAGTTTCCAATGCTTTTTGCACTGGCTTCAAACTATATTTAGTATCCTGTTCACTTTTTGGCCGACCAAGGTGGGAAACAACTACAACTTTGCAGTTATTTTCTACAAGTAATTGAATTGTGGGAATAGCTGCTTCAATCCGGGTAGTATCTGCCACCTCGAGATTTTTAGTTAATGGCACGTTAAAATCTGTGCGAAGTAAAACCGTTTTACCAGCCCATTCTTCTTTAAACTCAGCTTGAGAAATTGATCTAAGTACTAAATGAGTCTTTTTTTGAGTTGCCATTGATTCTTTGTATCACTTCTGCAGATATTACTCAAGTATGATATACTTGCAGCTATCACTTTGAAAGGAGATATATAAATTATGGCTACTCAAACCAAATCAGCCACCAGTACAAAACCAAAAACAATGGAGGAGCTTTTAGCTCAGACAAAATCAGAGATTATTGTTCCACAAAAAGGACAAAGTATTAACGGAAAAGTTAAGCTTAAAAACAAGAAATCATTAATTGTCGATATTGGTGCCAAAACTGAAGGTGTTGTTACAGACAAAGAATACGAATTAGCTGCAGACTACATCGAAGAACTCAAAGAGGGCGATAAAGTCGAAGCAGTTGTTTTATCTGCTGTAACAGATCGTGGCCAAATTCTTTTATCTCTCAAACAAGCAGCATTAGATGCTAAATGGGAAATTTTCGAAGAAGCTCTTAAAAATGATACTGCTCTCGAAGCAAAAGGTATCGAAGTCAACAAAGGTGGTTTAATCGTCATCGTTGAAGGTATGCGAGGATTTGTTCCTTCAAGCCAATTCGGTAAAGAATACATCGGCAACATTAAAGCTCTTAAAGGTGCGACCATTAAAGTCAAACCAATCGAAGTTGATGCTGAAAACAACAGACTTATTTTCTCCGAAAGACACGTATCAGAAGCTGAAGAACTAGAACTTAGAGATCAAGCACTCGAAAGCGTCACCGAAGGTGCTACTTACGAAGGTGTTGTCTCAGGTGCTATGCCATTTGGTTTATTCGTCACTGTCGAAGTTCGAGTTGGAGACAAACCTAAAGATGCAGCCGATGATCACTTTGGTCACGTCGAAGGTTTAATTCATATCTCAGAAATTTCATGGGAAAAAGTTCAAGACCCACGAGACTACCACAAAGTTGGTGACAGAATTAAAGTCAAAGTCTTAGGTATCGATGATGAAAACGGAAAACTAAATCTTTCACTCAAACAACTTTCAACTGACCCTTGGGTTGGTATCGCAGAGAAGTACCCAGTTGGTACCACTTTTGCAGGAACTGTTTCACGAGTTGAAAGCTTTGGAATCTTCGTAAATGTCGAAGCTGGAGTAGATGGTTTAATCCACGCAAGCAAATTAACAGGTTCAGAGAACTTTACCAAAGGTGAAGAAATCACTGTCACTGTTGAAAGCGTAGAACCAGATCAACGACGCATGAGTTTGAGTCCAGTATCAACAGAAGTTCCAGTTGGTTACAAGTAAACTCTATTTTTAGAAACTGATTGGGTGTGCTCCCAGATAGGGAGCACACAAAAAACTATCATAACGCAAAAAGACTTACAAAGTCTGAAAGGCACACATGGCTAAACAACGAATGATTGTAACTGATGATCAAGTACTTATTGATATGGATCTCCTCTTTAACGCAATCCGCGAAGCAGATGGTGATTGGGAACAAGTAGAAGAAGATATGCAAAACTATCTTGCTACTATTCAACAAATGACCTATGGCAGCGATGAGGAATACTCAGATGACGACGATTCTGATGATTCAGACGAAGTCGAAGTCAAAGAAAAATCAAAGTAATTCTTTGTTTTGAGCACATCTTTTAGTTTTCTGTGAAAGTAGTTTTAGCTGTATTAAGCTTATTTTGAGCTTTTTATTTGCATTTTTTTGTTCATCAAAAAAAGCTATTTTCAATGAAACATCGCAGTTTTTTAGCCTTATTTGTGATATAATACACTATATGAAATACGTAATAACCTGTGGAGATGAAGGCGTTCAAATCAATGAAGGTACTCGCTTAGCTGTGGTTGGAGCTGGGTTACATCTCGAAGAATTCTCAGAAATTGTCAAAGCACTCAAAAATCTATTAGGGTCTGAAATTGCTATTGCTGCCAGTGAAGAAAATTCCTGGACTAAGCAACAGCTCGATCTTTCTACTTGGGAACAAGCAGATGCAAGCATGCAACAACATATTGCAGCTCTCGCAGATAAAGAAGGATTGCAATATAGCGGTATTTTACCTTTTGCAGATCCTCAAGAACTTGAACATGAAATTAAAGGTCATATGGTTCGCCCACGTGGCATTCACATTGGAACTACAATTACTTTCACTCTCGACGGTGGAGAACAGACCTACCATTTAGGTCAGTATCTTATCTCAGCAGAGTGGGTGTCTAGCGTAGATCCTGAAATTGCTAAAAAAGCTATCGAAACTCAAGTAGCCCACTACAAGTCACTCGGCGGTGGTGATTTAACCTTCTCAGTTCAAACTGGTGGAGAATTAGGCGAAGAAGTTGCAGCTAAGAATAAAGCTGTCCTCGAAAGCTTTGGCTATACTTTTTCAGAATAAAGAGTAATTCTTTTTAACACCAATTTCTTCTAATATATCTACTTGCTTGTATTTGTCCTTTTTAGGCATATAATTCATGCTATGCAAAAAAAAGAAGCACCAACCCGCGATGAAGTCATCGCATTTGTAAATAAGAATAAAAGACCTGTAGAACCAGTAACAGCAGCAGATGAATTAATTTGTGTTGATGGTCGATACACTGCCGAAGGCCACACAGAAAACAAGATCGCTGTACCTGGTGCTGATTTAGGCCTTTGTATGGCTTTGTTAGATCCTCAGTTTGAACTTACACCTCAACAAGCTTTTGACTACGTTAATGACTTTTTAATCGCACATGGTGGTACTTTTACTTGGCATACTGACACACATGAAGGTCATGGTTGTGTGGTTGGTTGTGGTCACTGTAATGCAGCAATTCTAAAGAGTGAAAAATATGGTTTAGAACGCGAACGTGTTGAAGAATTATTAGAAATTGTTCGTGAACATCAAAGAACTTCAGACGATGAACAATTAGAATCTATGCACTGTGAAGTTCTTCAAAATGATCATTTAGAGAGAGCAATTCTTGTTATTAAGAGTTTGTTCTACACTGTTGAACATTCTGACGAAGAAGATCAATACTTTGGCTACGATGAAGATCGTTACTACGCCTTTGTATCAATTTTCGTTCACTATATGTTAGAAACATTAGACGTTGAAATAGATTACGATAATTTAATTAAAGTTATTGATGCTCATAAAGGTGCAACATTAGGTTTGCTTGGTTCTAGCAAAGATAAAGAAGTTTTCTTAATTCCAATTGATGAAGATGGAAATGTTGATGCTATCTCAGCTGGACATGTTGAGCCACTAGAATAGTAGCAATTTCTACTTCCACTTATTTTCTTAATCTAGAATGACATTTCTCATGTCTTGGTTGTGTCAGAGTAATCTGTTATAAGTGAATATGGCAAAATCAGAAACAGAGTACGTATGTCAAAATTGTGAGGCCCGTTT
>Ga0208218_1000714_pt1 | contig 14435 bp, 9 predicted proteins | sample HotLakmasection3_FD_184726 | JGI IMG/M metagenome (GOLD analysis project Ga0208218, IMG submission 184726) | Hypersaline microbial mat communities from Hot Lake, Washington, USA - Section #3 (SPAdes) | ecosystem: Environmental > Aquatic > Non-marine Saline and Alkaline > Hypersaline > Microbial... | reverse complement strand
GCCAAGGGAATGGACATGGACGGCGTCGTATGCGCCTTGCATGAAGAATGCAGCAAATGCGTCACGAAGTGAATCATTTCTGAAATTGTCGTGCGTCAATCCAGTTTTTGGCTTGTGCAACTGGTGAACCGTAACGCCGTCAAAATTGTCCGATAAAATATACACATTCGTGTCTTGTTCGTCGAATACGGGATATAATACTTCGACGTGAGCAAGGTTGAGACTGTTTATCTCCTGTGCGAGATGTAGCGCGTAGAGCTGCGCTCCGGCGTATCGCCGGGGGGGGAAATTGTGACAGATGAAGAGAATTTTTTTCTTTCCTGGGGACAAATGTTCACACGTGGCTCTGGAAGATTTTTTCGGCGTAACGGAGAAGTCCTTGCGTAAGAAATCCGGGTGAATGAAATTTTTCTTTAACAGCCGTTCGTCGTTGGGCTTGATGCGCGAAACATCATAAACTTCCGGATGAAGATGCATGATTTGTGTCTTGATATGCGCGTCATTCTTTTTGGCCTTCATGACCACTGAGTCGCTTTTTCGACGATACAGATACAAAGGCTCGTCTACCTGCTCGCCGATCCAGCCGTGCTTCACGCACTTGATCCAGAATTCCCAGTCCATGTAGCCGTGAACCATGGATTCTGAGTAACCGCCCACGTCCTCCCACATTTCCTTTCTGTACAAAGTGGTGTTGCCCTGCTGGTTTGTAATCAAAAGATTTAAGGGATTAAAATCTTCTCTTGGCCATATCTGATTCTTATCCCCGAAAAAGAGAGCCTTGGTGCTGATAAAGCCTAGATCTGGCCGGGATTCCAGAAGATTCAAGGTCTTTTCAATAAACTGTGGTGCGATCATGTCATCCGCATCCAGCGGCAGGATGTATTTTCCCCTCGCTGCGGCCACACCGCGATTCCGCGGTTGAACAATGCCAGAATTTGGCTGATTGATGTAGGATATGTGAAAATTGGGAAAATCTGTAAGAATTTTGATTGCCACTTCGTGTGAATTATCTGTACTGCCATCATTAACAATGATGATTTCAAACGATTGATACGTTTGACGCAGAACGGAAGTAACTGCGTCTCGAAGATATTTTGAGTAATTATAGCAAGGAATTATAATTGAAACAACAATTTTGACGTTTTGATAGTGCGTGATTTTTCCTGAACTAATGAAAAATTCTAAAAGATAATTCGTAAGTGTCGGTGAGTCTCCAATATTTTTTAAAAAAAATATTATATCTTTTATTATATTGGCATTATGAATGCCAACAGATGCCGCGTTAAGCAGTTTTTTTTCAAGATTTTTTACGTTATCAATTCGCATAACTATGCTTTTATTGCTTTAACCCATAGTATTCCAGCGGGTTGTATCGGTCTAGGTTTTTGGGACACAATTCAGGGCTTAGTTTGCCATATCTATTGCTTTGTGTAGAATGCACTGCAGGCCGTGCATGGATTTCTTTATAGAAAAATGCTTTTCAATCCTCTGGCGATAGTTGCGTCCCATCCATCCAGCCATCTTTGGATTCCTTGCTAAATTGTACATAGCCTCAGCCATTTTTTCCGTGTCCCCTTCATCAACGAGAAACCCATTTTCACCCTCAATAACTGCGTCTGGAATACCGGCATGTCTTGTGCTGATCACCGGCAAACCTGCTGCACCTGCTTCGAGCAATGCCAATGGAAGCCCTTCGCTGTCACCGTTGGATGCAGTCATGGAATGCTGAACAAAAACCCGGCACAATCTCATAAGTTTGGAAACTGATCGCCTGGAGTGGACGCCAGCAAAGAAAACATGCTTTTGGATTCCCAAATTTCGAACCAAGTCCTGGCACTGGGACAAAAGAGGGCCCTCACCGACCATGATGAGCTTTGATTGAGGGGTTTTGTGGCATACTTTTGAAAATGCCTGGATAGTTATATGAGGTGCCTTCTTCTCGACAAATCTACCCACCGCTAAAAAAATGGGGGGAGAATTATCTGGATCTGCAAGGTCGTTACGCGCTATGGAGACGCCATATGGATTAAGCTTGACTTTTTCCGGAGGAGCTCCAAATGAAATGAGCTTGTCTCGCATGGCTTTAGACACAACAATCAAACATGATGCGGACTTAAACATTTCTTGATACGCATTTTTGTACTTCACCAAAGTATCTCTTGAGGACGCATCGTAGCCGTGAAAATGCACCACATGGTGAATATTTGCCAATTCACACGCCTTGTAGATCTTAGCTCCGTTAATTCCATATTCAGAAAGAATTACATTGAATTGTTTGGATTTGAAGTAATGCGATAAATTTTTGTCATAAATATTGCTGATACCACATCCACGATCATTAAGTATTTGTTTTTCAGTTCGTTCATCAAAAATACAATTACCATCAGGTGTATACATGGGAAAATTTTTTCCGTGAAGTACTTGTATATTATTGCTCAAAAAAGAAATATGATCTTCGATAAATGTTTCTGAATATGCAAAAGAAAGATTCCGGACAATACAAATCTTGAGATCGTCATTATCACGACAATCGTTAGTTTCCACTGTAGGCTCAATTTTTAACTGTTTATATCCTATTCCTGTCCAACCTGAAGTCATTGTTGGGTGTTCAGAATCTTGTTCCAATTCCCCTGATTCAACAAGCTGCTTGTACAAAGGAAAAAGTTGATCGCTCATTTGTTGTCGTGTTTGATCCGGCATTGGCGCACGCTTAAGCCACAAGCCAATCATCTGAGCTAATGAGGCATTCCATCCTCCCATGGCTTTGATCTGGATATCCTCGAATCCGGCTTCAGTAAGAAGGCGCTCCAGAGAAAAGGGCGTGTACCGGTAATAATCATGCGGAGTGTCGTGCAAGGGCCAAAGAAAGGGAACAGTAAAGAAAAACACTCCATCCGGCTTTAAGACGCGCTTGATTTCCTTCAGAACGATCAATGGTTCAGGACAGTGCTCAAGCACTTCCGTGGCCATGGCGCAGTTCACGGTGGCATCTTCAAGGGGGATGGTTTTTCCATCCCAGGTGATGTTGGGTTGCTTGAGGTCGGCATACTTGCCCTGGGCAAAGTCCAGGCCTATATATTTTTTGATGTTGGGATTGGCGTTGAGGATATATTCCTTGTAGGGCATCTGTCCGCAACCAACATCAAGGAGAGTGCCGTTGAAAAGAGGGATGGACTGGGCAATGCTGTCCTTGATGGCCTTGCGGACAATGTAGAGATCAGCAAACTGCGCAGACAAGGGGGGATTGATGAAAGGGTCAGTTGATTTCTTCGATCTGATTTTGTCTGGTACAGAGACTTTTTTTATGTGCGCAGGCATACGTTTGTCCTCCCTGCACATGCCATTATCTGTGTGCTTAACTGGGGGCAGGGTAATTTCATGAAGTTCTGGCTCCAAGATTTCTTTTTTTTCACCCGACTCTTGAATTAAGCTGTGCAAAAATTCTGCCCAGCGATCAGCACATATTTCCGTAGTATAACCATTTTCAATTGTTCTCCTTGCACCCTTGGAAAGCCTTTCCCACAGACCATCTTCTGTTTTAAGTCTTTGGACAGCATTGAAAAAATCTTCTTCTCTATTATCCACAAGCAAACCGTTTTCATTATGATTAATGATTTCAGTCGTTCCACTTTTTATTCGAGTACAGATAGGTACTAACCCACAAGCCATGGCTTCCATAAGTGATGTTGACATACCTTCATAATCAGAAAGAAGAACAAAAACATGATGATGAAGTAATTCATCATAAATTTTGTCGAAAGGTAGTAAGCCGCCGTACTTAAGCTTTTTCCCAAGCTTAAGTTTTTCAATCAGTTTTATGACCTTGCCTCTTTCCCTGTCTTCGCCATAAATTCTTGCAGTTATACCTTCAATATTAGTGACAACCGAGTGAAAAGATTTTATCAAATCAAAAATCCTTTTTTGTCTCTGGATCAGCCTCCCAGTATAAACCAGTCTGAGCTCATTTCCAGGAGCAAGAGCTGTCTGTTCTGGCAGTAAAGTGCCTGAAGGACATACTAATGTTTTTAATGATTCTGGCTTTCGCGAATCAACTATTTCACCAAGATATTTAGATTTAGAAACAATTCCAGATAAACAAAAATCAGAATTAACGTCAGCAAAGCTATCAATCAGTTCATGATGAAAGTTATCATCAGATCTTATGATTCCAACTGAAGGAATCCCAGCATCTTCCGTCCATCTTGCGGCAAAATAGGCGGGGACGCTTAAGTTTGGGACAAAAACATCAGGTGGATCATCCTTTAAAATCTTTAGAAGTTGAATAATATTTTGCTCAGTGTACTTTTGCCGTTGAAGTAAAGTGCACTTAATATCTTGATCTTGCAATATTTTAACAACTTGACAGGGGGTATCCGAGTTCATCAAGAAAATCACATGAGGAATAAAACCTTTTTTAGCCAGAACAGGCAGCATTCGTTGCAACCAAATATTAGGTCCGTTGATCTGGTTGGGGCCATATGCGACAAAGGTAATTTTTAACGATTCATCCTGAATCCGTGAAGCTATTACATGTCTCATACAGTCACAGCACATAGTTTTTATTGATTATAATCAATAAATTCGATATGTTCTCTCATCGATGTAGTATTTTTTTTAACTTCACCGAACAGGTGGTGGGAGCGATGAGAATGGGCATATCCAAGGTGGTTCACAAGCAAAACCTCCAAGCTGGGCCAGCTGGCTTGGTGTTCGTAGGACAGATGGCCAAACTTGCGGGTCTTGATGCTGTGGCAAAGCAGGTAACCATCGGCAGGCCGCAGATATCCACTGAAAACATTTTGAAAACCATGCTTGGGCTGATGGTCCAGGGAAAAACTGATTTTGATCACGTTAAGCCGCTGGCAGCAAACCGGTACTTCATGAACGCCGTTGACATCGACAGGGTTCCTTCGGCGGAAACCTACAGGCAAACCTTTCAGCGCATCGCCTTGAACACTGAGCTGGAGGCCATGCTGCCGAGATGTTCGGTCAAACTCTGGAAAAAGGCCGGCATGGATCATGAGTACGTGCAAAAAGACGACAAGAAATGGGTTCGGATGGATATCGACCCGGTGATCTACGACAACGACGAGACCAAGAAAGAAGGAGCAGCGCACACCTACAACAAGAAATTCGGGTTTGCAGCCATCTTCGCTCACTTGGCTTGCGGATGGATGGTCAATGCCGACTTGTTTCCCGGGAACACGTCTTTCCATGGTCCTGAAACGATAGGGTTCGTGAACCAAAGTCTGGGACTGGCTGATCGCATGACCGACGCAACCAAGTTGTTGGTGATGGACTGCGGCCTTGAGGATCAGGAAATGCTGGCCAGTCTGCACGATCGCCCGAATACGGACTTCATCCTCAAATACAACAGACGCAGGGAATCCAGCACGAAGTGGTTGGAGTTGGCCAAAGAAAAGGGCGTATTGATCCGGGAGGACGTAAAAAAAGGTTATCGGATGTATCGCGGAAGCACCTACCGTCGCCTCAGAAATCGGGAAGAGGAGATTCGCCTGGTCTTCGATGTCAAGGAAACCTACAAAGAAAAAGGTCAGTTGTTGTTCTTGCCGAAAGTCGAGATCTTCAGCGTTTGGACAAGCCTTAAGGTTTTCAACGACAAAGAGATCCTGCGTCTCTACAGGATGCGGGGCACCAGCGAGCAGTTCCATGCCGAGTTCAAGACAGAGATGGACATGGAACGGTTGCCTTCGGGCAAGTTCAAGGTGAACAAGGCCTTCTTGCGCATGGGCATGCTGGCGCACAACATGCTCAAGGTAATTTCCCAGGACATGGTCATGGAAAAGGCTTTGGGTTTGAAAAGGGCTACACGGCGCAGAATCAAGACGGTGATGAACAGCGTGATCTTCATGTCCTGCCGTTTGATCAAACATGCCCGGTCCATGGTCCTGCAACTGGGCTGTTCTCGGGAATGGCACGAATGGTTTTCCGGTTTGTTTCAACGCCTCAAGCCGGCCTAACGTGGCTATGAGGCAAAATAAGGAGGCAATACAGGAGTATTGCGTCCAAAATCCGAAAAAAAGGGTTGATCCGACTGATTTCATGCTGAGATCGTTTAAATTTTCAGCTTGCGTATGCTGGCAGCGGAAGATGGTCCGACGAAAATGCTCATAAACCGTCAATGGCAAGGTTTAACTGAACTAAATTACGGATTCAGGATCAAATATTAGAGAATCAAGTTCTTCAAATGTTTCCAAATTCATCGAATGTAAAAATTCAAAATCTAATCCAAAAGTAGCACGAAAGTAACCATAAGGAAGACAATTTTCTTTAGGCTTTGGTTCTAATTTTCGTGACAACAGATTAGTTAGTTCATTAAGTGAAGATGGTTCATAAACCACATCATGACCCACATACGGCGCATTACCAAGTATTATAGAAGGTTTACCATAATAAGTAGCTTCAATGCCAATTGTAGACAGGTAACTAATGACCTTATCGGACTTTCTTATAAGGGCGTATGAATCAATATCTGAAGATGAAGGCACAACAATAACATTCTCAGCCTTAAGTTTATTCCAAAAATTTCTATCTTGTGAACATTTATCTTCCTGATGAGGATGTACTCTAATTACAATAATATATTCACTTTGATCTTCAGCCCACTTTATCAACCATTTAACAGCTTCTTCCTGGCTTGTGAATAAACTGCCTGTTCTAATGCCTGGATGTAAATATTTGAATTCATCATCGCTTGAGTTGAAGAATGATATAATTTTTTTATTTGAGATGAATTCGCTATTATCTGAAAAATTTTTTGTATATCTATTCTTTCTGTTTTCATTATAAAATAATATTGCTTTCTCTTTTTTTGTATTATCATTCGTCTTTGCCCAGTATTCATATGCCAATTTACTATTTTCTAGAAAATCGTGCAACCTGTGTTTTTGTATGCGCAATTTTCTATGCTTGCATGATCTTTCATAGTAGCAGGTTTTCTCTGAATCAGTTAAACACGTAATTGGATAGGTATTATAGGTTCTTCCATTATATACGTAATATCCACTATATTTATTATTATCTACGATACTCTTTGCGGCTTCGTACGTGAATGCGCTATATTTAATATAATTTTTAATCATTTCTTCATTTTCTGCTACATCAGGATTAGAGCATTTTGTTTTTATGCTAAGACTGGATGCTACCGGCACACCTATATCAAATCCTTCATACATTAAATTTTTTAAAGAGATTATATTTGATATTTTTTTTGCAAAAAATGATGCATAATCATTTATTTTATCTTGCGTACCTATATTTAATGATTTTATTCCTTTAAAACTAATAATTTTACTTTTATCAAATATCAATTTTTTGTTTATAAAATTTAGAATGTTCTTTATTCTGTTAATCTGACGGTCTCCGATAATTACGCAGACATAAACATCATTCTTTTCTTGAATTAACTTATAAGTCATCTCAAAAAATGTACCGTATATGAATGGAAGTTCTATGTCTGTACAAAATACGATTTTTGGATCCACGGGTTAGCTCCTTGATTTGATATAGAACTGGGCACTATTTTGGTTTGCTTACTTGCTTACCTTCATAGCTATTTATGAGCGATATCACAATGTCATCTATTGAATATTTCGGTTCCCATTTAAAATCTGTAAAAAATGCAGTTGAATCGAGTCCAAAATTATCAATGGTGTTACTTGAAGTATCCAGAATAATTTTTGATCCATTATTTTTGGTATAACCATTAGCAATATCGAGTATTTTTCCCGCGATATATTTCAAAGAATATGTTTTGTTTATTCCTAAATTGTAGACAGGCTTTATTTCTGATAAATTCTTTTTACAAATCTGGAATATACCTTCTGCTGCATCTCGGACATCCATTCTTTCCATCTGCTGATCACCGCCTGAAACCCTCAGGTTATTCCCCTGCAAGGCTTGAGCCACCATCTTGGACATAAAATCCCTTTGTCCGTTGTTCATATCAATCCCACCTGCCAAGGCTGCCAGCCTGAGGGAGGTGAATTTGCTCAACGTGCAACCTTTGCATAATGATTCCAGAATGAGCTCACTTGCATACTTTGCCTGCGCGTAAGGGGTTTCTGGTGATGGCGGAGTGTCTTCATTCCATAGAGGCTCGCTTGCCTGACCGTAAACACTTTGTGAACTGATGTTTATTATAAGGGGAACTTGATTCATGATTGCTCTGGAAAAGAGTTTTCCTGTCAAAGAAAGGCTCTGAGCTATTTCAATAGTTGTGCAGTGTGGCCTGGCAAAACCTGCGTGCACCAGGACATCAACGTGACCTAATGAAAACAATCCCCTGTCTAGATCGACATAGGAGTGGTGCTGAATATGTTTATGGCCCAGGATTTCTGCTGAGCGCTTTCCATCCCTACCTAATGTGATCAGTTCATAAATTTCAGGCTTAGCTGTTATTAGCCTAGCCAGCTCCCGGCCAAGGTTGCCAGTGGCTCCAGTCAGCAAAACAGTTTTTACTTGTTTCAGAGGTTTCTCATTTAGCTTCTGGCTGAGTCTGGTAACTTCCAAGTTTCTATCAAAAGATATGGATTTGTCAGCAGTCTGCCTGCTGCCGAATCGATTATAGTTTAGCTTGAGGCTGTTTTTCCCCCTATCAATTTCCAGCCATTCCTTGACACAGGCCTCAACTTCATTAAACCCCATCAAGGCCCTGAGTCCGGTGATTCCGGTAAACCTGGGGTTCATCTCGAACAGTTTCAAGCCATTTTCAGTCAGCCTGCCCTGGATATTTAAAGGTCCGCGCAGTCCCATGTTAAGCAGAGTAGGGGTAAGCTTGTCTATGATGCTCCATATATAATCACTTTCGTAAGGCACGATTTCTATGGGCACGCCGTTGTTTAGTTTGTTGTAGGAAGACATTCTCCCAAGAAGCTGGCCATCAGGACCGTAAACAACCTGGATAGATATCTCAGAAACTTGAGGGTTCCTATTTTTTGAAATCTCATCCATATAATAGGCATAGTTTGGATCGCTTCTTCCTGGCATTGCCAGTTCTTGAATAATATGATCATCTTCGATTTTGCTTAAATCGTTTTGGTTTCTTATAATCTGGATACCTCTGGAGGCGAAGCCTCCTCGAGGCTTAACAATAAAAGGGAATACAAGTTTCCCGTTTTCTATGTCATGCTCAAGGGTATTTTTATCAAAGCACTTTACAAAAATATCAGCAACTTTGCTGAGTTCCCTGCTCATGCGATCCTTGTCCCTGCAAATGGAAATCAAATCAGCGTCAGAGCAGATCGTCCTGATCCCGGCGGACTGAAACTTGTCAAAATTTTGAGCATAAATCAGGGCTTCATCATCCAAACCTGGAATAATAAGATCGACTTTATGTTCCTGGCATTTCTCGATTAGGTTGCCTATAAACTTAGAATCATAGATGCTCAAGGTATAATCATAAACATCGCAGTCATATGCGCCATATGCAAATGGATTTGTCCCAAGACCTATGGTTTTAAAGGGTAAACAGGACAGCCTGAGAGAATTGATTACTGATTGGCCTACACCGCTGCCTATGCAGCTGATGCCTATGGTGAATTCAGACTTCATAAAGGCCTCTCTTTATGTTAGAAAAATATGAATTATACTCTTGAATGCGTTTATCTTTTCAAAATAATGTCACAAATTTTGTGAACAACATTATGCTCCAAAGAATCGTAAATGGGCAATGTTAGAATTTTTTGTGAAACTGTTCGGGCTGTTTTTAGCGGATCATTTACAGATACATGTTTATAGCACGCAAATTCATTAACAAGCGGATAAAAATATCTTCGAGCAAATACATTATGCTCTTTAAGTGTTTGAAATAGACCATCTCTGCTGATGCCCATTTCCTTTTCATCTACTTCTATCGGAAAATATGCATAATTGTATTCAACGTCATCAGAAAATGAGGTTGGCAACTTAAGACCGGGAACCTCTTTCAACCGCTCTTTGTACACTCCAGCAATCTTCTTTCGTTTTTTGATGACTTCATCCATGTGACCAAGTACCTGTAGGCCCATAAGGGCCTGCATCTCATTCATCTTGGCGTTGGTACCAGGCATGACCACTTCTACCTGACTCTCAAAACCAAAGTTCTTCAAGTAGTCAAAAGTCTTCATCAGCCCGTTCTCTTTGAAAGCCAGCATTCCACCTTCCAGAGAGTGATAAAGCTTTGTCGCATGGAAGCTGAACATGCTAAGATCGCCCAAATGGGCTATGGACTGGCCATTGATCTTCACACCAAAGGCATGAGCGGCATCATAAATAAGACGCAAGTTGTGACGATCGGCAATGTCGGCCAAAGCCTCATGATTGCATGGATGTCCATACACATGCACAGCCAGAATGGCTGTTGTCCATGGAGTGATGGCTTGTTCAACCTTTTCCGGGTCCAGAGTGTAGTAGTCTGGTTCAATGTCTACGAACACAGGGCGGATTTTGTTCCAATACAAGGCATGTGTAGTGGCCACAAAAGTAAACGGCGTTGTTATGACTTCTCCGCTGATGCCCATTCCCTGCAGAGCGATTTGGAGAGCCAGAGTGCCGTTATTGAATAAAGAAATATTTTCAGTCTGGAAATATTGCTGTAACGCCTTTGTGTAGCGCCTAAGAATGGGCCCGTTGTTTGTCAGTTGACCGCTTTCCCAGATTTCTTCCAATCCTTGGCAGAATTTTTCCAACGGAGGAAGAAATGGACGGGTGACGTAGATTGGTTCTTTAAATGGCTTGATCATAATTATTTTGGAGTCTCTGATAACAATTTCTGATAGCGGTCAGTTTCACGTAACACGAGGTTCAAGTAAAAATTGCCACTTTTTACCGATTTCACGTAATACGTAATTCAGGCCAAGCCATTCTTTCCCAACGATAACCCGGGCCACCCAAAACCGTGAACCTGTCCAGAAATTGATCATAATAGTCCGCTGACACCAGAATTTTCATACCAGAACCTTTCATATAATATCAGAAAAGTTGTATACAAATTACAGATTTTCTTTAGCGCCTAGCAAAAGCTCTGCGATAAGAACCTGATAGGATTCATCGACATCCACAGAACGTTCAAGAGGCATAAAATACGGTATAGGTTGATGGCCAATAAGTTTCTCCTGCCCCATAAATCCTTTTGCAGTATTCCAAATAATAGCATAATTCGCACGATATGTTACAACTTGTTCGTCATGTCGCGTGGTTTTTTTATAATGTTCCTTGAACAAAGGCTCAAGCCTTCCGTACTCATTTACAGTCAAAGCTACATGAACAGGATATTCATACTTTGCAACACTCACAACTGGAAATAAACAATTATTTTCAACAAATAAATTGTGTGAATCAATAATATCTATTGATGTACGCAATGGCACCGTAGGAAAAAGAACAGCAATTTGATTATCATCATTAAGAGAAAGCGCAAATATCATTTCTTTTAATACATCAATAAGGAATATATTGTCACCACTATAATCAGAAGGTCTTTTGTAAAGTTTTGCACCTAATTCATTTGCAACAGAAAGAATTTCTTCATCATCACTGTTAACGATTATATCGTCAAACAAAAAACTTTCGATCGATTCGTTAATAGTATAGTATAATAATGGCTTTCCAAGTAAATTTAACAAATTCTTCCTTGGAACTCTTTTCGAGCCACCTCTGGCGCATACAACAGCGATTCTATTTAGCATATGTTCAATATCAATCGTTAAAATTTTAAGATATTACCTGCAGCAACATTATTTAAAAAGGAAGAATATCTTCCGAGAACATCCACATCATAATTATTAATCCAAAGAGACTCTAGATTTTGAAGTTCTTCACCATAAAATTCAAATTGCTTATTTTCAAGGAAAAATTCTATCCAATTATATAACTGATCTCTTGTTTGAATATCACAATTACGTATATTCTCAGCCATAACCGTTCTGTTTGGATGTAGATACTCAAGACAGAGCACAGGCTTCCCACGAAGAGCACCATCGATCGTGATACTTGTTCCAGAATCAACGATCAGATCAGCCCATTCCACAAGGGGGACAGAACTGCCTTCGTCTGAAAGTATAGTCAAATTGGGTGCCTTTAGAGAAAACAAGGCAGGATATAAGCGCATTAAGTGTTGTTGTCCTACTGAACGCGGATGATGCTTGACTATTAAGTGTACCCCTGGAAATTGAATGATCAGTTGGTACGTACGAAGCACCTCCTCCCAAAAAATATCATAACCATAATCGCGTAAAAAAAATGCAACTTTCAACTTCGCATCATTTGCAATATTAACAGGTGGCAATGTAGTGGCACTTGATAAAATATGCCGCCATTCGCGACAGTATCTAGCGGAACCTAAAACTTGAATTTTTTCCTGGGGAAGAGTCCCAATAAGCCTATCCTTTCCATAATTGTTTGGCACGACAACATAATCATATAAATTGTTCTTTTCGCCTTTCTTTTCAATTGATGCATAATTAATCATATCTTTGCCTACCAGTTTATTTGTAAAAACTGTGATGCCATGGGGTAAAGATATGCATTTTATGCTCAACTTCTTAAGTATTTTTAAAAAAGTGCAAACAAACGGTGTTGTTATCCAATCAAAACAAGCGATTGCGTTTCTATTTAAAAACAAAGATTTTATAATATTTTCATATAAAGAAAAGCGAACACAGCAATCATTCCAAACATCAGGAAAATTTATTTCGTTTGGAGTCTTATTTTTGATTACTTCACGCAAAATCTGCATGCGCATTGTTGCCTTTATTGGTAAAAAATCCAAAATATGATGAATATAAATATTTGCATTCCTTGAAAGATAATCTAAACGATAAACTCTTCTGTACGCTGGATGAGTAGTGATGATTAAATGCACTTCATTCGCACTTTGTGCGATCTTCCACGCTACAGGGATAATATGGTCAATATCATTGTTGTTTCTCAAAAAAAAATTAAACATATCTAACTCATCAGCTATTAAAAATTGTAAAATTGCATTCAAAGCTTAGCGTTTTCGGAATGTAAACAAGTTTATTCGTTTCCAATATTCACTAACACCCTGGAATTATATAAAAAAATTTTCCCATTTTGTTATCATCGTCACCTTTGAATACTCTTTTTACAATTTTATTATGATAATTCATGACCCAACGAATTTTAGATAATAACTTGATATCTTTCAACTCAAGAACTTTTTTGAATAATTCAAATAATTGATCGTGATGTAAAGTGATAGGGTCACAATCGTTTGATTTTAGATATTTATGTGCGCTGTAAAGATGTTGCAAATAGTTAATTGAATATTGTCCATCTTCAGACATAATCAAATAATCAAATATTTGCGTTAAAAAAACATCAAAATCATTTTCAAAATAAGAGCTAAGAGGGTTGTTGTGTGCTGCAGATAGCAAGCATTCATCAATTATAATACGAGGATAATTTGCCAATGATGATTCCATTAAATAAGCCTTTGTGAATGCAGGTCCAAATAGACGATGATCCGAAACACAAATCTCACCAAATGTTAAACCTCCACGAACAAGGATGCCATTTGATACAAGATGCCCTTGAGCCAATATCAAGGAATTAATTTCTTCTTGAAAAAATGTCTCAACACTAATGGTAGAATCATTTTCGTCAATTGGCTGAATTCTAAGCACAGAATCAGAAAATTGTATGACCATTGGCAAATTTTCAGACTTTGGCGATACTACTGGTCGGACTTGGGGAATGTTTGTTGATAGTTGCATAACATCAAGTATGTCAATAATATTTTTTGGATCATTATTGGCAACTAAATTTTTGAATCCAAGGATATCAATAAATGTAACAAAAGCGTTGATATATTTTTTTCCCATATTGCGGAGACCAGTCGGATATCTTGTGTCATATTTTAACATATCAGACACCATTTTTAAATTGATTATTGACACTAATCATGGTTATGGCTTTTCCATTAGCTTTTCTACACTTTGGCAGAGGGATGCATGGTTCACATCAAAATTCGTTGTATGTAGAAACGTTGCTAAAAAAGCATTTTTATGGGTTGACTATTTAGTACGTCATAATGTTAATATTTCAATAAAACAAAGCGTGACTTAACCAAAATGACAGTCACCCTATCTTATATACTAGGTCTTCCTATTCGCATGCACAAGGGTATTTGATACGCTCAGCGCGAAGGAAATCATCCCGCATGGGCGCTTTCGTTGTATCATCGCCCGCCCCTTGTGCAAGATGATGGGCGTGGTGGATCGCCCCACGGGTTATTGCCTTAACTGCATAGTCCTTGAACTTGAGTAGGTTGTACTCCTCGTCGAACAGGCAATTGCAGGCGCTACATACTGGGCCGTTCTTCTCGATTGCGGAATAGTCGCGGGTCAAGTGAGCCCGGCGAAACACCCGCATGCCCTCCCCGTTCCATATGTCCTGAAGTCGTTCTTTGTTAG
>Ga0208218_1000702_pt1 | contig 14567 bp, 9 predicted proteins | sample HotLakmasection3_FD_184726 | JGI IMG/M metagenome (GOLD analysis project Ga0208218, IMG submission 184726) | Hypersaline microbial mat communities from Hot Lake, Washington, USA - Section #3 (SPAdes) | ecosystem: Environmental > Aquatic > Non-marine Saline and Alkaline > Hypersaline > Microbial... | reverse complement strand
CGTTAAAGGCGAGAAAAGCCTCATCGGTTGCCGGAATGTCGACCACCCCCATGCGCTGGCCCACCTCTCGCCAAAACTCAAACAGCGCCCACTTTTCCACTGGGGTAAAGCGTCGCCAGCCAAAGTGTTGATTCCAGCGCATGGGCTCATAAATCAGCGTCGACAACACATAAAGATAGTCATCGTTACGAATGTGGAAGCGCCCATGAATGCGGTTCATCTGGGCGATCGCCGCCCGCCCCTGAGGACTGTCATAGCCCCATTTCAGCAAATTGCCCATGATCAAACTGGTATCGTCGTAGCGCTTTTGGGTCCGCTGCTCAAATTCCCCGGTCTGCCGCAACAGGTGCGCGATGCGCGGCACACAAAAGGTTTTCAGCACGGCAATTTCGAGCGATCGGTTCAGCTCCCAGGGAAAGTCATAGCCCGCCAGACGATGACAAATCTCAACCGGGTCAGTCACCGCAACGCTAGATGTGACTGAAATAGGGGGGGGCAGAACATTCATAGCAGCGATCGCAGCCAACAGTAGACTCTCCCTCTATTTGCGTAAGGGCGATCGCTTACTCCGGAGAGTTGGCAAAGATTTACCCAATTCTCACCGGCGGCCTTCAATGCTGCGCTGCTATGGGGTTTGCGTATCTTTATGGGTGACAAACCGATGGGCCACCGTTTCCGGTTGAATGGCGGAAAGGATGATGTGTCCTGAATCCATAATTAAAACGGCCCGAGTGCGGCGACCATAGGTGGCATCGATCAACTGCCCCCGCTCGCGAGCATCGGAAATGACCCGCTTGATGGGTGCAGACTCGGGGCTCACGATCGCCACGACTCGGTTAGCCGAGACAATATTGCCAAACCCAATATTGATCAGCTTGATGTCCATAAAAAAAATTCCTGGAAAACGCCTGGGAGCAGAACTTACGACTCGTCAGCAGGCCGATCTCAATCGGACACCATCCGCGATTTTAGCCCTCCGGCTAGCTATCCAAAAAGTCCACAAAAGAGAGCAAATGTTGATAAAACCAACTGAGAGTTGGCAACTCGAGGTGAAAACGAGTCGTTTCCCAATGGACAAATTGGCGATTAAATGTCTTGAGTTCATGTTAGCTACAAAGAAACAGAGCAACAAGAAAGAAAAGGGGCAAATTCATCTACTCATTGCCTAAACAGCAAAAACCAGCGGCAATTTGTAACATATTGATTAAGCGGTCATTGACAAGATCTGGCCATGGGAACAGTTGGCAACTCGCCCGTGCCGTCGTGGGCGATCGCTCCCCTGCCCCCAAGGTCTGGAGATGGCAGGCTAACCCAGCGGCCCGGATAAATTAACGCTGCAAGAAGCTGATAGGTTTGAGATTGACCCGCTTCCGCAAGCGGCTGAGCGAGTAGGAGAACAACGCCATGCAACCAGTAGATTTCACAACTTTAATGGCGGTATGCGCCGAACTCCGCAGAGACTGGCTACCCGCTCGCTGTGAGCAAGTAGTGCAGCGTGATCCCCTGACGTTGGCGATCGCCCTGAGAACCCTGGATCAGCGCGGTTGGCTCACCCTGTCGTGGCATCCCCAAGCCGCCCGCCTGCATCCCGATGCGCCCCCCCCCAAAGGTCCCGACACTTTCACCTTTAGCCAGCAACTCAAACATCAACTCGGCGGCTACGCCCTGGTGGCCATCACCCCCGTCGCCCCCTGGGAACGGGCCTTAGACTTGCGCTTTGCCCGCCGCCCCGGCGATCCCATTCAGTGGCATTTGTACGTCGAGGTCATGGGCAAATATAGCAACGTCATTTTGGTGAATGCCCAAAACCACATCGTGACCGCCGCCCATCAAGTTTCGGACAAGCAATCTAGTGTGCGCCCGATCGCCACCGGGGCTCCCTACAGCCCGCCCCCAGCCATTATGGGGCCGTTTCCCTCGCTGACCGAGTCTCAGGACCGTTGGCAAGAACGGGTGGCCCTGGTGCCCGCTAGCCTCAAAAAAGCCCTCTTTCAGGCCTACAGCGGTCTGAGTTCGGCGCTGGTGCGTGACTTGCTCGCCCAGGCCGAATTGTCCCCCGAACAACCCGTCACGACCCTCACCGCAGCCGACTGGCAACGGCTCTTTGAGTCCTGGCAAAATTGGCTGCAACGGTTGGAAACTGGCGACTTTGAGGCGGCTTTTTTAGACGCTGGCTACTCCGTGCTACGCCCCTCGGCAAATCCCGCCGAGAGCGTGCAAGCCTTGTTGCAGACCTACTACACCGATGCGCTCAATCGTCAGGAGTTTAGTCGGCTGCACAATCAGCTCACCCAGAGGTTGAAAAACCTGCTCAAAAAGCTGCGCCAAAAGGAAGGCAAGTTCTCAAGTCGGTTAGATCAGGCCGATCAGGCCGATGATTATCGGCAACAGGCGGATCTCCTGATGGCCTATAACTACCAGTGGCAACCGGGGATGCAGTTCATGGCGCTGGCGGATTTTGAAACGGGGGAGACGATCAAAATTCCCCTTGATCTCGAGAAAAACGCCGTCCAAAATGCCCAAGCCTTTTACAAAAAGCATCAGAAGCTCAAGCGATCGCGGCAGGCCATCATGCCGTTGTTAAACGAAGTCAGAACCGAGCTATCGTATCTCGATCAAGTGGATGAAGCGGTAAAACGGCTTGAGCAATATGACTCAGAACCCGACCTGCTGGCGCTGCAAGAAATACGCGATGAACTCATTCAGCAGGGCTATCTCGAAGACCCCACCTACCGTCCCGGAGCCGCCGCGCCAGCCCACACGCTGAATGTGCGGAAGTTTCACACTCCCAATTATCTGGAAGTGTGGGTGGGGCGCAATAATCGACAAAATGACTTGCTGATTTCTAAAGCGGCCACTGATTACGACCTGTGGTTCCACACCCAAGAGATTCCGGGGAGCCACGTGTTGCTGCGGCTCGATGCCGGACAGGTGCCCTCGGATGAAGATTTACAGTTCACGGCGGATATTGCCGCCTACTTTAGCCGCGCCCAGCAGGCGGATCAGGTACCCGTAATTTTCACTCAGCCCCGGTATGTTTTTAAACCCAAAGGGGCTTTGCCGGGCATGGTGACCTACACCCACGAGACCGTATTGTGGGGACAGCCGACCAAGCTATTAGAAAAGCTCAATAATGATCCCTCTTCTCCGGCCCCGACGCTGGTGCCCAGCTAAGGGATGAGGATCCTTTAACAGCCAATTTCCGCGAAGAATAGACCTGACTAGACCAGGGACAGCGGAGACGGCTATCCCAACTGACTGAATTTTCGGTGCTAACCCAGGTATTGTCACCGTTTCATGAGGCTATATCGGTGAAAACAACCCTGAACCCATTTTTGTTCAAAAGGTACCTAAGCTAACGCCTCGAAATTCCTGAAGATTTATAACAAAAAAACTGTGTGGCTTGATACAATGCTTTTTGGTGAGAGAGATGAAACGGCAAACACCGCTTCAAGGGCGTTTTGGAAGAGACGTCTTTCCCTCCCACTTGAGAGAGCAACTAAATTTTTATTGGCCGACTTCTCCGGAGTCGGCTTTTTTATTGATTCTATCGGGGAGCGAGGGGCCTGGGGGGTCGCCGTCCCAGGAGGAGACGGCCACCAGGCAGTCTTAGTCGGCGACCGGCGATCGCTTACCCAGCAGGCGATCGCGCAACTGTTTGACGCGATCGCGATACTTGGCAGCTTCTTCAAAGTCCAGTTTTTTAGCCGCTTCCTTCATCTGCTTTTCGAGCTGACTAATCAGTTCGGGAATGTCTTCCAGGGGCAGATCTTCTTTGTGCTCGTAGACCTCATCCAACTCTTGTACGTTGAGGCGACGGGAGACTTCGAGAAACGACAGAATCGCGTTGCTCTTTTTCCGAATAATGGCCTGGGGAGTAATGCCGTTATCTTCGTTATGTTTTTGCTGAATGGCCCGACGGCGTTCCGTTTCGTCGATCGCTCGGGCCATGCTATCGGTCAGATTGTCGGCATAGAGGATGGCCTTGCCCTGGACGTGACGGGCGGCCCGACCCATCGTTTGGATGAGCGATCGCTCTGCGCGCAAAAAGCCTTCCTTGTCCGCATCCAAAATCGCGACGAGGGAGACTTCTGGCAGGTCCAACCCCTCCCGTAGCAGGTTGACGCCGATGAGCACGTCAAACTGGCCATCCCGCAGGTCTTGAATCAGCTCAATGCGCTCGATGGAATGAATCTCGGAGTGCAGGTAGCGCACCCGCACCCCCTGTTCATCCAAATATTCCGTGAGGTCTTCCGCCATGCGCTTGGTCAGGGTGGTGACGAGCACCCGCTCGTTGCGCAACGCCCGTTCTTTGATTTCGCCCAGCAGGTCGTCAATTTGCCCCTCGGTGGGCCGCACAAAGATTTCCGGATCGAGCACCCCCGTCGGGCGAATGATTTGCTCAACGACGCGCCCTTCCGATATGTCCACTTCCCAGGTGCCGGGGGTCGCAGAGACAAAGACGCACTGGTTGACCTTCTCCCAAAATTCCTCCGCCTTGAGGGGGCGGTTGTCGGCGGCGCTGGGCAGACGAAAACCGTGCTCAATTAACACCCCTTTGCGGGCGCGATCGCCGTTGTACATCGCGTGAATCTGAGGAATGGTGACGTGGGACTCGTCAATCACCAGCAGCCAATCTTTAGGAAAATAGTCGATCAAACATTCCGGCGGCGACCCGGCGGGACGCGCCGCCAAGTGGCGGGCATAATTTTCCACGCCGTTGCAGTAGCCAACTTCCCGCAGCATTTCCAGGTCGTAGCGGGTGCGCTGTTCGAGCCGCTGCGCCTCTAATAATTTGCCTTCTGTTTCTAACACTTCGAGGCGATCGCGCAACTCTTCTTGAATGGCGTGACAGGCGGCTTCTAGCTTGTCATCCGGCGTGACAAAGTGCTTGGCCGGATAAACGTTAATGGCCTCCAGGCTTTGCAGGGTGGCTCCCGTCACCGGGTCAACGTAGCGAATGGCGTCGATTTCGTCACCAAAAAATTCCACCCGAATGATGCGATCTTCATAGGCGGGGCCGATTTCCAGCACATCCCCTTTCACCCGAAAGCGGCCCCGCCCCAGGTCCAGGTCGTTGCGGGTGTATTGGATCACCGCCAGGTCGCGCAGCACTTGCCGCTGGTTCACCTCCATGCCCACCTGTAGGGGAATGGACGCTTTCAAATACTCCGACGGAATGCCCAAACCGTAAATGCAGCTAATGGAAGCCACCACAATGACATCGCGCCGTTCAAAGAGCGATCGCGTGGCGGAGTGGCGCAGCATGTCAATTTCTTCGTTGATCGAAGCGGTTTTGGCGATATAGGTATCCGTAACTGGCACGTAAGCTTCGGGCTGATAGTAGTCGTAATAGCTGATGAAATATTCCACCGCGTTATCGGGAAAAAATTCCCGCAGCTCGTTGCAGAGCTGGGCGGCCAGGGTCTTGTTGTGGGCCAGCACCAGGGTCGGCATGCCAATCTTATCAATCACCCGAGCCATGGTGTGGGTTTTGCCGGTGCCCGTCGCCCCCAGCAGGGTTTGGTATTTGTGCTGGCCTTGCAGATGTTGGGTGAGTTGGGCGATCGCCCTGGGCTGATCACCTTTGGGTTCAAACGGGGCTTGAATGTTGAAATCGCTCACGGACCTATCCCACACGACGCCTTTGCACTTTCATATGATGGCGAATTTTAGGCGAGGTTGGGGGTGTCGTGGGTGACGGAATCCCGATTTCAGCCGTGTCCGCCACCTGGGCGGCGGGCAGCATGCGGCGATCGCGGTTAGGGACTTCACCATCCGTGTCACACATCTGACGTTGGCCAGTGTCGCCAGCGTTCCCAAAAACTGTCGGCTCGCTTTTTTTAGTGTCAGATTTTAGTGTCAGAGGTTACAAGACTTTCTTACCAGAGTGCTACGCTAGCTCGACAAAGCGGGCAGTTCTCCTGAAATGGTTACTGTCAGCGGTATCTAGTTCGGGTGGGACATGCCTTTAGGTATGAATTTCGCCTCCAGAAAGTCCGTGCTCCGCGCAGACAGCCTTTCAAAACGACATTTTTAGATTTACTTAAATGCTTAATTCAGTTGGCTTCGCGAGCATGACACTTTGATGGAGCAGACTCCCTTTTCGTCGTTGCTACTAACGCGGCTCGCTGATGAGAGGGCGCTCAGGAGAAAGTTCTTGGAGAACCTTCCAAGGTGGTCGGGTCGGGACTCATCAAAAAGTAGTGGTCTCTGGCGGCGGTTCCCAAGCCAAACCAGGATCCTCTCACATCAACAGAGTTTCTATGCCTTTTCAAGTTGTTGCTGACTTTGCAATTACATGAAGAAATGGTCGAGCTGGTTTTAAATTTTCTGATCCTTGAGTCAGTTAGTCGATAGTTATTTACAGATAGAGATGACGATAATCGGCACATCTCGTAATGATAAATTCAGTGTTCCTTGAGTAATCTTTAACCCTAACTAAGCCATTCCCCCTGTTCTGTTATTCACGATTTTCCTATGGATTTTTCTGCTCGTATTCAGCCCCTCCTGACTAAAGTTTATCCGCCTGAGCAAGTGGAAACCTTAGTTCCACGACTCCATGACTTATTGCAGCCCTACTTGCAGCAGAGTAGTCGCGAAGATTGGCGCAAATGGAGCCACGATAACGTTTTGCTGATTACCTATGGCGATAGTGTGATTGCCCACGATGGGCGATCGCCCCTCACCGTGCTCGCCGATTTTCTTGAAAAGCACCTTCAGGACAGTATCACTGGGGTGCATATCTTGCCGTTCTTTCCCTACACCTCAGACGACGGCTTTGCTATCAAAGACTACACCACCGTCAGCCCAGAACTCGGGGATTGGGAGGACATTAAACGCATCAGTCAGTCTTTTAATCTGATGGTGGATTTGGTGATCAACCATGTGTCGAGTCAGCACCCCTGGGTCAAGCAGTTTCAAGCGGGCGAAAAACCGGGCCGTGACTATCTGATTGAGGCGGATCCCAACGAGCCGGAATTATCAGAAGTGGTGCGTCCGCGCAGTTCCCCGCTGCTCACTAAGCTCGAAACCGTAAATGGCCCCAAACATGTCTGGAGTACCTTTAGCAGCGACCAGATTGACCTGGATTTCAGCAATCCCGAAGTGCTGCTGGAATACGTCAAAATCATTTTGTTTTATGTGACGGCGGGGGCGCGCTACATTCGACTTGATGCGGTCGGCTATCTGTGGAAAGAGCAGGGCACCCGTTGCATTCACCTGCCTCAAACCCATACGATCGTGCGGCTGTTGCGGGAACTGTTGCAGATGATTGACCCGCGCATTGCGATTATCACGGAAACCAACGTCCCCAATCGGGAAAACCTGAGCTATTTTGGCAACCGCAATGAAGCCCACATGATCTACAACTTTAGTCTGCCGCCATTGGTGCTCAATGCGCTGATGCAGGGGCGATCGGACTACCTCAAACAGTGGATGATGAGTATGCCGCCCGCCCCCATCGGCTGTGCCTATTTCAACTTCACCGCGTCCCATGATGGCATTGGTCTGCGCCCCACCGAGGGGCTGCTCACCGCCGACGAATACAACTCCCTGCTGGCAACGATGAAGCAGTTCGGTGGGCAAATCAGTATGCGGCGTCACACCGACGGTTCCGAATCCCCTTACGAAATCAACATTTCTCTCTTTGACGCCATGAAAGGCACCGTCGAGGGGGAAGATGAGTGGCAGATTGAACGCTTCCTCTGTTCGCAGACGATCATGATGTCGCTGGAAGGCATCCCCGCCTTCTATATCCACAGTTTGCTGGCGACGCGCAACCATGAAGCCGGGGTACTGCAAACAGGGCATAACCGCACCATCAACCGCTTTAAGTGGGACGTTGAGGCCCTAGAAGCGGCCCTGGCGGACCCAGAATCACCCCATGCCAAGGTTCTGGCGGAGTTATCGCGCTTGATCAAGATTCGGCGGCGGCAGCGAGCCTTTCACCCCAACGCGACCCAGTACACGCTACATCCCTTAAATCAGGCAATCTTTGCCTTTTGGCGACAAAGCATGGCTCGTGATCAAAGTATCTTTTGTATCCATAACCTCAGTCGGGAGCCGCAAGAGTTGCGCCTATCGGATCTGAATCTGCTGGATACCGATGAATGGACGGATCTCATTTGCGGCGATCGCTTCACCACGCTGAACGATGCCTACGTTATGCAGCCTTATCAGTCGCTGTGGATTACCAACAAAATTGACTCCGCAGCCGATACGCTGACGCCCGACCCTCTACTGGTGGCGTGAGTAGGGGGATGGGTTGGGGCGATATGATAACCACTGGAGAAAGTTCGCTGGATAGGTAGAGGTAGGGTATGTCTGAAGTGAAAACGGTGTCAGGGCGCGGGCTGCCATTGAAGGGAGATGATATCGATACCGATCGCATCATTCCCGCTCGCTTTTTGAAGTGCGTCACCTTTGATGGGTTGGGGGAGCAGGTGTTTGCGGACGATCGCACCCAACTCGACGGTCAACACGCCTTTGACCAGCCGCAATATCAGGGGGCTGAGATTTTGGTGGTGAACCGAAATTTTGGCTGCGGTTCCTCGCGCGAGCATGCCCCTCAGGCGATCGCCCGCTGGGGCATCAAGGCCCTCATCGGTGAGAGCTTTGCGGAAATCTTTTTTGGCAACTGTGTGGCGATGGGGGTGCCCTGTGTCACCGTCAGTTCTGCGGTGGCAAAGCACCTGCAAGGGGCGATCGCCGAGCAGCCCCAAACCCCGCTCACCGTGGATTTGGAAAGCCTGACCGTGACGATGGGTAATTTTGTTGCGCCAGTGGCGATCGGTGACGGTCCCCGGCAGATGTTTACCAGTGGCACCTGGGATGCCTGCGGGCAACTCGTGGCGCAGGGCGAAGCGGTGAAGGCCACCGCTGCTAGATTGCCCTATGTCGACTGGCAACGCCAATCCGCTTAACGGGCCGCCAACCCGCTACCTCCTGGCGATATCAGCGGCCAAATATTGATCGCTATGGGCTGAGGATTTGGTTGGCACGATGAAGCAACACGCCTCTGAGGCATCGATGCAAAAAAGGGGGGCAGACATTCCACCTAACCATCCACCACAAGATGGGACTAAAAGCCATTGGAAACCTTGCCAGCTAAGTGTTCTGATGGCTTTTAGAGTTCATCATGTTAGGTAGAATGATGAACTATAAGAAATAGTTATACTGCCCGGTCTGCCGGTGATGGCATACCTGAAGGCTGACCTTTCAGTCCCCATAACCTACAAAGCCTTGAACTTGTCAATTGGGAATTGTGCTGAACTTTGGTATGGGTTACATGGATTTTGGGAATACTGAACCAAGGAATTTCAGGCTCATCTAGGGCAAAGCAATCCCCCGATTACATAGTTTTCCGGTTCTAGTGCCATGCAAACAGTTCAAGTTGAGTATTCAGGTCAGATTCGAGTTAACACAGGTAAAAACCCCAGAGAGCTATACGCTCATCAGAATGAAGCAATCAAGGCACTAGACAAAACCAACCAGTTCCCCTTTGAAGGATTGCTAGTATTACCTACAGGTGGTGGTAAAACTCTGACAGCTGTTCATTGGCTACTGCGGAACTTTATTGATAAACGCAAAAAAGTACTGTGGATTGCTCATCGACATGAGTTACTAGACCAAGCTGCTGAAACCTTACAATTCAGTGCTTATACATCGGTACTTAATAATGTCGATGAATTTAGATATCGTGTAATATCTGGTCATCCAAAGCATGATCGACCCGTAAATATTGAGCCATCTGACGATATCATCATTGCCAGTAAAGACAGTCTTAATAGTGGGCTTAAGTATCTCGTTGGCAATTGGGTAAACCATACTGACTCTATTCTTCTTGTCGTTGATGAAGCACATCATGCTACGGCAAAAACCTATCGTAAACTCATTGCTAGCATCAAGGAAAACCTCAGTTGTAGAAATAAATCTAGTAATTTTAGAATGCTAGGGTTGACTGCAACTCCTTTCAGAACAGACGAAGGTGAGAAAGGATTGCTCAAGAAGGTATTCCCTGGCGACATTATATTTTCAGAACATTTACGAACTCTGATTACACGCGGTATTCTTTCTGAGCCCATTTTTGAAAATTTAGAGACAGATCTAGATTTCCATCAAGAACTAACTGATAAAGATATTCGAGCAATTGAAAACTTCGACAGAATACCTAAGAAAGTAGCTGAGAAGATAGCAATCTCTAAAGTTCGCAACCAACGTATTGTCCAGCATTATATTAACAACCGAGAAAAGTATAAGCCATTGCTTGTTTTTGCTATTGATGTTGCTCATGCTGTTGCTCTAAATGCTGTCTTCAGGAGCAAAGGAATTGAGTCTGAGTTTGTGGTTGGCAAAATAGCAGATCTAGAGACAGGAGCTACCATTTCTCCTAAAGAAAATTCTGAGAAGATCAAGCGATTTAGAGCAGGTAAAATTGAAGTCCTTATTAATGTAGAAATGTTGACTGAAGGCACTGATTTGCCTAATGTCCAAACAGTTTTCTTGACTCGTCCAACGACTTCAACAATCCTGATGACTCAGATGATTGGTAGAGCTTTACGCGGTCAGTCTGCGGGTGGAACTGAAAAGGCATATGTCGTCAGTTTTATTGACAACTGGGAAGACAAGATTAATTGGGTCAATCCTGAAAAGCTTCATCTTGAGGAAGTACCTCCTGATCCTAATGAAGAGAAAACTAAGACGATGAAACGAATCGCTCGACTCATCTCAATTGAGAAGATTGAAGAGTTTGCGCGAATGATGGATGATTCTATCGACACAACTAATCTAGAAAAATTATATTTTCTGAGGCGGGTTCCCGTTGGAATTTATCGATTTTCTATTCTCGAACCTTCTGAATCTGGTGAACCTGTCAATAGAAACTATGATGTACTGCTGTATAACGATACTGAGGAAGCATACGATAGTTTTGTTAATGATTTAGAATCTATTTTCAAGAGTGTAGATATCAATAGCAGAGAATTTTTGACGGATGAAGAACTAGAATATCTTCTAAAATTAACCAAAGATCTTTATTTTCCTGACGCTCCCTTCTTGCTGGGTTATAGAGATGAAGATGTTAAAAACATCCTCCGATTCTATGCCCAAAAAGAAATGGAGCCAGAGTTTATTGCTTTTAGTGAACGTATTAAGTGTAATTTGGCAATTGTTGCTAATCATACATACAAGAACAATTTTACGCGCCAACAAGAGACTGAGTATCTTAGATCTTTATGGCATGATGAAACTACGTTCTGGCAAGTTTTATTTGGATACAACTACTTGTATTTCAAAAAGCAGTTTGACATTGAAATCAATAAGCTGGAAGGAGCTTATCCCGATCTGGTGGCAACTCCGCCAGTTGTCATTCTCGATCAGGTTCCCATTGAAAAACTTTCACTGTTCGAGATGCGAGAGCGGGATCCAGCTCTATATCGAGAGCTTAAGGATGATGTTTTTGCTAAGTATACAAATGAACAAGGATTTATCACCTGTGCCTCTAGTGGTTTTAAAAGTCAAATGCGAAGAGACTTTCAAATTGACCACATTATACCTATGTCAGAAGGTGGCTTAACCACCCTAGATAACCTTCAAGTTTTGTCTCGCAAAGCTCATATAGAAAAGACACGATTAGAAAATTTACGGCGTAATAACTTTTCCTGATTATTGGCCAAGGTAGCCGCAGTATAACAACATAGCTGGCGGACGAGCGATAGCTATTGTTTCTCTTGCCAATGTTGTCTGCCGCCGCTGCGTTTTGCCGTTATGCCGCTGAGCCTTTGGTAGGGACTGCAACCTAAATCTTATCGGTTATCGTTATTAGCTAGACTTACGCAAGATGGTAACTAAGAGACGATTCTCAGGGGCATTGCCATTCTCCTCTGTTGAGTGTTGACGAACTCCAGCAACTTTTGAAGCGTGCTAAACATGGTTCTACTATCTAGTAGCTTTAGCAAAGAATTAGGTGACAGCTAAAATAAGTCTATAGAGTTGGCTTGACTGGAGTGCTGTATGGTTTCATCGGAATTAATCTTAGCCTTGAGAGAGCTGAGCCGTTTAGACAAGTTCTACATCATGCAGCTTCTGATCTCGGAACTTGCCCAGCAAGAAACCGACTTGATTAAACCTGAGCAGGCTTATCCAGTGTGGTCGCCCTATGGCGCAGACGAAGCAGCAGATACGATGTTAAAAGCTTTACAATCTGCCAAAGCTCAAGACCATGCTTAACGCTGAGCGGTATCCATTTCTCTCTAGTGATTTAGCATTAGGAGAAGCCAGTTTTCGTCCATATCTGCCTTTTACTCTGGTTTGTCAGGATAGGACTGTCGCGACAACTGGGTTGCTGGATACTGGGGCCAGTGTCAATGTACTGCCCTACTCAGTAGGAATCGAGCTTGGGTACGAATGGGATAGGCAGACTACTGTATTGAGCTTGACAGGCAACTTAGCTCAGTACGAGGCGCGGGTCGTGCTTGCTCAAGCGATGGTTGGGCAGTTTGAGCCTGTGCAACTGGTGTTTGCCTGGACACAGGCTACTAACGTACCGCTTATCTTGGGGCAGGTGAACTTTTTTATGGAGTTCGATGTTTGCTTCTATCGTTCACAGCTAGAGTTTGCGGTCACTCCCAAAATTCCGACTTCAGAATAAGTTGGTTGCTCTTGTTCAGCCCCCTAACACCTCGCTGATAAGGACGGAACAAAGGTTATCGGTGAGTCTTAAAGCCTACCTGTCGCTGGTGATGCTTGCCGTTATGCCGCTGACCCTTTGGTAGGGACTGCAACCTAAATCTTATCGGTTATCGTTGTTAGCTAGACTCGCGAAAGATGGTAACTAAGAGATAGATTTTCAGGGGCAGGGCACAGCGATCGCCCTCAATATACCGCACATGGTTGTGCAATCTCTTGAGGAGAACGATGCCGTGATGTCGTCCTGAGTGAGCCGATGAGCGATTGCTCTTGCCCAAATTTAGCAACCCAACTTTTCCGTTATGAATACCCGACCGCTACCTGATCTTGAACGGGTAGCGGTTTAGTGGGTGAGTCGGATTGAGCTTTTGGAGTCGATGAATTAGGACTCAGCGGCAGCTTGTACCGTGCGTTCTAGCAGGACGGCTTGGCTGTCGGCCAGCGAAAAGGATTTAGGCACCGTATCGCCGGGTTTGAGGTCGACGGGGGGGGAGGCGATCGCCACTTGCCAGTCCTCCACATCCATTTGCAGCCAGTCACCCAGCGTTACATCCAGCGGCTCACCGCCCATGTGGGTGACCATTGCCACCTGATATTTAGCCGCACCTTCTTCGGCAGGAGCGGTGCGTAGGCCATAAAACACGGTTTGCTCATCGGTGCTGATGCGGTTAAACCGATCCAAGTTAGAAAGGTTGTCTTGCAGCCAGGCATTGGCCTGACGAAAGCGCCGCAAGGCGAGGTTGTAGGCGACCTGTTCGGCGTTCAAGGTTTCCTCTTGGAGCCAGACATTACAGAGTTCGTGGGCATCTTCCATGAAGTTCTTGGCGAAGTCCTTGAGCTTGTTGACGTCGAGCTGCGTCAGAATCTCGGACTTTTCCGGCACGTTCAGTTTTTGCAGAGATTGGGCCGACTTGCGCTGCTTGGCCTTTTCCTTCACCCGCTCCAACTCCGGGTCAGCGGCGATGAACTCCTGACACAGATGGGCGACTTCATCGAGGTCGTAGTCGGTCTCTGCGATCGCATCGTACAGCCCCTTGACAAACTGCCGCAGTTCTCCCAGCTTGGTAAAGCCCATGGCCTTGAGGCGCGGAAACACCTCGGGGTTGTCGTAGGTGTCGGGGACAATCTGCCAGTCGAGGAAGCCACCGATTTCTTCGGACACGACTTTGACGCCATAGCGATCGTCGGTGTTACGCAAAAAGCCCCAGGGTGCCCGCATGGTGCAGTTGATGAAGTCCATCGGCAGACCGGGACTGAAGCCGTAGGTCATGAGGGCGATCGCGGGATTGTCGTAGGCGTTTTTGAGAACCTCGGGCAGACTGTCGCCCAGGTTCCAGTTGATGTCGAGGTCAGGGTCGACCTGGGTACCCCGCCGCAGGGTGTCGTGGTTGCCGCAGCCGGTAATCCAGTTCGCCCCCACCTGCATTTGTTCCGCCACGCGCCGCCACTTCTGATCCCAAAAATTGCGAATGCTGGGGGTATTGTGGGCAAAAATCAGCGGTCCCCACTGAAAGGCGTCGGGCTTGAACTCAACGATGTCGCGGTAGGTGGAGATTTCTTCCCAGCCCTCGGCGGGCCAGGGGCGACCGTCTTCAAAGATGGTGTAGGGACGCCGCACGCTGTCGCCAATTTCCTGCAGTACTTCGGCCATGTCGCTGAGGTAATTGTCGTCATACTCCACCCGCCCCGACAGCGGATTGAAGAATTTGAAATCCTGCGCCCCATCCACCCGAATGCCGTCCACGCCGGTGTTGTTTTTGCGGCGCTGCATCTCTAGCAAAATGCCCCGCACCGTCGGATTCTGGTGGTTCACGTCCTGCCCGTACATGTTCGGGCCTTTGAGAAAGCGCCCGTTCAGCAGCTCGATGCCCTGGTTGTCG
>Ga0208218_1000686_pt1 | contig 14785 bp, 14 predicted proteins | sample HotLakmasection3_FD_184726 | JGI IMG/M metagenome (GOLD analysis project Ga0208218, IMG submission 184726) | Hypersaline microbial mat communities from Hot Lake, Washington, USA - Section #3 (SPAdes) | ecosystem: Environmental > Aquatic > Non-marine Saline and Alkaline > Hypersaline > Microbial... | reverse complement strand
AAGATCCTCGCTCATACCATCTGCATCTGTCTCAATCGGTCCTATGGTAGACCTTGGTTGCAATTTGAGGATTTGGTCACCTCCTGATTTCGCAATTAGCCAATCAGCTTAGTTGCACATCGCGTTAATATTCCCAAAAATCAATTCGATTCTCGGAGAATATTCGAACCTTTGTTTTTCTTAATGCGCCCGTCTTCAATACACATCAGAACTTCACAAATTACAGCGTTGCTTAATCCAGGGATAAATTTTTTGTTTGGAGCCGCGCGGAGCGCGGCTCCAAACAAAAAATTCATCCCCCCAATCAGCAATGCCCAAATTACAGCAAGGAGGTCTGTCTGTAATCCTGTTTATAGCGTTTTGCAAGTGCGTTAAGTACAGCACATGGGAGGGGCGGCGCGCCGCGCCGCCCCTCCCATGTGCTGAAGCAACTTGCACACCGCTATATATTGACAGTGAGACATCGAACTTTCAGGACTATTTTCAGGACCATTTACTGGGGATACTGGGAATCGTTCAGGAGAATCAGGAGAATGCTGACACGTTTATGCAACGGATGATGGCAGGTTGGGGGCACTGGCAAAAGCGGATCAGTCTGCAATGGCAGCCTGTGGCGATCGCCCTTCTCAGCGGCATGGCGATGGCAGGGGCGATCGCCCCCCTCAACCTGTGGTTTTTGGGTTGGGTGGCGCTTGCGCCGTTGTGGTGGGTGTTGCGCCAACCCCGCAGGCAGGTGTCGCAGTTCTCTAAAGTGCTGGCAGGGACAGCCTGGACAGTGGGCTATAACGGCGTGGCGATCGCCTGGATTCTCGACCTGCATCCCCTCACCTGGCTGGGCATTCCCTGGTTGGGCAGTGTGGCGATCACCCTGTTCGCCTGGGGGTTCATTGTGTTCTGGAGCATTCTGCGGCTGCTTGCCTGGGCGTTGCTCACGGGTTGGCTGTTTGGCTGGTCGGGTGCGCCAGAGGAAACTGCCCCTGCGCTCCTGCGGCGGGTACTGGGAGCCACAGCCCTCTGGTGTGCGGTGGAAGTGGCATGGAGCCACATGCCCCTCGACTGGACGCCCCTCGCCTTCACCCAAAGCCCCGGCAATCTGTGGGTGCTGCATCTGGGGCAACTTTCAGGGGCGCAAACGGTGTCGGCGGTGCTGGTGGCAGTGAACCTGCTGCTGGCGGAAGGGTGGCGACAGCGATCGCGCCTGCGCCGACGTTTTTGGGCAGGGGCAGTGGGGATTGGGGCGATCGCCCATCTCCTCGGGCTCTGGCTCTACCTCCAACCTGTCACCCCGGCTCCTGGCAGCGAACTGCGCGTTGGCATTATCCAGGGCAACATCCCCACCCGCATCAAGCTGTTCGATGAGGGCATTCGTCGTGCCCTGGAAGCTTATACCGAAGGCTATTTCACGCTGGTGGATCAGGGAGCCGAAGTGATTGCCACCCCAGAGGGCAGCTTCCCCTGGTTTTGGGTCAATACGTCGCGCATGGCGGAGCACCCCTTTTACCAGGCTATCCTGGAGCGTGGCGTGCCTGCCTGGGTCGGTTCCTTCGGGCGCACCGAAGCCGGAGACTCAACCCAGAGCATTTTTAGCTTTACTGGTTCGGGAGAGATGATCGGGCGCTACAACAAGGTGAAATTGGTGCCACTGGGGGAATACATTCCCCTGGAACCGTTCATCAGCCTGGTACTGCCGCGCCTCTCAACCTTTGCCGACTCCATGCAGCCTGGGGCTTCCCAGCAAATTTTTGAAACCACCTTTGGACGGGCGATCGCCGCCATCTGTTATGAATCTGCTTTTCCTTACCTGTTCCGCAATCAGGCAGCGGCAGGTGGGGAATTCATCATCACCGCGTCTAACAACGATCCCTACAATGCAGGCATGATGCAGCAACACCATGCCCAGGACATCATGCGGGCGATCGAAACTCAGCGCTATGCCGTCCGCGTTACGAACACCGGATTTTCGGGTGTTGTCGATCCGCATGGGCATACCCTGTGGAAGTCGGGCTTCCGAACCTACGAAACCCATCTCGCCCCTATCTATCGCCTGCAAACCGAGACGCCCTACGTGCGCTGGGGCAACACGCTAACACCGACTTTGGTGGCGATCGCCCTGCTCTGGAAGCTGCGCTCCAAAGTTAGCCCTGCAAATCCTTGAAGCGTATCAGACGCGAATATCCCCATTTTTTGAGAGAGGGCGCGGCTTAGCCGCGCCCTCTCTCAAAAAATGGGGATATTCTTTTTTAGAAATCTCCTAAGAAAAACTCGCGATCGCAGATTCTTTATGGATCGCTGATCAAAAAAAACTGCAAATGTTTGTGTGAGAGGGACGGCTGTGCCGTCCCTCTCACACAAACATTTGCAGATACATTTGCAGATAAGTTGGGGTGCATGCCTCTAAGCCTTGCACCGTAGCGAACAAGATTAATCTTCGTGATCTTCGAAAGGATCGCTTAATTGCTTAGATGGAGGTCCAAAGGACGTGTAGACGGCGAATCCCGTGACAGCCACCAGAACGGCTGCTAATGAAATACTAAGAACTGTTGCAGACTCCATAAGAGGACTTCAACCAAATGTGACTACCTTAGTATAATATTGCAAAACATTAACTCGTCAGGTTTTATACAGGTCAACATGGCACAACGTACCCGTCTGGGCGACATCCTTCGCCCCCTCAACGCTGAATACGGTAAAGTAGCCCCCGGCTGGGGAACAACTCCTCTCATGGGAGTTTTCATGGGATTGTTTTTGGTTTTCTTGCTGATTATTCTCCAGATCTACAACTCCTCCCTCATCCTCAACAGCTTTGATGTGGATTGGACGAGCCTGGGTCGCTAAGGTTCCGCTTGTAGGAGTGGAATAGCGAATTCCAATGGGCGATCGCTCCCCACTTCCAACTTTTTTGTTTTGTGCCTTTGCTCTATTTGAGCCAAGTTGCAATATCGCTCCTTCAACTTTGTTGCGAAATTTTGCCGCAAGATCTAGTCGCAAGATCTAGTCGCAAGATCTAGTTGCAAAACCTGGACGCCATATGCTGCTGCTGGATTGTATTGCTGGCACTGTGTTGCTGGCTCCGTGTGTTGGCGCTATGTTGCTGGCACCATATTGTTGGAACAATCATCGCCCAATCCATTCAATCCTTTTTTCAGATAATGTCTTTCGAAAAAGCCCCGCTTGTGGGGCTTTTTTGTTGGTACAAAAGCCTTACAAGGCAACCCAGTACCGGAGTGCTTCCTGGATACAGGACAGCAATACTCAAACTCAGATTTTGCAGGGCGATGGTGCTGCCGTCGCCCCGCAAAATCTGAGTTTGAGAGCAACTTTCTACAGCCTTTGATTGTGTGTATGCGGAGCGCAGGCAAAATCATTACCCTTTGAGGACTACCGAAGTCTTTTCATTTTCAGTCTTGAATTTTCAGTCTTGAACTAAGGAGCACGTACGAAATAAAACCTGGAATTTTTGATGAGAAGCGCGGCATTGCCGCGCTTCTCATCAAAAATTCCAGGTTTTATTTAATTTTCAATCCTAAGGAGCTATTCATCAAACCGATCGACGGTTGAGTGTTCCCCAAGGCTTTTATACTGGTTGAATGAGTTGACTGATAGGTTGCTGTATCTTTAACCCCTGCATTTGGGAGTTGTAGAAGAAATATGCAGCTACAGTGGAACTCAGTGCAAAGTGAATTGGTGGATGGGATGATCCGATCGCCAGTTTTTAGAATGGATGTGATGCGATCGCGGGAGGATACACAATGAACATTTTTGGAATAGGCTTGCCCGAAATGGGGGTCATCCTGGTCTTGGCACTGCTCGTTTTTGGTCCTAAGAAGCTGCCCGAAGTCGGTCGTAGCCTGGGTAAAGCCTTAAAGGGATTCCAGGAAGCATCCCGCGAGTTCCAGGAAGAGTTTAAGAAAGAGGCAGACCAGATCAACAAAACCGTCAACACGACGATGGAAGCCAAGCTAGAGCCGCCAACCCAAAAAGCGCTGGCAGCCAAGCCCGCCGAAGCCGAAGCTAAAGCCGAGGCAACTGAAGATAACGCCGAAGTTATCACACCGACCCAAGAGGATGCGGTGGAGACACCACAACAGGGTTAGGGCAACGGATGACGCAGGCAAATTCATCAAACACTTCAGCAAATACCGCCAGCGAGGAGCGCGTCATTCCCCAGTTGATTGTGGGATTGGGCAATCCGGGGCAAAAGTACGATCGCACCCGCCATAATGTCGGCTTCGATCTGGTCGATCGATTGGCAAAATCGTGGTCGATTTCTTTGGCGGAGCAGCGCAAGTTTCAAGGCATTGTAGGGGAAGGCTTTGCCTTTCCGGGGCGAAAGGTGCGCTTGCTCAAGCCGCTGACTTACATGAATCGCTCTGGGCAGTCCATTCGAGCGGTAACAGATTTCTATAAACTGCCGCCTACCTCGGTGCTGGTGGTTTACGATGATATGGACTTGCCCGTGGGGCGCTTGCGGATGCGGCTGTCGGGTTCTGCCGGAGGGCACAATGGCATGAAGTCGGCGATCGCCCACCTGGGCACTCAGGATTTTCCTCGGCTCCGCATTGGCATTGGCGCACCCAAGCCCGCTACCCCCGAGCAAAAAGACACCGTTTCCCATGTGCTGGGTCGCTTTTCACCGGATGAGCAGAAGCTGCTGGAAGAAATAATGCGGCTGGCGGAAGGGGCGATCGAGCTAAGTCTGAAAGATGGCGTCAGCAAAGCCATGAGCCTTTACAATAATCAATCTGCCTCTTCTGCCGCATCCTGAATTCATCCATTTGCCATAAAGTATCTGCCGTAAAGTATTTTCCGTAAAGTCATAGGCGAGGAACTCTTTCAGGGTTTCGTCACAAAGGGTTGAATCCTTTTTCAACTTCGTTCATCAATAGAAGTGAGGACTAGAAGTGAGGCGAGGAGAAGCAACCCGGAGAAGCAACCCGGAGAAGCAACCCTGAATCTGTCACCTGAGCCTGCGCTGAGTCCTGGGAGGTGGCGATCGCCAGACTTCTGATGCTGTTTTGTAAGGATAGACTGCCAGCGTGAGTTCTAAACGCTTACCCGAAACCACCGCCCACGTTCGCATCACTCATCAGTCCTGGCAGCAAGGGCGCATTGAGGGAGAAGTGCGTGCCAATGATTACGAGTGGCAGTTCCAGTGGCGCTTTCGCCAGGGCGTGCTGATCGTAGAACCATCCCTCGGACGGGCACTGATCAAAGACCCACTGGCACGATTTCTCGAACGCTCCGACTATCAACTTGAACCAGGCGGTGATTATTCCTTCACCATCCGCGCCAGCATTTAGAGCCAAGCTAAAAAAACATTTTTGGGAAGAAGGTGCGACGTTGCCGCACCTTCTTCCCAAAAATGTTTTTTTAGCTTCTAAACCCCTTGTTTTGCGTGCGCTGAGCGCACGCAAAATCAAGGTCTTTTTTATTTTTTGGAGTGCCCTTAGATTGGGTGCGATCGCCAGCTACCATTTGCCCGACGCACCGCCACCAGACGATCTGCCGCCTCCACCGTGCGAAGAGCCAGAACTACTGCTGCTGCGTGTCTTCATGGGAATGGTTTCATGGCGAGTTCCCCGATGACTGCAATGGGTGCAAGTTTCTTTGATTTCCCGCCTTCCGGTGGACGTATAGGTTGGGTGACGGACGACTCGGGAGTGTTGTTTCAGGGTTTTGTAATGGCAGGCTGGGCAGGTGCCATACTGGCTCAATAGGCTGCTATAGCGTTTGATCAACTCCTCATTGCAACTGGGGCATTGCCACACGTCATAGTCTACGGAGCCAAGGGATTCTTCCTTCTTTTGCCCCGGGTTGAGGTACTGGTCATCCGTCCGCTCATCGAGCCGCACCATGCGGGTGTGGCATGTAGGGCAGACCCGCGTGCGATGGCGGTTCCAAACGGTTAGGATAGGCACGCCGATCGCCAGCACAGCAACGCCACCCCCTGCCGCCTTCGCTGTATCGGGATTCTCCGCAATCATTTCGCCTACAAATTCCAACCCATCGGAATCGTAGGAGCGACTGGAGGGGGATGTCGCCGTGGGCGGAGGGGCATTTGGGTTGAAGGAACTAACGACTGCCCTGGCTCCGGTTACGATCCCCCGGCTAAAGTCGCCATCTCGAAAATAGGGAATCATGTGTCGGTCAATCACTGATTGAGCAACCGCATCATAGCGGCTGGAATAGCCCATCCCCAGCTCAATCCGCATCTCGCGATCGCCCACCGCTACCAGCATCAAAATGCCATCATTGCGGGTGCGATCGCCAATTCCCCAGCTATTAAAAAGGTTGGTGGCAAATGACTCAATGGTAGTGTCCCCCGTCTGGTAATCCCGGATGGAGTTCACGGTCAGCACGACTGCCTGCACTCCGGTTTCTGCCTGGAATTCGCTAAGGAGCGATCGCAATTCTGCCTTATCGCTCGCTTCCAGAATTTGGGCATAGTCATTGACATGGGCGTCAAGGAAAGGGGGATAGGCAGTCTGCGCCTGTGCCCCAAGGGAAAGATTGGGCAGCACAAGTGCCAGCACAGCGACTAGAGAAACCAGCCAGTACCGATAGCGACGAATGAGTGGAGCGAGTCTACTACGGCGGATGGTCGCAAAATGGTGCATTTTTGAATCTCCAAATTAAATCTCCAAATGAGATGTTGGATGGGGAGTTGTTAATTCCTGCTAAACGAGTACCCGGTAATCTCTTTGATGAAAAGGGAGTAGGAGCAGGTGTGACTATTTAGGCTTCAGTTTTATAGGCTTCAGTTTTATTAGACTTCAGTTTTGTTAGGCTTCAGTTTTAGTGGTGCGTAATTCGTAGGACGGAGCGAGATTGAGGAAGTTCTTCATGCGACCTAAAACTATGGAGCAAAAATATAAAGATTTTATTACTCCAAAAATGCACTTTTTATTCTTTAGAGAGGTGATGAGAGCAGGCAGCCTGCTCTCATCACCATGAACGATTAGTGTTATCAATTTATCCATAAACTCATACTGCCCAGTTCTTCGTTTCAGCTAACAGTTTTCAAGAAAAGGAAAAAATCCTGCCATTTTCAAATGGCAGGATTTCCCCTCTTTTTAAGTTTAGTAAAGCCCGGTTATGTCTCCCTCTAGAAGATTCATGGTTAGGGTGCTTAGTGGCTTTTTGACGGATTCCTCTGCTCTACGTCACGGGTATTACCCATAGGCTCATTGTCTTCAATAATTTCCTTGAGGTTGAGGCGATCGCGCAATATCTCACCCGCTCCAGAATTATAAGGATTATCTTCGCTAGCGGCGGAAGAAACCTCACTTTGCCATTCCCGGCGTTGTTCGCGCAGTTCATCCAGCTTTGCTTCAGGAATTGGCTTGAATAGTTGGTCGGCGTCCTCGGCTTCGGCGGCGATCGCAGAACGGGTAGAAGCCGCCTGCACGCTTGTTTGGGGCAGCCCAAACAGCAAAATGGCAACCGCAAATAGCAATGCCAAACCTCTAAACATTGCCTTCAGTGATAAGTGAAATCCACGAGTTTTCATATACCCACCTTTTGAGTCATTACAAACAGTCATTACAAACAAATGAATTGGACTGAACCAGGCTGAGATCGTTAGAAAAATAAGAATTACTTCTTCCAATTATTCAGCCTTTAATTCAACAGCTTTTAACGGCACAATAACTCGTAAATATAAATGGACTTGCTTACTTTTGCATCTCCCAGAGGTTAGAAAAGGTGGGGTTTGCAAAGGTTAAGAGCCAGAAGTAAGGATTAGCAAAAAAATAAAATCCCAGGGAGAGGGGGCACGGGCTTCACCCGTGCCCCCTCTCCCTGGGATTTTATTTTTAAGCGAGTCTCTAACTCCAACAATTATCAATTTGTAATGCTTTTGGAATCTATGGTCAGCATTATTCTCCAACATCATGGCTTGAATGCCACCATCCAAAATCACTGATTTTCCCTGATTTTCAAGGAGGTCATGCAAATATCCCATGAACTTTTATGATGTAAATTCCCGTAACATAAACTCTTTTAATGATAGATTGGGCAATGCAAAAGTTATCTGGAACAGTAGATTGTCCCTGTTGCTGATGATTCTGAGTTCCTGTTATCCACGCTCTTGTTGTCCATGCCATTTTTGCCAATAGGTTGTTCATGATGTCTGACTATGCACCTTTGATTGCTGCGGTTCGTTCGCATCATCCGCTTGTCCACAACATCACAAACTATGTGGTGATGAATATTACGGCAAACGCCCTGTTAGCCGTTGATGCGTCTCCGGTCATGGCTCATGCGGTCGAGGAGATGGAGGAAATGGTGAGCCTCGCTAGTGCTTTAGTCCTTAACCTAGGGACGTTGAGCACGCCCTGGATTGAGGCGATGAAACGAGCGGCTCACGTTGCCAGCCAGCGAGAAATTCCCGTTGTTCTAGATCCGGTGGGGGCGGGGGCAACGCAGCTTCGCACGCGTACAGCCAGGGAGTTGCTAGAGCTAATGCAGCCGGGCACACCACTAACTATTCGGGGCAATGCCTCTGAGATTTGCGCCCTTGCGAACGAATCAGTCAAAACCCGTGGGGTGGATAGTACGCTGGCTTCAGACCAGGCGATCGCAGCGGCTCGGTTATTAGCAGAGCAGTATGGGGCGATCGCCGTTATCAGCGGTGCAGTGGATCACATCATCAGCCCAGACCGCCATGTGGAGGTGCATAATGGCACTCCGGTCATGGCGCAGGTTACGGGGATGGGGTGTGTTGCTACGGCGTTGCTCGGGGCATTTGGGGCAGTGACGGGCGATCGCTTTGCGGCGGCTGTTGCCACGATGCTGGCAATGGGGGTGGCAGGTGAACTGGCAGTCGGGCGATCGGAAGGACCCGGCACGTTTGTGCCCCATTTCATCGATGCCCTTGCCAGCCTTTCCCCTGAGCTCATTACCACCCACGCTCGAACGACCACCCGATAAGAGGGCTTGCTTCGGATTGAAAATAAAATAAAACCCGGAATTTTTGATGAGAAGCGCGGCATTGCCGCGCTTCTCATCAAAAATTCCGGGTTTTATTTCGTACGTGATCCTTAGGCGATCTCCAGAACCGCTAACACTAATTTCTCTGAAAGCTACTTCAGATAGTTGAGGTAACCGTGCAGTAGGGTGGGCAAGTGCTCACCCTACTAAAATAGTGAAAGAACAGTGAAAGACTAGCTTTTTTGCATGACTTTCATCAAGTGTTGGCGAATCTCCTGGATTTGCTTAGCTTCGGTTTCCTTAAGCTTGACAAAAAGATCGACACATTCCTGAGAGTTAGCATCGCGAGCATCCTGCACATATTCGTCATATGCTTGGAGGGCTTGCGCCTTGTTGTGCATGACGGTCAGCCAATCATATTCAAGATTGCTAACAACATCTTGAGCCTTAGGACCTGCAGCCATAATTGTTACCTCATCGCTATTTTTCGACCTATTTTTCGACACCTATTTTTCGACACCTATTTTTCGACACCTATTTTTCGACATAGATGGTCTAGAACAGATCAGGTGTTGTCTATCTGATGCACTCTTGGCTTGCGTGCTCCAACCGTTGCGCCAATCAGAGATGCAACCAATCCTAATAGCGAACCAAACAGGAACGCCCAGCTTGCTTCGGCAGCATTGCCCGCATAGGTTTGTGCCTGCTGAGGCGTAACATTAGGAACCGCAGCGCTGGGGTCGCTTGGAATTTCCACACCACCTGGTTCTTGTACTTGATTGAGCACAGCCCCCGCGTTGGATGCTGCAATACCAAACGTGCCAGATACACCACTAGCCAGCAACCAACCGCTGACTGCCAGCGTCGCAGCCCAAAGAATTGCTCCATTTAGCAAAGCAGTTTTCTTGTTCATCGGACCGCAGGTGCTTGCCATAATCCAGGCACCAATGAAAAGCGAAATGAGCAGGCTAATAATTGCCCATATTCCGATCCCGAGGCCAACATCCCCAGCATCGGCACCAGATGCTCCGGCAGAAAGCCCGATGGCAGCCCCCAGGGCACTCAGAATAAGTTGAGAGGCGATGGTGATCACAATTCCAGCAAAAATGGGACCCCAACGAACGCGATCGTGGTAGTCAACCCGAGCATTAATTGTTTGGGGAACTGTATAGTCTGTGCGAGTCCCGTACTCCTCTCGGTACTCCCCCGTTGGCACATTGGTTCTTGATCTGTCATTGAAAGTCATAAAAGCTCATCCTCCTGAAGAAATAGGAAAAAGGAAATACAACAAAAATTGAGTAACCAAAGTAACCAGCTTTTTTTGGGTAACTTTTGGGTAACTAACTTTCGAGTAAACTTTTGAGTAACTCTTTTGAGTAAAATACTCACTCATCGTTTCCCGCTAGATCAACGGTAATAGCAATTTTGAAAGGGGAGATCTTTCTGAAGACTGAATAAAACTGTGATGAAACTTAAAATTATCTCGATCGCCTCTATCTTTATAGTGAGACGGCGATCGTCAGTGTATTTGGGAGATTGAGGAAAATAGCTATGCTACTCTACAAGAAAAGAGTTTGAATGACTCTATCGAAGGAGAGAATTCCCATTTTTTAGGAAAGACTTTTTATCTCTGTTTATCTTCTATTTATCTTCTGTTTATCTAAAGATTACTGATTGTTTACCTTTTGTTTACTCTTTCAATTATTTGCGATCGCCAAATAAGTGTTGGTACTCATAGAAAGAAAAGCAAATGAAATTTGTATAGTTTTATATGGTTTAAATATCTGAAAAAATTAAAGAAATATCTGTTGTAATCACCCTTTAGAACGATTAGGTATTTCAGCTTTTTAACAGGTTCGTAATCATTCCATAGAGCGATTAGATTTTACTGCAATTGTCTCTACGCTAGAGTTAGCGCTGAGAAATTAGTGCTGCAAAACGTAGGAGATTATTATGGCTTTACATAGACTCAAAGATTACTATCCCGACTATCAGAAGCAGTGGGATAACAGCGAAATTAAGAATCTTGATTCATACGACGTGTACACCAGCAAAGACAACAAAGTCGGCTCCGTTAAGGATCTGTTGGTAGATGATTCAGGGCGCTTTCGCTACGCAGTTGTAGATACCGGTCCCTGGATTTTCGGTAAAAACGTGCTGTTACCCATTGGTTTGGCTCGGTTTGACTACAACAGCCACCGCATGTATGTTGAAGGGCTCTCCAAGGATCAAGTAGAAAACTTACCTGAGTACAAGCCTGATCAAATGATCGACGACCGCTATGAGCAGCGGGTTCGGGAGCAATATCGCCCGATCGCTCAAAACCGCACAGGTCGGCAGTACATCAATCGTGGCTTTGAGACCGAGCAACCTGTAGAACGCTCTCAGGCTGTAGAAACCAGCACTCCCGTTGAGGCTGATGCCGTTGCATATAACCGCACAGCGCGCGACACGGTTTACGATCGTGAGCCTTCTTACTACGGCATGAGCGAGGCTGAAAACCAGCGTCCTCTCACACTGTACGAAGAGCGTCTGATTACTACTCGCCATCGCGATAAGGTGGGTCAGGTCCGTGTTGGCAAGCATGTTGAGACGGAAACCGCAGAAGTTGTGGAACCCATCGAGAAGGAGCGCGTTATCGTCGAACGTCGTGACGCAACGGGTCAACCTGCTGCAAAAGGACACAACTTCAAAGACGAGGAAGTCGCTCGTGTAGATGTGTACGAAGAGCGGGTTGATGTAGAGAAGCAACCCTTTGTTAAGGAAAACGTAAGCGTTCGGAAAGAAACAGAACGTGAAACCGTGCGGGCGAAAGAAAAAGTTCGGCGTGAGGAGCTGGATATAGATACGGATGGTAATCCAAACGTGCGTCGTTAAGAATCGATTAGCTGACGACTATTCATGCATGGGCTGCTTGTTTTGAGCAGCCCACTGCTTTCATTAAATTGCACGCTTCATAGGTTATGAAGATACTACTTGGAGGGTTAGGATGCAGCTCAGCAATTATCAGGAAATTTCTGAATCTCAGCTATTGAATAAGCAGGTTTTAGACCATCAGGGCTATTTGTTAGGAGAAGTAGTTGCGGTGAATGACCAGATGGATCATTCATTTAGACTGGTTGTCCGAAAGGCTTCAGCTAACCTGGGAGCAGATGAATTAATCATAGAAAGTCATCATATAACGTCTATTGATTCTAAACAGGCTATCCATACGGATTTAAATGCAGCCACGGTGGTTTACTCGCAAGGGAAAACGATTCCACTGGTGCAGGAAAAACTGATTGTTAATCGGCAACGACGCAAGTTGGGCGAAGTTGTTGTTCGCAAGGTAACAGAAACGGAATGGGTGCAGATTCCTATCTACAAGGAAAAGTTACTTGTGCATAAGGAAGGGGAAGCTCAACCGATTGCTGAAGTGAGTTTGGGAGAGTCTCAACTGCCTCCGGGGGTGGCGATCGCCCAACCCCAATCTCAAGCCAGTTTGGGTTCTAACAATCGGCACTCATCCTCCGAACCCTTTGTCGTTGGTCAATGGCAATCTATTGATACAGCTTTGGAAGTGCTGGATCATTTGGCGACGGGTAATGGCACTGCCAACGTTCCCGTGAATGTATTCCTATTTCTAAAACGTGATTCTTCTCCTGGGCAGATCAAGCTAGACTTCCCGACCCCCAATCTTGCCACGCATTTTTTGAGAAACCTGGATTCTCGTTGGTGGCAACAGTGCGAATATATTCGTTTGGAAACTCCTTAGAGCTAAGGATCGCGTACAAAATAAAACCCAAAATTTTTGATAAGAAGCGCGGCAGTGCCGCACTTCTCATCAAAAATTTCGGGTTTTATTCTATTTTCAATCCTATAGCGTTTTGCAAGCGCTTTAAGTACAGCACATGGGAGGGGCGGCGCGCCGCGCCGCCCCTCCCATGTGCTGAAGCAACTTGCGCACCGCTATAAGTAAGAGAATAAAGAACCCATTTTGGGAAAGAAGGTGCGGCGTCGCCGCACCTTCTTTCCCAAAATGGGTTCTTTGCTCTCTTGGAGCACTCTTGGAGAAACTTGTTAGAGAAACTTGTTAGAGAAACTTGGGTTACAAGCCGGTCATCTGCGATCGCCAGGAAAATTTTTGGGCTTAGGCATCGGCAAAGAGCCAGATGAAAAACGCTTTGTTGCTTTACCCGAAAGCTTTTTGGGTTGTTCCTTTTTGGGTTGTTCCGCAATCCGTTCTGTGAGTGAAAGAACTTTCGCTTCACTGCCTTCTCGGGCGACACGGATTAGTAAAGCCGCTGAGAGCAGGCTGGCAATCATTGAACTGCCCCCATAACTCAGCATGGGAAACGGCAAACCTGTTGTCGGAATCGCGCCCGTTGCCACGCCTATGTTGAGCATCGACTGCCCCACCAGCAGCACCACTACACCGATTGCCACCAGTTGATGCACAGGCTTTTGTGCTTTGAGCGCCACCTGCAAGCCCAGGGTGGCATAGGCAGCCAGCAACCCCAGCAACAACGTACAACCGACAAAGCCAAACTCTTCAGCAAACACCGAAAAGATGAAGTCCGTGTAGTGAATGGGTAAATAAAACAACTTTTGTTGAGATTGCCCAAAACCTGTTCCCCAGACGCCTCCAGACCCAACCGCCAGTAAGCTTTGCACTAACTGGTAACCATTGCCCATGGGGTCTGCCCAGGGGTTGAGGAAGGACATCACCCGTTCCCGCTGGTACTCGCGCAGACCAATGCTAATGCCAGCGGTGAGGACTCCGGCGATCGCCGTCCCCGCCAAATGCTGAAACGGAACGCCCCCCGCCAGCGCCACCAACCACAGCAGCATTCCACAGAGCGCTGCCGTACTCAGGTTGGGCTGGAGCAAAATCCCCGCCAGCAACAGCCCAAAAATACCAATCCAGGTGAGCCGCACCTCCACAGTCAGCCGCTCCCACTGCCCAAAAATGCGGGCACTCTGCAAAATCAAAAATGGCTTGATCAGTTCCGACGGTTGCAGGATGGGCAACGGTCCCAATGCTAGCCAGCGACTCGCCCCGTTCACTGTTGTGCCAAAACCCGGAACCAGCGTCAGCAACACCAATCCCAAACACAACAGCATCAACCAATCGGCAATACCCAGCAGATACCGCAGGGGCGTGCGAATCACAACGCCAAAGCCCACCAGCCCGACCAGCACCCACATTACCTGCCGTTCCAGGTAATACAGACCGTTGCTGACTTCTTCATCGGCGATCGCATAGGACGCCGAAAACAACACCGCCAGCCCGATCGCCAGCCACAGGAAGGTAAACCACCGCAGCAACCGCGCCTCGGTTGCCCACTCTTTCACCGAGTTATCCAACACCGGAAACAAGACCCGCAGGTTCACACCCAACTCTCCCGTGGCAACACCATTTATTCAATGCTCCTCAAGATAGCTCAAAAATCATCCCTGGATTAAGCAATGTCAAAAATGGAGATGGGAAACATCCCAAAATGGTAAGCATGTTGTCAATTACAGCACTTCGCACTTGCATCAGCTACAGTTGTCCTGAGAGAACCGTGCTGAGTGCGCTTTACGGTTTCCCTTTTCGATAGCAGTTCCCAAGCCATCAGCCTGGATTTCACCGTAACAGACGGTACGGCGGAAGCTGGCAGTGATTACGTAGCCGCCAGCGGTTCGCTCAACTGCGCAAGTCCTATTCAATCTTTGTCAAGCTATGGCTTAAAATCCCTCAGCAAGCAGGGCTATTTCATTCTAATCGCGAACCTTATATGGTAGTAAGATTCTCTATCCAGTCCACCCGTTAGATGTCTGAACTTGCCATAGTCGAAGCCTTTGCCGATCTACCCGATACGCGACGCACCGC
>Ga0208218_1000684_pt1 | contig 14836 bp, 9 predicted proteins | sample HotLakmasection3_FD_184726 | JGI IMG/M metagenome (GOLD analysis project Ga0208218, IMG submission 184726) | Hypersaline microbial mat communities from Hot Lake, Washington, USA - Section #3 (SPAdes) | ecosystem: Environmental > Aquatic > Non-marine Saline and Alkaline > Hypersaline > Microbial... | reverse complement strand
CAATGAAGTCGGCGGCGGTGGCGATCGCCCCAAAGACGCCGCCCTGCATGGTCACCATCTTGAGAGCCGCGAGGTAGTTGCCGTAGTCGGTCGCGCCCGTACAGTCCGACAGGATCAGGCACTCATAGCCGCGATCGTTGGCCTCGCGCATGGTGGTGTGGACACAGACGTCGGTGGTAATGCCAGTGAGAATCACGTTTTGGATGCCGCCCCGACTCAGCACCAGTTCCAGGTCGGTGGCGTAAAATGCGCCTTTGCCGGGTTTGTCGATGATGACTTCGCCGGGTAAGGGGGCCAGTTCCGGGATGATTTCCCAACCGGGTTCACCCCGCACGAGGATTTTGCCGCAGGGGCCAGGGTCGCCGATGCCGGCCCCCATCTGGCGCGATCGCCATCGTTTATTTTCCGGCAGGTCGGACAGGTCGGGCCGATGGCCCTCGCGGGTGTGAATGATGGTGTAGCCCAGCGATCGCATCACCGCTAGCAGCTTTTTTAGCGGCTCGATGGGGGCGCGGGTGAGCGAGAGGTCGTAACCCATTTTGTCGACATAGCCGCCTTGGCCACAAAAGTCGATTTGCATGTCGATCACGATGAGCGCCGTATTGTCGGGGCGCAAATCGCCATTGTAGGGATAGGGATAAGGATCAGCCTTGACGGTGCGGCCCATGGGTCTTGATGAATGAAAATCTCCCTGGAGACGTATCATTTCGCCGGGTGACAGAAGAGTTCAGCACGAACGGATCGGGCAGAATGTCACGATTATTGATACGGGCAGGAGGGGGCGATCGCGGTCCCGTGCGGCCTCAAGATTCAACGAAATCCATCACTTGGGTCGGGGCGCACCGCAGTGCGCCCTGACGGAAACATCAAAGGGGAGGAGGGTATTCGTCCACGCTTCTTCAGGATGAGGATCATTTAAAGTCCAATTTCCGCGAAGCATAGACCTGACCGGACCAGGGACAGCCGCGACGGCGATCCCAACTGATTGAATTTCCATTCCTTAGAGCGGGGTGAGCCAAACGGCTCAGGAACGGATGGAGACGGATTGACACAAGAGCTGCGCAGCGACATCGGCAGGCACGGGGGCTGAAAACAGAAAGCCCTGTCCCTCTTTGCAGCCCAGTTGTTTAAGCCACTGCAGCTGCTCGGGAGTTTCCACGCCCTCGGCGATAACGCCCAACTCCAGCAAGTTGCTCAGGGCGACAATGGATTCCGCAATGACTTGATTGCGCGTATCCGGCTCGCTCGGATTCACAAAAGCGCGATCGATCTTGAGGCTATCGACGGGTAAGCGGCTCAGATAGCTGAGGGAAGAGTAGCCAGTGCCGAAGTCGTCAATGCTGAGGCGAATGCCGAGTTGCTTCACCCGTTCTAAGAGGTCTTGGGTGGCTTCAATATTTCGCGCCAGCATGCTTTCGGTGATTTCTAGCACCAGGCTATGGGGAGAAATCTGGCTGGTGGTTAAGGCGTCTGCGATGTGAGTGAGCAGGGCGTCGTGCAACTGCTGCACCGACAGGTTGACGCTTATTTTCAAGCGGTGTTGGGGATATTGCTGCTGCCATTGGGCGAGTTGCTGGCAGGCGGCGGTGAGAATCCATTGGCCCATGGGCACGATCAGCCCCGTTTCTTCGGCGATCGCAATAAACTCTAGGGGCGACACCAGGCCGCGACTGGGATGCTGCCAACGGACGAGGGCTTCGAACCCAACGACCCGCAATGACTCCAGGGCGACGATGGGCTGATAGTACAGCAACAATTCGGAGCGTTCGAGGGCTTTGCGCAGGTCTTGCTCAAGATGCAAGCGCTGCGTCACTCGGAAGTGCATAGATGGATCAAAGATGGCGTACTGGGCGCGACCGCTGTGCTTAGCGCGATACATCGCCAGGTCAGCATCTCGCAGCAGATCCACCGCTCGTTGATAGTGATTGCTACCCGCGACGATGCCAATGCTGGTACTCATGACGACTTCGCGATCGGCCACGATAAAGGATCGCTGCATCGCCTCCAGAATACGCTCAGCGATGATCACCGCATCCTGAATGCCGTCAATTTCTTCGATCAAAATGACAAACTCATCGCCTCCCAAGCGGGCAGCAATATCCGTTTCTCGAATGAACTGCTGGAGCTGTTGCGCCACGGCAATCAACAGTTCATCGCCGACGAGATGCCCCAAGCTGTCATTCACCACTTTGAAGTTATCGAGGTCGAGAAACAGCACCGCAAACTGAAAGGTGGGGTGAGTTTGCGATCGCTGGAGGGTCAAATCTAAACGCTGCATCAGGCGATTGCGGTTGGGCAAGGTCGTTAAGCTATCGTGCAGGGCATCGTGCTTCAGCTGCTGCTCCACTTTGACGCGATCGCTCACATTGCGTGAGGTCGTTTGTAACTGTGACACCCGTCCCTGGGCATCAAACACCGGTTGGGCCAGAGTTTCGACCCAGAGATAGCCCGCCGTTTTGTGCCGCATACGATAGGTAGCGCGGCCCGATTTACCTTCGAGTACAGGCGTGTGAGCCTCATTGCGGACCCGTTCACCATCCTCCGGGTGAATCAGCGCATACAGATCTTTACCCAACAATTCGGCGGGGGCGTAGCCCAGCAGCGCTTGGCTAGAGAGGGTGGCATAGGTGAAATGGCCATCCAGATGGTGTAGACACACCAGGTCACTCATGTTTTCGGTCACTAGCCGCAACCGTTCTTCGCTGTTTCTCAGGGCCTGCTCAATCTGCTTCAGCTCGGTAATGTCGCGCCCCACCGACTGAATTTCGACCAGTTGCCCGATATCGTCAAAGATGCCCTCATTGAGCCACTGCGTCCAGCCAATTTTACCGCCTGCTCGGGTGTCACGATTTTCGACAAAGCAGCGAGGATTTTGGGGCGTCAGGTGAGCGAGTGCCGCAAAAGCGTTTTGCTCCAGATCATTAGGATCGGCAAGTTCAATCCATTTTTTGCCCATGACTTCGCTGGCGGTGAAACCGAGCGCCTGACACAGGGCGTCGTTGGCAAAGGTGATGGTGGTGTCGGGGAGCGATCGCAAAATGAAGTCGGTTTGCGCTTCCACCACCTGCCGATAGCGCAGTTCGCTCTCTTGCAGCGCCAGCTCCGCTTGTTTGCGATCGCTGATGTCGGTGACAAATCCTTCCAAATGGTGCAGCGTTCCGGTCTCATCAAAAATGCCCTGACCGCGCACCCACACCCATTTAGTTTGGCCGGAGCGGGTCACGATGCGATGTTCACACTCATAGGGTTGCCGTTGTTGTAAAGCTCGCTGCACCTGGTTCCACACCCGCGCCTGGTCATGGGGGTGAATCTGCTCGCCCAAGGTGGTTGTGGCCGCTGACATATACTCGCTGGGAGCGTATTCGGTAATGTCAACCACGCCCTGACTCACAAACTCCGCCGTAAAGTAGCGGTCATTGGCGACCCGAAAGACAAAGCCAGGGAGGTTGCTGATTAAGGTATTGAGGCGACTTTCACTGATTTGCAGGGCGATTTCGGCTTGCTTGCGATCGCTGATATCCATCACCAGCGAATCCCACACCACATCGCCGTTCGCTTGCGGCTCGGGGCGTCCGGCGGCGGCGAGCCACTTGGTTTTGCCGGAAGGCGTGATAATGCGCCACTGCCACGACCAAAACTCCAGCGTCTGGGCTGACTGTAAAACGGACTGCACCATCGCCGCGAGATCGTCAGGATGCACCATCTCCCAGAGCACCTGGCAGTCACGCTCGGCCCGCTCGGCGGAGATCTCCCAAAGGTCATAGCACCCCGCACTCATAAAATTGACGTTGTCGGTGCCATCCGTCCGCAACACATACTGAAAAATCGCTCCCGGCAAATTAGCCGCCGTATTGCGAAAGCGTTGTTCACTTTTGCGGAGGGCTGCTTCGATCTGCTTGCGCTCAGTGATGTCGATAACGAGCCCATCCCAAATCACGTCCCCATTGGGCTGCAACTCAGGCCGCGAAATGCCCTGCAACCATTTGAGTTGCCCCGTGGGCAAAATCACGCGATACTGCGCCTGCCAAACCTGCATCGTCTGGTAAGACTCCGTGACCGATCGCCTGAGCAGCGGCAGATCATCGGGGTGGGTCATTTGCCAGACAACGTCGCTATTGGTCAGCGCGGTATCGGGCGGAAAACCATAAATCTCTTCGAAGCCAGAGCTAATGTAGGTATACTCGTCAGTGCCTTCAGGCCGCAAACGATAGCCGTAAAGAATGCCGGGAATGTTACTGGCGAGTCGTTGAAACCGATGTTCACTCTTGCGGAGAGCAACCTCAGCGGCTTTGCGCTCAGTGATATCGAAAATGGCCCCGTCCCAAACAATGTCGCCATTATCTTGAGATTGGCAGTGGGCAGAAACCTGCACCCACTTTTCCCCAGTATCCGGATGCAAAATGCGCCATTCCGCTTTCCAGGGGGTCAAGGTGCGGGCCGATCGCAACAGGGTCGCGCGCACGGTCGACACATCGTCAGGATGCACCCGTCGCCACCATTGCTCGACATCAGCCGTGGCGGTGGGCGCGTCGACGCCCCAAATTTCCTGACAGCGTGAATTGGCATAGCGCAGGAATTCCTTGCCGTTGTCGCACAGCAAATATTGGAAAATGACACCCGGCGTATTGTCGGTCAGATTTTGGAGACGATGCTCGGCCTTGAGCCGCTGTTTGGCCTCACGGCAGAGCGATCGGTTCCACAGGGCAAAGAGCACCACCCCGACTAGCGGTAGATAAAGGAGCAAGTCGAGTAACAGATGCTTGATGAGGGTTCGCTGGGGATGGTCGTAAGGGGCTAACCATTGGTTTTCTGCCTGGTAATAGGCCGAGTCTGAATCCGCGAGCAACTGCTGCAACTGGCGGTCGATCGCTGTCAACAGGGCAGCATTTTGGCCCGCCGCCGTCACAAAATAAAGCTGCGACGGGTACACCAAAATGTTGGTGCGCTGAATGTTGTATTCACCTTCGGCTTGTTGGCCGATAAAGCGATTAACCACCGCCGCATCGATCGCCCCCTGCTCTAAAGCCCGGAGCAGCGTATCAAAATCATCGAACTCCACAAACGTCGGCTCGACCCCAAAGGGCTCGGTGCGCTCGGCCAACTTGGCTTGCTGAATACTGTCCTGCACGACTCCTACCCGCCGCTGATCCAGATCCAACAACGAATCGAGGGGAAGGTCAGGATGGCGATACACCACTGACCAACTGGATAAAACGGGTTCTGTGTGAAAGTCAAAGCGCCGATCGCGCAGCTCGGAATAGGCCACATCGGGCATCAGGTCGAGTTGTCCCGTTTCGACTGCTTGCAGACAGTTGTGCCACTCACAGGGCACATACTCAATCGTCCAGTTTTCTGCCTCAGCGATCGCCGCCAACACCTCGACCCAAAATCCAGTGGGCTGCCCAGTTTCATCTAAAAAAATCTTCGGTCCGTTCTGATAAATGCCGACCTGCACAGTTTCAGCCTGAGCCACCACCGGAGCGATCGCCCCCGCCCCGGCAAACAAAATTGCCGCCCACCCCCCAGACGCTATCGACCAGGACTTCATAGCGCTATCAGCCAGCTAACTCTAGCTAAACCCATACCGATTATCGGCAAAAAGATGCCCCATGCACTGTGGACCTTGAGAAGCCAGATTCATGAGCAGATCGGCCCATCATCAAACCATTCCATGACAATTGCCTTGGGCACAGCATATCTCTAAAAAATTGAAAATTCTGAGCGGCTGGTTGGCAAAAGCAGTCTGAGTGCTGAAGTGGTGAGCCGATGGCCGGAAGGCCAGATTTTGAGCACTCCGACTCGCAACCCCTGTTTCCTCTGCCGGTCATGCCAGTGGCAGCAACTCATCCACAGATCAGACTCGAAATTTCGCCAGGGGGCCTCGGTCGAACCCTCCCATAACCGGTTAAATGGTGCCGCGATCGCCCTCCAGACGCCGATCTGGAAGGAAGCAGCATCTCCAACTGTAGCCATAAGCCTGCCCTTTGTAAGACACGTTATTATAATAAGAGAAACCGTAAAGTTTTATGAACTCAGGGGGTTCGTGATGGCTGCTCTGGATCTTGAACACATTTCTACTCAGTTAGAAAGTGAAAGCTCTAAAGACCGCATGTTGGCGCTGGCCATGCTGCGAGATGTGGATGCGCAAACGGCAGCTCCCCTGGTTCGTAAAGTCATGTACGACCCCAATTTGCAGGTGCGCTCCATGGCCGTGTTTGCCATGGGCATCAAGCCGGACGAAGAAACTTTTGATATTTTGGTCAAGCTGGTCGAAACCGATCCTGACTACGGGATCCGGGCCGATGCCGCGGGGGCACTGGGCTATTTAGAAGATCCCCGAGCGTTTGAAACCCTGGTCCACGCCTTTTATGAGGATACTGATTGGCTGGTGCGCTTTAGCGCTGCGGTATCCCTTGGCAACCTCAAGGATCCACGGGCTCATGATGTGCTGGTCGAAGCCCTCCGCAGTGAGGAGGTGGTCATTCAGCAGGCGGCGATCGCGGCGATCGGTGAAGTCGGCGATACTCAAGCGGTTGACCAAATCCTGGAGTTTGCGCAAGCCGAAGACTGGCTGATCCGTCAACGCTTGGCGGAAGCCTTGGCTAACCTGCCTTCTCCCAAAACCGAGTCAGCCCTGCGCTTTTTGGAAAAAGACCCGCATCCGCAAGTGGCTGAGGCGGCGCGCATTTCCCTACAGCGCTTGAGCGATCGCGCCTGAGATCAGGCCTTGGTCATGGCTGGAAACCGCTAGGGAAACCCGCCGGAAAATAGCGTTAGTTCACGCCGGAATATCGCTTTTCGCCTGAAAGTTTTGTGCCTGAAAAAATACCCCTCCGGTCGCCTGTGGTCGTTTAGCCATGTACATGGCGTCATCGGCGCGGCTGATTAATTCAGTCGGGGTGCGGCCATCTTGTGGATAAATGGCAATCCCCACACTCGCCGAAATTTGAATTTCTTGGGCCGCCATCAATATCGGATTCGCGATCGCTTGAGATAATTTTTCCGCGATCGCGGCCACATCCGAATGAGTCAGACATCCCCGGCAAAGCCGGGGGTGTCTGACTTGCGAAGCATCGAATGTAGCGTCCAGACAATGGAGGCCTGTCAGGACGCGGCGACCGATCAGCCTCAACTGAGATAGCTCACCCATTGGTCGACAACGTGGGGCGTACCGTACCAGGCGATCGCTGGTTTGGGAGAGTGAAAGACGTTTGCCAAGACCAAATTTTTGGCTCCTGGAAGGTGAGCCGCCGTAATGGGCGTAATCCCGTCACCCCAGCAGGCTCCCTGGCCGCCGGTTAACTGATAGCTGTTGTAGGTAAACCAGGTCTGCCAGCGCTGCCCAAAAACCGCTTTACCCGCAAAGCAAACATACCGGACAGTGTCGTGAAAAGCGCCAGGGTAGGTCTGGTTGACAAAGTCGAGGTTGCGGCGAGTCCATCTTTCTTGACTGCGGTGGGGCGTCCCCAACGTCACCAGTGTCTCGACATAGCGGTGGCCGGACCAGCAGTTGGGCCGATCGCGATCCATCGGATGGACATCATAGGGGGTGTCGCCTAAATAAATGCGGGCAATCCATCCCCCGGCTGAGTGGCCGACAAGATTGACGCGATCGCTACCCGTCGTTTCCATGACTTGGTCAACGGTGCGGGCGATCGCCTGCAAAATTGGCTGCACCGACCGCCCACCGACGGTCGGTAGCCAACTGGCCGGGGTGAGGGGCACCACCTGGGTCACGATGCCCCGCTGGTGCAAATCCGTTTCTAGCAAACGATACGGGGCGGCTCCCGCCAAATAACCGGGAATAATTACCGTCGGCAATGTCATCATTCAGTCGTGCAAAAGGCTCAGCTTTCATTATCGAGGGCGATCGCCCCGTTGCTCCGTCCCCTCAAACCTGTTTTGGAGGGCCAACCACGGGCCACTTGTGAGGATCTCAAGCCAATATCGGCGTTTGTGCCGCCGCCGAAAAATGCGTGGTCGCGTCGTCCAAATGCTTGAGCAGCGTCGGTTTGGGCAACGGTCCCTGCAAGTGATCCCACGGTAGCGGTTGGTCCCGCTGCCAGTGCTCATGCACGTAAAATTCCAGGGGGGGCAGCTCTCCCTTCAGGGCTTTGAATGCGCGTTTGTAACTGCCCAGCGAGTCGCCAAACTCCCGCGCCTGCAAGAGTAGCGGGGTCAACCGGCGATCGCCCCGCGAAATCATCGCCTGAATGATCGACCAGTTATAGCTCTCAGGCCGAAAGTCGATGCCCTGGGGGCGCAGGCGCTTTTGCAGCAGCTTCAGGCGTTTATCGGCTTGGGGATCCACCCCATACCACTGAAACGGGGTATGGGCCTTGGGGACAAAGGTGCTACAGCCCAGCGTCAGCCGCAAGCCGGGGGCGGCTTGTTTGAGCTGCACCATTAATGCCGCCGTGGTTTCCAAATCTTCGGGCATTTCACCGGGGATCCCCGCCATGCCGTAGAGCTTCAGGGCGCTCAGGCCTCCCGCCTTAGCGTTGACTGCTGCCGCCACGATCTCCTCGGTCGCCAGTTTTTTGTTGACGATTTGCCGTACCCGTTCTGAGCCACTTTCGATCGCGATCGTGATGGACTTCGTGCCGTGGCGGGTTAGGGTTTCCGTCAGTTTTTGGTTGACGGTATTCGTCCGGACCGACGCAATGCTCAGCCGCATATCGTCAAATAGTGGCTGATTCAAATAGTCCAACAACGCATCAAACTCGGGATGCTGAGTCACCGACGCCCCCAACAACCCCAGGCGATCGGTCACCGCCATGCCCTTTTCCACCGCCGGGATCAGCCCTCCAGCCAGGGGGGCCGTGCGAAAGGGCAACGTTAAGTAACTGGCCAGACAAAACCGGCACATTTCCGGGCAACTACGGACCACTTCCACCATATAAATGTTTTCCCAGGCGGCTTTTGCCGTCACCACCGCCGAGGTCGATAGTGTGTTGCCCCGATAGGTTTGCTTTTCGATGCGAGGGGGAATATCGGCATCGACCGGCTCAATCGCGGCCAGCGGCCCGGTGGGATCGCTGTAAGTGGCGCGATACAGGGCGGGAATATAGACTCCCGGCACCTGGGCCAGACGGCGGAGTTGGGTGGCGCGATCGCACCCTCGCACGGTCTGATAAGTGTCGATAAAGGCATCCAGCACCACCTCGCCATCGCCCAGCAACACCACGTCAAAAAAGGCCGCAAATGGCTCGGGATTGGCCGTCAGCACGGGTCCCCCGCCAAAAACAAGCGGATGCTCGTGGCCGCGATCGCTCGCCAGAATGGGAATATCCAACGCTTCCAGCATCGTCAGAATGTTGGCGTAGTCCAGCTCCCATGACATAGAAAAGCCCAACAACTCAGTCTGGTCAGGCAGTGGCTCATGGCCATCGGTAAAGAGCCGCGCCACCGCCAAGTCACGGCGTTGTGCCAGCATCGACCAGATGATTTGATAGCCCAGACTCGTGATCCCCACACTGTATTCATTGGGGAAAGCAAAAATCACCGTCGCGGCCTGCTCTGAGGGCACCGCCGGGGTAAATAGCAGTTTTTCTAAGTGAAATGGCGCAGGCAAAGACAATGGTCTCCTTTTTCAATCAATTCATCCGGTATGAGCATGGATGCTTGCTTTAAAAGCCTAGAACAAACTTTTGAGGCTCAATCGGGGTTTCAAGGAGCTAGCCCAGCAGTGTGTTCAATAGGCTATCCAGCAAAGCTTTGCCTCTTTTCCTGGCATTATGAACGAATTCGAAGAACCCGAGATAAATCGGCAGCTTCTCTTGAGAAATCCCCCGATGGGGCCTCAGCCAAGAGCGCAACAGTGACCAAAACCCTTCCATGGTGTTGACATGGACTTCGCAGAACCCATCCCCGTCTTCGTCACGAGCGTATTCGCCAGCGCTGTGACAAACGCTTTTGTGACTATAGCCCCAGGCCTCAAGTCGAGCATAAATATCGTACTCATCTGTGTAAATCAGTGTTCCAGCGCTCACCGTGGCCTGAATAATCGGTTTGATGGTCTGCTGCTGAACATTCGCGAGCATGTGGACCACCACTTCGCCACCGCGCTGAATCATCCCGAAAATCGGAGGCTTCTCTTTTTCGAGCGTGCCACGTCCCCGAAACCCTTTGAGCTTGCGCCGTCGCCCTGTGCGGCCTTTTTTTTGACCGCCTCAGGCTGGCCTTTGTGGCCGGCGGTCACGTAGACCTCATCAAACTCAACCGTGCCGGATAGCTGGACTTCTGGCCGCTGGTCAGACACCGCTTGGCGCAACTCGCTTGTCATCTGATGCACATCATCTTTGTGCAAGTTCAACTCTTGCGCAATCTGTTGATTGGAGAGATTGAGTCCCATCAAATAAAGACAGGCAATCCAGGTCTGCAAGGGCTGATGGCGACCCGCAAACAAGCTGCCGGTTAGGTCATCAAACTGACGGCCACAGTGGCGACAAACATATCTTTGCCGCGCCGGATGCGTCTCATGTTTCCCCCGTTTGGTCACGGATGCCGACCCGCACTCAACGCAACAGACGCCGTTGGGCCATCGCAGTTGGCGGACCGTCTCGTAGCATTTGTGATCATCGATGAGTCTCGAAAGCGTTAACATCGCAGGCTATGGGTATGCAGCTATGGGTCTCACGCTAGCGCGGGAGACTCAGGACGTGCAACCTCCCCGAAACAGCTATTGAGCCTCTCTGAAACTTCAGAAATAGAGTTTGGAACTTCGTTTTCAATGTAAGCCCAAGGAGAGCTGAAAAACTGAGATTCCAAAACAGATTCTGATAGTTGAATAGCGATTTTATGTGCTTTATTTATATAACCTTTGATTGTTGAAGAATTCAAAAAAGTTTTTGGTGGTTGAGGAAGATTAGCCACATATCCCGATTCTTTATGCTGTCCGGCAATGCTGTTCAAGATATAAGCGACAAGTGAAGAGTTAAGATAAGCTATTAGTTGTTTTTCGTATGATTTAGTGCAGAAGAAGATAGCCTGTCCCTCATTCGAAAAAACCTGTCCTTCAGGCAGATATTGAACAGTAAAGGACTCCGTTCTCTTGCCATAGGTTAGGCCTGACTGGAAATAATAACTCTGATTGATTATTGTCCTAGAGTCAGAGCCTAGCTTATCTCTGACAAACTGTTTGACTTCATAACCATCGTTTTTATAGTTAACTAGATAAACTTGTTGCCGGAATAGGGGGCAGGGTTCTCCACCATTGGAAAGAAAGGACCATATTTTCTCTCGACCAACATCATGAGAATTTATCTCCCACCACAATTTATAAAACCGTGGGTTATCCTGGGAAGCCATTCCACATCTAGGATTTATCATGTTTGGCGCAAGATGCTTGCCCATTCTATAGAGAGACAGAATTTTGTGTGGCAACCAAAAAACCAAAGAACTTTTGGGGATTTGGGTAAAAGTTTCAAGATATGCAATGTGTGTATATTTGTTGACATGGCCATTGTTTAAGTCTGCACAACTTTTTTGAAGGAGAGTTTGACGCTCTTCTTGAGAGTTTCTTAAATCAAAAAATAAGGATGGAGAACCCTGTGATTTAGCTAAAATCAATGATGCGGTTTCCACATATGAGTCTAAAACACCCCATCCATTAGCACTCATAAGGTGAATATTCTTGTCTTTCTTTGACAAAAGGCTTCTTCTGAACTTCTCATATCTATTCTGATGGATAAAAGTCGCATCTGTAATCGCGCCCAATAATCCATCTTGCGTCAACATTGATTGACCTTGTAATAAAAAAGCGATATAAAGATTTTTTATAGCGAGCTTGAATTTCTCAGCCAGTATTGGCACTAGTCGGGAAGTTGACTCCCCAAAAGGTGGATTCATTAAAATCACGTCAAATTTCTTTTTGCATAAATCAATGAATGCAAACCCTTGGACCGCATCATTGGCAAATAGTCTCCGCTGAAGTTGCTCACTCGTAATAGCTAGTTGAGAATATTTCTTCAGAGATTCCAGAACTTGTTGTTCCATTGATTGCCAACGAAATTGATCTTGATTCTCGAAAATACCTCCCCACTCACCTGATAAATCTCTGATGACTATACGTATTTCTTCCTCAAGATTTAGCAGGAATCCACTTTCTCCAGCTATTTTCATCAGTTTGAAAATTTGAAATAGTAAATTGGCTATAGTTTTATGCTCAGATGTCTCTGATAGATGGATTTCAATGAACTCAGCTAGTAATGTATCTTCACCAGGCATTGGTTCGGCACAAACTATGTTTGATTTTTTAATCTTGGGTCTATCTTGAGACTTTATTGTTTGGAAATGCCAACTTTTTTGAGCCCTTAACCACAGCGACAACCCGGCAATCTGCGCCGCCCGAGGGTCAATGTCAATGCCGTGAATATTGTATTCGATAATCAGGCGCGGCACGTCTCGCAGGAACGCCTCTTTATCGCTGTAGGTTGCCGCCAGAGGCTTAAGTTCTGCGCTGCGCTCTAGCTCACGCTGCTGCTGCTCTAGATCCCAGGCCTCAGCATAAATGCGCTCATACAGGTCAAAGGCGTACAACCCAAAGTGCATGGAGCCGCAGGCGGGGTCCAACAGACGAATTTCGCGCGGATCTTTCAGCGGTCTGAACGGAATATAGACCGGCTGCTTGAGCAATTCCGATTGGGAAAGCTCTGAGTCACTGTTCTGTAGCTGTGCCTTGAGCGCCTGATAAAGGGACTGAATGTCTTGCCAAGCCTCTTCATCATCTTCAGGGCTATAGCCAAAATGCCGCCAGCGACGTTGTTCAAAAAACAGACAAAGCCAAAGTTCAATTGAGCTACCGGCCCATTCGCCCGTTTGGTGATACTGTTCTAGGCGACTATTGGCGAATTCTCCGCAGTCTTCCAAACCCAACGCAGGGGCAAACTCATAGCCATTGATGCTCAACGCGAGGGCTTGCAAGTCATCCCAATCAGGCTCGACGGGCAACTCTGAAAAATCGCCTTGTCGAGCTTTGGCAATACCTGGACTTATGCGCTGCCAAAGATCAGCGAATTCGCTCGAAAGAAAAATCTCCGTCGGTCGCCGCACTAGATATTGGCAGCTTTCCTTCAAAGCCGTTTCGCCCTGGGTCATGTCATACCAAAGCCGCCCCAGGGTGTTGTCCACCAAAAACTCCACTACATAGCGGGGAGTAAAGAACTGGTTACGAACCGCCAGTTCGCGGCTGTTGCGGGGCGCTGCCGAGGCATCCCGCATCTGCTTCCGCTCTTCCTTAGAGTTGAAGTACTGATAGATCCAGCCAATGGTTTCGTCCTCGCCCCACAGGTCAGCCAGTTCCGGGTCATTCAGGAGCTTCAGCAGCTCTAGCAAAGCCGATTCACGGGGAAACAGGCGACCCAGCGGTGAGAAGCGATCGAACAGCACAGGTAAGTCCAGCGCAAACTCATCAAACACGCTGAACAGATAGCTGCGATAGGCGTCTCCGGTTTCTCCCAAGCCCGTCGCGGCCAATCGCTTGTATAACTCAAATCCCTGAGAGGTGTATCCGGCAGCAACAGAGGGGAGCAGCAAGCCCCGCGCTTCCGCCATGCGCAACGCCGCTAGGCGGTTCAACACCGTGAAAGCTTGCTCCCGCACCAATCGCTCTAACAGGGCTTTGGGCTGAGCACTGGGACTGCTGGCCTGGTAATGCTCCAGCGTGGTGCGCAAAATCCGAGCGGTTTCCCGCCGCACATCGTCCAAATGTCCCAGATTTTCCAGCGGCGTCACTGTTCCCGAAATCGGATCCAGGCCATAGTCATTCTGAAGCTGGCGAGTGAACTCTTCGGTGAGCAGCGATCGCGCATCGCTAACAAATCGCTGAAGCCGATTTCGAGTTGCCTGATCAAACGCCATAGTGAGGATCTATTCCTGAATTTCGAGCGAGATATCGATTGCTTGGTACTTATCTAAGTCAGCTTTGAGCGCCTCCAGCGTTTCCAGCAGTTGCTCCAACTGTTGCCGCGAGGTCACTTTGGGTGGAATCGACACTGAGCGCGTCAACGTAATCGGGTCTTTGAAAGATTTGCCTTTGATGATGCGCTCTTCTTTTTCCTTGACCCGACGCTCCTTTGCAATCTGCTGAATTTTAGCCTTCTGTTCGCTGATGGCGTGATTCAGGGTGTATTCTCGGCCCAAAAGCTGCCGTAGTCCCCGAATGCCCTCAGCCGGTTCCTTAAACAGGTTGTCTAACGTATCTGAGATATTCTGCTGGGTTTCCTGGTTGAGTGCCTGCCAATCGGGTAGCCGTTTCAGGTCTTCCAGTCCTTCCGTCAGACGCCGTTGCTGTTGCTCTGCCAAGCGACTGACAGTATCGCGCACAGCCGTTTGCAGGCTGGTGAGGAAGGTACTGAAATCGGCGCTGTGGTGATAGAAGTCAGCCGTTTGTAGCCGCTGCGATCGCAGCTCAATCTCTGCGGCCAATGCCTGTCGCAATTCTCCCGTGACGCCCGCTTCCGGGAGCGTGTTGATTTCTCGGCAATAGTCCTGCAACTGGCGAATAGTTTCTTCCAGCCCGTTATCCAGGGCTTTGCTGACCTCTCTGGCCCACTTCAGGTTTTCGTAAAGGGCTGAGGTTTCACCCCCCAACCGCTCCGGGGCATCCGAGGCATCGGAGAGCAGCACTTCCGCTAGTTCATCATTGAGCGATCTCACCCGCTCGGCTCCTGCGACGCCCAAAGCCGTCAGCTTTGCGCCCAAGGGGCTGAAATCCCGTTGGTAAGTAACTACGCAAAATTAATTACAAAATCTTGTCCAAAGCCACGTAGCATCTCTTCCACATGCTCCCTCAAGCTTTGCCAACTCTCGTAGGCTGCGGGCTCTAACCAGTCGT